>Ga0194131_10000487_pt1 | contig 67059 bp, 71 predicted proteins | sample TA2KigO120mmetaG_FD_148631 | JGI IMG/M metagenome (GOLD analysis project Ga0194131, IMG submission 148631) | Freshwater microbial communities from Lake Tanganyika, Tanzania - TA2015053 Kigoma Offshore 120m | ecosystem: Environmental > Aquatic > Freshwater > Lake | place: Tanzania: Lake... | reverse complement strand
GAAAATGGGCGACCGGCAGATCTACGTCTACGACCAGCGGAAGAACGACGTGACGGCGGAGCCGCTGACCGAGCTGCTGAAGTACCTGCCGGGCAAGGTCGCGCAGTGCCGGATCTTCGCGATGTCCCACGAGCACGACAACGACCTGGCCACCGCGCTGGAGCGCGCGCTGAGCGAGGAGCCCGCCTCGATCGTCACGAACGTCTAGCTCCGTTCGACAGACTGGCGCGGGTGGGTCGCGCCGTTCGCCAATCTGGCAGCGCTCTTCCCATCGCGCCGCGGAAATGCTAAGAGGTCCAATGTTCCGGGTCTGGCATCGCGTTTGCCACGTGCCCGGCCGGGCGAGGGCCGTCCAGCCTCGCGATCCCAGACGATCCCCGGAGGCGCTGCCATGATGCGACGGATTCTGATCGCCGCTCTCCTGCTCGTGGCGGCCGTGACCTGGCTCTCTCACGCCGAGGCGGCGACCACCTGCACGTTCTCGATCGCCGGCTCGACCATGACGCTCGCCGGCGACTGCCAGACCGACGCGACGATCCTCGTGCCGGAGGGCATGACGCTCGACGGCGGCGGCCACACCATCACCGCCGTGGACCCGCCGGCCGGCCACTTCACCGGCGCCGTCGTCCGGAACGGCGGCACCGTCGCGCACGTGACGAACCTCACGGTCACGGCCGCGGGCCTCGCCAACGTCTGCGACGCCGGGGACGCGCGCCTGCGCGGCATCATGTTCCAGGGCGCGGGCGGCTCGATCACGCACAGTGAGGTCGTCGGCATCAACCAGGGCCCGAGCGGCTGCCAGGAGGGCAACGCGATCGAGGTGCGGAACATCGGCGACGCGCCCGGCACCGTCACCGTCGAGATCGCGCACAACGTGGTCGACGGCTATCAGAAGACCGGCATCGTGGCGAACGGCGCGGTGGTGGCGGCGATCCACCACAACAACGTCGGCGCGAGCGCCACGCAGGCGAACCTCGCCGCGAACTCCGTGCAGATCGGCTTCGGCGCCACCGGCACCGTCGAGCACAACAGCATCGCGGGCAATCAGTGGTGCGGGCCGAGCAACTTCGTCGCGACGGCGGTCCTCGTCTTTGACGCGAACGGGACCAGCGTGAGCAAGAACAACATCGGCGGCAACGCGGACGTCGGCATCTACGCCTTCGCGGACAATCTGGTGATCGACAACAACCGCGTGTTCGACCACGGCGCGGACTGCAACCAGTTCGGCTACGACATCGGCGTCGGTGACTGGGGCGCGGGCAACACCGTCACCAACAACAAGGTCCGCGGGTACGCGACGCCCTACGACGGCGTGGCGAACACCGGCAAGGGCAAGGGCGCGAACAAGACGATTCCGCAGCCCCAGGACTGAGCCGCGAGGGCGGGGGCGCTCCCGGCGCCCCCGCCCTTCCGCCCGTCCCGGATCTCCCTAAAGTCGCTCCGGTTCGCATATACTCGGCCGACCTTATGGCCGTGCCGATCCTCAGCGTCCAGGACGTCTCCGTGCGGTTCGGCGGCATCATCGCGCTCGACAAGGTCTCGTTCGACATCGAGTCCCGCCAGATCGTGGGGCTGATCGGCCCCAACGGCGCCGGCAAGACCACGCTCTTCAACTGTGTGAGCCGGCTCTACGTCCCCTCCGGCGGCAGCATCGGGTTCAACGGGCAGGCGCTCCTCGAGGTCCCGCCGCACCGCATCGCGGCGCTCGGCATCGGCCGCACGTTCCAGAACCTGGCGCTGTTCCCCACGCAGACCGTGCTCCAGAACGTGATGATCGGCGCCCACGCCCGCATGCGCAGCGACTTCCTGTCCAACGCGCTGAAGCTCGGCTGGGTCGCGCGCGAAGAGGCGGAGTGCCGCGCGCACGCCGAGGAGCTCATCGCGTTCCTCGACCTCGGGCACGTGGCGCACCAGCCGGCCGCCGGGCTGCCGTTCGCCACCCTCAAGCGGGTCGAGCTGGCGCGCTCGCTCGCGAGCCGGCCCCAGCTGCTCCTGCTGGACGAGCCGGCGGGCGGGCTCAACCACGAAGAGGTGGCCGCCCTCGGCGGGGTCATCCGCCGCATCCGGGACGACCGGGGCGTGACGATCCTGCTGGTCGAGCACCACATGAGCCTGGTGATGCAGGTGTCGGACAAGGTCGTCGTGCTCGACTTCGGCCGGAAGATCGCCGAGGGCACGCCCGCGGAGATCCAGCGCCACCCCGAGGTCATCCGCGCCTACCTGGGGACCGACGCCGCGTGAGCGCCGCGCCTCCGCTCCTGGAAGTCCGCGAGCTCGAAGCCTTCTACGGGCGGACGAAGGCGCTGCACGGGGTCAGCTTCTCGATGGCGACGGGCGGCATCACCACGATCCTCGGCGCCAACGGCGCGGGCAAGACCACCACGCTGCGCGCGATCTCGCGCATGGTCCGGACCGCCGGCGCCATCCTCTTCGAGGGCCAGCCGCTCGACGGGCGCGCCACCGAGCAGGTCGTGCAGCTCGGCATCGCGCACGCGCCGGAGGGGCGCGGCACGTTCGTGCACCTGACGGTGGAGGAGAACCTGCGTCTCGGGGCGTGGGGGCGGCGCGAGCGCGGCGGCGTCGAGGACGACTTCGAGCGCGTGTACGGCTACTTCCCGGCGCTGAAGGGGCGGCGCCGGCAGGCGGCGGGGACGCTCTCGGGCGGCGAGCAGCAGATGCTGGCGGTGGCCCGCGCGCTCATGCTGCGCCCGCGCCTGCTGCTGCTCGACGAGCCTTCGCTGGGCCTCGCGCCGATGGTCGTGCGCGAGATCTTCCGGATCCTCCGCACGGTGAACAAGGACGCGGGCGTCAGCATCCTGCTGGTCGAGCAGAACGCCGCGCTCGCGCTCGACCTCGCCGATCACGTCTTCCTGCTCGAGACCGGGCGCGTGGTCATGGAAGGGCCGTCGGAGGTCCTGCGCAAGGACGACGCGATCCGTCGCGCGTACCTCGGGTATTAGGGGGCGTCATGGAGATCTTCGTCCAGCAGGTCGTCTCCGGGCTCGCGACCGGCGGCATCTACGCCGCGCTCGCGCTCGCCCTCGTCATGATCTACCAGGCCACCGACGTGGTGAACTTCGCCCAGGGCGAGATGGCGATGTTCGCCACCTACCTGTGCTGGACCATGCTGAACGCGGGCGTGCCGTACTGGGGCGCGTTCGTCGGGACGCTCGTGCTCGCGTTCCTCGGCGGGGTCATCGTGGAGCGGGTCGTCATCCGCCCGGTCGAGGGTGCGCCGATCCTGTCGATCGTCATCGTCACGCTCGGCCTGCTCGTGATCTTCAACAGCGTCGCCGGCTGGATCTGGAGCTACGTGCAGAAGCCGTTCCCGAGCCCGTTCCCGTCGACTCCGGTGAAGGCGGGGAACATCTTCTTCGGCTCGCACGACATCGGCCAGATCTTCGTGACGCTGATCGTGCTCGCCTGCATCTGGATGTTCTTCAAGTTCACGCCCCTCGGGCTCGCGATGCGCGCGGCCGCCCACAACCCCGTGTCGAGCCGGCTGGTGGGGATCCGCGTGGGCTGGATGCTGGCGATGGGCTGGGGGCTGGCCGCGGTCTTCGGCGCGGTGGCCGGGATGATGGTGGCGCCGGTCCTCACCCTCGAGCCCAACATGATGGGCGGCGTGCAGATCTACGCGTTCGCGGGCGCGACGCTGGGCGGCTTCACGAGCCCGGGCGGGGCGGTGCTCGGCGGGTTCATCGTGGGCGTGGTCGAGAACCTGGTCGGCACCTACGTCTCCTTCATCGGCACCGAGCTGAAGTTCACGGTCGCCCTCGGCATGATCATCGTGGTGCTGCTCGTGAAGCCCACCGGCCTGTTCGGGACCCGAATCGTGAAGCGGGTGTGATGGGCAGCCGCGCCCCCCGGGTCCTCCTCGTCCTCGCGATCCTCGCCGTCGCGTGCGTGCTGCCGTTCACCGTGAGCAACTTCCGGCTCTTCCAGTTCACGCAGGTCTACATCTACGCGATCGCCATCCTCGGGCTGAACATGCTCACCGGCTACAACGGGCAGTTCTCGCTGGGCCACGGCGCGTTCTACGCGATGGGCGCGTACGTCTCCGCGATCATGATGGACAAGTGGAACATCCACTACGCGTGGACGATCCCCGTGGCGGGCGTGCTGTGCCTGATCGTCGGGTTCCTGTTCGGCCTGCCCGCGCTGCGGCTCGAAGGCCTGTACCTGGCGCTCGCGACGTTCTCGCTCGCGCTCGCGGTCCCGCAGATCCTCAAGTACTTCGAGCACTGGACCGGCGGCTCGCAGGGCCTCGTGCTGTCGAAGCCGGGCGCGCCGTTCGGCATCAAGCTCAATCCCGACCAGTGGCTGTACTTCGTGACCCTGGCGGTGATGGCCCTGCTGTTCTGGCTCAGCGCCAACCTCCTGCGCGGGCGGGTCGGCCGCGCGATCGTCGCGATCCGCGACAACCACATCGCGGCCGAGGCCATGGGGGTCAACACGTCCCTCTACAAGTCGCTCGTCTTCGGCGTGAGCGCCGCGTACACCGGGGTGGCGGGCGCGCTCTCCGCCTCGGCCATCGCCTACGTCGCGCCCGACTCGTTCAACATCTTCCTCTCGATCACCCTCCTCATCGGCGCCGTCATCGGCGGGCTGGCCTCGATCTCCGGCGCCGTGTTCGGCGCGTTCTTCATCCAGTTCGTGCCCAACTGGGCCCAGGACATCTCCAAGGCGGCCCCGTGGGCCATCTTCGGCATCTTCCTGATCGTCTTCATGTACGTGATGCCGTTCGGCATCGCTGGAGCGATCCGGCTCCTCTGGATCCGGACGCGGCGCTCGCGCGTTGCGCTCACACCGGAGGCGCGGGACACTGCTCACTCGCAGGCCCCTAGAACGACCTGAATGGAGGGTCACATGACGTTCACACGTAGATGCATGTCACTGCTGCTGGGCACGGCCTTGCTCGCGACGGCGCTGGTGCCGGCCGCGGACGCCCAGACCGTGGTGGGCGTGACGGCGACCGAGATCAAGGTCGGCAACACCAACCCGTACAGCGGTCCCGCGTCCGCCTACGGCACCATCGGCAAGGTCATCGGGGCCTACTTCAAGAAGGTCAACGAAGAGGGCGGCATCAACGGGCGCAAGATCAACTACATCACCTACGACGACGGCTACTCGCCGCCGAAGACGGTGGAGATGGTCCGCAAGCTGGTGGAGCAGGACCAGGTCGCGGTGCTGTTCCAGACGCTCGGCACCCCGCCCAATAGCGCCATCCACAAGTACATGAACCAGCAGAAGGTCCCGCACCTCTTCGTGGCGACCGGCGCCACCAAGTGGAACGACCCGAAGAACTTCCCGTGGACGATGGGGTACCAGCCCAACTACCAGACGGAGGGCCGGATCTACGCGGGCGACGTGCTGAAGAACCACCCGAACGCGAAGGTCGGCATCCTCTACCAGAACGACGACTACGGGAAGGACTACCTGAAGGGCTTCGAGGACGGCCTGGGCGAGGCCGGCAAGAAGCTCATCGTGATGAAGCAGAGCTACGAGGTCACCGACCCCACGATCGACTCGCAGATCGTGAACCTCAAGAACAGCGGCGCCACGGTGTTCTTCAACATCACGATCCCGAAGTTCGCGGTGCAGGCCATCAAGAAGGCGCACGACATCGGGTGGAAACCCGTGCACTACCTCAACAACGTGTCGAGCTCGCTCGGCACGGTGCTGAAGCCGGCCGGGTTCGAGGCGTCCAAGGGCCTCATCACCGCGCTCTACATGAAGGAAGTGACGGACCCGCAGTGGCGGAACGACAAGGGCTTCCAGGAGTGGGTGGCGTTCATGAAGAAGTACTACCCGGAAGGCGCGCTCGACCAGCAGGAGAACGCCTACGGCTACAACGTGGCGATCCTCATGACGCACGTCCTCAAGCAGGCCGGCAACGACCTGTCGCGGGAGAACATCATGCGGCAGGCGGCGAACCTCAAGAACGTCGAGCTGCCGATGCTGCTGCCCGGCATCAAGGTCAACACGAGCCCGACGGACTTCGCGCCGATCGAGCAGGAGCAGCTCGCCAGGTTCAACGGCGAGAAGTGGGATCTCTACGGCGAGATCTTCGACGCCTTCCGCAGGCAGTAGCCGGACTCCGGGCGGGGCGGCCCCGCGGCCGCCCCGTCCGTGCTCCCGCCTCGCGCGCCGGCCGCCGGTGGCACGCGCCCCGTGCAGCCCCCGCAACAGCAGTTGACATCGACCGACAGGCCCCGCTACGGTTCCCCGCGGTGCCACGAACCGCTCGCCTGCTGTGGGTGGCCATCCTCACCGTCGTCGTGACGGGCTGCGTCGCCACGCCGGAATACAGGGACACCCTCAGCGCGCTTCAGACCTCCGCCGTCAAACCGGGACCACTGGCGAGCCAGACCGTCCGCGTCGTGCTCTCCGAGAACACCAACCTCGCGTTCGCACACATCCACGAAGCCCGCGGCCTCAGGATGGGCATGGCGACGGAGGGCATGGACCCGAGAAGAGTGCTCGACGGCGTCACCGACGAGCTGCGCAAGCGCTTCAAGGCGGTCGCCGTCGGCCCGGCGAATCCCGGGGAGCGTCGGACCGACCTGACGATGATCCTGGACGCGAAGATCGTGGTGGGGTCGATCTCGTTCCAGACCAATCGCGTCGAGCTCACGGGCATCTTCCGTGACGAGGCCGAGGAGGTCCTCGACGCGGTCACCGGCAAGGGCGAGTCGATGGTGCCGTACCCGAACATGTTCTCCACGTTCGGCAAGGCGCTCGACGCCGCGCACGTGGAGTTCGCCAAAGCGCTGGACGCCGCGAAGCTGCCGACGGTCGTCGCCTCGCGCATCGCGGCGCGCCCCGCGCTCGCGAGCGCGACGCGGTCGAGCCGGACGCCGGGCGACGCGCTCGCCCGCCTGCGCGCGGGGACGTCGTGGGCGCTCGTCATCGGCATCAACCGCTACGACCGGGCGCCGCACCTGAACTACGCGGTCAACGACGCGAAGTCCGTGGCGGCGGCGTTGCCGAAGCTCGGCTTCAGCGGGGTGAAGACGCTCTACGACGACGAGGCCACCAAGGCCGAGATCGAGCGCGCGATCTACGGCGAGCTGAAGGCGAAGATGAAGCCTGACGACCGCCTCTTCGTCTTCTTCGCCGGGCACGGCATCTCGGTCACGCTGCCGCGCGGCGGCGAGGAGGGCTACCTGCTGCCGGTGGACGGCGATCCCGACCGCCCCGAGCTGTCCGCGATCCCGATGGACGAGGTGAAGAAGATGGGCCGGCGCGTGAACGCGCGCCACATCTTCGTGGCCATCGACTCGTGCTTCTCGGGCTTCGCGATCACGCGCTCCGCGGGCGACGGCCCCCCCTCGGACGCGGATCTGGCCGCCGCGCTCGAAGAGCCGGTGGTGCAGGTGATGACCGCCGGGCGCAAGGGGCAGCAGGCCGCGGAAGAGGGCGGCCACGGACTCTTCACGCGCCGGCTTCTCGAAGGCCTCGGCGGTCTCGCCGATCGAGACGGCCGCGGCTTCGTCACGGTCACGCAGCTCGCGGCGTGGCTCGGACCCCGCGTGACGCGCGACTCCGAGGGCCGCCAGAGCCCGCAGTACAGCGCGCTCGACGGCGAGGGCGATTTCGTCTTCCTGCTGAAGTAGCTCAGGCGTAGCGGAGCGGGTCGTCGAGGCCCGCGTCCGCGAAGCCACGGCGGCGGAGCCGGCAGGAATCGCAGCGGCCGCAGGCGGCACCGTCGGGCTGCGGCTCGTAGCACGACCACGTGAGCGCGAGCGGCACGCCGCGGGACACGGCGGTCTCCACGATCTCCGCCTTCGTCATGCGGATCAGCGGCGTGTGGATCGTCAGGACCTGCGTCCCCTCGACGCCCGCCTTCGTCGCGAGGTCTCCCATGCGCTGGAACGCCTCGATGTACTCGGGGCGGCAATCGGGATACCCGCTCGAGTCGACGGCCGTCACGCCGATGTAGATGTCGCTCGCGCCGAGCGTCTCCGCGAACGCGAGCGCGAACGAGAGGAAGATCGTGTTGCGCGCGGGGACGTACGTGACAGGTATTCCCGTCGCGATCTCAGCATCCGCGCGGTCCTTCGGGACGGCGATGTCCGCCGTGAGCGCCGAGCCGCCGAAGCGGCGCAGGTCGAAGGCGATCACCTCGTGCCGCACGGCGCCCAGCGCCGGCGCCAGCGCGCGCGCCGCCTCGAGCTCGCGCCGGTGGCGCTGGCCGTAGTCGAACGAGAGCGCGTGACACTCGAACCCCGTGCCGACCGCGAGGGCCAGCGTCGTCGCGGAGTCGAGACCGCCGCTCAGAAGGACGACCGCGCGCAGGGCGCTCATGCGCGCCCAGTATGCGCAGTCCGGGACGCCCAATGCTAGACTCCGCTGCCATGACAGGGCGGCCATGAGCTGGCGCTTCGTGACGTGCGCGGCGCTGTTCGTCACCTGCCTGCTGACCGCCAACACGATCGCCGCGAAGCTCATCGTCGTCTTCGGGGCCGTGCTCACCGCCGGCATCGTGATCTTTCCGTTGTCCTACGTGCTGGGCGACGTGCTCACCGAAGTGTGGGGCTACGCCGCCGCGCGCCGGGTCATCTGGCTGGGCTTCGCGTGCAACGCGGTGGCGGTCGCGGCGGTCGGGATCGCGGGCGCCCTGCCGTCGGCGCCGTTCGGCGCGTCGCAGGTCGCGTACGACGAGGTGCTCGGGCACGCGCCGCGTATCCTGCTCGCGTCGTTCGCCGCGTACCTCGTGGGCGAGCTCGCCAACGCGTTCGTGCTCGCGAAGCTGAAGATCGCCACGCAGGGCCGCCATCTCTGGCTGCGTACGATCGGCTCCACCGTGGTCGGTCAGGCCCTCGACAGCGCGGTGTTCGTCACGCTCGCGTTCGCGGGGACGATGCCGGGCGGCGTGCTGCTCGGGATGATCGGCGGGCAGTGGCTCTTCAAGGTGCTCTACGAAGCGGCGGGCACCCCGCTCGTCTACGCGGTCGTGGGCTGGCTGAAGGCGCGCGAGGGCGTGGACGTCTACGACCGCGATACCGACTTCAACCCGATCCGCCTCCGGGGCTGAGCACCGGGCGCCGGGCGTGCCAGTCGGTGACGCCCTGATAGGCGTGGCCGAGCCGCAACAGCGTCCCTTCCGCGAACGGCCGTCCCACGAGCTGGAGGGCCAGCGGCCGTCCGTCCGCGGACAAGCCGCACGGGAGCGACAGCGCCGGCAGTCCGAGGCTGTTGAAGGGGCGCGTGAGTCGCGAGAACCGTCCCATCCGCTGCACGACGTCGTCGGCGGATCCGGCCTTCGCGCTCTCCAACGACGGGGCGGCTTCGGGGATCGTGGGCGCGATCAGCACATCGATCTCGGCGAACACCTCGGCGATGAACTGCCGCGCGAGCTGCGCGCGCAGCCGGGCGGCCTGGAGGTAATCGTGCGCGGAGATCTGAAACCCGACCTCCAGGCGCGCGCGCACGGCGGGCTGCAGCTCGTGCGGCCGCTCGCGCGCGAGCCGCGCGTGGATGACGGCGCTCTCGGCCCGCGCGATCGCGTTGGCGACGCCGTGATGGACCGTCGGATCCGGCACGCGGACCGGCTGCACCGCGGCCCCCAGGCCCTCGAGCGCGCGCACGGCGTCGCGCACGCTGCGCTCGACGTCCGGCGCGAGCCCGTCGAAGTAGTAGTTCTCCGCGACGCCGACGCGGAGTCCCGTCACCGGCTTCGCGAGCGCCGTCGCGTAGTCCGGCACGCGGCGATGGCTCGCGGTCGCGTCGTGCGCATCGCGGCCCGCGATGATGCCGAGCATCACGGCCGCGTCGTGCACCGTGCGGGTCATCGGGCCGAGGTGATCGAGCGACCACGAGAGCGCCATCGCGCCGGCGCGGCTCACGCGACCGTACGTCGGCTTCAGCCCGACGATCCCACACGCCGCGGCGGGCAGCCGGATCGATCCCCCGGTATCGGTCCCGAGCGCGCCGGCGGCCAGACCGGCCGCGACCGCGGCGCCGCTGCCGCTCGACGAGCCGCCCGCGACGTGGCCCCGCCGCCACGGGTTCTGCACGTCGCCGTGGTGCGCGTTGTCGCCGAACGGCCCCAGCGCCAGCTCGCTCATGTTCAGCTTGCCGAGCGTGACGGCGCCGGCCTCGCGCAGCCGCACGACGGCCGTGCACTCGCGCGGTCCGGTGAAGTACTCGGCGGTGCGCGTGCCGCAGGAGGTCGGCAGGCCCTGCACGTGGCAGAGGTCCTTGTAGGCGAGAGGGACGCCGTGGAGCGGGCCGCGCCAGCGCCCCGCGGCCGCCTCGGCATCCAGCGCGCGGGCGGCCGCGAGCGCGCCGTCCGCATCCACCGTGATGAAGGTGTGGAGCGCGCCATCGACCCGCGCGATGCGGTCGAGGTACGCGCGCGTGGCTTCGACGGCGGACAGCCTCTTCGCCCTGATCGCCTCGGCGAGCGCGACCAGCGTGCCGTCAGTCATCGAAGGCGTCCGGGGCGCCGGCGTCCAGCGCCGCCGCGAAGCCGGACGGCTCCTCGGCGAGCGCGATGGCCGCGCCGAGCCGTTCGATGACGGCGGCGAGGCCGGCGGCCTCCGCGAGCTGCCGCCGCTCGGGCGTGCTCACCGCGCTTTCTTCGGGCGCGGCAGCCCGGTCACGATCTGCGAGCGGATGAGCCGCGGCAGCAGCATGTGGTGGGGCGGACAGAGCGACGCCGGGTTCTGGTACGCCGCGCCCGCGAACGCGACCATGTAGGGTCGGAGCGCTTCGTAGCGCACGACCTCGTCCACGAAGCCGCGCTTGGCGCAGTAGATCGGGCGCGACTGCTCCTGGTATTGCCGCGCGAGCTCGTTCATCTGGTCGATGACCGGCGTGAGCGGTCGCCCGGCGTCCTTCTCGCGCACGAGCCGGCGCGCGTACGAGGCGACCGCCGCCGTCTCCCCGTGCATCACGACGATCTCGGTGCTCGGCGTGCCGAGCGTGAACGCGTTCTGGTTGTTCGCGGTGGGCCCGCCCATCACGTAGTGCGCGGCGGCGGTGCCCTTGCGGAGCACCACCAGCATCATCGGCACGTTCGTCTGCTCGATCGACCAGATCAGCGACTGGCCGAGCCCGAGCAGCTCCGCCTTCTCCGCGGTGTCGCCGACGTCGATGCCGCTCGTGTCCTGGAACCACACCATCGGCACGCGATCGCGGCCGCAGTGGGTGACGAACTCGCTCATCTTGATGAGGCCCTGGCGGTAGAGCTTGCCGCCGATGCCGATGTAGTCGGTCGTGTACTCGGGATACTGCATGCCGAGCAGGCCCTGCCGGTTGCCGACGACGCCGACGAGAAAGCCGTCGACTTTCACGAGGCCCGTGTAGACCTCGGGGCCGAAGCCGGGACGAAATTCGAGATGCTCGCTGCCGTCGACGACGCGCGCGAGCACGTCCTCGACGCTGTACACGGCCTTCGGATTCATGGGCACGATCGAGGCGAGATCGCTGGCGGGATACGCCGGCTCCGCGGGCGGCGCCACGCGGAAGAACGCGGGATCGTAGGCCGGCATCCGGCCCATCGCCTCCTTCAGCGCGTCGAGCACCTCGGTCTCCTTGTCGAAGACCGCGCGGAAGAAGCCGGTGACGTCGTGGTGCACGCGCGCGCCGCCGGGCGGCGTCTCCTTGAAGCCGCGCGTGGCCGCGATGACCTGCTCCGCGCTCTCCTCGTCGAAGCCGCCCTTGGGGCTCATGCCGCTGACGATGCCCGCGCCGCCCACCGCCATGTTCGCGTTCTTGTGCGCGAACAGCAGGGTGGGGCTGATGCTCTGATAGCCGCCGCCCGCGGGGTTCGTGCCGTAGATGCCCGCGAGGATCGGCACGCCGAGCTTCTCGAGCTCCGCGTGACGGTAGAACGTGGTGCCGTTGCCGCGGCGATCGGCGTAGACCTCGTCCTGCTCGGGGAGCTTCACGCCGGAGCAGTTGACGAGCCACACGAGCGGCACGCGCAGCCGCTTGGCGAGGTCGGTCACGCGGAGCTGGTTCTCCGCCTGGCCCGCGATCCAGGCGCCCGCGAGCACCTTGTTGTCGAAGCCGATCAGCACGCACCAGCGGCCGCTGATCTTCGCGAGGCCGTCCACGACGCCCGTGACGCCTTCCTCGTTGTCGCGGGGGTTGTAGAGCGTGTGAAGCGGCAGGAACGTGCCGGGATCGACGAGATACTCGATGCGGTCCCACACCGTCATCTCGCCGCGCTCGCGGATCTTCTCCGCGGGGAGGCCGGCGTTCTTCACCCGCGTGAGCTCGGCGTCGAGCTCCTCCAGCGCCGCGGCGATCTGCGCGCGGTTCGCGGCCATCTCCTCGACCTCGAGCGGCTTCAGGGCCTTGCCGAGGGCGTCCATCTTCTCGAAGTACTGACGCATGGCTTACCTGTTCGCTTTCCGGTATCCGAGCTGGTCGAGCGCGATGATCATCTTGCAGATGTTGGCCGAGCCTTCGACCATGAAGTACGTCGGGGCGTCGCGGTAGAAGCGCTCCACCGGATACTCGGGTGAATACCCGTACGCGCCCAGGATGCGCATCGCGTAGTTCGCGGCCTTGTTGACCGCTTCGCCCGCGAAGTACTTCGCCTGCGCGACCTCCAGCGTGTTGCCGAGCTGGCCCTGGTCCTTCTGCCACGCGGCCTTGTACACGAGCAGGCGCGCCGCCTCGATCTCCGTGACCATCTGGGCGACCATGTCCTGGTTCATCTGGAACTGGCCGATGGGCTGCCCGAACTGCTCGCGCTCGTTGCAGTACTTCGTGACCTGGTCGAGGCACGCCTGCGCGAGGCCCACGGCGCCCGCGGCGGCCTGCAGGCGCGTGTTGTTGAGCGAGCCGAAGACGATGCCCGCCCCGTCGCCCGGCTTGCCGAGGATGTTCTCCTTGGGGACGCGGACGTTCTCGAGCGTCAGCTCGCCGGTCGGCGACAGCCGGGTGCCCATCTTGTCCCACGCGGCGGCGCGGACGCCCTCGACGCCTTTCAGCTCGACCACGAACGCCGAGAGGCTCTTGCCGCCCTTCGCCGCGCCCGCGTGCGCGTAGTAGATGACCACGTCGGCGATGTTCGAGTTCGAGATCCAGCCCTTGGAGCCGTTGAGCAGCCAGTGGTCGCCCTTGTCCTCGGCGCGTGACTTCATGGACACGACGTCCGAGCCCGCGGTGGCCTCGGTGATCGCGAACCCGCCGAGGTACTCGCCGCTCACGAGCTTCGGGATGTACTTCTTCTTGAGCGCGTCGGAGCCGTGGCGCAGGATCGGGAAGGCGCAGCCGACGGTCTCCATGTTGATCTGCACGCGCAGGGAGCTGCACGCGCGCGCGATCTCCTCGCTGATCAGCATGGTCGCGAGCCAGCCCATGTCGTTGCCGCCGTACTCCTCGGGGATCACGGTGCCGAGGAAGCCCAGCTCGCCCATCGGCTTGACGACCTCCTCGTACGGGAAGTAGTGCGTCCGGTCCCACTCGTCGGCGAAGGGGACGATCTTCTCCGCCGCGAACTCGCGCACCACGTTGACGAGCGCCTTGTGCTCGTCCGCCAGCTCGAAATGCATGGACCCGCCCCTCCCTGGAGAACCGCGACGGCAACACTAACACGGGCTTTTGACTCACCGACCCCGCGCGTGATAGAGACGCGCATATGGCTGACGAGATCGTCGAAGCGCCCGCACCGGGCAAGATCCTCCGCATCCACGCCGAAGCGGGCGCCAAGGTCGCCGCGGGCGACCGCCTCCTCATGATGGAAGCGCTGAAGATGGAGCTACCCATCGTGGCGCCCGTCGCGGGGACGGTGACGTCCATCAACGTCACCGCCGGACAGACCGTCGAGGCGGGAGACACCCTCGCCGTCATCGCGGGCTAGCCGCCGCCTCCGCCCGTGCTGACCGCCGCCTGGTTCGTGCTCGCCGGCATGGGGATCGTCTTCCTGACGCTGGCCGTGCTCGTGCTCGTGATGACCCTGCTCGGCCGCTGGCTCAGCGCCGACCCCCCCTCGAATGCCTGAGAGCGAGCTCCTCGGCCTCTTCGCGCTGACCTGGCCGCTCGCGGTGATGCTGGCGCTGGGCGGCCTGCTCATCTACCTCGGCATCGCCCGCGAGATCGAGCCGCTGCTGCTCGTGCCGATCGGCATGGGCGTGATCCTCGCGAACATCCCGCTGGCCGGGCTCACCGAAGGCCACGGGCTCCTCGCGCTGCTCAAGGAATTCGGCATCGACACCGAGCTGTTCCCGCTGCTGATCTTCATCGGGGTCGGCGCGATGATCGACTTCGGCTCGCTGCTCGAGCGCCCGTACACGATCTTCCTCGGCGCCGCCGCGCAGTTCGGCATCTTCGCGACGTTCTTCCTCGCGTACTTCGTGGGCGACGGCGGCCTGCGCCTGTTCGACTTCACGTTCAGCGACGCGGTCGCGATCGGCATCATCGGCTCCGCCGACGGCCCCACGTCGATCTACGTCGCCTCGTTCCTCGGCTCGAAGTACGCGCCGGCGATCGTCGTGGCCGCGTACTCGTACATGGCGCTGGTGCCGATCATCCAGCCGCCGATCATGCGGGCGCTGACCACCGCCACCGAGCGGCAGGTGAGGATGCCCGCGCGTGCGCGCAAGGTGCCGAAGCGGCTGAAGATCCTGTTCCCGGTGGTCACGATCCTCGTGACGGGGCTCATCGCGCCGAAGGCGACGCCGCTGATCGGCACGCTCATGTTCGGCAACCTCCTGCGCGAGTCCGGCGTGCTCGAGCGGCTGTCGCACGCCGCGCAGAACGAGCTGACCAACATCGTCACGATCCTGCTCGGCCTGGCGGTGGGCGGGATGATGCGCGCCGAGGACTTCCTGCGCCCCGAGACGCTCATGATCTACGTGATGGGCGTGATCGCGTTCGCGGTGGGCACCGCGACCGGCGTGCTCTTCGGCAAGGTCATGTACGTCGCGTCCGGCCGGAAGGTCAACCCGCTCATCGGCGCCGCCGGAATCTCGGCGTTCCCGATGGCGGCGCGCGTGGTCCAGAAGGTCGGCCTCGAGGCGAACCCGACGAACCACCTGATCATGCACGCCGCCGGCGCGAACACCGCGGGCCAGATCGCCTCCGTCATCGCGGGCGGGGCGGTGCTGATGCTCGTCCCATACTTCATGCGGTAGGGAGTGACAACGATGAACGCCGACGTCGTGATCATCGGCGGGGGGGCGACCGGCGCCAGCACGGCGTACCACCTCGCGCGCCGGGGCGTGAAGCGCGTCATGCTGGTCGAGAAGCAGTTCCTCGCGTCCGGCCCGACGGGCCGGAGCTCCGCGTGCGTGCGCCAGCACTACTCGACGCCCGAGACGTGCCGCCTCGTGCTCAAGGCACTGCGGTTCTTCGAGCGCTTCGAGGAGCTCACGGGCGGGCGCACGGCCGGCTTCGTGCGCACCGGTTACCTGCTGGGCGTCGACGACAGGCTCCGCGCGGCGATGGAGAAGTCGGTCGCGCTCCAGCAGGCGCAGGGGATCGACACGCGGCTGATCAGCCCGCGCGAGGCGCAGGCGATCGAGCCGCGGCTCGCGATCGACGACCTGACCGGCGCCTGCTACGAGCCGGAGGCCGGCTACGCCGACCCCGCGCAGACGACGGCCGGGTTCGCCGGCGCCGCGCGCGAGCTGGGTCTCACCGTGATGGAGCAGACGGGCGTCACCGGCATCGCGGTGAGCGGGGGCCGCGTGACCGGCGTCGAGACGACGCGCGGCCGCATCGACACGCCGACGGTCGTGAACGCGGCCGGCACGTGGGCGCAGCACGTCGGCCGCATGGTGGGCGTGGAGATTCCCATCACGGTGTGCCGGCACAAGATCGCGCTGGTCGGCTGGCCGGCGGGCGCGGGCGGCCCGCATCCCATGGTCTATGACTTCGTGACGAACATCTACACGCGTCCGGAGACCGGCGGCATGATCCTCGTCGGGCCGCTCGACTCGGAAGAGCTCGACGACCGCGCCGACCCCGACGCGTACCGCGAGGGGCTGAACTTCGACGAGAAGACCGACCTGCTCGCGCGGGCGGCGACGCGCTTCCCGGTCCTCGAGCGCGGCGCGGTCGAGAAGGCGTACGCCGGCTGCTTCGACGTCACGCCCGACTGGCATCCCGTGATCGACCGCACCGGTCCCGACGGCTTCCACGTGGCGGCCGGCTTCTCGGGCCACGGCTTCAAGCTGTCGCCCGCGATCGGCGAGATGGTCGCGGCGCTCGTGACCGACGGCAAGCAGCCCGGCGACGACGTCGACGCGTTCCGGCTCTCGCGCTTCGCGGAAGGCACGCCGATCCGGGGCACGTACGGCGATTGGCTGATGTGCTGACGTCCCGCATCGCGTTCGCGCGCCCGGTCGGGAGGGCGGCCGCCGAAAAAGCTTTGACACGCTAAAGTGCCTCGCCTACGGTGGGCGCTCCACTCTCTCGCCGGGGAGGGCGACGATGGACCGCGACCGTGAGGGGACGCTCGATCCCGACGACTGGGCTCGCGCCCGGGCGACGGGCCACGCCATCCTCGACGAGCTCTTCGAGTACCTCCGCACCGTGCGCGAGCGTCCGGTGTGGCGCGTCCCGCCGCCGGAGGTGAAGGCGCGACTGCTCGAGCCGGCGCCGGCGGGGCCGCAGCCGCTCGATGAGCTCTGGAAGAGCGTGCGCGACATCGTCCTCGCCTATCCGACCGGCAACATCCATCCGCGGTTCTTCGGCTGGGTCCACGGCTCCGGCACCATAGGCGGCATGCTGGCGGAGCTGGTCGCCGGCGCCGTGAACGCCAACCTGGGCGGTCGCGACCACGCACCGGTGTACGTCGAGCGCCAGGTCCTCGATTGGGCCAAGCAGATCCTGGGATGGCCGGCCGACGCCAGCGGGATCCTGCTGACGGGCACGTCGATGGCCAACGTCGTCGGGCTCTGCGTGGCGCGCAACGCGGCCGACGCGCGCGTGCGCGCCCACGGTCTGCCCGCCGGGGCGTCGCGCTGGCGCGTGTACACGTCCACCGAGGCGCACGTGGCGGTCCGCAAGGCCCTGGAGCTGCTCGGCCTCGGCGGTGATGCGCTCCGGCCGGTCGCGGTCGGCGACGCCTACGCGATCGACGTCGCCGCGCTCCGCGGCGCGATCGCCGAGGATCGCGCCGCGGGCTACCGTCCGATCTGCGTCGTCGGCACCGCGGGGACGGTGAACACCGGCGCCATGGACGATCTCGACGCGCTCGCGGACGTCGCGGCCGAGGAGGGCGTCTGGTTTCACGTGGACGGCGCGTTCGGCGCGCTCGTGGCGCTGAGCGACGACCTGCGGCCGCTCGTGCGGGGTATCGAGCGCGCGGACTCGCTCGCCTTCGACTTCCACAAATGGCTGCACGTCCCGTACGCGGTCGGCTGCCTGCTCGTGCGCGACGAGGCCGCGCACCGCGCCGCGTTCACCACGCACGAGAGCTACCTGGCCAACCGCCAGCGCGGGCTCGCCGCGGGGGCGCCGTGGTTCTGCGACTACGGCCCCGAGCTGTCGCGCGGATTCCTCGCCCTGAAGGTGTGGCTCACGATCCAGGAGCACGGGCTCCGGCGCCTCGCCGCGATGATCGAGAAGAACTGCGCGCAGGCGCAGTACCTCGCGGAGCTGGTGCGCCGGGAGCCGCGGCTGGAGCTGGCGGCGCCGGTCACGCTCAACATCGTGTGCTTCCGCTACCGGGCGCCGGGACTCGACGGCGAGGCGCTGAACCGCTTTCACGAGGGGCTCGTGGCCGACCTGCACGACGACGGCGTGGTGGCCCCGTCGACCACCACGCTCGGCGGGAGCCTCGTGATCCGCGCGAACCTGACCAACCACCGCACGCTGCGCGGAGACCTCGACGTCTTCGTGCACACCGTGGTCGCGACCGGCGACCGCCTGATGGGGGCGGCCGCCGCCCGATAGACCGGGCGGGACTGGCGCATGTGCGGAGCGGTGCGCGCGCTCCCTTCAGGCCGTCGGGCGGACCACCATCACCGTCACGTCGTCGCCCGGGCGGGCATCGCCGAGGTGCGCGGCGAGCCCGTTCATGATCGCGGCCTGTACGGCGGCCGCGGTGCCGTGCGTGGCGCGCAGCACGCGCTCGACCGAGGCCTCGCCGAGCTGCGCGCCGACGCGGCCGGCCTCGGTGAGCCCGTCGGTGAAGACGGCGAGCGTCGAGCCCGCGTCGAAGGTGCACGAGTCCTGCTCCCAGCGCGCGTCGCCGAAGGCGCCGAGGATCGGTCCGCCCGTCGTCAGCCGCTCGATCGCGCCGTCCGCCCGCAGCAGGAACGGCGGCGGATGCCCGGCGTTGACGTAGACCAGCTCGTGCGAGCCGCGATGGTAGACGCCGAGGAAGAGCGTGACGAACATCCCGGCATCCGAGAGGTCGCGCATGAGGTGGGTGTTCGCCTCGTCCACGACCAGCGCGGGCGCGCCGGTCGCCCGCAGGCTGCCGTGCAGGGTGGCGCGCAGGCCCGCGACGACGAGCGCCGAGGCGACGCCGTGGCCGGAGACGTCCGCGACCACGAACGCGACCCGGCCGCCGCCGAGATGGAGATAGTCGAAGTAGTCGCCGCCCACGCGCTCCGACGGCTCGCACAGCGCCGCGACGTCGAGACCAGGCAGCCGCGGCGCACCGGAGGGGAGGAGCGCCTGCTGGAGCCTGCGCGCGACTTCCAGCGCGCTGCGCGCCCGCTCGGCGTCGCGGAGCGCGTGCTCCTGCGCCATCAGGCTCGCCGCCATCGCGTCGAAGGCGGCCGCGAGCTGACCGATCTCGGAGGCGGTGTGGGCCAGGCCCGTCCGCGTGCTGCGGTCGCCGGCGGCGAGGCGCCGGGCGGCGCGGACCAGCGCGGCGGCCGGCCGCAGCACCGTGACCTCGGCGCCGAGGCCCGCCACCACGAGCGCGAGCACGAAGGCCGCGCCGGCGATCGGCAGGCCCCGGCGGAGCATCTGCACGGCGGGTGCGTCCGCGATCTCCCGCGGGATGCCGACCGCGACGTACGCGGCCGTCTCCGGTCCGCCGAGCGGGGCGACGACGTAGAGACGGCGAACGCCGTCGAGGCCGGGCAGCTCGACCGCGGTATCGGCGGCGCTCCGCTGCACCGCGGTGAACAGCTCCGTGCCCGCGACCGCGTGCCCGACCCATCGCCTGGCATCGGGATGGCGGACGAGCACGACGCCGTGCCGGTCGAGCGCGGTGAGCGTCGAGCCCGAGGGCAGGGACAGCCGCGAGGACAGCTCGTTCAGCCACTCGAGGTCGAGCGCGGCGAAGACCACGGCGGCGACCGCGCCGCGGTCGTCCAGCGCCGGCATCCCGAAATTCACGCCCGGGCGTCCCGTGATACGCCCGATCTGATAGCCCCCGGCCGCGAACTCACGCGTCGCGAGCGCGCGCGCGACGTAGTCGCGATCGGCGAGGTTGAGCGGTGCGGCGAGCGGCAGCGCGCTGCAGAAGACGGCGCCGTCCGGCGTCACGGCGCCGAGGTTCGCGTAGCGAGGGTTCGCGCTCCGGATCTCGGCGAGCATCCGGTCGCATCCCCCGGTGTCGCGCGCGCGCACGGCCGGGATGCGCGCGATCGTCGCGAGGAGCTGCCGCGCCTGGGCCACGATCGCGTCGTGCGTGGTGACGACGACGCGGGCGGCGCGGGCGGCGTCGCGCTCGGCCTCCAGGAGCTCGCTGCGCCGGCGCTCCCCTGCCTCGTAGACCAGGAGGCCCGCCACCGGGACGACCGCGAGCACGATCACGAGCGCGAGGCGCGCGCGGACGCTCGTCAGGAGCTTGATCACGTCGACGCCCCGGGGAGCACCGTGCATCGGCGCGCCATTATATGCGGGCGCCGCTCCTGATAGAGTGACGGCGACCGACACCGACGGAGGCGCCATGACCGTCCTGTGCGAGATTCGACGCCCGCTCCTCGCCGTACTCCTCGTGCTCCTGAGCGCCGTCGTCGCGGGCGCGGCCGACCCCTGCGCGCATCGCGGCCGGTTGGACGCGCTCTACTGCGACGAGAACAGGGACGGGGTCGCCGATCCGCCCAAGGACCCCGCGAAGCTCGTGAACCCGGCGGAGCTGGTCTTCACGTACGCGCCCGTCGAGGAGCCCGCGGTGTACGAGGCGGCGTGGGCGGACTTCATCAAGCACATCGAGAAGGTCACGGGGAAGCGGACGAAGTACTTCGGGCTGCAGAACTACGCGGCGCAGATCGAAGCGATGCGCTCCGGCCGCCTGCACCTCTCCGCGTACTCCACCGGCAGCCTCGTCTACGCGGTGAACCTCGCGGGCGCGGTGCCGTTCGCGATCATGCGTGATGCCAAGGGCCCGGCGGGCTACCACTTCGTGGTCATGACGCAGGCGAAGAACGAGCGGATCAACGGCGTGCCGGACCTGAAGGGCAAGCGCGTCGCGCACGTCTCGCAGACGTCGAACTCGGGCCACCAGGCGCCCGTCTTCTTCTTCTCGAGGCTCGGCGTCGTCCCCGGCAAGGACTACCAGATCGCGTTCTCCGGCAAGCACGACAACAGCGCGCTCGGGGTGGCGAACGGCGACTACGATGCCGCGGTCGTCGCGGATACCGTGCTGCAGCGCATGGTCGGGCGCGGCGTCATCAAGGCGAGCGACTTCAAGATCGTCTACACCTCGCCGCTGTTCCCGACGGCCGGCTTCGCGTACGCCCACAACCTCGACCCGCGCCTCGCCGCGAAGATCCGCGAGGCGTTCACGAGCTTCCGGTTCGAGGGCACGAGCGTCGCGAAGGAGTTCAAGGACCGCACGGGCTTCCTGCCGATCAACTACCTCAAGGACTGGGACGCGGTGGTGGGGATCCTCGAAGCGAACGGCGCGGCGTTCACCACGGACTCGCCGGAGTACCGGCGACTGCAGAAGCGCGGCGGCGAGTAGCGTCGGGCCCGGTGCTCGAGGTCGCGGCGCTCGAGAAGACGTACCCGACCGGCGATCACGCGCTGCGGGGTGTCTCCTTCACCATCGAGGGACGCGACGCCGTCTTCGTGATCGGTCCCTCCGGAGCGGGGAAGTCGACCCTGCTCCGCTGCGTGAACCGCCTGGTGGAGCCCGACCGCGGCACCGTCCGTCTCGACGGCGTGGACGTCACCGCGCTCGACGCTCCCGCGCTCCGCCGCGCGCGCCGGCGCATGGGGATGATCTTCCAGGAGTTCAATCTCGTCGAGCGGCTGACCGTGATGGAGAACGTGCTGTCCGGCCGCCTCGGCTACGTCGGGCTCTGGCAGGCGTGGCGGCGGCGCTTTCCCGGCGAGGACGTCGAGGCCGCGTATCGCACGCTGGCGCGCGTGGGCCTCGCGGGCTTCGAGAACAAGCGGGCCGACGAGCTGTCCGGCGGCCAGCGGCAGCGCGTCGGCATCGCGCGGGCCCTCGTGCAGCGCCCGCAGATCCTGCTCGTCGACGAGCCGACGTCCAGCCTCGACCCGCGCACCTCCGAGACCGTCATGGCGCTGATCACGGGGCTCGCGGCGGAGGACGGCATTCCGGCGCTCGTGAACATCCACGACGTGCCGCTCGCGCGGGCGTTCGCGAAGCGCATCGTCGGGCTGCACGCCGGCCGCATCGTCTTCGACGGACCGCCGGCCGCGCTGGACGACGCGGCGCTCGTGAAGATCTACGGCCGCGCCGGCGGCGCGCCGCTCTCGTGACCACGCGCACGTGGCGGCCGCCGTCGCCGTGGCCGCGGCCGTGGATCGGCGCGGTGGTGTGGGGCGCGGGGGTGGCGTTCCTCGCCTGGAACGTGCTGAGCCTCGAGGTCGATCCGGCACGCGTGGTGCGCGGCCTCGACCGCCTCGGAACCGTCGCCGCGCGCGCGTGGCCGCCCGACGTGGAGCGCGCCGGGATGCTCGTCTCCGGCGTCCTCGAGAGCATCGAGATCGCCACGCTCTCCACGCTCTTCGGGGTGCTGCTCGGCATTCCGGTCGCCGTCCTCGCGGCGCGCAACGTCGTGCCGCTGCCCGTGTACGCGGGCGGGCGCGTCGCGGTCACGCTCGGGCGCACGCTGCACGAGCTCATCCTCGCCATCGTGTTCGTGAAGGCCGTGGGCTTCGGCCCGCTCGCGGGCGTGCTCACGCTCACCGTCGGCGCCGTGGCGTCGTTCGCCAAGCTCCTCGCCGAGCAGATCGAGACCATCGACCGCCGGCCGATCGAAGCGATCCGCGCCACCGGCGCCTCGCGCGGCGCGGTGCTGGTCTACGCGGTGCTGCCCCAGGTGCTGCCGCGCATCGTCGGGCTCTCGATCTATCAGTGGGACGTCCACCTGCGTCACTCGACGATCATCGGCATCGTGGGCGCCGGAGGCATCGGGGCCACGCTCTACAACGCGTTCGCGCGCTACGACTACGACCTCGCGCTCACGATCCTCCTGGTGATCGTGGGCATCGTGCTCGCGGGCGAGGCGGTGAGCGCGGTGGCGCGGCGGGCGGTGCAGTGAGCGCGCGCGCGTGGCGGCGGCACTCGCCGGCGCAGGCGGCGGCGCGGTGGGCCGGCCAGCTCGCGCTCGCGCTGATCGCGGCGGCGATGCTGGCACACGTCGGCGTGCGCTGGGACTACCTCGCGGACGCGCCCGCGCAGGTCGGCGACCTCCTCGACCGGATGCTGCCGCCGCAGTGGGACTTCGCCCCGTGGCTCGTCCAGCCGCTGATCCAGACGATCAACATCGCGACGCTGGGCACCGCGGCGGCGTTCGTGCTCTCGCTGCCCCTCGCGTTCTTCGCCGCGCTGAACACGAGCCCCGCCCGCGCGCTCTACGCGCTCGCGCGCCTCGTGATCGTCGTCAGCCGCTCGGTCGACACGCTGATCTGGGCGCTGATCTTCATCATCGTGGTCGGGCCGGGCTCGCTCGCGGGCGCGCTGGCGGTCGCGGTACGCTCGGTCGGGTTCCTGGCCAAGCTCTTCGCGGAAGGCATCGAGGAGATCGACCGTGGGCCGGTGGAGGCCGTGAGCGCGACGGGGGCGAGCCGACTGCAGACGCTGCTCTACGGCATCGTCCCGCAGGTCAAGCCGGTGATCCTCGGCGTGTCGATCTACCGGTGGGACATCAACATCCGCGAGTCGACCGTGCTCGGCCTCGTGGGCGCGGGCGGGATCGGCTTCACGCTCAACGAGGCGATCCTGGGACTCGAGTGGGCGCGGGTCGGGCTCATCCTCGTGGTGGTGCTCGGCATCGTGCTGCTCTCCGAAGCGGTCTCGGCACTCGCGCGCGCCCGGATCACCTGATGATGCGGGTGGATCTCCGCGTGCCCGTGGGACGGCCGATCGGGGACGTGGCCGAGGTCATCGCGCGCGCCGAGGACGCGGGCTTCCACGGCGTCGGCGTGCACGACCATCCGCACAGCGGGCGCGACGTCTACATGACGCTCGCGCTCGCGGCGCAGCGCACGCGCCGGGTCACGCTCTTTCCCGCGACCTCGAGCCCGATCGTGCGCCATCCCGTGCTGCTCGCCTCCGCCGCCCAGTCGCTCGAGGAAGTGGCGCCCGGGCGCGCGCTCCTGACCGTCGCGCCGGGCTTCCTCGCCGCGCGCAGCGTCGGGCAGCCGCGGGCGCGCGTGGCGGCGATGCGCGAGGCCATCGTGCAGATCCGCCGCCTGCTCGCGGGCGAGACGGAGACCGTCGGCGCCGGCACGACGCGCTTGCGCAACGTCGGCGCACGGCCGACGCCCGTGTACCTCCTCGCGGCGGGCCCGCGGATGACCGAGCTCGCGGGCGAGGTGGCCGACGGCGCGGTGCTGTTCGTCGGGCTCCATCGCGACGCCGTCGCCAGCGCGCGGCGCCACCTCGCGGCCGGCGCGGCGCGCGCGGGGCGTGCGCTCGACGGCTTCCCGGTGATCTTCATCGTCACGCTCGGCCTCGCGCCGACGGTGGCCGAGGGCAGCCGGTGGGTGCGCACGTGGTTCGAGCCGGGCAAGCCGTTCCTCGAGTACCCGAGCGCGTCGAACCTGCACTGGCTGCGTGAGGCGGGCTTCCCGGTCGCCGACGGCACGAATCCATCGTCGATCGACGACGCGACGGCGCTCCGGATCGCGGACGCGTTCGGCTGCTTCGGGCCGCCGGAGCACTGCGCGGAGCGTCTGCTCCGCGCGAAAGGGGAGGCGGGCGTCGACCACGTGTTCTTCTTCCCCGCCCACGATCTGCCGGGCGGCTACGAGATGCCGCTGCACGAGATCGACGCCTTCGCGCGGGTGATGCGCGCGCGCCTTACGTAGCGGCGCCCTCGCGCGGCAGCACTCGCGGAGGGCGCGGACTCATTCCGCGCCCGGAGCGTGGGGGGCCTGGGGGGCCCGGGACGGGCCCCCCATCTCGAGATAGATCTCGACTTCGTGGCCGTCCGGGTCGCGCACGCAGAACCCGCGCGCGTACTCGCCGAACGGCGTGAGGCCGGCCGCCTCGACCGCGCGGCGCGCCGCCGCGAGATCGCCCACCGCGAACGCGATGTGATAGAGCCCGGGGACGCCTTTGGGTTGCGGCCCGGGGCCGTCGGCGCGCGCGAGCTCGCAGGAGAGGTCGTGATGGCGCACGCCGGCGGAGAAGAAGACGATGCGGCCGTCCTTGCCGGTGCCGGTTTCGGTGAGCCCGAGGAGGTCGCGGTAGAAGCGGCGCGTCGCCTCGAGGTCACGCACGAACAGCGACACGTGACCGAGCGCTTCGACGCGGAACCCCATGCGGGAATTAGTGTAACATTGCGAGGTCATGGCTGATTCCAAGCCGGCGGTCCTCTCCGCCGCCGGGTCTGTCGTTGCCGCCCCGGTGTCCGCGCGCGTCCGACCGAACGTCAAGCTCATCGGTCTGCTCGCGCTCGGTCATTGCGTCATCGACGTGAACCAGGGGTCGCTCACCGCGCTGCTCCCGTTCCTGAAGGCCGCGCACGGGCTCAGCTACGCGCAGGCGGCGATGATCCTGCTCATCGCGAACCTCACGTCGTCGGTCATCCAGCCGCTCTTCGGGTACCTCTCCGACCAGATCGCGCGGCGCTGGCTCCTGCCCCTCTCGGTCGTGCTCTCCGGCCTCGGCCTGGCGCTCACCGGCGTCGCGCCGAGCTATCCGCTGGTTCTCGCGCTCATCGTGGTGACGGGCATCGGCGTGGCGGCGTGGCATCCCGAGGGCTACAAGACCGCCACCGGCGTCGCGGGCGCGCGCAAGGCCACGGCGCTCTCGTGGTTCTCGTTCGGCGGCAACGTCGGCATCGCGCTCGGCCCGCCCGTGATCACCGCGCTGGTGATGACGCTCGGGCTCGCCGGCACGCTCGGCATGCTGCTGCCGAGCGCGGTGATGGCCGCGCTCCTCGTCGCCGCGCTGCCGCTGATCGCGCGCGCGGCGGCGCCGCCGCGCGGCGCCGCCGGCGCGGCGCCGCGGGGCGAGAACATGCCGCGGGCCCTCGCGCTGCTCATCGGCGTCGTCATGCTCCGCTCGTGGACGACGCTCGGCTTCGCGACGTTCGTGCCGTTCTTCTACATCGACGTGCTCCGCAAGGACCCGAGCCTCGTCGGCCCGCTCCTCTTCGTGTTCCTCGGCGGCGGCGCGGTCGGCTCGGTGATCGCGGGCCCGATCGCCGACCGCTGGGGCCCGCGTGTCTTCATCCGCTGGGTGTTCCTCGCGGCGCTGCCGTTCGGCGTCGGCTTCATGCTCACCGACGGGGTGGCCCGCTTCGTCATGCTGGGCATGTTCGGCGCGCTCATGACGTCGAGCTTCTCGGTGTCCGTCGTGCTCGCGCAGGCGTACCTGCCGCGGAGCGCCGGCATGGCGTCGGGCCTGATCGTCGGCTTCGCGATCGGCACCGGTGGGCTCGCGGTCGCTCTCCTCGGCGTGATCGCCGACCACCACGGCGTCGCGGCGGCGCTCTGGACCAGCGCGCTCCTGCCCATCGCGGGCTTCGCGGCCGCGCGCCTGCTGCCCGCGCCGCGCAGCGCCACCGTCCGGTGAACGACGGCGCGCCGTTCCAGGACGGGGAGCAGATCCTGCTGATCGATCAGCGGGGCAAGCGTCACCTCATCTTCCTGCGCAAGTCGGAGACGTTCCACTCCGACCGCGGGTGGGTGCCGCACGACGGCATCATCGGCCAGTCGGAAGGCAGCTGGGTGCGCAGCTCGATGGGCCTCCGCTACATCGTGGTGCGGCCCACCCTCGCCGACTACGTGATCGAGATGCCGCGCGGCGCCCAGGTCATCTACCCCAAGGACCTGGCGATGATCCTGTTCTGGGCCGACATCTATCCGGGCTGCCGCGTGATGGAAGCCGGCATGGGCTCGGGCGCGCTGACGCTCGCGCTGCTGCGCGCGGTCGGGCCGGGGGGCCGCGTGATCACGTTCGAGCAGCGCGAGGACTTCGCGCGCCGCGCGCTCGCCAATATTCACCTGCGCTGCGGCGAGGTGACCAACCTCACGGTGCGGCTGCGTCCCATCGAGGACGGCTTCGCCGAGGAGGATCCGGTCGACCGCGTGGTGCTCGACCTGCCGGAGCCGTGGCGCCTCACCGGCGAGCTGCCGCGCGTGCTGCGGCCCGGCGGCATCTTCCTGTCGTACGTGCCCACGATCATCCAGGCCCATCAGACCTCGGAAGCGCTGCGTCACGACCGTCACTGGGCGCTCGTCGAGACCTTCGAGACGCTCATGCGGCCGTGGAACATCGACGGCCAGTCCGTGCGGCCCTTCCATCGCATGGTCGCGCACACCGGCTTCATCACGCTCGCGCGCCGGGTGGCCCCCGAAGCGCACGACAACCGCCCACCCGCCGCGGCCGTCACCGCCGACGAGGAGTAACGAACGAATGATCACGGTCATGCGCCGGTATCGGCGCCTTCTCCAGGTGGGCCTCCTGCTCGTCATCGCCGCGTTCGTGGTGACGTCGGTGGTCGTGTCCGGCGGGCGGCCCTCCCAGGACGGCGTCGCCTTCGACGCGGTCGCCACCGTCAACGGCGAGTCCATCCCCACGGATCGCTTCCAGCGCCGCTACGAGGCGTACGCCAACGCCTACGCGCAGGTCTACCGCGACAAGTTCACGCCCGAGATGGCGCAGAAGATGGGCCTGCCGCAGCAGGTCGTGGACGACCTCGTGAACGAGGCGCTCGTGGTGCAGCGCGCGCGCGAGGAGGGGCTCGAGGTCACCGACGCGGAGCTCAACGCGCAGATCCAGGCGATTCCCGCGTTCCAGGAAGCGGGGCGCTTCACGATCAAGCGCTATCACGAGTTCCTCAAGCGCCGCGGGATCAGCGCGGCGGTCTTCGAGGCGGACGTCCGGCGCGAGCTCACGCGCATGAAGGCCGAGGGCACCATCCGCGGCGGCGTGAAGGTCGCGGACCCGGAGATCGAGCACGCGTGGCGGCTGCGCAACGAGCAGGTGCGCGCGGCGTGGGCCCTCGTGGACGTCGCGGCGCTCGCCGCGGGCATCGAGGTGAGCGACGCGGACGCCGAGGCGTTCCTGAAGAAGCACGAGGCCGAGTACCGGCAGCCGGAGCGCCGCAAGGTGACGTACGTGGCGGTCGCCCCGCGCGACTTCATCAAGCCCGTGACGGACGCGGAGATCGAGAAGTACTACGCCGAGCACGCGACGGAGTTCGAGAAGCCGGCGCAGATCCGCGCGTCGCACATCCTCGTGCGCGTGCCCGAGACGGGCGGCAGCGAGGCGGAGGACCAGGCGCGGACGAAGGTCGCCGAGCTCATCAAGCGCGCGAAGGCCGGCGAGGACTTCGCGAAGCTCGCGCGCGAGGCCTCGGAGGACCCCGGCTCGAAGGAGACCGGCGGCGACCTCGGGCTCATTCGCAAGGGTGAGATGGTGCCGCAGTTCGAGCAGGCGGCCTTCGCCATGAAGGCGGGGGAGCTCTCCGCGGAGCCCGTGCGGACGCCCTTCGGGTTCCACGCGATCAAGGTGAGCGAGGTCCGGCCGCCCGCGAAGACGCCGCTCAAGGAAGTGGCGGCGCAGATCCGCGACCGCGTGAGCGCGGAGGCCGCGGAGAAGGCCGCGAAGGCCAGGGCCGACGAGGTGCGCGGCACGCTCGCCACCGCGAAGGACTTTTCGGCGGAGGCGAAGAAGCTGGGGCTCAACCCGCTCGACACCACGATCCCTCGTGTCGAGCGCCCCGCGGGCGGGCCGCCCGACCTCATGACGGATACGACCTTCGAGCTGGCCGCGGACGGCGTGTCCCCGCCGGTCAAGACGCCCACCGGGTGGGTCGTCATCAAGCACCGCGAGTCGCTGCCGGCCGCCGTGCCGCCGCTCGCGGAGATCAAGGACCGCGTGGTCGCCGCCGCGAAGCGCGAGCGCGCGGAGGCCGTCGCCCTCGAGCGCGCCAGGCAGCTCGCCACCGAAGCGAAGGCGGACTTCGCCGCCGCGGCGAAGAAGGCCGGCGCGACCACCGGCGAGACGTCGCGCTTCTCCCTCGCGAAGCCCGCGGAGAAGTTCCCCGGCGACGCGATGCTCGCGGCCTTCCAGGCCCCGGTCGGCGCCATCACGGAGCCCGTGAAGACGCCGCAGGGGTACTACGTGCTGAAGGTCCTCGAGCGCGTGCCGGCGGATGTCTCGGGCCTCGCGGCCGAGAAGGAGAAGGTCGGCAAGGAGCTGCTCCAGCAGAAGCAGAGCCAGGCGTGGCAGGCCTGGGTCGACGGCGCGCGCGCGGGCGCGAAGATCCAGACCTCGAAGCCTCCCACGCCGCGCGGCTGATGTTCCTCGAGGACTTCTCGGTCGGCGACGAGTTCACGTCGCCGGGCATCACCCTGACCGAGACGCAGATCATCGACTTCGGGCTGCGCTACGATCCGCAGCCGTTCCACGTCGACGTCACCGCCGCCGCCGCGGGCCCGTTCGGCGGCCTCATCGCGAGCGGCTTTCATACGGCGGCGCTGAGCTTCCGGCTCTTCTGGCAGATCGGGCTGATCCACGACTCCAGCATCGGCTCGCCGGGGATCGACGAGCTGCGCTGGCTCAAGCCGGTGCGGCCCGGCGACACGCTGCGGGTGAGCGTGAAGATCATCGAGGTCCGGCGCTCGACGTCGAAGCCGGATCGCGGCGTGGTGCGCATGCAGTACGCGACGCTGAACCAGAAGGGCGAGACCGTGATGACGCTGATCGGCAACCAGCTGCTCCGGGCACGTCCGGCCGAGGCGTCGGGCCGCGTGTTAGCCTAAGGCCCATGTCAGTCTCGCGCACGCCGATGACGCGGCCGGGCTACGAGAAGCTGTCGGCCGAGCTCGACCGGCTCAAGCACGTCGACCGCCACGCGATCATCAAGGCCATCGCGGAAGCGCGCGCCCACGGCGACCTCAGCGAGAACGCCGAGTACCACGCCGCCCGCGAGAAGCAGAGCTTCATCGAGGGCCGGATCAACGAGCTGGAGACCAAGGTGGGCGCCGCCGAGGTGATCGACCCGCCCACGAGCGGCGACCGGATCACGTTCGGGTCCACCGTCAAGCTCGAGGACGACGGCGGCAAGGAAGTGCGCTACCAGATCGTCGGCTCCGACGAGGCCGAGCCCGCCAACGGGCGCATCTCGATCCTCTCGCCGCTCGCGCGCGTGCTCATCGGCAAGCGTGTCGGCGAGACGGTCACCGCGCAGCTGCCCGGCGGCACGAAGCAGTTCGACATCCTCGAGGTGAACTTCCCGTGGCCTTCGCCCTAGTCGACGACGGCGTCCGGCTGCACTACGAGGAGGCCGGCACCGGCCTGCCGATGGTCTTCGTGCACGAGTTCGCCGGCGAGGCCGCGAGCTGGGCGCCGCAGGTGCGCTTCTTCGCGCGCCGCTACCGGACGATCGCCTACGACGCGCGTGGATATCCGCCCTCCGACGTGCCGGACGATGCCGCGAAGTACTCGCAGCAGCGGGCGGTCGACGACATCCGCGGCCTGCTCGATCATCTGAAGGTCGCCCGGGCGCACGTCGTCGGGCTCTCGATGGGCGGCTACGCGGCCCTGCACTTCGGCCTGAGCTATCCCGATCGCGCGCTCTCGCTGGTCGTGGGCGGCGTGGGGTACGGCTCGAAGGCGGACGAGCGCGAGGGCTTCCGCAAGGACTCGCAGACGATCGTGGACCGGTTCGAGCGCGAAGGCATGGAGACGGTCGCGGACACGTACGCGAGCGGTCCCACGCGCGTGCAGTTCCTCGACAAGGATCCCGTCGGCTACGAGGAGTTCCGTCAGCTCCTGCGCAAGGGCTCGGCGAAGGGCCACGCGCTGACGATGCGCGGCGTGCAGATGCAGCGGCCCTCGGTCTACGAGCTCACCGATCGCATGGCGAAGCTCGAGGTCCCCACGCTGGTCATCACGGGCGACGAGGACGAGCCGTGCCTCGAGCCTGCGCTGCACATGAAGCGCACGATTCCCACCGCGGGGCTCGTGGTCCTCCCGAAGTCGGGACATACCATCAACCTGGAAGAGCCGGAAGCCTTCAACCGGGCCGTGCTGGACTTCGTCACCGCGGTCGACGCGGGACGCTGGACGCGCCGCAACCCGGGCTCGTTGAGCTCCTCGGCCATCCTTCAAACGAAAAAGCCATGACACTACCTCTCGACGGCATCTCGATCATCGACCTCACGCGCGCGCGCGCCGGGCCCACCGCCGTGCGGCAGCTCGCCGACATGGGCGCCTCCGTCATCAAGGTGGAGTCGCGCGACGACCCGGACCAGACCTTCTCGCGGCACGGGTTCGACTTCCAGAACCTGCACCGCAACAAGCGCTCGCTCACGCTCGACCTCAAGAAGCCCGAGGCCGTCGCGATCCTCAAGAAGATGATCCCGACCACGGACATCGTGATCGAGAACTACCGCCCCGACGTGAAGCGGCGCCTCGGCATCGACTACGAGACGCTGTCCGCGATCAACCCGCGGCTCATCTACGGGTCGATCTCGGGGTTCGGGCAGAGCGGACCGTATCGCGATCGTCCCGGCTACGACCAGATCGCGCAGGGCCTCGGCGGCCTGATGTCGATCACCGGGCTGCCGGGGCAGGGGCCGGTGCGCGTCGGCATTCCGGTCGCCGACCTCACGGCCGGCATCTTCCTCGCCCAGGGCATCCTCGTCGCGCTGTACGAGCGCACGAAGTCGGGCCGGGGCCAGTGGGTGCACACGTCGCTGCTCGAGGCGATGGTGACGATGCTGGACTTCCAGGCGGCGCGCTGGCTCATCGGCAAGGAGATTCCGCCGCAGGCGGGCAACGACCACCCGACGGGCATTCCGACCGGCGTCTTCAGGACCAGGGACGGCCACCTGAACATCGCCGCCTCCGGGCAGCAGATGTTCCGCCGGCTGTGCGAGGCCCTGAAGGTGCCGCAGCTCATCGACGACACGCGGTTCAAGACGCCGCCGGACCGCTCGAAGAACCGCCACGAGCTGACCGCGGAGCTCGAGAAGGCGACGACGCAGGGGACGACGCACGACCTCGTCGAGGCGCTCAACAAGGCGGGCGTGCCCTCGGGGCCGATCCTCAACGTGAAGGAAGTGTTCGAGAACGAGCAGGTGAAGCACCTCGGGCTCGCGGTGCCGGTGAAGTCGCCGAAGCTGGGCGACCTGCTCGTGCAGCGCGTGCCGTCGACGCTGTCGCGCACCCCGGGCTCGGTCCGGATGCCGACGCCCGAGTCCGGCGAGCACAACGACGAGATCCTCAAGGCGCTCGGCTACACGGATGCCGAGGTCGCGCGCCTTCGCAAGGAAGAGATCATCTAGTTCGCAGCGCAGGAGCGTGAGCCATGAGCGAGGACGAGTATTCCGAATCGCTCGAGACCGAGTTCCGCAAGACGCAGGGGGCGCTGCTCGAGGACACGGTCCGGCTCCTCGCGCCGAGCGAGCCGCTCCGTCTCAAGCCCGATCACAGCGTCGCGCGCGCCATCGCGGCCATGGTGCAGAACCGCCGGGCCGCGGTGGTGATCGTCGACGACGCCGACCGGCTCGTCGGCATCTTCACCGAGCGTGACGTGCTCACGCGCGTGATGGGCGCCGGCCGCGTGGCGCGCGACACGCTGCTCGCCGACGTCATGACCCCGGCGCCCGAGACGCTCCGGCCGGACGACCGCATCTGCTTCGCGATCAACCGTATGCACGCCGGGGGCTTCCGCAGCCTGCCGCTCGTGGACGACGCGCACCGCCCGATCGGCATCATCACGGTGAACGACGTGGTGCGCTGGCTGGCGGAGATCTTCCCGGAGGCCGTCCTCAACCTTCGCCCGGGCGACCGCCTGAGGAACCCCGCCCAGATGGACGCCGGGTAGCGCCGACGGCCTGGAGCGCGGTGCCGTCGGGCGCATACAGGTTCTTGAACTTCTCGTTCGACTCGCTCGCGCGCTGACGGCGCGCGTCGGTCTGCTCCTGGGCGCGCGCGGCGTCGCCGCGCCGCGTGTCGGCGGCCGCGTCCACGATCGTGTTCGCGCGCGCGATCCAGCGGTCGATGCATCCGACCCACTCCGGCACCTGGCTGTCGGTGCCACGGAACGTCAGGGCCGCGTGCTCGAACTGGACGTTCCGCGGAGACGCCCCCGCGGTGGCGTCGTCGGCGCTCTGGAAGGCCTGTTGCCATGCGCTGGAGGGCGGCGCGCTCAGCGGCACACGCCAGAGCGTGGAATCGTGCGTCGTCGGGGGCCCGGACCGCGTGATCGTCATGGGGTGACTAGATACGCTCAGCCCGCGGCGGGCGTGAAGTAGAGGACGCCGAGCGGCGGCAGCTCGAGCACGAGCGAGGCCGGCCGGCCGTGCCATGCCAGCGCGTCCGCGTGCACGCCGCCGTAGTTGCCGACGCCGCTGCCGCCGTACTCGTGCGCGTCGGTGTTGATCAGCTCACGCCAGTAGCCGCCGCGGGGCACGCCCACACGGTAGCGGTGACGCGGCACCGGCGTGAAGTTGCACACGATCACCGTGACGTCGTCCGGATCGTGGCCGCGCCGGAGGAACGCCATCGTGCTGTGGTCGGCGTCGGTGAGGTCGACCCACTGGAAGCCCGCCGGCTCGACGTCGCGCTGATGCAGGGACCCCTCCGAGCGGTAGACGCGGTTGAGATCGCGGACGAGGCGCTGCAGGCCCGCGTGATACGGCCCCTCGCCCAGCAGGTGCCAGTCGAGGCTCGCGTCGTGGTTCCACTCGCGCGTCTGCCCGAACTCGCCGCCCATGAAGAGCAGCTTCTTGCCGGGATGGCCGTACATGAAGGCGTAGAGCGCGCGGAGGTTCGCGAACTTCTGCCAGTCGTCGCCCGGCATCTTGCCGTGCATCGAGCGCTTGAGGTGCACGACCTCGTCGTGCGAGAGCGGCAGCACGAAGTTCTCGGTCCACGCGTACATCAGGCCGAACGTGAGCTCGTTCTGATGGAAGCGGCGGTGCACGGGGTCGCGCGAGAAGTAGCTCAGCACGTCGTGCATCCAGCCCATGTTCCACTTGAAGCCGAAGCCGAGCCCGCCGAGGTGCGTCGGCCGCGAGACCATCGGCCACGACGTCGACTCCTCGGCCGCGGTGAGCGTGTCCGGCCGCTCGGCGTACACGGTCGTGTTGAAGCGCTTGAGGAACTCGATGGCCTCCAGGTTCTCGCGGCCGCCGTGGGCGTTCGGCAGCCACTCGCCGGCCTTGCGCGAGTAGTCGAGGTAGAGCATCGACGCGACCGCGTCCACGCGGAGGCCGTCCGCGTGATAGCGCCGCAGCCAGAACAGCGCGTTCGTGATCAGGAAGTTCGCGACCTCGTGGCGGCCGTAGTTGAAGATCAGCGTGCCCCAGTCGGGGTGCTCGCGCTGCCGCGGGTCGGCGTGCTCGTAGAGATGCGTGCCGTCGAAGAGCGCGAGGCCGTGGGTGTCCCGCGGGAAGTGCGCGGGCACCCAGTCGAGGATCACGCCGATGCCGCGCCGGTGGAGGGCGTCGATCAGCGCCATGAAGTCCTCGGGCGTTCCGTACCGCCGCGTCGGCGCGAAGTAGCCGAGCGGCTGGTAGCCCCACGAGCCGTAGAACGGGTGCTCCATGACGGGCAGCAGCTCGACGTGCGTGTAGCCCATGTCGGCGACGTAGGCGGGGAGCTGCGCGGCCAGCTCGCGATAGGTCAGCGGCCGGTCGCCGTCTTCCGGCACGCGGCGCCACGAGCCGAGATGCACCTCGTAGATCGCGACCGGCGCGTCGAGGGCGGCGCGCCGCCCGCGCTCGCGCATCCAGTCGGCGTCGTCCCACGCGTGGGTGTCGATGTCGCAGACGACGGAGGCGGTGCGCGGACGTTCGGGCTCGAACGCGAAGGCGTACGGATCGGCCTTCAGCGTGAGGCCGGCGTGGGAGAGGACCTCGTACTTGTAGCGCGCATGGTCCTCGACACCCGGCAGGAAGATCTCCCACACGCCGCTGCCCGGGTGCCGGCGCATGACGTGGATGCGGCCGTCCCAGCCGTTGAAGTCGCCGACGACGCTGACGCGCTGGGCGTTCGGCGCCCAGACCGCGAACGCCACGCCGACCACGCCCTCGAGCTTGCGCCGGTGCGCGCCCAGCCGCGTGTCGGCGTTGTAATGCGTGCCTTCGCCGAGGAGGTAGAGGTCGTAGTCGGTGAGGGCCGGCGGAAAGCGGTACGGGTCGTCGATGGTGACCGTCCGTCCGCCGCTGTCGGTCGCCTCGATCACGTAGGGCGCGCGCTCGTGCACGTCCGGCACGCGCGCCTCGAAGACGCCGCCGGGATGGCGGCGGGTCATCTCACGCGGCGGTGTCGCGCCCTCGACCGCCACGCGGGCGGAGGCGGCCCAGGGGAGCACCGCGCGGATGATCAGCTCGCTGTCGACGACGTGCGGCCCGAGCAGGCTGAACGGATCCTGGTGGGTTCCGCGCGCCAGCGCGTCGAGGTCGACAGGTCTCATCCCGGTTCCGGCACCGTGCGAAGGAGGTGCCAGCCAGCCGGGTCAGCGAAGGGCTTCGCGGAGCTCGCGGGAGAGCACTTCGACGGTGCCGCGGGTGCCGCCCGCGAGCTTGAGCTTCCACTCGCCTTCCGTCTCGAAGCGGCGATCGCGCAGGCGGTCGCCCCACGGCTTGATGGCCTCGCGGATCGCGTTGAGATCGAAGGGGTCGCGCCGGAGGTCGCGCGCGCGGGCCATGACGTCCGGCGCCACGCGGATGAACGCGCGCAGCGCGGAGCCGGTCTTGATCGAGTACTTCCGGCCCACCCACGCCTGCGGGAACGTGGTGGAGAGCGCCTTCATGTAGTTGAGGAAGAAGCGCTTGGCGCCGTTGCGGATCTCGGAGAGCCGCGCGCCGCCGCCGACCTTCTCCACGGTCTCCAGGAACTCGACGATCTCTTCGGCGAGCGGCGCCTGGCTGACGCGTCCGCGGCCGGTGCCGAGCATCTTGATCTCGCCCACGAGGGGCGAGGAGTCGTCCTCGTTCAGCGAGCGGATCACGTCGTGCGCGAGCGCCTGGTTCGGGTCCGGGTAGAGCTTGCGGCCGGCGAGGCTGATGATGTGCGACGGGTTCAGGCGCGTGTGCTTGGCGTTGATCGTCACGAACAGCTCGACGATCTGCCGCGCGTCCAGCGAGTCGAAGAGCACCGCCGGCACCTCGATGCCCACGTTCTCCCCCTGCTGGTTGAGCGCGTGGAGCGCGAGCAGCCGGTGCTGGCCGTCGAGCACGCGGAGGACGCCGTGCTCCTCGGGGATCTGCAGCAGGCCGAGGTCGTGATGCCCCGCCACGGGGGTGAACGTGAAGCGCTTCTCGGAGGTGATGATCACGGCGCCGGGGATGGCGGGGAGCGTCGCGGCGTCCTTGCACTCGCGGTAGTACGCGGCGAGCTCGTCGATCTTCTTGCGGATGACCGGGCGCTGGTACGCGGCCTCGCTCTCGCCGATCCGTTTCTCGAGGCTGTCCCAGTTCACGCGACCGCGGACGCTCGCGCGCGTCTTCGCTTTCGCCTCGGGCTTCTCGTCGCCCGTGTACCCGAGCACCTCGAACTTCACGAGCCGGTCGATGTCCTTCGCGGACAGGCCGGCCTGATAGAACTCCACCCCGAACTGCTTGATCCGGCGCGCAGGCACGGTGATCATCGCCCTTACATGCTAGCCACCGCGCAAACCCCTGTCAACAGAGGCGTTTTTGGTACTCTCGCTACCGGTAGTTCTCGCCGGGCGCCGGTCACACTACGGGTTAGGTCAGACCAAACCGCTCCGCCGCGAGCCCCGCGATGTGCCGGCCGATCGCGAGCGACGCCGTCGCCCCGGGAGACGGGGCGTTGACCACGTGGATGCCGCTGTCGTCGGCGACGATCCGGAAATCGTCGACCAGGGAGCCGTCCTTGGCCACCGCCTGCGCGCGGATGCCCGCGCCGCCGCGCTCGACGTCCTCCGGCCGGATCTCCGGGACCAGGCGCTGCAGCGCGGTGACGAAGGCTTTCTTCGACAGCGAGCGGTACATCTCGTAGCTGCCGGTCTTCCAGTACTTGCGCGCCATGTTCCAGACGCCCGGATAGCTGAGCGTGTGCAGGAGCTCGGACGGGCGCATCTTCCAGAACGTGTAGCCCTCGCGCGCGAACGCGAGCACCGCGTTGGGACCGGCCTCCACCTCGCCGTGCACCGTGTTCGTGAAGTGGACGCCGAGGAACGGGAACTCGGGGTCCGGCACCGGATAGATCAGCGTCCGCACGAGGTAACGGCGCTCCGGGCGCACCATGTAGTACTCGCCGCGGAACGGAACGATCTCGACGTCGGTCCGTGCCCCGGCCATGCGCGCGATACGGTCCGAGTAGAGCCCGCCGCAGTTGATGAGCCGCTTCGCCAGCACCGCGCGGCGCGTGGCCCACAGGTCCACGCCCTCGCTCGTGCGCGCGATGGTCGTGACGCCGGCGTTGTGCTCGATCTCCACGCCGCGCCGGCGGAGCTCGGTGGCCATCGCCTCCGCGACCTCGATGTAGTCCACGATCGAGGTCGTGGGGGACCAGATCGCCTGGATCCCCGCGGCGTGCGGCTCGATCTCGCGCAGGCGCTCGGGCCCGATCATCTCGACCGGCACGCCGTTGGCCTGCCCGCGCTCGTAGAGCGTCTGCAGGCGCGGCAGCTCCTCGGGGCTCGTGGCGACGATGACCTTGCCGCAGTCGATCACCTTGATCCCGTGCTTCTCGCAGAACTGCCGCATCAGCCCCTTGCCCTCGCCGCACTGCTGGGCCTTGTAGGACCCCGGCTTGTAGTAGATGCCCGAGTGGAGGACGCCGGAGTTGTGGCCGGTCTGGTGCGCGGCGACCTTCGCTTCCTTGTCGACCATGATGAGGCGCGCGCGCGGGAAGCGCTCGGTGATCCCGAGCGCGGTCGCCAGCCCGACGATGCCGGTCCCGATGATCGCGATGTCGTGTCGATCCGCCACGGTCAGCTCCTTCCGGCGGTCGCGACGACCGCGTTGCCTGCGATGGTGGTGACGAGGTCCTGCGCCGGATCGCGCACGACGCCCGCGGGGTCGTCGCCGCGCGCGACGGCGTCGATGGCGGCCTTCAGCATCCGGCGCGTCATGATCACGCCGCGGTCCGAGGTGGCGAGGTGCTCGTTCGCGTGGATCGCGATCGGCCCCTGGCTCACCTGCGCTTCCTTGTCGCCCGGCATCCGGTGGTGCTCCGCGTCGGTGAGCTCGGACCACAGCTTGCCGTCGTAGCGGGCGCGTGGCGGGAAGACCGGCTGGCCGTCCCGCAGCGGCACGCGCAGCAGCGAGTACATACGCGTGTGGGTGTCGTCGATGGGCACGATCCAGCCGATGTGGCCGGCCCGCTCGAAGCCGTCGCTCTCGCCCGCGCCGACGCTCGGCACGATCCGGATGTTCGGCAGCAGGATCTGGGTGACGCGCCGGAACGTGCGGCCGTCCGGTAGCTCGCGGAGCTGCGTCGACGACATGCCGTGCGGCGTCGGCTCCCACGTGACGTTCGGGCGCAGGTTCATCACGGACGAGAACTGGCCGCCGCTGAACGTGGAGTGCAGCACCGCCACGTGGAAGGGATCCATCACGTTCTCGTAGAGCTGCAGCCAGTTGCAGTCGAGCACCACGCCGCCGCCGAGGCCGTAGCTGGTGGCGTCCGGCAGCACCATCGTGCCGTCCGGGCGTTCTTCCACGAGGTCATATCGGGGAAAGACCGGCATTCTCGCGAGCGGCCCGAGGTACGCGAAGACGAGGCCGTTGTACTCGCGGCACGGATACCACGGCTGGCGGACTCTCTCGTGATAGGTCGAGTCCGCGGGCTCGCACGGCATCTCGAGGCAGCGGCCTTCGACGTCGAAGAGCCAGCCGTGATAGCAGCAGCGCACGCCGGCGGCTTCGACGCGGCCGTACTCGAGCGAGGTCCCGCGATGACAGCAGTGCGCCTCCAGGAGACCCGGGCGGCCCCGGCCGTCGCGGAAGAGCACGAGGTCTTCGCCGAGCACGCGCACGGGCGTGGGCAGCTCGCCGAGCTCGGACGAGAGGCCGACCGGCTGCCAGTAGCGCCGCATCAGCTCGCCGGCGGGGGTGCCGGGCCCGACTTCGGTCAGCGCGGCGTTGTGGGACGGGCGCGGGCGCCCGTAACCGGACTCCATGGTGAGCGCGATGATATCAGGCGATCGCCAGCGGGACGATGCGGGCGCGCGGCCGGCCGTCGCGTACCGCGAGCCGCGCGACGGTGACGGGCAGGGTAAAGCGTCGCGGGCCGGCGCTGCCCGGATTCAGGAACAGCACACCGTCGCGCGTGGCGAGCGTGGGCGTGTGCGAGTGGCCCGCGATCACGACGTCCACCCGCGCCCCGACGGGGTCGAGCGCGAGCTCCTTCACGTCGTGGAGCACGTGGATGCGGGCGCCGGCGACGCGCAGCGTGACGGTCTCGTGCAGCGCGCGGGCCCACGCGCCCCGGTCGTTGTTGCCGCGCACGACCGTTACCGGCGCGAGCGCGCGCAGGCCGGCGAGCACCTCGGGCGAGCCGACGTCACCGGCGTGGATGATGCGGTCGACCCCGCGCAGCGCGCGGATCGCTTCGGGCCGTAAGAGCCCGTGCGTGTCCGAGATGACGCCGATCCGCGCGTCCACGAGGTCACTATACGTTCGCGTACACTACGCGCCGACAACGCCCACGGGGAGGAGCGACGATGGCCGGGAAGTACTTCGAGGAGCTGACGGTCGGGCTCACGTTCCAGCACCAGCCGGGCCGCACGGTGACCGAGAGCGACAACGTGCTGTTCTCGTGCCTCACGATGAACCCCCAGCCGCTGCACGTCGACTTCCACGCGGCGGCGAAGGCGGAGTTCGGCAAGCCGCTCGTGAACAGCCTGTTCACGCTCGGGGTGGTGGTCGGCCTCTCGGTCGGCGAGACCACGCTCGGCACCACCGTCGGCAACCTCGGCTTCGACAAGACCGAGTTTCCGAAGCCGGTCTTCCACGGCGACACGATCTACTCGGAGACGGAGGTCGTCGACCGGCGCGAGTCGAAGTCCCGGCCCCAGTGGGGCATCGTCACGTTCGAGCACCGCGGCAAGAACCAGCACGGCGAGCTGGTCGTGCGCTGCGTCCGGCAGGCGATGATGCGCAAGAAGCCCGCGTGATGGCCGCCCGCCGCTCGCTCCACTTCGTGCCCGGCGGCAACGAGAAGATGATCGCGAAAGCGCTCACGCTGCCCGCCGACGGCCTGATCCTGGACCTCGAGGACGCGGTGGCGCCGGACCGCAAGGCCGCCACGCGACCGATCGTCCGCCGCTGGCTCACCGAGCTCGACTTCGGCCCGCGCGAGCGCTGGGTGCGGATGAACCCCATCTTCACCGACCTCGCGGTCGCGGACCTCGAGGAGACGATGCCCGGGACGCCGGACGGCTACATCGTCCCGAAGCCGCGGCGCGCGCGCGACCTGCACGAGATCGACGGGCACCTCACGCGGCTCGAGCAGAAGCACGGGCTCGCCGTCGGCCGTACGAAGCTGATCCCGCTCGCGACCGAGACGCCCGAGGGCCTGCTGAACATCGGTGAGGTGGCGGCGGCGACCCCGCGCATCGTCGCGGTGTCGTGGGGCGTCGAGGACCTCGGTGCCGCGATGGGCCTGCCGCGCGTGCGCGATGCGCAGAACCGCTATCTCGACATCGCCCGGCACGCCCGGGTGATGTGCGCCGTCGCCGCCTCCGCCGCCGGGGTCGACTGGATGGACACCGTCTTCCCCGACATCAACGACCTGGACGGCCTGCGCCGCGAGTGCGAGGAAGGCGTGGCGATGGGCTACACGGGCAAGATCTCGATCCATCCGAGCCAGATCGAGGTCATCAACGCGGTCTTCACGCCGTCCCCCGAGCAGCTCGCGGAGGCGCGCGAGCTCGTCGCCGCCTCGGAGGAGCACGCGGCGCGGGGCGTGTACGCCTTCCGCTTCAAGGGGCAGATGGTCGACGCGCCGCACTTCAACCGGGCCCGGAAGCTGGTCGCCCGGGCCGACGGGTAGGGCGGGGAACTGCGCCGAAGTCGGCGACTTCTGTGTATAATCCGCCAACTTCCCGCCCCCTGATGGAGACCTGACGGATGACCGTTCCGACCGATTTCGTCGCGCGCGCGGCGCGCGTGCTTCCCGGAGGCGTCCTCGGGAGCCATCGCGCCACCGCGGGCCTCGAGTTCGTCGTGAAGGACGCGCGCGGCGCGTACCTCTGGGACACGAGCGGCAAGCGCTACCTCGACTATCTCCTCGGCTCCGGCCCCATGGTCCTCGGCCACGCCCACCCGGCGGTGGTGGAGGCGGTCCAGAAGCAGGTCCCGCACGGCTCCACGTTCATGCTGCTCAACGAGCCGATCATCGAGCTGTCCGAAGAGATCGTCCGCGCGGTGCCGTGCGCCGAGCAGGTGCGCTTCACCTCGACGGGCAGCGAGGCCACGTTCTTCGCCCTGCGCGTGGCGCGCGCCTTCCGCGGCCGCGACAAGATCATGAAGTTCGAGGGCGGGTTCCACGGCACGCACGACTACGCGCTCATGAGCGTGACGCCGCGGACGCCCAAGGCCTTCCCCGCCGCCGTCGCCGACTCGGCCGGCATCCCGCAGGCCGTCGAAGAGACCGTGATGATCGCGCCGTACAACGACCTCGCGACGACCGAGGCGCTCATCGCCGCGCACCACGACGAGCTGGCCGCGGTGATCCTCGAGCCCTACCAGCGCGTGATCGTGCCCGACCGGAAGTTCCTGCAGGGCCTCCGCGCGGTGACCGCGCGCTACGGCGTGCCGCTGGTGTTCGACGAGATCGTCACCGGCTTCCGGTTCGCCTACGGCGGCGCGCAGGAGTACTACGGCGTGGTGCCGGACCTTGCGGCGTTCGGCAAGATCCTCGCCGGCGGGTTTCCGCTCGGCGCCGTCGCCGGCCCGGAAGCGATCATGCGTCACTTCGATCCCGCGCTCGAAGGCACGCCGGAATACGTCTGGCAGGCGGGGACCCTGAACGGCAACCCCGTCGCCGCCGTCGCCGGGCTCGCGACCCTCGCGGAGCTCCGGAAGCCCGGCCAGTACGAGAAGCTGCACCGCACCGGCACGCGTCTCAAGGACGGCCTCACCAGGCTCGCGGCGAAGCACGGCATGCCCGCGCGCGTCTCCGGCGAGGCGCCGGTGTTCGACATCATCTTCACCGACCAGGACGTCGTGGACTACCGCGCGACGCTCACGGCCGACCGCCGCCGCATCGCGCTCTTCAACGAGGAGTGCCTGCGTCGCGGGGTCGTGAAGGCCGTCAACAAGATCTACGTATCGCTGGCCCACACCGACGCCGACCTCGATGAAACCCTCGGCGTCTTCGACGAAGCGCTCGCCGCCGTGAAGCGGCGGAGCGCCTAGCGAGCACTCGACCTCACAGAGGAGGTTACTTCCATGAGCCTGACCCGTCGTGAGCTTCTCATCGCCGGCGGCCTGACCGCCGCGGGGACCGTCATCGCCCCGTCCGTCGCCCGTGCGCAGCAGCCCAAGCGCGGCGGCACCATGAGCCTGCGCCTGTGGGATCCGCCGCACTTCGACCTGCACGCGGCGGGCGGCCTCTCCTACAAGCTCCACATCCTGATGACGTTCACGCACAGCCGCCTCGTCCGCCACAAGGTCGGCCCGAGCGTCGTCCCCGGCACCTTCTCGATCGAGCCGGACCTGGCCGAGTCGTGGACGCAGCCGAACGAGACCACGTACGTCTTCAAGCTCCGCCGCGGCGTGCGGTGGCATGCGAAGGCGCCCGCGAACGGCCGCGAGCTGACGTCCGACGACGTCGTCTACACGTACAACCGCTTCATCAACACCAAGGGCCACGCCAACGCCCACATGCTGAAGTCGGTGGACAAGGTCGAGGCCGTCGACAAGTACACGGTCCGCTTCACGCTCAAGGAGCCGTACGCCTGGTTCCTCGAGACGCTCGCGAGCCCGATGGTGGTCGCGATCGTGAACAAGGAGGCGTCCGAGAAGTACGGCGACCTCAAGAAGTGGGAGTCGTTCATCGGCACCGGCCCCTGGATGCTCGACAGCTTCCGGCCGAACCAGGGGCTCACGCTGGTGCGCAACCCGAACTACTTCGTCCAGGGCCTGCCGTACATCGACAAGGTCGAGATCATCGTGGACGAGGACAACGCCTCCCGGACGGCCTCGTTTCTCGCGGGCAAGTTCGACCTCGGCTGGGAGAACCCGGGCACCATCAACCGGACCGACTGGGTGCAGATCAAGGACAACGCGCTCCGCCGGCGGCCCGGGCTCAAGACCGCCGAGTTCCCCGCCAACGTGATGAGCCACATCTCGATGCGCACCGACCAGAAGCCGTTCAACGACGTGCGCGTGCGCCGCGCGATCTCGCACGCCATCGATCGGCAGGGGATCATCGACGCGGTGGCCGAGGGGGTGGGCGTCACGAACCCCGCGGTGCCCGCGGCCCTGAAGGACTGGTCGATCCCGATCAGCCAGCTCGGCGAGGGGGCGAAGTACTACAAGCACGACCCCGCGGAGGCGAAGAAGCTGCTCGCCGCCGCCGGCTACGCGAACGGCTTCCCGGGGACGGTGTGCTTCACGACGTACGGCTCCACCGTGCTCATCGACTCGATGCAGCTCGTGCTCAAGAATCTCAAGGACGTCGGCATCGACGCCAAGCTCGAGCAGAAGGAGTACGGCGCGTACATCACGAGCTGCTTCTACGGCAAGTTCGACGCGATGACGTACGGCCCCCAGACGCCGTTCGTCGAGCCGGACAGCTTCCTGTTCGGCCAGTACTATCCCGGCGAGCCGCGCAACCAGAGCCACATCAACGACCCCGTCGTGGCCGACATGCTGGTGCGGCAGCGCCGCACGTTCGATCTGGCGAAGCGCAAGGAGATCATCTTCGAGATCCAGCGCTACCTCGCGCAGCAGCAGTACTACGTGACCACGAACTCCGGCGTGTACGTCGCGGTATGGGACGGCGCCCTGCAGAACTACGGCCCGAACGTCGGCTACGACTACGGCGGCCGGCTGATGGCGGCCTGGCTGAATCGATAGGTCGGCAGGGGTCTGACCGACCTTGCTGAGACGGTACCTGGCGAAGCGGTTGGTGGTGGCGATCCCGTCGCTGCTGATCGCTTCGCTCATCGTCTTCACGCTGCCGCGCCTGATCCCGGGCGACGTCGTGGCGATGATGCTCGAGGAGAAGGCGTACGCGAAGGACCTCGAGGAGCTGCGCGCCAAGCTCGGCCTGAACCGGCCGATCTACGTGCAGTACTTCGAGTGGCTGGGGCGCGCGGTGCAGGGCGACCTCGGCGAATCGCTGTGGACCCGGCGGCCGGTGCTCGAGGAGATCGGGCAACGGCTGCCGATCACGCTGGAGCTGGCGCTCCTCTCGCTCGTGGTCGCGATCGTCATCGCCGTCCCCGTGGGGGTCATCGCGGCGGCGCGCCAGGACACCGCGCAGGACTACATCTTCCGCAGCACCGCGATCCTCGGTCTCTCGGTCCCCGGGTTCTGGCTCGCGACGCTCGTGATCGTGCTGCCCGCCATCTGGTGGGGCTGGCGCCCGCTCACGGGCTACGTGGAGATCAGCAAGGACGTCGTGGGCCACATCCTCCAGATGCTGCTGCCGGCGGCGATCCTCGGCGTCGCGTTCGCGGCCGCGATGATGCGGCTGACGCGCGGCATGCTGCTGGAGGTCCTCCGGCAGGACTACGTGCGCACGGCGTGGTCGAAGGGCCTGCGTGAGCGCGTGATCATCCTGAAGCACGGCCTGCGCAACGCGATCATTCCGGTCATCACCTACATCGGCACGCAGCTCCCGCAGGTCATCGGCGGCACGGTCATCATCGAGACGATCTTCGGGCTGCCGGGCATGAGCCGCTTCCTCTTCGACGCGATCAACCAGCGGGACTATCCGGTCATCCAGGGCGTGAACCTGGTCGTGGTGTCGTTCATCGTGCTCGTGAACCTGGTCGTGGACGCGCTCTACGCCGTCCTCGATCCGCGCATCCGGTACTAATTTTCGGAGGGGGCCGTCGAGGCCCCCTCCGAGACCTCCCCCGGGGAGGACTGCGGCGGCGAAGCCGCCGCTCGAACGGAGGCCGTCGTGGCAGGAGATGCGGTAGCCCGCGTCGAGACCGCCGTCGGGTCGACGCGCTCGGCCCCGCGACCCGAGCGGTCGCGCGGGGCGGCGTTCGGCCGGTTCCTGTGGCTCTTCGCGAGGCGCAAGCCCATCGGCGCCTTCAGCGGCGCGGTCGTGATCGCGATGCTGCTGATGAGCGTCTTCGCGGAGCAGATCGCGCCGTACGACTACGACGAGGCGGTGCGCGGGGCGCGCATGAAGCCGCCGAGCGCGGCGCACTGGCTCGGCACCGACAACCTGAGCCGGGACATCTGGAGCCGCATCGTGTACGGCGCGCGGGTGTCGATCACCGTGGGCTTCGCGACGATCTTCCTCGGCACGGCGGCGGCCACCGCGCTCGGCGTCACCAGCGGCTACTTCGGCGGCAAGTACGACCTCGTGGTCCAGCGGATCGTGGACGCGTGGATGTCGTTTCCGTACCTCGTCATCATCCTCTCGGTGATGGCGGTCCTCGGGCCGGGGCTCCTCAACGTCATCCTCGCGCTGTCGATCATCGTCGCCGCCACGGGCTCGCGCGTGATCCGCGGCGCGACGATCGCGATCGCCCAGAACCAGTACGTCGAGGCCGCGCGCGCCATGGGCTGCGGGCACGCGCGCATCGTCTTCCGCCACATCATCCCCAACGTGACCGCGACGATCATCATCCTCGCGACGATCGGCCTCGGCGGCATCATCCTGGCCGAGTCGGCGCTGTCCTTCCTCGGCTTCGGCGTGCCGCCGCCGTATCCGTCGTGGGGCTCGATGCTGTCGGGATCGGGCCGCACGTACATGTATCGCGCGCCGTGGATGGCCGTGTGGCCGGGCGTGGCGATCTCGCTCGCCGTGTTCGCGTTCAACATGCTCGGGGACGCGCTCCGCGACGTGCTCGACCCGCGCCTGCGCGGCGCGTAGCGCGGCCGCGGGGGTCAGGCCGCGGCTTGACGCGCTCGCGGGGCGGGCGTACACCGGAGGTGAACGGGAAGACGGCAATCTGCCCCGCCGCTTTCCGCTCGTGGCCCGAGACTCCGATCCAGGAGGTGTGGATGGAGACGCCACCGGACTCGATGGCCGCGTCGCGCGGAGTGCGCTGAAAGCCCCGGGCGACGCCCAGCGGTCGTGAACCAGTGCCCGGTGTGACCGGGCCGCGCAGCCTGGGGGCTGCGCATAGATCAGGGGTGGCGGTGGGCGGCAGTGCCGCCCACCCCCCGCTCTAGTTCTGGCCCTCGATCCGCACGCGGGCCATCGCGGCCTGCAGCAGCCCCGAATACCAGTCGCGCGTTTCGATCACCAACGCGATCGCCATCCCCCGTTGCACCGTGAACCGGTGGACGGCCGTGTCCGCGGCGGTGTCTTCGTGGAAGTCCGGCTCGTATTCGGGTTCTGGCGACATACCCATTAGGGTTAGCAACCGAGGTGCCAGACCGCAGCCGGGCGCGCTGACGCTCAGGCCGCGCGACTCGCGGCGCAGCGTCGACAGCGTCGCCCGTCCACCTCGCGGGCGCTCGCGAGCGGCCCCTGGCACTTCTCGCAGCGATGGTCACGGATCGTCGTGTGGTGCGCGCGGCAGGCGTTCGTGGCGGGCTTCTCGGCGTGACGGGTGCAGCCGTCCCAGGCACACTTTCCGAAGGTCATGGAGACTCCTTTCGTAGGTGCGCCCGCGACAGTGCAAGCGATGTGCCTCGCGCGCTCTGCGGAAACTGCGGGCTTCGCGAGGGGCGCTGTGCGGCCGGTGGTACTTTGTTTCCAGCTTTGGAGAGGAAGCCCGCGTGACGGACCTGTTCGCGGCGTGCGCCCGGCTCGATCCCCGCGGCGTCGCGGACGCGATCCCCCCGGCGGTGGCGCGCGGCCTCGACGTCGATCGCGCGCCCGTCGCGGACGGCGACGACCTCGTGATCGAGGCGGGCCCGTGGACGTCGCGCACACCCGCACGTCATCTCCTGCCGTCGCTCGCGCTCCTCAGCGGCGCGCCGTACGGCGTCCGCTTCGAGCTCTCGGGGCGGCGCGCCGGCGCATGGTCGCCGTGGGTGGCCACCGCCACACTCGGTGACGTGGCGTTCACAGCGCACGCGGATGCGGCGAACGGCTTGCGCACCGACATCGACGAGGTCCACGCGAGCCCCGCGGTCGACGCGGTGCGTCTTCGCGCGCGCATCGGCGGGCCCGGCCGCCGCGCGGTGCTCGACGCGCCCTGGCTTCTGACGTTGTCCGCCTCGGACGGGGTGCTGGCCGGGCGCGATGGCGGCGCGGGCGCCGCCTCGCTCGCCGTGCCCGCGCGCACCCAGATGACCGAGCCGGAGGCGGTGCGGTTGCGCGTGTGCTCGCCCACGAGCGTCGGCATGGCCCTCGAGTATCTCGGACGCGCGGTGCCGACCTCGACGCTCGCGGCCGAGGTCTTCCACGCCCCGAGCGATCGCTACGGCCTGTGGCCCGCCGCCGTGCGCGCCGGCGCCGCTCACGGCGTGCCCGGCTACCTGCTGCGCTTCACCGACTGGGCGACGGCGGCGTGGTGTCTCGGGCGCGGCCTGCCGATCGTCGCGTCGATCCGCTACGCGCACGGCGAGCTCGCTGGCGCGCCGATGCCGGAGACGACCGGCCACCTGGTGGTGATCACGGGACTCGAGGGCGAGGACGTGCTGGTGAACGACCCGGCGGCGGCGACGGCGGCGGAGGTGCCCAGGCGCTACCGCCGCGACGAGCTGACGCGCGCCTGGCTGGCGCGGACGGGGGTGGGCTACGTGTTCTTCGGACGGCCTACAAATGCGTGAGGCGCTCCTGGGGCGGCGGGCCTTCGCGGCGTAGGCGCCGCTCGAGCAGCTCGCGCGCGACGTTGCGCCCGCCGAGCCCGAACGCGAGGGCCAGCGCGAACACCAGCCCCCCGAACGTGATGCCGAACGCGACCAGGACCATCTCCTTGCCGATGCCGAGCTGCGTGAGCGCGGTGGCGATGGCGAAGAGCAGCACGCCCCAGTGCACCGCGCGTGCGAGCAGGCGGGCTTCGGGGAGCCCCGCGTTCACCGCGGCGATCAGCAAGCCCTGGCTCAGGAAGTTCGCGACCAGCCAGCCGACGAGCAGGATGAGCACGGCGGCGAAGACCGCGGGGAGGAACGCGAGCAGCATCGCGGTGGCGCCCACCACGCCGAGCGCGTCGATGCCGAGGCTCGCGAAGATCACGAAGGTCGTCCAGAAGAACAGCAGCCCGAGGACGTCCGAGGGCGTCCGCAGCATGCCCGCGCCCCGGATGGCGCCGGAGACGCCCCACCGCTCGGTGTGGCCGTCGAAGCCCACGGCATGTGCGAGCCGGCTCACCACGGCGCGGAGCAGCGCGCCGACGAGCACCCCCAACAGGATCAGCGTGAGCGCGGTCAGGATCGCCGGGCCGACGGCAGCCAGACGGTCGCCGAGCGCGGCGAGCGCACCCCAGACGCCTTCTCCCCAGCGCGTTCCCATCGTCCCGGACCCCCCTTCGAGAGTACACCGGGGTACAATCGCCACGCCATGCGAGTCCTCGCCGCGCTGCCGCTCGTGCTCGTCGCGCTCGCCGTCTTCGGCTGCGCCGCGGATGAGCGGGAGTGGATGAAGGTGAACCAGCGCTACACGAAGGAAGAGTTCCAGCGCGACTATCGCGAGTGCACGCGCAAGGGCGACCTCGACGAGGCGTGCATGCGGCAGCGCGGCTGGCAGCCCATGAACCCGTCGACGGCCGACGCGCCGCCGCCCGCGCCGTCGCAGCCCATCCGCGGCCGCTACTAACGCCAGGGAGACCCGCTCAATGAAGCTCGCGCTCTTCATCGGACTCGGCGGCATCACGTGGGACGGCGTCGTCGGCATGACGCGCCACGCGGAGGCGACCGGCTGGGACGCCGCCTGTCTGACCGACCACTTCATGCCGAACACGCCCGAGGCCGTCGGCGACAACCTCGAGTGCGTGAGCGCGCTCGCCGCGCTGGCCGCGCTCGTGCCGCGCATCCGGCTCGGCAGCATCGTGCTCGGCAACACGTATCGCCATCCCGCCGTGCTCGCCAAGGCGTTGACGAACATCGACATCATCTCGGGCGGGCGGCTCATCGCCGGGATCGGCGGCGCGTGGCAGCAGAACGAGCACGAGAAGTACGGGATCCCGTTCTACACCGTGGGCGAGCGGCTCAAGCGCCTCGACGAGGCGTGCGAGGTCCTGAAGGCGCTGTGGACGCAGGACCGCGCGACCTTCAAGGGGCGGTACTACCAGCTCACCGACGCGCCCGCGAGCCCGAAGCCGGTGCAGAAGCCGTATCCCGAGCTCCTCATCGGCGGCGGCGGCGAGAAGGTCACGCTGAAGATCGCGGCCAAGCACGCCGACCACTGGAACACGTGGGGCGGCCCCCGCATCCTCGCCGCGAAGAACGCGATCCTCGACGCGCACTGCGCCGCGGTCGGCCGCGATCCGAAGACGATCCTGCGCTCGGCCGTGATGCCGCTCGTGTTCGGCGACAAGGCCGAGGTCGGCAAGGTCCGGCAGGCGGCCGTCAAGCGCATGGGATTCGACGAAGCCAAGGCGCAGGACACGATCCTCGGCGGCTCGCCCGCGGAGATCATCGACACCCTCGGCACGCTCCGCGAGGCCGGCGTCGGCCTGCTCTTCCTGCCGTCGATGTTCTTCCCGAAGGATCCGCGGCCGCTGCTCGACCGCTTCATGACCGAGGTCGCGCCGGCGGTTCGCTAGGCCTTGCCCTCGAGCGCCCGCTTCAGCTGATCGAGGTGGACGTCGTCGTGGTAGCACATGAGGCTGAAGAACGTCTCGAACGTCATCCGGCCGCGCGCCGGATGCGTGCCGCCGCGCTTCCACTGTTCGGGCGACAGCCCGCGGAACACGTCCAGGTTCTCCGCCCGCCGCTTCCCGAACGCCGCGATCGCCTCGCCCGCGTCGCAGCGCAGGTACTGACGGTCGACGGCCCAGCGGTCCGGGTCGGCCGGTAGGAGCGTCGACTCCTCCATCGCGAGGAACATCTGGAAGCGCCCGTTGAACGCCTCCTCGGTGTCGCGCAGGTGGCAGATGACCTCGACGCCCGCCCAGTTCTTTTCGTCCGGACGCTTCGTGAGCGCCGCCGGGCTCTGCCCCTTGATCGCCGCCGACAGCTCGTCCGCGGTGCGGCCGAGCCGGGCCATGCGCTGCTCCACCGACTGCTTCGCGTACTCCTCGATGCTCGCCATGTCGCTCTCCTCTCACGCCTCGCCGCGGAGCGCGCGGCGGAGCTGGTCCAGATGGTTGTCGTCGTGCCACGCGATGACGCCCACGATGTCGGTCACGGTCACGCGCCCGCGCGCGCGGTGCCGGCCCGTGCGGGCGAGCTGCGCGGGCGTGAGGCCACGGACGAGCGTCAACGTCTCGTCGCGCCATCGGCCGAAGGCGTCCCAGGCGGCGCCCGGATGGTGGCGCGCGTACTGGCGCTCCTCGGCCCACCGCGGTGCCGGCGCCGGCTCGGGGAGGACGGGATCGTCCATCGCGAGCATCAGCGCGATCCAGCCGGCGAGCTGCTCCTCGGTGTCGCGCACGTGGCAGACGATCTCGGTGGCCGACCATGCGGCGGGTTCGGGGCGGCGCGTGAGCGCCCCCGTCGTCCGTCCCCGCATCGCGTGCGCGAGGTCGCCGGGCGTCCGCTCCAGGCGCGCGAGGCGCGCATCCAGCGGCTCGCTCAGCCACGACTCGAGGGCGCGGACCGCCGGCACCGCCGGCGCCGCCGTCGCCCGCGCGTCCGGCACGAGCTGATAGAAGAGGCTCGACTCGCGCTTGTAGAAGCCCTCGGTGTGGAACGAGTCCGCGAGGCGCAGCAGGGCGAAGTCGACGTGGTGGCCGACCTCGTGGAGCAGCGTACGCAGGTACGTGCGGAACGCGACCACCCGCTTCTGCTTCGCCGTCCGCATCCAGAGCTGGATCGTCGGCATCGTCCCGCGCTCGGCGGTGTAGAGCCCGTGGAGCTCGCCCCACCTGGCGTGCGGGCGTGCGGCGAGCACCTCGACCTTCACGGGCGGGAGCGCGAGCGCGTCGGTGAGCCCGCGGACGAGCCGCTCCGTCGCGCGCTGGGTGGTGAGGCGGTCTTCCGTGCGCAGCGCCTCGTCGAGGGCGGTGACGAGCGGATGCAGCGTGGCGGGGCGGGGGAGGCGAAGCTCGGTGACGCCGTCGCTCTTGCGATAGACGGCCTGCTGCGCGCGGTTCAGCCGCGCGTAATACGAGAAGGGCATGCCGCCGTTGAACATGGGGGCCCCATGGCACAGGACCCCCAAACCCCCGTCATTTGCCGGTCCACTTGGGCTTCCGCTTCTCGAGGAACGCCTTCGCGCCTTCGACGCGGTCTTCGGTGGTGCGCAGCAGCGTCGAGAGATCGCCCTCGAGCCGCAGGCCGTCCTCGAGCGCCATGCCGAGGCCCTTCACGACCGACTCCTTCGCGTAGCGCAGGGCGATCGGCGCCTTCTCCGCGATCGTGCGGGCGAGGTCGGTCGCGGCCTTCAACGCCTCGCCGGCCGGCACCACGCGCTCGACGAGCCCGATGCGCAGCGCCTCCGCCGCCGGGATGCGCGCGCCGGTGAGGATCATCTCGAGCGCCTTGCCGCGCCCGATGAGCCGCGGCAGCCGCTGCGTGCCACCGCCGCCGGGGATGATCGCGAGGTTGATCTCGGTGAGGCCGAGCGTCGCGTTCTCGGCCGCGATACGGATGTCGCACGCGAGCGCCAGCTCGAGGCCGCCGCCGAGCGCGAAGCCGTTGATGGCGGCGATGATCGGCTGCGAGCAGCGGTCCATCATGGCGCGGTACTCGATGCGCTTGCGCCGCTCGCGGAGCTGCGTCGGGGAGGCGGGCGCCACGAACTCCCGGATGTCCGCGCCCGCGCTGAAGGCCTTGTCGCCCGCACCGGTGACCACGACGACCTTCACGTCGTCGTCGATCGCGAGGCCCGCGAAGACCTCGTACATCTCGCGGCGCAGCGTGTCGTTCTGCGCGTTGTGGACCTCGGGGCGGTTGAGGGTGACGGTCGCCACGTGCTCGGCGACGGCGTACTGGATGGTCTCGAAGCTCTTCGTCATGGCTTCCTCAGGACCCCCTTCGTGCGGAGGGAGGCGATGGCGTCGTCGTCGTAGCCGAGGTCGTGGAGGATCGCCTCGGTGTGCTCGCCCAGCGTCGGCGGGCGCCCGGGATCCTGCAGGGGCGTTTCCGAGAAGGTCACCGGTTGCCCGAGCATCCGGAGCGTGCCGACCTCGGGATGGTCGTACTCGCGGACGAGGTCGTGATGCCGGACCGCCGGGTCGTGCGCCATGAACTCGGCCAGCGTCTGCACGGCCGCCGCGGGGACGTCGTGCTCCGCGAGCAGCGCCAGCCAGTGGTCGCGCGGCTTCGTGCGGAAGCGCTCCTCCAGCAGCGGCATCAGCGCGGCGGCGTTGTCGTTGCGCAGCATCCACGAGGCGAACCGCGGGTCGTGGGCGAGCTCGGAGAGGCCGAGTGCTCCGCAGAGCCGCACCCAGATGACCTGGTTGCCGCACGCGAGGAAGAACCACTCGTCGTCGCCCGCCTGGTAGAGCCGGTACGCCGGGCTCGGCCGGAAGCCCGTCGGCTTGCCCGCATACTCCACGGTGTTGCCGGACTGGAACGACAGCGAGCCGTGGAGCAGCGACGTCTCGACGCGCTGGCCCCGGCCGGTGCGCTCGCGCACGAAGAGCCCGGTGATCATGGCCTGCGCCGCGAGCGAGGCCGTGTAGTAGTCGTTGACCGCGATGCGCAGGTACTGCGGCGGCCCGCCGAAGCCTTGCAGCGCCATCATCCCGGACATCGCCTGGAGCAGCGGATCGAAGCCCGGCCGGTCCTTGTACGGGCCGGTGGAGCCGAACGCGGTCACCGAGCAGTAGACGAGCCGCGGGTTGATCGACGAGAGCTTCTCCCAGCCGAGCCCGAGCCGGTCGGCCACGCCCGCGCGCATGTTCTCGAGGAACACGTCGCCCTCGCGGACGAGCTTCTCGACGACCGCGATGCCCTCGGGCGCCTTGAGATTGAGCGCGATCGAGCGCTTGCCGCGGTTCCACGCATAGAAGCCGGGCAGCTCGCGGAACGCCTCGCCTTCGAGCGGCTCCACCTTCACCACGGTGGCGCCGAGGTCGGCCAGCATCATGCCCGCGTACGCGCCGGCGATGTAGCCGGAGCAGTCGACCACCCGGATGCCGTCGAGCGGCGTCACGCGCAGACGCGCCGGGCGATCAGCTCGCGGTGGTAGTCGGCGTCGCCGTACTGCACCTCGAGCGCTTTCGCGCGCTTGAAGTAGAGCTGCAGATCGTACTCCCACGTGAAGCCGATGCCGCCGTGGACCTGGATGGCCTCGCCGCAGACCTTGCGCGCGCTGTCGCCCACGTAGGCCTTCGCGACCGAGGCGGCGAGCTCGGCGTCGTCGGCCTTCGCGTCGAGCGCCCACGCCGCGTAGTAGACGGCCGCGTGGGAGTTCTCGACCTCCAGGAGCATCTCCGCGCACTTGTGGCGGATCGCCTGGAACGAGCCGATCGGCTGGCCGAACTGCTCGCGCACCTTCGCGTAGTCCACGGCCATGTCGAGGCAGCGGCGCGCGGCGCCGAGCATCTCGGCGGCGGCGCCGACGGCGCCGAGTCGCACGAGCGTGTCGAGGAGCGCCCCGCCCTCGCCCGGCGCGCCGAGCACCGCGTCCGCGGCGACGGGCACCTTGTCGAGCGTCACGTTCACCCAGCGCGTCGCGAGGTCCATGCCGGTGACCGGCGTCAGCGTGATCCCGCGCGCGGCGGGATCCACGAGGAAGAGCGTGATCCCCTCGGAGGTCTTCGCGGGCACGAGGAGGACGTCGGCGACGTGCGCCCATGCGACGAACGGCTTCGCGCCGCTCAGCGTCCAGCCCCGGCCCGCGCGCGCGGCCCGCGTGGTCATCGCCTCCGGCGCCCACGACAGCTCGGCGTCGAGCAGGGCGACGCTCGCCCGCGCGCTGCCCGCGCACACCGCGGGGAGCCAGCGCGTCTGCTGCGCCCCGGTGCCCGCCGCGCGGATGGCCATCGCGGCGATCACCGTCGGCAGATACGGGCCGGGGTAGCTCGCGCGCCCCAGCTCTTCCAGCAGCAGCGCGGTCTCGACCATGCCGAGGTCGCTGCCGCCGTGGGCCTCGGGCAGGGCGAGCCCGAGCCAGCCGAGCTGCGCCATGTCCTTCCACATCGCTTCGCTCTCGCCGCGCCCGTCGTCCCAGAGCAGGCGGACGGTGGCGGGCGTGCAGCGCTCGTCGAGGAAGGCGCGCGCGGAGCTCTTCAGGAGCTGCTGGTCGGAGGTGAAGGCGAAGTCCATGGCTAGTGTTTCCTGTCGGCGCGGATTTCCTTGGGGAGCCCGAGGACGCGCTCGCCGATGACGTTCTTCTGGATCTCCGACGACCCGGAGTAGATCGTGCCCGCGCGCGACCAGAGGAATGCGGTCGCGAAGGTGCCCGGCTCGCCGGACGACGTCGACACTTCCTCCGTGACCTCGTCGGGCGAGCCCGGCATGAGCTGGCCCCACGGGCCGAGGATCTCCAGGCAGACCTCGAAGTACCGCTTCTCGAACTCCGTGTACGAGAGCTTGGTGATCGAGGAGGCGGCGCCGATCGGCTCCCCCTTCGCGAGCGCCGACAGCACGCGGAGCGCGGCGTAGCGCTGCACTTCCAGCTCGGCGAAGACCTTGCCGAGCTTGTGCCGCACGACGGGATCCTCGATGAGCGGCGCGCCGTTCTTCCGGAGCTCCTTCGCCGACGTCACGAGCTGGTGGAACGCGGTGAGGTAGCGCGTGACGCGGCCGAGCGAGTTCGCGCCGCGCTCGTAGCCGAGCGTGGTCTGCGCGATCTCCCACCCGCCGTTGAGCCGCCCGATGAGGTCGGCCTTCTCCGCGCGCGCGTTCGTCATGAAGACCTCCGAGAACAGCGAGCTGCCCGTGATCTGCTTGAGCGGCCGCACCTCCACGCCGGGCTGGCGCATGTTCAGGAGGAAGCACGAGATGCCCTTGTGCTTCGGGGCCTTCGCGTCCGTGCGCGCGAGCAGGATGCCCCAGTCCGCGATCGGGCCGCTCGACGTCCAGATCTTCTGCCCGTTGACGACGTAGTGATCGCCGTCGTCCTCGGCGCGCGTGCGGAGGCCGGCGAGGTCCGAGCCCGCGTTCGGCTCGGAATAGAGCTGGCACCAGATCTCCTCGGCGGTGAGGATCTTCTGGAGGTAGCGCTGCTTCTGCGCCTCGGTGCCGTGCACGATGATCGTGGGCCCGATGAAGCCGATGCCGAGGCCGTTGATGGTCGGCGGGGCGCTCGCGCGCGCCATCTCGTCCTGCACGATCGCCTGCTGCATCGGCGTCGCGCCGCGGCCGCCGTACTCCTTCGGCCACAAGAGGCCCACGTAGCCGGCGTCGTACATCGTGCGGTGCCAGGCCTTGCGCTCGGCGAGCGTCTTCGGCTCGGTCTTCGGGGTGTGCTCGGCGAACCAGCGGCGGGTCGCCTCGCGAAACGCACGATCCTCGGGCGAGTAGTTCAGATCCATCCGGGCCTCCTGAAGCGCGTTACGCGGGCGCGGGCAGGCGGTAGATCGCGGAGTGCAGCACGTGCGCGACCGCCTTGCCGTCGGCGAGCACGATCATGTCCACTTCGATGAAGTCCCGGCCCTTCTTCTCCCACATCGAGCGCACCTTCGCGCGCGCGGACAGCGTGGCGCCCACGCGCGCGGGGCCGAGGTGGCGGACCACGCTGCCGAGGTGGATCCAGGGCCCGATGATGACGTTCGTGCGCAGCACACGGTTGCCGAGGTGCGTGTGGAACGCCGGATGCACCCAGGCGCCGGCGCCGCGATAGAGCGGCAGCGCATCCGACACGGTGCGCAGGTACTCCTCCGCGCGGGCGGCGTCGTAGCGCTCGGTGAACGTGCCGAGCACGTCGATCGTGCGCAGATGCTCCGGCGTCCCCGCCGGGCGCTCCGCGGGCAGCGGCGCCTCCGGGTAGACCGCCACGTTCACGGGCGTGGGCGACCCCGCGGGGAGCGTCGCGGTGAGGGTGGCGCACTCGCCCCCGCTCGCGGTGAGCGCGCGCACGGTGGCCGTGAGGCCCTGCTGCGGATCGCGGCCGGTGATCTCGCCGGTCACGTGGACCTCTTCGCCGTCGAGCACGGGCTTCGTGAACCGGACGGTCGCCGTGCCGCGCTGCAGCCACGCGGAGCCGAGGCCTTCGGCGAGCGGGTGCGTCAGGTAGGCGTAGACCGTGACGCCCGGGACCAGCCCGCCCGCGAAGCCGTAGCGCTTCGCGGTCGCGTCGTCGTGGATCTTGTTCTCGCTGTCGGTGGAGGTGTTGACGGCCTTGACGCGGTACTCGGGCAGGAGCTCAGCCATGCGCCGGAGTCTACCTCACGTGCGTCCCCGCGTGAGGGCCGCCACCAGGCGCGCGAGCTCCCAGGGGTCGATCGGCTTGCGGACGTGGCCGTTGAAGCCGGAGGAGAGCGTGCGCTCGGCGGTGTGGACGTCGTCGAAGCCGGTCACGGCCACGATCGGCAGCGTCGCGCCGCCGGGCAGCCGCCGGAGCGCGTCGAGCAGCCAGTAGCCGTCGCGGTCGCCCATCACGATGTCGCACACCACGATGTCGGGGACCACGCGTGTCACGCGCGCGACCGCCTGCTCCGCGGACGTCGACGTGGTCACGAGCGCGCCGCAGTAGCCCAGGATCGTGGCGAGGAGCTCACACGCTTCGCCGTCGTCGTCCACGACGAGGACCTGCACGCCGACGAGCGTCTCGCGGGGGAGCGGGTCGCGGCGTCCCATCAGCCCGTCGAAAGGAGCCCGGAGATCACGCGGCAGAGCTCCCACGGATTCAGCGGCTCGTCGAGGTGCACGTTCACGCCCTCGGGGACGGGCTCGTCCGTGCTGTCGCCGCGGCGGACGGCCACGATCGGGACGTTGCCCCCGTCTTCGGGCTTGCGCCCGCGCACCCGCCGCGGCAGCGTCGCCGTCGGCCCCGCGCGGCCGATCGTGACGACGATGACGTCGGGCCGCACCTGGTCCATCGCGGCGAGCGCGTCGTCGGGCGTGGCGACTGCGGTGACGAGCGCGCCGCAGTAGCGGAGCAGCGAGACGAGGATGTCGCGGAAGCCGCCGTCGTCGTCCACGACGACGACGTGCACGCTGCTGAGCGAATCGACCGCGAAGAATCCCCCGCGCGCCATGCCGCCCGCACTATCGCCCAGAACGTGCGTTGCGGTAAACGCTATAATCGGCGCGAGATGGGACGCGGGCTCGTCGTCGCGCTGGTGGTGCTGCTGGTGGTCGTCGGCGGGCTCGTCGCGTGGGGCGTCAGCGTCAACAACCAGCTCGTCGTGCACGAGCAGAACGTCAACGCGAGCTGGGCGCAGGTCCAGAACCAGTACCAGCGCCGCGCCGACCTGATCCCCAACCTCGTGGAGACCGTCAAAGGCTTCGCCGCGCAGGAGCGTGGCGTGCTCGAGAGCGTCACGCAGGCGCGCTCGCGGGCCTCGGGCGTGCAGCTCACGCCCGAAGCGCTCAACGACCCGAAGGCCATGGCGCGCTTCCAGGCCGCGCAGGGCGAGCTCTCCGGCGCGCTGAGCCGGCTGCTCGTCACCGTCGAGCGCTACCCCGAGCTCAGGTCCAACCAGAACTTCCTCGATCTCCAGAAGCAGCTCGAAGGCACCGAGAACCGCATCGCCGTCGAGCGCAAGCGCTTCAACGACGCCGTCCGCGACTACAACACGCGGCTCCGGCTGTTTCCCGGCAGCATCGCCGCCCGCGTGATGGGCTTTCAGCCCAAGGCGTTCTTCGAGGCGGCGCCCGACGCGGCGACCCCCCCGCCCGTGAAGTTCTAGCCTGCTCCTCGGCCTCCTCCTCGTCCTCGGCCTCATCGTCCCCCCCGCTCCGACCGCGCGGGTCAACGACTACGCGAACGCGCTGAGCGGGGAGGACCGGACGCGCCTCGAGCGCGTGCTGGCGGAGGGCGAGCAGCGCACGGGGGCGCAGGTCGTGGTCGCGCTCTTTCCCTCGCTCGAGGGGGAGAGCCTGGAAGACTTCTCGATCCGGCTCGCCGAGCGCTGGCGCGTGGGCCGCAAGGACCTCGACGACGGCGCCATCGTGCTCGCGTTCATCCAGGACCGGAAGCTCCGCATCGAGGTGGGCTACGGGCTCGAAGGCGCGATTCCGGACATCGAGGCCGCGCGCATCATTCGCGAGGCGATCGCGCCGCGCTTCCGCGAAGGGCGGTACGCGGCGGGGCTCGAGGCGGCGGCGCGGGCGATCTACGCGACGGTCGACGCCAAGCCGGCGGCGGAGCGCCGCGGCGCCACGCGCGATGGCGGCTTCGCCTCGTGGAAGCTGCTCGCGTTCTTCGCGATCGTCCTCGTCATCGCCGCCATGCTGTTCCGCGAGGCCGCCACGTCGCGCGGGCTCACGCGACGCGGCTACACGGCGGGACGGCGCGGCTGGGGTGCGGCGCCGCTCATCTTCTTCCCGCCGTTCGGCGGCGGGGGGCGGCGCGGCGGCGGCGGCTTCGGGGGTGGCGGCGGCGGCTTCTCCGGCGGCGGCGGCAGCTTCGGCGGCGGCGGCGCGAGCGGAAGCTGGTGATGCACCACCCGGCGTGGGTGCGCACGCTCTTCACCGATCAGGACCTGGACGACATCGCCGCCACGGTCGAGCGGGTCGAGCGGGCGACGTCCGCGGAGCTCCGCGTGCATCTCGAGCGGCGCCTGCCCCGCGGCGTCGATCCGCTGCGCCGCGCCGAGGCGGTCTTCCAGCGTCTGGGCATGCACCGGACGCGCGGGCGCAACGGCGTGCTCGTCTATCTCGCCCTGGACGACCACAAGCTCGCGGTGCTCGGCGACGAGGCGATCCACGCGCGTGTCGGGCCCGCGTACTGGGAGCGCGTGCGGGATTCGATGGTCGGTCACCTGCGCGCGGCGGCCCCCCGGGACGCGCTCGTGCTGGCGGTCGAGGAGCTGGGCCGCGTGCTGGCCGAGCATTTCCCGCAATCCGGCGACGACGAGCCCGACGAGCTGAGCAACCGCGTGAGCACCGAATGACGTGCCGGGTGTAGGCTGAATGCAGGGGAAGAGGGAGGCATAGCAGCCATGAACGCCACGCTCGCTCTCGGAGTCGCGCTCCTCGCGGCGGCCCTTCCGCTGACCGCCGCGGCGCAGTCGGCGGCGCCCGGCAGCACCGGCGACCTGGAGCTCCAGCGCAAGCAGCGTCGCTCCGTCGTCCTGCCGAAGCCCAGTCCCGATCAGGTCCGCGCGGACGCCGATCGCGCGGTGAGCGACTTCGCGGCCACGCGCGCGCCGGGCCGCATCGTGCGCGAGACGTCGCCGGTACGGCCGTCGCCGCGGCCGGATCTCGACTACGACGTGCGGAGCGGCATCCAGCGCGATCGCGTGAACGACGCGCTGCGCGGCCACACGAAGTAGCGGACTAGCCGGTCAGGAACGCCTCGGCGGCGGCCAGGCCCGCGCCGAGGCGGATCGGCACGCCGAAGTCCTTCAGCATCATCTCCACGCCCGCCAGCGCGCCCAGCAGCTCCAGCTCGTTGAGGCTGCCGAGGTGGCCGATGCGGAAGACCTTGCCCTTCACGTCGCCGAGGCCCACGCCGAGCGAGAAGTTCAGCTTCGCGTAGGCGTGGCGCACGAACGCGTCGGAGTCGAACCCCGCCGGCATCACCACCGCCGTCAGCGTGTTCGAGTACTCCGCGGGCGTGCGGCAGAGGATCTCCAGGCCGAGGCCCTGCACGGCGCGGCGGCACGCCTCGGCGAGGCGCGCGTGGCGCGCGAACACCTGCGCGAGGCCTTCCTCTTCCAGCATCGCGAGCGCTTCGCGGAGGCCGAAGAGCAGGAGCGTGGCCGGCGTGTACGGGAACTCGCCGCGCCTGTTGCGCTCGAGCACCGGCTGCCAGTCCCAGTAGGAGCGCGGGCACTTCGCCTTCTCGCTCGCCGCGAGCGCCTTGTCGCTGACCGCGAGGATCGCGAGGCCGGGCGGCAGCATCAGGCCCTTCTGCGGGCCCGTGAGCGTGACGTCCACGCCCCACTCGTCGTGGCGGAAGTCGATCGACGCGAGCGACGACACCGTGTCCACCAGGAGCAGCGCGGGGTGTCGCGTGCGATCGAGCGCCTGCCGCACGCCCGGCACGTTCGAGGTGACGCCCGTCGACGTCTCGTTGTGCACGACGAGCACCGCGCGCAGCTCGTGCGCCCGGTCCGCCGCGAGCCGTGCCTCGACGTCCGCGACCGGCACGCCGGCGCCGTACGGCACGTCGAGGCGCTGGACGTCGATGCCGTACGCGGCGGCCACCTTCGCGAAGCCCGTCGAGAAGTGGCCGTTCACCACCGCGAGCACGCGATCGCCGGGCGAGAGCGTGTTCACGAGCGCCGCTTCCCACGCGCCGGTCCCCGAGCCCGGATAGAGCACGACGTGGCCGCGCTCCGCCTGGAAGATGCGCGCGAGCCCCGCGACGCAGTCCTGGACGAGGGCGCCGAACTTCGGGCCGCGGTGGTCGATGATCGGCTGCGCCATCGCGCGCGTGATGCGCTCCGGCACGAGGGTGGGGCCGGGGATGGAGAGGAACGGGCGCCCGGACATCGCCCGAGGAGTGTACTACCTTATCGCCTATGAACCGCGACGAGATCCCCACCCCCGCGCTGCTCCTCGACGCCGACCGCTTCGACCGCAACCTCGTCCGCATGAGCGAGCACGTGACGAACAGCGGCAAGCAGTACCGGCCGCACGCCAAGACCCACCGCTGCCCCCAGATCGCGCGCCGTCAGCTGGAGTCGGGCGCGCTCGGCGTCGCGTGCGCCAAGCTCGGCGAGGCCGAGGTGATGGCGAAGGCGGGCATCGGCGGCCTGCTCATCACGACCGAGATCGTGACCTCGGCGCAGATGTTCCGCCTGGTGCGCATGCTGGAGAGCGCGCCCGACACGATGGTCGTGGTGGACAACCCGGAGAACGTCGAGGCGCTCGCGCGCGCGATGGCGGCGAAGGGCCTGGTGCTCGACGTCCTCGTCGACGTCGACGTGGGCGGCCGCCGCACGGGCGCGCAACCGGGCGACGCCGCGCTCGCGCTCGGCCGCGCGGTGAGCAAGCACAAGTCGCTGCGGCTGCGGGGCCTGCAGGGCTACGCGGGCCACTGCGCGCACGTCATGGGCTGGGCGGCGCGGCGCGAGGCCTCGCACAAGGCGATGGCGCCGCTCATGGAGACGCGCCGGCTCTTCGCGAAGGACGGCCTTCCGGTCGAGATCGTCGCGGGCGGCTCCACCGGGACGTACGACATCGACGTCGAGCTGGACGGTCTCACCGAGCTGCAGAGCGGCTCCTACTGCGTGATGGACCTGGACTACCAGCGCATCGGAGGACCGACCGGCGACACGAACACGGCCTTCGAGCTGGCGCTCACCGTGGCCGCCACCGTCGTGAGCGTGCCGACCGACGACCGCGCGATGGTCGACGCCGGCCTCAAGGCGTTCTCGACGGACAAGCCGTTTCCGCCCGTGGCCGTGGAGCGCCCCGGCGTGACCTACGAGTTCGCGGGTGACGAGCACGGCCGCCTCGTCATCACCGACCGCTCGCGCGCGCCGAAGCTCGGCGAGCGCATCGAGTTCTTCCCGCCGCACTGCGACCCCACGTTCAACCTCTACGACCGGGTGTACGTCGTGCGCGGGCCGAGCGTCGACAGCGTGTGGGAGATCGCGGCCCGCGGCCGCTCGGACTAGCGGAGCGCCGGCAGCTCGGTCAGCGAGCCGACGCGCCGGCCCATCAGGCCGGGCGGTAGGCGATGAGGTACTTGTGCGTGCCGTCGAGGATCGTCTCCCCGCGCTGGTTGGTGAGCGTCACCCGCAGGGTGAGCAGGCCCGCGGAGCGCTTGCGCTCGAGCGCGACGACCTCGTGGCGCGGCTTGATCGTGTCGCCGACGAACGCGGGGCCCAGGAACCTCGTCGTCTGCTCCACGAAGGCCACGATCGAGTGCTCGATCACCGGCGCGAGGGTCGAGGCGCCGACCGCCGTCATCGAGGTGAGGAGCAGGCCGTGCGCGAGGCGGCGGCCGAACCGCGTGCCCTTCGCGTACTCGTCGTCGTAGTGGATCGGGTGCGCGTCGCCCGTCATGCCCGCGAAGAACATGAAGTGCGCGTCGTTCAGCGTCTTGGACGGGCTCTCGTAGCCGTCGCCCACCTTGAAGTCGTCGAACCACTTGTGGGCGCTCACCACGCGCTCCAGAACATCGCCAGCACGGCCTCGCGATCGGGCGCGTCGAAGAGCGCGCGGCGCAGCTTCGCGTCGCCGGGCCGGCCCTGCGCGTACCAGACCAGATGCTTCTTCGTCTGGATGTCGGCGTCGCGCGGCTCGAGCTCGCTCGCCATCAGCGCGCAGTGGCGGCGGATGATCGCCGCCTGCCCGTCGCGGTCCAGCTCGGTGTCGTGGAAGAGCCAGGGCCGGCCGAGCGTGCCGCGGCCGACCATGACCGCGGCGCAGCCCGTCGCCGCGCGCATCGCGAGCGCATCCGCGCGGCTGCGCACGTCGCCGTTGCCGATCACCGGGATGGCGACCGCGTCCACCACGCTCGCGATCACGTCCCACGGCGCGCGCCCCGTGTACTGCTGGGCGCGCGTGCGCGGATGCACGGTGACCGCGTCCACGCCCTCGCTCTCCGCGATGCGCGCGATCTCCGGCGCGTTGATCGTGCGGTCGTCCCAGCCGCCGCGGATCTTGATCGTGAAGCGGCCGGCCACCGCCTTGCGCATCGTGCGGAAGATGACGCCGGCGGTGAGCGGGTCGCGCATGAGCGCGGCGCCGTGGCCCTTGCCGACGATCTTCGCGACCGGGCAGCCCATGTTGAGGTCGATGCCGTCGCCGCCCGTCTCCTCGAGCATGCGCGCGGCCTCCGCGAGCACGTCGGGGTCGCGGCCGAGGAGCTGGAGCGAGATCGGCCGCTCCACGGCGAGGAAGCGCGCCATCTCCCACGTCTGCGCGTTGCGGCGCACGACCGCGTTCGCGTCCAGCTCTTCGCTGGTGAGCCAGCCCGCGCCCGCCTCCCGGCACACGAGCCGGAACGGGATCTTCGTGACCGCGGCCATCGGGGCCAGCCGCAGGTCGAGGACCCGCGGATCAGAATTCCCAGTCAAACCGTGCGCCTTGCGACCGAAACTTGTATGCACGAAGCGTCTCTACGAAAGCGCGTGCCTGACGACGTATTCGATCGCACCGCTCCCACTCATGTTGTTCCACTTCTACGACTTTCAATGCGCCATACGCCGTTTCAACGAAACCGCCCTCGACGCGCTTCGTCGTGAACACAATTGTCTTCCCGAGTAGATCCGGTGAATACATCGCTGCCTCAATGAGCGGCCCTTCGGACTCCGGAATTATCACTACAGCATCAGCGATTCTCGCCTCGGCATACTCCGCGGTGTAATAGCCGGCATCCGCCAGTGGGGCAAGGTCGGCGTCCTCACTAAACAGGACTCGACCTTCGCCAAGTGCTTGGGCTAGGTCGTCTCGGATCGTTTTCCTTTTGCGACTCTCGGGAGTGCCCGCGCTCGGCCGTGGTCCCCACACAAACACGATGAAGGGGGTCGTCTTCATCTGTTCCTGCACGAGTTGGAGGCGGCGGACTACTTCAGGATCTAGAGGCACGCCTTTGGGCCACTCTTTCAAGCTGATCGATGACCTTGTGCGTCACTTTAGCCAATGCGAGTTGCCCGTCTCGGAGCTCGATCGCATCTTCGGATACCAGATCGGCAAACGCATGCAGAGCCCGAGCCGATGTCCGTGCAAAGCCCCTAATGATCTCGTCGTCTTCCGCAACTGACGTGCTTGTGCTCAGTCGCGTCAGGAGATCAATGCCTTCATCCCGTAGCAATATTCCGGAGATCCTATCAAGTCTGCTTTCACGTGATCCGGCCGGGGGCTTTAGGCGGTCGTGTAGGTCGAAGCTGACAAACGCATTCGTAGTCGTCCTCACCGCCCCCCAGTTAGCCGAAAGAGGCATGAGGGCTGAGATGTCGAGCTCCGCTCCCGCATGCCAGGAAACAAAGACGGTTTGGCCGATTTCCCGCGTCGGCTTCGGTTCGGCGACGATCGCGCTGCGTCCGGAGTTGAGAAGTTCGTCGAAATTTAGCGTCAACGCAGCGACGCTTCCCGATGGTGCAACACGCTGGCGAGCGCCCGGGCGTTCGGTTGTCGTCGTCAACGACTGGTCATCAAGAAAAGGACTCTTGAGCATTAGAATCCACCGTCCTTCGGAGCGATCCCTAGGCGCTGCCCTACTTCTTGCACGAGCGACGAGAAGCCCTCTCGGACACTGTCGACTGAAAGGGCGCCATCAAAGTTGGCGTTTATTTGTAGGTATAGACCACCTTCAAGAAGTACGGACGGTGCTAGCACCGCATGGCCCGCCACGCGCCCCGCCGAGTCCCCGCCAATGCTGAAGCTCACACCACCCGTTGCGCGTCCTTCCCACGGCGAGACAGGCACATAGCGTTTCAGGAAGTCCAGAACAGGGAGTTCGAGGGTTCCGTGGGCTTCCCAAATGACCTGATGGACAGCTACGCGACGGAAGTTGGAACCCGCGATCTCTCGAACGGCTTCAATGCCGGTCGCAGCGACCTCACGGAGGACACCTGCCGGAGCCGGCGAAACCGCTGTCAGCTCAATATTCTCCAGGCGGATCCTTAGTGCGGCATTCCGAAGCGGCAACGAACAGACAATCGTAAATTCGCCAGGATTCGCGGCTGTCCCTTCGACCTTTATGTCTGCGAGGCGCAGTCCGAGCGGGGCGAGCCGCGCGTGGAGAAACTGAAAGGAGCGTGCTGCGGCGAACAACAGGGCGAACTGCGGCTCAGCGAAGATCGCCTTGTACGATAGGTCCTCGCGGCGAATATCGAACGTGGTTTCCGGCGTAGCCACTTAGTGGTGTGTTCCTCAACTCAAGCGTAGCGAAGTCTGGCTTCATCAACAATGCCGCGAACACGATACACCCCCATCGCGGCGCGGGCTAAGCCACAGCACAACGCGTGGCGGGGGACGAGAATGCCGACCGCCGCAGGCTGCGTATCGCTTTACGGCACCTAGACGCGACCGGGCACGTTCTCGGTCTCCGGCGCGATGGCTTCGAGGACGGCGCGGACGTCCCCCGCGGTCGAACACCGCGGACGCGTTGGTCACACAACGTAGATGTGGTTGCTAACGGAGCACTTGGAGATGCCGTCAGTCGACCATCGCCACCGCGCGGACCGGCGAGCCGTCGGCGCCGTCGATCTTCAGCGGCAGCGCGAGGAAGCGGCAGCGCGCGGCGCCGATCCGATCGAGGTTGGTGAGGTACTCGATCACCGTGATGCCGTGCGGGAAGAACGTCGCGTGCGTCGTGTACTCGTCGCGCGCGGGCTTGCGGCGCCGCGGCGTCGTGACGGTGTCGCGGATGCACTCGTCGGGCGGGTAATCGTAGCCGACGGCCTTCACGCGCTTGCCCACCAGCCAGTCGCAGCCCGACTTCCCGGTGAACGGCCCGCGGCTCCAGAACTCCTCCTTCTCGACGCTCATCTTCCGCGGCCAGTCGGTGCGCAGCAGCACGATGTCGCCCGCGCGCACGTGGCCCGCGTGCTTCTCGAGCTCCGCGGCGCTGACCTCGCCGTTCTCGCCGAGGTGCGTGAGGTCGATCACCGCGGCCTCGCCGATCCACTGGTCGATCGGCATGGACGCGATGTCCTTGCCGTCGGGGAGGAAGTGGATCGGCGCGTCCACGTGCGTGTAGGCGTGGCACGAGAGCGTCATGATCGTGGACTGGAGCGGATCGCCCGCGGCGTGCGTGGCCGGACGCTCGGACAGCGCCTTCCAGCGGAAGTGCGGCTTGATCGGAAAGCTGAGGTCGATGATCGTCATGGGCGCCTCGCTGCGAGCACGGCTACCGGGTAGCCGAGAATGATCCGGTCGCCGACCTGCCGGGTCTGCATGCCGAGATCGTCGTGGGCCAGGGAGCGGCGGAAGATCCGCCGCAGGGTCTCGTCGTCGCCGGGCTTCGGGAACGAGGCGCCGATCAGGCGCTCCATCTCGCTCTCGAGGCGGTAGCGCGTCACGCGGGGCACGGGAAGCCCGGCCGAGGGAAACAGCGTCGCGAGCTCGTCCTCCGGCATCGCCCGCGTGTGCGAGGGATCGCGGATCAGCTCCATCGCGTTGAACGCCGCGGCCTTGTCGGGGGCGGGCGCGGCGTCGATGAGCAGGACGGTCCCGCCGGGCGCGCACACGCGCGCCATCTCGGCCAGCACCGCGCCGGGCTCGAGGAAGTGGTGGAACGCGTAGCGCGAGGTCACGACCGTGAAGCTCGCGTCGGGGAAGGGCAGCGGCAGCACGTCGCCCTGGTGCCACGTGAGGTTCGTGAGGCCCTGCTTGTCCTGGAGCGCGCGGGCGCGCTCGAGCATGGCGGGCGTGATGTCGATGCCGGTGACGTGCCTCGCCACGCGCGCGAACGCGCACGCGAGGATGCCCGGCCCGCACGCCACGTCGAGCACCGTGTCGGCGGGGCCGACGCCCGACCACTCGATCGAGAGCGCGAGCGCCGCCTCGTCCTGGATCCCGGGCGAGTTCGAGAACGGCACCGCCTGGCGCGTGAACTGGTCGAGGATCTGCTCGCGATGCGTGGCCATCGCGCTACGCGCTCCGCTTGTAGAAGCGCCCGCCCTTCATGATCGCGCGCAGGTTGTCCTGCTTCTGGAAGACGCGCAGGTTCTTCAGCGGGTCGCCCTGCACGACGATGAGGTCGGCGTACTTGCCGGGCGTGACGGTGCCGATCTTGTCCGACATCTTGAAGAGCTCGGCGTTGACCTTCGTGGCCGAGAGCAGCACCTCCATCGGCTTCATCACTTCGCGCTTCAGCTCGAACTCCATCGTGCGCTGGCTCGCCATGTCGCCGAGGAGGTCGGAGCCGTGGCCGATCTGGCAGCCGGCCTTGTACGCGTACTCGAGGCCCTTCAGGCTCTGCTGGCGCGCGAGGTCGATCTTCTGGACCTGGAAGTCGCCGATGCCGTACTTCTTGCCTTCGCGGTAGATCGCCTCGTACGTCACCATCGTGGGGACGAGGAACGCGCCGGCGTCCTTGATCGCCTGGGCCGCGCCCTCGCGGATGAGATTGCCGTGCTCGATCGAGCGCACGCCCGCCTCGACCGCGCGCCGCACCGCCGTGTCGGAGTACGCGTGCGCCAGCACGTAGGTGCCGACCGCCTGGGCCTCCTCGACGGCGGCGCGCATCTCGGCCACCGTGTACTGCGTGGTGTCGAGCTCGTCGGACGGCGACATCGCGCCGCCGGACGCCATGATCTTGATCTGGTTCACGCTCCGGCGGAGGTTCTCCCGCGCGGCGCGGCGCACCTCGTCGGGCCCGTCCGCGATGAAGCCGATCATGCCCACGCAGCACTCGATCGGATCCGACCACTCGGCGTGCTTGCGCTTGTCCCCGTGCCCGCCGGTCTGCGAGATGTAGCGGCCGGACACGAGCAGGCGTGGCCCCGGGAAGTGCCCTTCCTCGAGGACCATGCGGAAGCCGTAGTCCGCGCCGCCGGCGTCCCGCACGGTCGTGAAGCCCTGCATGAGGCACTCTTCCGCGCGCTTCATCGCGCGCGCGGCGATGTACGAGGGCGGGTAGTAGCGGTGCTGGTCGGTGATGTTCTC
>Ga0194131_10000484_pt1 | contig 67416 bp, 59 predicted proteins | sample TA2KigO120mmetaG_FD_148631 | JGI IMG/M metagenome (GOLD analysis project Ga0194131, IMG submission 148631) | Freshwater microbial communities from Lake Tanganyika, Tanzania - TA2015053 Kigoma Offshore 120m | ecosystem: Environmental > Aquatic > Freshwater > Lake | place: Tanzania: Lake... | reverse complement strand
TTGAAGTGTGAGCCGCGCGACGCCACCCTCCGCGAACCGGACCTACGGCATCCAACGCGTCTGCCTCGCGTGGCGGATCTCCCGCGCCACCGTACAGCGGTTCAAGGCCGCGATCGAGAACGGACCCGCAACCCATGCCAAACGCGGTCCCAAAGGCTTCCTCGACGACGGGGAACTCCTCGCCGAGATCCGCGCCGTGCTCGGCTCCGCCCTCTTCGTCGGCCCCTGCGTGACAAGAGACACCGCAAGGTCTGGGCGCCGGCACCGCCGAGGGGCGGTCGCGGAGCTTCCGCCCGATTCGTTGGCGTCGCGCTCCCCTGCGCCTACCCTCCGCGTCCCGCGTTCCGGTGCATGGAGGCTCGGAGTCCGTCGAGGCGCCCGTCGTGATCAAGAACATCTACTGCCTCGAGGGAGACTGGTCGGGGAACCCCCGCCGTCCCTCGACGGTTCGTCCCATCTTCGACCTGCTCGCGCAGGCGCATCCGGCGCTTCGGTACGTGCATCGCTCGATCGGCACGCGCGAGGAGTTCGACCACGCGCTCGAGTCATGGACCCGCCGCAAGCACGCGGACTTTCCCATCCTCTACCTCGCCTTCCACGGCGACGAGCGGGTGCTCTTCGTGGGCGACCGCCGGCGGCGCCGCGGACGCGTGACGCTCGAGGCGATCGCGGAGCGCCTCGAAGGTCGCTGCGCCGACCGGCTCATCCACTTCGGGAGCTGCCGCACCCTCAAGACGCCGCGGGAGTCGCTGCGGGAGTTCCTCGCGCAGACCGGCGCGCTCGCCGTCTCCGGCTACCGCGAGGAGATCAACTGGCTCGTCTCCGCGGGCTTCGAGGTGCAGCTCCTCGGCGCGATGCAGGAGGCGAGCCTCGACCTGCGCGGCGCCCGGCGGACCGTCGAGCGGGTGCGCCGCGTGGCTCGCCCGATCGCGCGGGAGCTCGGCTTCCGCATGGAGACCCGCTCGGCGCGGGGCTGACCCGCCTCGCCGATCACTCCGGGGCGATGCCCGCCTCGGCGCAGACCTTCTTCCAGCGGGCGATCTCGTCGGAGACCACGGTGCCGAGCGCCTCGGGCGTTCCGCCGATCGGCACGACGCCCTCCGCGAGGAGCTTGTCGGCGACCGCGGGATCCGCGAGCGCGTCGTTCAGCGCCTTGTTCAGCCGATCGATCGCCTCGCGCGGCGTGCCCGCGGGAACGAACATCCCGTACCAGGCATCCACCACGAAGTCGCGCACGCCGCTCGACTCGACCGTGGGCACGTCGGGGAAGGCGGCGGCGGGTCGCGCCGTCGAGACGGCGATCGCGCGAAGCCGGCCTGCCTTGATCGCCTCGGCGGCGGCGCCGATCGAGACCCAGAGAAGCGGGACCTCGCCCGACTCGACCGCCTTCACCGCCGGACCACCGCCCTCGAAGAACTGCTTGCGGGTGCGGATCCCGGTCCTCTGGTCGAAGAGCACCCCGGTGAGATGCGACGGCGAACCGGCCCCGAGCGATCCGACCACGACGCCGTCCGGCGACTTCCTCGCGGCGGCGATCACCTCGGCGAGCGAGCGGTAGGGCGACGCGACGCTCGCGACGAGCACCTGCGGCGTCATGCAGACCATGCCGACCGGGAGGAAGTCCTTCTGCGTGTCGAACCCGAGGTCCTTGATGACCGCCGGATTCGACGCATGCGAGCTCAGCGTGAAGAGCACCGTGCTGCCGTCGGCGGGAGCCTTGGCGGCGACGGCGGATCCGGTCGCGCCGCCCTTGCCGCCGAGGTTCTGGATCACGATCGGTCGACCGAGCGACTTCTCGAACTGACCCTTGAGGATCCTTGCCGTGACGTCGGTGCCGCCGCCCTCGGGCCAAGGCACGATGAAGGTGATCGGGGGCGCTCCGGCGCTCGGCGGAGAGGCATGCGCGGAGGCGGGGACGATCGGGATCAGCGAGATCAGGAGCGCGAGAACGCTTCGGCGACCGAGGTGCATGCGTGGATTCCTGAGGTGCGGGTGGTCGAGGGAGGCGACTGCGAGGGTACCAGCAGTCGCCTCCCGCGGTCCGCGAGGCGTCCGACCAAGCCTTCGCCTCGCGCCTTCGCCTCGCGCCTTCGCCTCGCGCCTTCGCTCGCTTGTCGCATCTCCCGCGCGCGACTACCGTACGCGGCTCGTCTGGTTCCCCTCGCCGATATAGCTCAGCCGGCTAGAGCGGAGGATTCATAAACCTCAGGTCGGTGGTTCGAGTCCACCTATCGGCATGCATCTCGATCGCGCCGCCCCACGCGGCGCCTCCACGCCCCCGTAGCTCAGCTGGATAGAGCGTGGGTTTCCTAAACTCAAGGTCACAGGTTCGAGCCCTGTCGGGGGCGTGCCCTCGGGCGTCGCGCGAAGCGCGATCCCGTTGGATGCGCGAGCATCCGCTCATGCGGGAGGACCCGCGGGACTCAGTCGTCGCCGCCGGGCTGGCGACCCTTCGCGCGATCGATGCGGGCCTGCAGGATGAAGAGCGCGCCGAAGCCGCCGCAGATCAGGACCCAGGCCGCGTTGGCGAGCAGGACGGGCATCATGGGGCGGACCTCCACGAGGATGGCGGCGGAAGACCCGCCGCAGGAAGGCGGAGGGTAGGGACGAATGCCCTTCCTCGGCAAGACCACGCCGGGGGGTGCACGCGATGAGCGAGTCGCCGCCGCTCCACCTCGTCCTCGACCGACCGGAGATCCCCAACAACACCGGGAACATCGGTCGCACCGCGCTTGCCACGGGCTCGCGGCTCCACCTGATCCATCCGCTCGGCTTCGAGCTCTCCGAGAAGGCGTGCCGCCGCGCCGGACTCGACTACTGGCCGCACCTCGACTGGCGCGAGCACGCCTCCTTCGAGACCTACGCGGCGACGAGACCGAGGCGGGTCTGGCTCTTCACCACGAAGGCGTCGCGGCTCCTCTGGGACGCCCGGTTCGAGCCGGGCGACCACCTCCTCTTCGGGCGCGAGACCTCCGGCGCGGATCCGGAGGTCCATGATTGGATCGACCGGTCCTACGGCGGCGAGTTCCGCATCCGATTGCCGATGATCCGCCGCCCGGAGGTCCGGAGCCTGAACCTCGCGACCGCCGTCGCGATCGCCGCCTACGAGGCGCTTCGGCAGTTCCGCGGCGGGAGTCCCGGCATGGGGTGCGTCCCCGAGGAGCTCGGATGAGCTCGTGCGAGACCCCGCCCGCGTCGCTCGAGGTTCCTCCCTAGCTCCCCTCCCCAACGCAACGCCCCGACTCCCCACCCCCGACGCCCGCTCTGCCCCCTTCGACCCCACGCCTCGATCCCCCGGCAACCGGGGACAACCGCCCCTCCGTATCCTGTTCGATGACTGGCGGAGACCTCCGCCCGGATCTGACCTGCGACGCGGCGCTTCTGCGGCGTCCAACCGGAGTCCCGAATGCACCCTGCTCCCGGCTCGACGGCCCGCCGCGGCTTCACGATCACCGAGCTTCTCGTGGTGATCGGCATCATCGTCCTCCTCATCGGGATCCTGCTCCCCGCGCTCGGCAAGGTGAACGAGCGGGCGAAGCGGACCCAGAGCGCCGCGACGATGGAGGAGTTCGCCAAGGCGTGCGAGGCATTCCGGCAGGAGTTCGGCTTCTACCCCGGCGTCGTCCCCGAGGAGGTGCTCGTCGCCGATCCCAAGATCAGCGGCACGGAGAACGCGCTTCTCCACCTCATGGGCGGAGGCATCAACCAGGACGATCCCGCCTTCAACGACTCGTCGACCTCGGGCTGGCAGGTCATCAACTTCGGCAGCGGCGCGAACCAGTACAGCATCAAGGTGAACCCGGCGCAGATCGGCAAGGGCACCCGCGTCGGCGGGAAGAACTACGCCCCCTTCTTCAGCCCGAAGACCGAGGAGCTCGCCCCCGCCGACGGACAGATCGGTCGCAACGGGCAGCAGGAGACGAGCGAGACCCCGATCGGCGATCGCCTGCCTGACCTCGTCGATGCGTGGGGACAGCCGATCCTCTACCTGCGGGCGGTGCGGAGCGTCGGTCCGCTCGTGGGCGAGGCGGGCGGCGCTGCGCCGCCGAAGCGGCAGTTCATCCTCGACTCGATCAACCCCTACCTCAACTCGACGAGCCTCGGCGAGCTCGGGAAGAGCCAGTCCGACAGCATCATCCGCATCGCGACCGGCGACAACCGCGCCAAGACCCTCGGGCAGATCATCCGCCATCCCGGCATGGGGAACCCCACCGCGCCGGAGACGGGCACGCCGAAGGGCCAGATCGTGCTGATCTCCGCGGGCAAGGACGGGATCTACTTCAGCCGCTTCGACGGGCCCGGCTCGACCGCCGCGCCGGTGACCAACATCGTGACCGGCACCTACGGCAGTCCCCAGGTCGTCGAGCAGTTCGACGACATCGTGGTCTTCGGCGGCGGCTGAGTGCCGCGCCGAGTCCTGATTCATCTCGATGCACGACGACGCCCCGCCGGATCCGGCGGGGCGTCGTGTGTTCAGCAGCGATCGCGCTCTCTCAGCCTCCGGCGCCCGGCGGCGGAGGCGGCGGTGGCGGAGCCGGACGAGTCGCCGGATCCTTCGGAGCCCTGCCGGCACCGTCGACCGGACCGCCACCAAGGTCGAGCGGCGGCGCGTCCGCGCCACGGCGACGCGGCGCATCGCCGCCTCGACCGCGACGGGGACCATCGCGCATCGGGTCCGCGCCGGTCGCAAGTCCATCACCCTTCATGCCGGGCTCGTCGCCCCCGCGGCGACGACGCGCATCCTCCATCGCCGCGCGGCGGGCGGCTTCCATGAAGTCGCGAAGCTTCTCCTGCCGCTCCGGATCGAGGAGCGAGGTGACCTTCTCGACGACCTCGCGCGGGTTCACGACCTTCGCGCGAAGGACCGCGAGCTCCGCATCGACCTCGTCGGTCGGCTCCCCCGCACGGACGAGCTCGCCGCGGACCCGCATGAGCTGACGCATCTCCTCGCCGTGCTCCTCGCTGAAGCGGCGGGACTTCTCCCGCACCTCCCCGAGGTAGAGCTGGATCGCCTCCGACTGCTCGGGCGTCGGCTCGGTCTTCTTGACGGCATCGACGAGCATCGCCATCGCGCGACCCTCGCCGCGGGCGGCCCCTCCTCCGGGACGACCCTCGCGACCGAAGCCTTGCCGACCCTCCGCGGCGAGCGGATCGACCGGCGGACCGCCGAGGAAGCCGCGGTCGCGTCCCTTCGCGCCATCCTTCGCCGGAGGCGGCGGCGCCGGCTGATCGCCCATCGCGGGCGGCTGCGTGGGCGAATCGTCGGAAGCGGCAAGCGCGGGCGCCGCGAGGAGCGTCGCGCCGAGGAGGGCGGCAAGCGCCGCACGGCTCCCCACGAGGTGGTTCGATCGAGGCATGGTGGGAGTCCTGAAGTTGAAGAAGAGGACGAAGAAGACGAGATGTCGCACGGTGGGTCGAGCTCGCCGGACGTCCGGTCCGGAACGGTCGACCCTGTCAGTCTGCTCCCGTCGAGCAGTTCCGGCGGTCGCGCGTCGCCGCTCGGGACTCCCGCGTCGGGCACGGGTCTGCAACGGGATCGATCGGCGCCGATTGCCTCTCCCGCGCGGGTTCACTCTAAGATCGCCGCTTCCCCCGAGGCGAGCCTCATCCACGACCGAGGCGGAGCGAAGGCTCCCGGACTCACGGAAGTCCGCGCCACCCGGCGCCATGGCGTGCCGGCGGAACCACCCGCCGAAGGACAGGACGACGCGACGATGCCCCTCCACCGCGACCAGATCGAGGATGCCCTCCGCACCGTGCAGGACCCGGACCTCCACAAGGACCTCGTGACGCTCGGCATGGTGAAGCGGATCGAGCCCGGCGAGGACCGCATCGCGCTGACGATCGAGCTCACCACCCCCGCCTGTCCCATGAAGGACCGGATCCGCGCGGACATCGAGCGGGCGGTGCGCGAGAAGTCGAGCGCCTGCGGCTTCGGCGAGCCGAGCATCGAGGTCGAGTTCACCGCGGACGTCAGGCGTCCGAACCAGAAGCTCCGCGACCAAGGCAGCCCGCTGCCGAACGTGCGGCAGATCATCGCGGTGGGCGCCGGCAAGGGCGGCGTCGGGAAGTCGACCGTGGCGACCCTCCTCGCGGTGGGCCTCGCGCGGCTCGGCGCGAGGACGGGACTCCTCGACGCGGACATCTACGGTCCCAGCGCCCCGACCATGCTCGGGCTCACCGACCTCCCGACCGCGGCACGGGGGAACATGCTCGTTCCCTTCGACGTCCACGGCGTCAAGGCGATGACGATCGGGAAGCTCGTCGATCCGGAGAAGCCGCTCATCTGGCGCGGCCCGATGGCGCACGGCGCGTTCAAGCAGCTCGCGACGCAGACCGACTGGGGCGACCTCGACTACCTCGTCATCGACCTCCCGCCCGGCACCGGCGACGTCGCCCTCACCATGGCGCAGCTGCTGCCGCTGACCGGCGCGGTCGTCGTCTGCACGCCGCAGCGGGTCGCGCAGGACGACGCCCGCCGCGCGGTGCGGATGTTCCAGCAGCTCGGGATCGAGGTCCTCGGCGTCGTCGAGAACATGAGCTACTTCGTCGGCGACGACGGCAAGGAGTACGACCTCTTCGGGCGAGGCGGCGCCGAGGTGATGGCGCAGACGATGTCGATCCCCTTCCTCGGGGCGATCCCGATCACCATGAGCCTCCGCGAGCACTGCGACCTCGGGACGCCGCTCGGGAACTGGACCGGTCCCGGGGCGATCGGTCCGTCGATCGACGAGCTCTGCCGGAGCGTCGCGAGCCGCATCTCGATCGCGAGCCTGCAGGGTCGCTACGTCCAGCCGACGCTCAGCGTCACGTGATGCGACCGCCTCACGACGCCGTCGAGGGGCGTCGCGCCTCGACGAGCCAGGAGAGCGCCTCGCGCCACTCGAGGTAGCGATAGGGAAGCTCCCATCGCTCGTGGAGGCGCTTGAACTCGCCGAGGCACCGCTCGTGGAGCTCCTGCTGCCACGCGTCCGCGGTGCGGTCGCAGAAGAACGTCCGGCAGGGCATCGGGCGGGCGAGCCGGATCCCGCACAGCCGCCCCTCGCGCGGATCGAGGAAGGGGCAGCGTCCATCCCTCCGCGCGGCGGCGATCGCCTCGGCGTCGATCGTGGGCACGCCCTCCTGCGCGACCGTCCACGCCGCCTCGAGTCCGGTGACCATCAGCCGATGTCCGAACGACTCGAAGCGGCAGCAGTTCCCGCTCGCGAGGCAGAGCGGTCGCCGACGCGCGACCTCCTCGGCGACCTCGACATGGATCGCGCGGATCGCCGCGGCGACCTCCGGTCGCGCCGCGGCGCGGAGCCATGCCGCGGCGCAGGCTGGTGCGTCCTCGCTCATGCCGTGGTCACCACGCCGGATCCGGCGACGCCGCCTGGCGGTCGCGCACGACGCGGATCTCCTGATACGCGTGCGGGCGACCGGTGCCCATCCCCGGGCATGGCACCCGCTTCTTCGTCGCCTCCCACGCCCGCCGGCTCCCGAGGTTCTCCGGCCACCACGGCCAGGTCCGGCACTGGAGCGGGCGCACCTCGTAGATCGAGCAGACCGCCTTGCCGGGGATCCGCTCGCGGTCGAGGAAGACGCAGTCGTGACCATGCTCGGTCACCCGCTCGGCGAGCGAACGACCTCGCCCGAGCTTCTTCGTGCAGCGGCGGCGGAACTCCTCGATCTCGAGCCCGAGGTGACGCGCCATCGCGGTCTCCTCCTCGAGCGAGAACCACACCGCGCCCTCCGGTCCGGTGCAGCAGTTCCCGCACTGCGTGCAGGAGAAGGCGAGACCATCGGCGTACCACTCGGGGCGTTGCATGGTCGGGCTCCGGGGGGGCGGACTCCCTGCGGGACGGCTCAGGAGGCGGCGGGCGGCTCCTCCGGTCGCTCGCCCCACGGATCGACGGTGACCAGATGCACCCCCGTCCGCGTTCGGCGCACCGGCAGCGCGGAGAGCTCCTCCGGTCGCTCGTCGAACGCGACGCGCTCGATCGAGTAGATGCCGTCGAACATCCACTCCGGCTGCGCCTCGATCGCCTCGTCGATCAGCTGCTCCATCTCCGAGAGGCTTCCGGCGGTCGCCCAGAGGTTGAGGTACGCGCCGCGGTCGGACTCCTCGTCGGCGCTGACCACCATGACGATGGCGTGCCAGAGGGTCAGCCCGAGCTCGGTGCCCTGCTCGTCGAGGTTCCGGCTCGGATCGACGTCGAGCTCGAGCGCCCACCGCTCGCGGAGCTGCAGCACCACCTCGTCGAGGTTGGGGTCGCGGTCGTCCTCGACCCGGAGCACCGGGCGGACCCGGATCTCGCCGTAGACCTGATGGTCCGGATCGGGCGGCCAGGTCTCCTCGACCTCCCGCAGCCCGTGGCGGCGGAGCATCGCCTCCACCCGGCTCTTGAGCTCGCCGGGGACCTCGATGCTGAGGGTCTTCCAGCCGTCGATGAAGACCTCGACGAACGGCTCCTCCGCGTTCGCGCCGGCGCCGATCGAGGCGTCCTCGAGGATCACCCGCTCGAACTCCGCGAAGTCGCGGAGGAAGTCGTCGCGGTCGAGGGACTCTCCGCCGAGGTAGACGTCGAGGGTGCGGTAGGCATCGAGCGACTCGACCTCGAGGATCCCGCGGACCTCGCCGGGCAGCAGGCGGAGCGCCTCCTGCACGAGCGGTCGCAGGCGGTCGTGGGAGATCGTCGCCTCGAACACGTAGGTGTCCGGGTCGTCCTCCTCGCCCTCGCGGAAGGTGAGCACGTACCCCTGCGCCGGCTCGGGAAGTCCCTCCCCCTCGAGTCCGAGCGGCAGGACGAAGTCGCCGACGCGCTCGCGCTCGAGGTCGGTGCGGATCCGAAAGTCACGCATCGCCGCGATGGTATTCGACGGCGGCAGGAACTTCCCGGGGACCCCGCGGAAGGACGGGGGGAAGGAAGCAGCGCCGCCGAGGCGACGGCGACGTGATGACCCCGACCCGCTCGCGTCCGCGGCGAGGTCACTCGCCGAGGTACGCCTCCCGCACCTTCGGGCTCGCGAGCAGGCTCGCCCCCGTGTCCGAGAGGATGATCCGACCGGTCTCGAGCACGTAGCCGCGGTCGGAGAGCCGCAGCGCCGCCCGGGCGTTCTGCTCGACGAGGAGGATGGTCATGCCCCGATCGCGGAGCTCCGCGATCGCCTCGAAGATGCGCGAGACGAGGATCGGCGCGATGCCCATGGAGGGCTCGTCCATCATGAGGAGGCGCGGCGAGCCCATGAGCGCCCGGCCGATCGCGAGCATCTGCTGCTCGCCGCCGGAGAGCGTCCCGCCGAGCTGCGCGGTGCGCTCGCGAAGGACGGGGAACATGCGGAAGACCCCCTCGAGGTCGCGGGCAATGCCGTCGGCGTCGCTGCGGCAGTACGCGCCCATCTCGAGGTTCTCGAGGACGGTGAGCCGAGGAAAGATCCGCCGACCTTCCGGCACCTGCGCGAGCCCGCGGGGGACGAGGCGGTCCGCCCGCTCCGCGGTGACGTCGGCGCCGTCGAACCAGATCGAGCCGCCGCGGATCGGGTTGATCCGCGAGATGCACATCAGGGTCGAGCTCTTCCCGGCGCCGTTCGCCCCGATGAGGCAGACGATCTCGCCCCGCCGGACCTCCAGCGAGATCCCGAAGAGCACGTCGACCGGACCGTAGCCGGCGCGGATCTGGCGGAGCTCGAGCAGGACCGGCGCCTCGCTCATCCGTGCTCCTCCTTGCCGAGATACGCCTCGATGCACGTGGGATCGCTGCGGATCTCGGCGGGCGAGCCCTCCGCGATCCGCTTGCCGTACTGGAGCACCATGATGCGGTCGGAGATCCCCATCACGACCTTCATGTGGTGCTCGATGAGGAGCACCGTCACGCCGCGGTCCCGCACGCGGCGGATGAGCCGCATGAGGTCGTTCGTCTCGCTCGGGTTCATCCCCGCGGCCGGCTCGTCGAGGAGGAGGAGCCGTGGCCAGGAGGCGAGCGCTCGGGCGATCTCGAGCCGGCGCTGCAGTCCGTAGGGCAGGTTCTTCGCGACCTCCTCGGCGCGGTCGCCGAGGTCGACGAACGCGAGGAGCTCGCGGGCGTCGGACTCCGAGCTCTCCCGCTCGGCGCGGAAGCGGGGCAGGCGGAGGAGGCAGCTCCAGAAGCCGGCCCGCATCCGCGCGTCCATGCCGACGAGCACGTTCTCGATGAGCGAGAGGTCGGAGAACAGGCGGATGTTCTGGAAGGTCCGGGCGATCCCGCGCCGCGCGATGCGGTCGGGCGTGCGGCGGGAGCGCTGCCAGAGGACGAGCGACGCGCCGAGACCGATCACGAACCCAAGCACCGCGACGCCGAGCCCCCACCACGCGCCGAGCCCGGGGAACGCCGCGAGCAGGTCCTTCGCCGCCTTCGCCCACGGGAACGCCTCGCCGTAGGCGTAGTTGTCACCGATCGCGATCCGCCAGAGCTCCTCGACGTTGAGCGCGACGACGAGCCCGACCGACGTCGCGACGCCGACCACGAGCGCCCGCGCCGCCACCGCCGCGGAGAACGGCTCGACGGTGTCCTCGCCCGCGAAGCGGATCGACCCGGCGCTCGGCTGGTAGAGCCCGGAGATCGTGTTGAAGAGGGTCGTCTTGCCGGCGCCGTTGGGACCGATCACCGCGTAGATCTGCCCGGGCTCGACCGCGAACGAGACGTCCTCGTTGGCGACGAGACCGCCGAAGCGCATGGTGACGCCGCGGACCTCGAGCAGGCTCACGACCGACCTCCCGAGGGCTTCCGCTCGCCGCGCCCGGAGGCGGGCACGAGCCCATCCGGCTTGAAGCGCATCATCAGGACGAGGGCAAGCCCGAAGAGCAGGTACTTCCAGCTGTTCGGCGAGACGAAGACGCTCCCCGAGGCGCCAAGCCCCTTCGACTGGAGCCACTCGAAGAGCTTGACGAGCACGATGCTGTTCACGCCGATCATGACGAGCGCCCCGACGAGGACGCCCGCGATCGAGCCCATGCCGCCGACGATCACGATGCAGAGGGCGAGGATCGAGATCTGGAAGTCGTAGTTCGCCGGCTCGCCGGTCGAGCTCAGCCAGCTCGCCCACAGACCCCCCGCGAACGCGGCGAACGCCGCGGCGGTCGCGAAGGCGAGCATCTTGGTGCGGACCGGGGGGATGCCCATCGAGCGCGAGGCGAGCTCGTCCGAACGGAGCGACATCCACGCCCGCCCGACGCGGCTCCGCTCGAGGTTCCGGAAGACGAGCCACGCGACGACCACGAACGCGAGGAAGAGGTAGTAGGAGAGGAGCGGTCCGGCGCCCTGGGTCTCCTCCGCGAGGTCGACGAGCCCGAGACCGCCGCCCTGCCCGTCCTCGCCCGGCTTCCACCACGGCACCACCGGCGCCGGCAGCGGGTTGATCCCCTGCGTGCCAAGGGTGATCGAGTCGAGGTTCTTCAGGACGTCCTGCACGATCTCGCCGAAGCCGAGGGTGACGATCGCGAGATAGTCGCCGCGGAGCCCAAGCGTCGGCGCGCCGAGCAGGAAGCCGGCGAGCGCCCCGATCGGCAGCGTCAGCAGGATCGCCGGCCAGAAGCCGATCTGGAACGGGTAGAGGTCGTTGGTGAGGATCGCGAAGGCGTAGGCGCCGATCGCCATGAACGCCGCGATCCCGAGATTGAGGATCCCCGCGAACCCGGTCACCGCGTTCAAGGCGAGCCCGAGGATCGCGAAGATGAAGATCGACTTCACCGCGTCGAGGACGCTCCACGAGCCGGGCAGGAACTGCTCGGCGATCGGCCAGGCGAGCGCCGCGGCAAGCATCGCGATGAGCAGCGGAGCGCGGCGCATCAGACCTTCTCCCGCTGCTTCATCCCGAGCAGACCGCTCGGTCGGAAGACGAGGATCAGGATGAGGATCGCGAAGACGAGCGCGTTGGTCCAGCGCGCCTCGAGGTACTGGTCGCTCATCGCCCGGATGAGCCCGATGAGGAGCCCTCCGAGCACCGCCCCGGGCAGGCTGCCGATGCCGCCGAGGACCGCGGCGGTGAAGGCGTCCATGCCGGCGCGGTAGCCCATCTGAAAGCCGATGGTGTTGTTGTAGAGGGCGTAGACCACGCTCGCGAAGCCGGCGAGGGCGCCGCCGAGGAAGAAGGTCGAGCCGATGACGCGATCGACGTCGATCCCCATCAGCCGCGCCGCCGTCGGGTTCTGGGCCGTCGCCCGCATCGCCTTCCCGAGCCGCGTCCGCGCGACGAGCCACCAGAGCCCCAGCATCAGCGGCAGCGTGACCACGACGACGAGCAGGTCGCGGAGCGTGAAGCCCACGCCGTCGTCGGTGCCGAGCAGGTTCCTCGATGGGACCAGCGCCGGGAAGTCCTTCGGCGCGGCGGCGGCGATGCCTCCCGAGAAGACCTCCATCGGGACGCCGCCCCAGAAGAGACCGAGGTTCACGAAGATGAACGAGACGCCGATCGCGGTGACGAGGAGCGACACCTTCGGCGCACGGCGCAGCGGTCGGTAGGCGATGCGGTCGGCGAGCACGTTGAGGGTGCCGCAGAAGCCGGCGCTCGCGGCGAGGATTACCAGCACCGCGACCACCGCCATCGGACCCGACGCCTCCTCGAGCCCGAGCGCCCCGAGGATCGTCAGCGCGAGGAACCCCCCAAGCATGAACAGGTCGCCGTGCGCCCAGTTGATCAGCTCGATGATGCCGTACACCATCGTGTAGCCGAGGGCGATCAGGGCGATGATCATGCCGTTCGACAGGCCGTTGAGGACCTGCTGGGCGAAGACCTCGGCCGAAGTGAATTCCATGCGGGCGGCGTCAGGCTCGGGTCAGCGACCGAGGACCTTCTGGAAGACGAACTTCCCGTCGATCACCGCCTGCCCGCTCATCGTGCGGTTGGTGGTGTCGCCGTTCTCGTCGAAGCTCCAGGTGCCGAGGGCGCCCTGGAAGTCGCGGGTCGCGGCGACCGCGGCGAGGATCGACGCGCGGTCCTTCGCCTCGGCGCGATCGATCGCGTCGAGGAGGACGCGGGCGGCCTCGTAGCCGTAGACCGCGTACGCCTCGGGGTCGGTGCCGTACTTCGCGCGGTAGTTCTCGCGGAAGACCTGCCCCTTGCCGGTGAGCTGGTCCGCGGGGAGCCCGCCGAAGGTCACGTAGGTCTTGCCGTTGAGGTTCGCCGCGCCCGCCGCCTCGATGAACGCATCCTCGAAGCAGCCGTCCGGCACCATGAGGGGCGCGACCACGCCACCCGAGCGGAGGTCCTTGGCGATCTGCCCCGCGTTGTTCTGCGTGGTGCCCCCGAAGTAGACGAAGTCGGCGCCGGTTGCCTTGATCTTCGTCACGAGCGAGCGGTAGTTGGCGGCCTTGGGATCGATGCCCTCGACCTCGACGATCGCGAGCCCGATCTCCTTCGCCCGCTTCTCGAAGACGTCGGCGATGCCCTTGCCGTAGAGCTCGCGGTCGTGGAGCACGAAGGCCTTCGTCGCACCGAGCTCCTTCGCCCAGTCCGCGGCGACGACGCCCTGCAGGTCGTCGGTGGGCACCACGCGGAAGTAGTTGACCTTGCCGCTCGGGCGGTAGACCTTCGGCTCGTTCTTCTCGCCGAAGCCCGGCTTGGTGAGTCCGGGATAGGTGTTGGCAGGGCTGATCATCACGCACCCGGCTCGGTTGAGGATCGGCATCGCGATCTTCGCCGCCCCCGAGTTGAACGTCCCGATGTATCCGACGACCAGCGGATCCTTCGCCGCCTTGTTCGCGTTCTGACCCTCGACGGCGGGATCCCAGTTGCCGCGCTGCGGGCTGGCGTCGTCCATGTCCTCGTAGAGGATCTCGAATCCATCGACCTTGCCGCCCACCTCGTCGATCGCCATGCGGATGCCGTTGACCATCGTGGTGGTCTGGGCGTTCGCGCTGCCGGTGCGCGGAAGGCTCGAGACGATCTTCAGCTGGTTCTGGGCGACGACCGGCGAGGTCACCAGCAGCATCGAGAGCACGCAGGTCGGTCGGCGGATCGAGGGCGCGGAGCGCATGGACGGGACTCCAGAAGGAAGGTCGCGGGTTCGGAGGGAATATAGAGGCAAGCGGACCCGAGAGGATCGCCCCGCCTCCCGATCACGCGCCGCCCGAACGCTCGCCGCCGAGGAACTTCAGGATCGCCTGCGCGGACTCCTCGGCGAAGTCGTGACCGCGGAACTTGGCGAGCATCTGCCGCAGCTCGTGCGACGCCTCGGCGGTCCGCCGGGAGTCCTTGAGGAGCGACTCCGCGGCGTCGACGATCGGTCCCGGACCGCCCGCGTAGGGGACGAACTCCGGCACGATGCGCTTGCCGGCGATGATGTTGGGAAGCAGGCGGTCGGGGATCCGCAGCACCGCCCGACCGCCGAGCACGCCGACGAGACCCGTCTTGTAGACCCCCACCATCGGCTTCGCCTGCCGCGCGACGTCGAGGCTCACCGTGCCCGAGACGGTGATGGCGAGGTCGCACCACGCGACCGCCGCGTCGAGGATCCCGTGACCATCGCGGCTCTCCGCGGTCACCACGTGAAGCCCCGTCGGCATCGACGGATGCCGCTCGCGGATCGACGCGGCGATCTCGGGGCTCGCGGCGACGATCAGTCCGCCCATCCCGTGATGCAGCGCCTGCAGGTCGGCGAAGACCCGCATCAGCAAGCCGAGGTTCTTCTTGATCTCCGAGCTTCGGCTGCCCGGCAGGAGCAGGATCCTCGGCGATCCGCGGGGCAGCTCCCGCGCCTGCGCGGCGATCGCGTTGCGGTCGAGCTCGCGGTTGATCACCGGATGCCCGACGAACCGCGCCGGGATCCCCCGCTCGCGGAACCATGCCTCCTCGAAGGGAAGCAGGCAGAGGACGAGGTCGGTGGTGCGCTGCAGCTTCTTCCGCCGCCATGCCCCCCATGCCCAGAACTGGGGCGCCACGAGGTGGACGACGCGGGCGCCGGCGCGACGCAGCCGCTTGGCGATCGGGAAGTTCGCCGCCGGGGAGTCGACCGGGACGTGCAGCGCCACGCGGCTCCGCGCCGCGAAGGTCTCGATCCGCCGCATCTCGCCGAGGAAGGCGCCGATGCGGGCGAGGCTCGGCACCGCGATCACGCCGTCGCCCGCGGTCTGCTCGACGACCTCGGCGCCCGCCGCCGCCATCTTGGGACCGCCCCAGGCGTAGATCGGTCGCGCTGGATCGAGTCGGCGGATCGCCGCGATCACCGGCGCCGCATGGGCGTCCCCGCTCGGCTCGAACGCGGTGAAGAGGATCGCGCCGGGGGCGCGGGATGGATCGCGGGGCTCGGAGTCGCGACTGGGGTTGGTCGTCACGCGGTGGTTCCGGGCCGGCACGCTCGACCGCCGGAGGATACCGGCACCGCCGCGGTCCACGCCCGCCGATATCCTCCGCCTCCCTTCACGAGGTCCACCCCCATGGTCAGGCGAACCCACCGCTGCGGCGAGTTGCGCGAGGAGCACGTTGGTCGAGAGGTCGTGCTGAACGGCTGGGTGGACGTGCTGCGCGATCAGGGGCGTGGGCTCGTCTTCCTCGACCTCCGCGACCGGACCGGGATCACGCAGGTCGTCTTCGAGAGCGGGATCGATGGCGAGGCCATGACGCTCGCGCGGTCGCTCCGCCGCGAGGACGTGGCGGCGGTACGCGGCGTGGTGCGCCGCCGGGCGGGCGGCGCGAACCCGCGGCTCGCGACGGGCTCGATCGAGATCGAGGCGCGGGAGGTCGAGGTCCTCAACCGCGCCGAGCAGCCGCCGATCCTGCCCGACGACGCCGAGGCGGCGAAGATGGACGAGGAGGTCAGGCTGCGGAACCGCCACATCGACCTGCGGCGACCGCGCATGCAGCAGATCCTCGGGCTCCGCTCGAAGGTGACCCGCATCGCCCGCGAGTACTTTCACGAGCGCGGCTTCCTCGAGGTCGAGACGCCGCTGCTCATCCGCTCGACTCCCGAGGGCGCCCGCGACTTCGTCGTGCCCTCCCGCCTTCACCCCGGCGAGTTCTACGCGCTGCCGCAGAGCCCCCAGCTCTTCAAGCAGATCCTGATGGTCGCAGGCTGCGACCGCTACCTCCAGATCTGCCGCTGCCTGCGCGACGAGGATCCCCGCGCCGACCGGCAGGCGGAGTTCAGCCAGATCGACCTCGAGATGAGCTTCACCGACCGCGAGGAGGTCATCGAGACGATGGGCGGCTTCGCCCGCCGCCTGTGGAAGGAGACCCTCGGCGTCGAGGTGCCCGAGATCCCGCGGATGACCTGGACCGAGGCGATGAACCGCTACGGGATCGACCGCCCGGACGTGCGGTTCGGCCTCGACCTGGTGGACGTCTCGGACCTCGTCCGCGAGTCGCCCTTCGCCGTCTTCGCCGACGCCGTCCGCACGCTCCATCGCGGTCGCCCGGGCTGCGTCAAGGCGATCCGCGTGCCGGGTGGCGCCGCAGCGCTCTCCCGCAAGGCGACCGACGCGCTCGGCGAGATGGCGAAGTCGTTCGGGCTCGGCGGACTTCCCTTGGCGAAGGTCACCGCCGCCGGCTTCGAGACGGGCGTCGCGAAGCACCTCGAGGGGATCGCGGCGCCGCTCCGCGAGCGGCTCGGGCTCGCCGCGGGCGACCTCGTCCTCTTCGGCGTCGGGCGATGGGAGGTCGTCTGCAAGGCTCTGGCGGAGATCCGCCTGCGCCTCGGTCGCGACCTGGGACTCATCGACGACTCGGTCTGGCGGTTCCTCTGGGTCGTGGACTTCCCGATGTTCGAGTACGACGAGGAGGCATCGCGGTGGGTGGCGCTCCACCACCCCTTCACCGCGCCGATGCCGGGTCAGGAGCCGCTCCTCGAGACCGACCCCGGGGCGTGCCTCTCCGCGGGCTACGACCTCGTCCTCAACGGCTCGGAGATCGCCGGCGGCTCGATCCGCATCCACCGCCGCGAGATCCAGGAGAAGGTCTTCTCGCTGATCGGGCTGACCGCGGAGGAGGCGGACGCCAAGTTCGGCTTCCTCCTGCGGGCGCTCCGCCACGGGGCGCCGCCGCACGGCGGGATCGCCTTCGGGCTCGACCGGGTGGTGATGCACCTCGCGGGCACCGACAACATCCGCGACGTCATCGCCTTCCCGAAGACCCAGAGCGGCGCGGACCTCCTGTGCGATGCCCCGTCGGCGATCGACGAGGCGCAGCTGAAGGAGCTCCGGCTCTCGGTGCGTGCCGACCCGACAAGGTGACCAAGGCGCCGCGGAGGTCGCTCGCGGAAGGCGACGGGCATCGCCACGGCGAAGACGACATCGTGGCATGGAGGATCACGCGATCGGGTGCAGCCGTGCCTCGGTCCGAGGACCGTCGCCGAAGCATCGACCGCAAGTCGATTGTCACGTTCGACTTAGGAAATTGCTGCCCCCTGCTGCGCTCGCCGCTTGGATCGCCGGCAGCTCTCCGCCCGACCGACGCCTCGCTTCGAACTCGCGGTTCCCTTCAGGTCCACGGGTTCCCTTCGAGGGATCCTGAGGTACTCTCCTCCAACCGGCGACTCGCCGGCGACGACCACTGGAGTGGTCGGTGGGTTCCGTGGAACCCGATGGTCGGCAGAGTCATCGGAGGTTTGAACGATGCTCGTGATCACGAGGCGCGAGGGGGAAGAGGTCGTCATCGGACATCCCTCTGCCCCGCTGGGCGTGGTCCGCATCGCACAGATCAAGGGTGACCGCGTGCGGATCGCCTTCGAGTTCCCCCGGGAGGTCGAGGTCCACCGTCGCGAGGTCGCCGAGCAGATCGCCGCGAGCGAGCACTCGGCGTCGCCTCCCGTGGTCGGCACGATCCGCCCGGCCGCCGACGGCGCCTGATCGGAGACGAACGCCGAAGAAATCGCCCCCAGATCCGCAAGGAGCTGGGGGCGCGTTGGTTCGCGCGGGTCATGCCCGCGTGGGGAGGGATCAGGCGTCCGGTGCCCGAATCCCCCGCATCGCTCGGCCGTCCGTGGCCGTGGTCGCGACTCCGGGATGGTCGTCCGCCCGCACGCAGGCACGACGCCCCAGGCAGATCGGCACCGCTCCGATCCCCACGAAGGCAGGGTCGATCCATGACCCCTCCTTCGAACCGGCACCGGTTGAACCGGTGATCCCGTGCTGCGGGATCGACGCCATCCATGGCTCGATCCCGAGCATGCCGCCGAGAGAGGTCAGGGAACCCCTCATGTGTCGTTCCTCCTCCGCGCCTCCGACATCGCCGCGCGTGCCCGCCGCCAGATCTCCGACTGCTGCGGACGCTGACGACCCTGCTCGCTGCGCCACGCCGAGGGCGGCAGCAGCTCGAGGTGATCGCGGACGCCGAGGATCATCACCTCGGTCTGGATCGAGAACTCCCGCAGCAAGCGGTCGGGCACCCGCACCCGCCCCGCACCATCGATCGGCAGCCGCGACGCTCCCGAGAAGAGCAGCCGCTCGAAGGCGAGCATGTCCTCGTCGCCGACGAGCGACCCTCCCAGCGAGGTCGCCAACTGCTCGAAGGTCTTCTCCGGCCAGAGCCAGAGGCTCCCGTTGGGACCGGGCGCCGCGATCAGCGCGTCGCCATGGACCTCCGGCGAGAGCGCCGACCGCAGCTCGGAGGGGATCGCCAAGCGTCCCTTCGGATCGATCGTGTGTTCGAACTCGCCAAGGAAGAGCACGCATCAGACCCTCGATGAAGCGGCGCGGGAACATAACCCACCTCAACCCACTTTGCAACACTTCGCCCCACAATTCTCCACGACCACTCTCGCCAGGGGTCCGAGAGCCGACGCAAGTCCATTCTCGGACGGGTCTTGAGAAACCCACATTCCCTCCGCCGGGATGAAGCGACCTCGTCACCCCGTCGATGACCCAAGGTCGTCCTCGTCCCTCCCACGGAGCCGACGGTGTCCGCGGTCCCCTCAGATCCGAACCTCCCGAGCGTCGCCGAGGTCCTCGCCGCGATCCCGCGGTCGAGGTTCCTGCTCACCTCGGCGTTCGGTGATCTGCGGCGCGGGCTCGTCGTCGAGTGGGTGCAGCAGTGCGGACGGCAGCCGCCGGTGGTGATGGTGTCGCTTCCGAAGGGTCAGCCGATCAGTCCCGTGATCCGCGACAGCCGCCGCTTCGCGATCTCCTCGATCCGTCCGGGCGACCTGCTGCTCGAGAAGCTGTTCGCGTCCGGCGCCGCAAGCGACGGCGATCCGTTCCTCGGTCTTCCGCTCGAGTCCTCCTCGCTGGGTCTCCCGCTGCTCGCCCGCGTGGAGGGTTCGCTCGAGTGCGAGATGATCCGCCACCTCGACATCGAGAGCGACTGCGAGCTCTACATCGGCGTCGTGCGGCGGGCGGTGCGTCCCGACGCGGCGTCCCGCGGTCGAGGCGGTCGAGCGACCCATCGCGAGGAGCCCCGGGCCGGCCGCAAGGCGCTCGACGCGAAGCCGGATCCCCATCGACCCCGCATCCGCCGCACGCCCTGAAGGGCGAGCTCCTCGCCCGCTACGATCGCCGCGTGTCGATGACCGCCTCCAACTCGATCGCGAGCACGGCGTCAGGTCGCTTCGTGAATCTCTCGAACCGCTGGGGTCTCGACTACCGCGCCGAGGCTGCCCTGCTTCCGCGACGCGATCGCCCGATCATCGACGCGCATCTGCACCTCTCCGGTCTGCGGGCGGTGGAGATCTTCCGCGAGGTCGCGTCGCTCTACGGCGTCGGTCGCTTCCTCTCGATGACGCCGCTCGAGCAGGTGCCGGTCGTGCGGGAGATCCTCGGCGACCGCGTCGGCTTCATCGCGGTGCCGAGCTTCGCGGGGCGCGATCGCCGGCACGAGCATGGTCGAGGCTTCCTCGACGCCATCGAGAAGTTCCACGCCCTCGGCAGCCGCGTGGTGAAGTTCTGGGCGGCGCCGCGGGGTCTCGACATCGGTCGCGAGTGCGGCGAGCCCGACCTGCTGCGGCTCGACTCGCCGATGCGGCTCGAGGCGATGCAGCTCGCCCATCGTCTCGGCATGTCGTTCATGGTGCACGTCGCGGACCCCGACACCTGGTTCGCGACGCGCTACGCCGATCCCTCGCGGTACGGCACCAAGGCGTCCCACTACGAGCCGCTGCGGCGCCTGCTCGACCGCTTCCCGACTCCATGGCTCGCGGCGCACTTCGGCGGCTGGCCGGAGGACCTCGCCGCGCTCGATGACCTGCTTGCCCGGCACCCGAACCTCTCCCTCGACATCAGCGCGACGAAGTGGATCGTGCGGGAGATCTCCCGGCATCCCCGCGGGCGGGTGCTCGACTTCCTGACGCGGTGGAACGGTCGGCTCCTCTTCGGCTCCGACATCGTCGTCCTCGAGGACCATCTCCGCGACGCGGCGGAGACGGAGACTGGCGCGAAGGCGCGCGATCCGGAGTCCGCCTTCGACCTCTACGCGAGCCGCTACTGGGCGTACCGCACGATGCTCGAGACGAGCTGGCGCGGTCCCTCCCCCATCGCGGACCCCGACCTCGCGGCGGTCGCGCCGGACCGGCATGGACCGCACGACGCGCCCGAGCTACGCGGGCTCGACCTGCCCGAGCCGATCCTCGCGTCGCTCTACCACGACGCCGCCGCGCGGTTCCTCGCGCCGTCCGCCTGATCCTCCGCCGAGCCAAGGACCGCCGAGTCCCGCGACGAACGCGTCGGCGGGGCGCTGCATCGCCCGCGTCCGTCCCACCGCGGCGAGGTTCGCGCGACGAGCCGGGTCGGCAAGCAGCTCGAGCAGGCGTCGGCTTCCCTCCGGCACGCTGTCGAGGGGAAGCAGGATCGAGTCGATGCCGGGTCGCCCGATCAGCGTCCACGGCGCTTGCTCGAACGCGAGCCACGGCACTCCCGCGTGCCACGCGACCCACGGAAGCAGGGCGAGATCCGCGGCGGGATCGCCCAGCGCGGTCGATCCGCCGGCGATGACGAGCGCATCGAGCGCCCCGATCGCTCCATCGAGGTCGCGGCGGAGCGGCGCCTCACGGAGCTGCGCGGCGATCCCGAGCGGCACGCTCCATCCCCGAAGGTCCTCGCACGCGAGGTCGATGGGATCGACCACCACGGCGCCGATGCGGCCTGCCATCGCGGCGAGCGCCGCCACCCCGAAGCCATGACGCCTCGCCGAGCGGTGCTCGCGGGCGCTCCGTCCCGTGAACACGACGCCGACCGCGGGGGCGTCGTCGGCGAGTCCCCAGCGGGTGCGCCACGCCGCGCGCGACGAGGAGGCGGCGGCGATCCCGCGCGCCCGCGACGGACCGAGCCCCGCCTCGAGGCGCCTGATCGGCTCGAGGGCAAACCTGCGTCGGTCGCTCATCCCGTCGAGCCAGGGCGCCCAGCCCGCGAGCTCGACCTCGCCTCGGCCGCGGAGACGGATCTCCAGTCGCTCGAGGAAGGTCGGTCGGCGGTCGAGCACCGCGATTCGCGCGACGCCGCGCTCGGGGGCGACGAGGAGCGCCGCGTCGGTCGACCATGCGAGGACCGCGGCGAGCGAAGCCTCGCGGCGGCATCCGGCGAGCAGGCGACCGACCTCCGCGCGGGAGGGCGCGCCGAGCCGGGCGATCCGTGGGCAGCCGGATCCGGCGCCGTCGCCGAGGAGGATCTCCACGTGATCCGCCTGCGGCATCCCGACGGCGGCGTCGCGCACCATCATCGCCCGCGCCGCGGCGTGCTCCCCCCGCTGGTCCAGCACGTGCACCACCAGCGGCGAGGGGCTCATCGCGACTGCAGGTTCTCGCCGAGGTCCAGCCGCTCGTGCTCGAAGAAGAGCCGGGCGATCTGCCGCCCGAGCCGCGTGACGAGTTGATCCTCCACGGTGCGGCGGGCGCTGGGCGTCCGGTAGAGCTCCGGATCGACCTCGCGGATCTGGGCGGTGACTTCTCGACCATCGATCATGTCGGCCGGCGGATAGCTCCGCTGCTTGCCGTCGATGTCGAGCACCTTCACGTACGCCGTCGCCGTGGGTCGGGGCGAGCCGCCGCGATCGACGAGGTCGAACGACATCACCTCCACGTAGATCAGCTGCTTGACCTTGAGTCCCTCGGCGATCTTCTGCATCGAGAGCCGGGCGTCCTCCCGCTCCTGCGCCCGCACGTAGGCGATCACGTCGCGCGTCGCGAGGACCTCGGGCACCACCTCCTCGTCGAGGAGCGTCTTGCCGACCGCCTCGCCGAGCTCGACCCGCAGCGCCGTCCGGGGCAGGATCGAGTCGCGGTCGTCGACGAGCACCGCGGTCCGCACGGGGAGCAAATGATGCTCCGCGTCGATCGTGCCCGGTCCCTCGATCGCGTAGGCGATCGGCGCGACGATGTTGCAGCCGCCCGCGAGGAAGGCGGGGACCGTCGCGACCACCGCGAGCGCCGCGGCGATCAGTCGTCGGGGTACTTGTCCTCGATGTGGTCGAAGAAGAGCCACGCGGTCCTCTGGAGAAACTTGGTCAGGAGTCCGGTCTCGACCTGCCGTGCCGTCGCCTGCTCGCGGGAGATTCCCTCCTCGTCGGGGAACTTCACGGTGACGTTCTTGGAGAAGGCGAACTCGTCGGCGTCGGCGCTGTTGCCCTCGATCACCCCGACGGTCGCGGCACAGACGCCGTCCCACATCCAGGTGTTGCCCGGTGGGTTCAGGCGGTACTCGAAGATGTCCACCAGCACCACGCGGTCCACGCCGAGGTCGGCGGCGATCTGACCGTAGGGAAGCGACGCCCAGTGCGGGGTCTGGTACTGCCACTGCAGGACGATCCGTGGATCGAGCACCTGCGCGCCCTGCACGTTGGTCGCGATGCGGGCGGAGAGGTTCGCGCAGACGTTGGCGGTGACGGTCGGGTGCTCGTAGAGCATCGAGGGATCCGACTGGACCACCACCGCGACGGAGTGGTTCAGGAGCCCGTCATACTCGGCGAGGACCTCGATCTTCTTCTCCCGCTCGAGCTGCGCGCCGATGGCGCTCGCCGCGGCGAAGACGCCGCAGCCACCGATCGAGAGGGACAGGATCGCAAGCACCCCGAGGAGGACGCCGCGGCGAAGCAGGTTCACCATGGCAAGGCTCCGGTCGCGACGGGAACCTCCGCGAGGCGGAGCACCGCGATCTTGTAGACCCACGCGAGGACCGCCACCGCGACCGCCGCCCAGAACGCCCGCCGACCGACCCCCGACCAGAGCACCTCCCAGGAGCGTGAGCCGGTCAGGGCGGTCCAGAGGGCGACCACGGTCACCATCGCCGCGAGGAGCGCGAGGAGCGCCCCCGCCGGCTGCGCCGCGAAGGCGTCGGCAAGGTCCCCCCGGGCGGCGAAGGCGAAGGACGTGGTCATGCCGCAGCTCGGGCACGGAATGCCGAGCCCCGCGATCCAGCCGCACGCGGGAAGTCCCAGTTGCTCGTGGGTCCCCACGCCGCTCGGATCAGGCGTCAGGATCGCCCCGACCGCCAGCGGCGCCGACGACGCCGCCGCGATGCCGAGCGCGCTCAGCCGACGCGTCGCGGGCGCGACGGGAAGGACGGAGGCGGAGGAGGCGGCGACGCCCTGCATTCCCGGAGGGTAGTTTCCTCGACGAGGAGCGGCAACGATGCCGGATGCCCCAATGACGCAACTCCCTCGTCCCCCGTGGATCGACGCCCACCTCGACCTCGCCATGCTCGGGGTCGCCCGCCGCGACCTGCGCCGACCGGTGCCGGCGTCGGAGGACGGGTGCCTGAGCCTGCCCGACCTCGCGGAGGCGCCGGTCGAACTCTGCCTTGCGACGATCTTCGCGGAGCCGGGCTGCGATCCCGCCTCGAACCCCGGCGGCTACCGCGACGCCGCCGACCGCGCGGGCGCCGCGAGCGCCGGACGGCGGCAGCTCGAGCTCTACGAGAGGCTCGAACGCGAGGGTCACCTGCGGATCGTCCGCCACCGCGAGGACCTCGACGGGGGCGGCGATGGTCGCCTGCGCATCGTCGTCCTCATGGAGGGCGCGGATCCGATCCTCGGCGGCGACGACGTCGCCTGGTGGTTCGAGCGGGGCGTGCGGGCGGTGGGGCTCGCGTGGGCGCTCGGCACCCGCGCCGCGGGCGGCAACAAGGAGGGCGGTCCGCTCACCGCGGAGGGTCGCGACGTCGTCGCCGCGATGGACGCGCTCGGCATGCTGCACGACCTCTCGCACCTCTCCGACGAGGCGTTCGACGACCTCCTTGCCGCGACCGACCGCCGCGTGGTCTCGACCCACTCGAACGTCCGCCGCCTCCTCGGCGACGCGGCGAACATGCGGCACCTCTCCGACCGGCAGATCCGCGCGATCGCCGATCGCGGCGGGGTGATGGGTCTCAACCTCTACGGCAGGTTCCTCGCCCCGGATGGTCGCGCGACGCTCGAACACTGCCTCGATCACGTCGAGGCGATCGCGTCGATCGCGGGGCGCGACCGGGTCGGGGTCGGCTCGGATCTTGACGGCGGATTCGGCGCGTCGGCACTCCCGGAGGGCGTGCGGCATCCGCGGGAGTACGCGGCGCTCGAGGTCGGTCTCGCCCGCCGCGGCTGGAGCGAGGCGGAACGGGCGGGATTCCGCCGCGGAAACTGGCTCAGGATCCTGCGGGAGTCGCTGCCGCCGCGGCGTCGTTGAGCGGCAGGCGGAGCCATCCGCGCTCGGCACCGACCTTCACCTCCGCGACGAGGTGCAGGCGGATCGGACTGTGGAGCAGGCTCATCGCGTCCTTCGCTCGGGCGGTCACGAGGTCGATGACGAGGTCGCTCGGATCGCTGCAGCGCACCCCGGGGCAGGCGAGCCGAAGCAGCGTCGCGTGATCGGAGGTCCACGCCGCGGTCGCCTCGACGTCGGCGAGGTCCTCGAGGCGGGCGACGATGTGCAGGCGTCCTTCGGCGTCCACGCCGAGCTCGACCTCAGGGTGATAAGGACACCCGACCGGCATCGGCCGGAGCTCCTCGAAGCGGGCGAGCAAGGGCGCCGTCGGCGATCGCTCGGCGAGCATCGCCCGAGCGGGATCACGACGATCGCCGGCCCGCATGAAGCCATCGTCCGGCGCGGGCGGGAGTCGGGTCGGATCGCTCGGCGCCGCGGGACGCGAGGGAGGACCGCCCGGCAGGGACTCCCACGGCACGGATCGACCGGCGACGAGGCGCTGCACGCCCCCGGGAACCGGTCGGATCGAAGCGCCAGACTGCTCGCCGACGGTCTCGACCTCCGGTCGCTCGACCGGACGCGGCGTCGCGTCGAAGGGCCATGACGGACTCGCCGCGGTCGGCTCGCGCCGCTCGGTCGCCTCGCGGGGCGCGGACCCCTCGCGGGCGGTCGGCGGAGGCGGCGCGGCGGGACGCGGCTCGATCGATCGCTTCGACCGCTCGCGAAGCATCTGCTCGAGCAGCGTCGGGACCTCCTCGAAGGGGAGGTTGCGGGGCGCCGGAAGCATCAGGCGCAGCGAGGACTCGAGCGGCTCCATCCGCGGCATCGTCACCGCGAGCGGAAGCTCGACGGCGAGGAACGCCTCCGCGGTCCGGTTCAGCTTGTGCATCGCCGCGGCGACCTGCACGTCGCCCGCGCCGAGCACGCCGACCGAGATCGGCGGCAGCGCACGTCCCTCGACCATCGCCTCCTCGGCGAGCGACTTCAGGATCCGGTACGCCGCGACCACCGCGGTCTCGTCGGCGCCGGTGAGGAGCAGCAGCGATCCTCCGCCCGAGCGAAGGATCTCCCCGCTCGACGCGGACGCCTCGGGCACCACGATCCAGCGGGGCGCGAGCCGGGTCGCGAGGGCGAGCGCCTCGTGCAGGTCGAGCGGATCGCCATGATCCTGCGGCGCCCCGGCGCGGAAGACCTCGACGTGAACCTGCCCCGCGACGAAGCGGACGAGCCCGGTCGGTCCATGCTCGCGGGCGAGGCGGTCGGTCAACTGCGCGAGCCAGAGTCCCGCGGAGACCGGCAGGTGACCCGCGACCGCCACGGTGATCGCGGAGAGGCGATCGGCCGAGGAGCCCGGGGTCGACGCCGGGCGCGGCGTCGGCTTCGACTCCGGCGTCAGGAAGAGGTCGGCGAGGTCGTCGAAGGGATCTCGGGGTCCGTCCATGGTCAGCGTCCCGGCACCCTCAGGAGGTTCGATTCACCATCCGGACGGGAGATCCGCTCGAGGTTGAACGGATCGACCCCGACCACGCCATCCACCACCACGCGGTACTCGTAGCGCCCGGGCGGCACGCCGATGAGGAGCGCGAAGACGCCCGCGTCCGCGTCGCGCCGCATCGGGAAGTCCTGCACGCCGGTCCCGAAGAGCGGTCCGAAGTCCGCGCGGATCGCGGCGCTCGACGCGCCCGCCGCCGGCTGCACGAATCGGACGCCCTCGGCGACGAAGGAGACGCCCATCTCGAGGGATCGCGGCGGCGCTTCGAGCACCGCGGAGCCGCCGCTCGGACCGTCGGGAACCTGCCGTTCGCGGGGGGTCGAGGGTTCGGCCGTCGCGAACGGATCAGCGTCGTCCCGGGGAGCGCCGCGGCGCATTCGCTCGACGAGCTCCGCGACGCGGCTGCCCTGCCGCGACGACTCGGTCGCGACCGACCGAGTGGGCGCGACGACCGGCTGGTCGCCGAGCATCGACGCGACCGCGCCACGATCGACCTCGACGAGCGGCACCGAGGGCTCCGCTCGGAGCTTGATCAGCCAGTCCGCGAGGCTCGCGAAGTTCGAGGCGGCCTTCGACCCGGGCGAGTGCTCGCGGACCGGGCGACCGAAGCCGACCGCCTCGCGGAGCTCGTCGTGGTCGAGGATCGTCACCGGCACGAGCACGTCGCCGAAGCGCGACTGGATCTCCGCCATCACGTCGCGGGCGACCCGTCGCTCCGCCTTGTGCAGCGTCGGCAGCACCCTGACCGGGATCACCCGTCCCACCCGCTCGGAGACCTTGCGGATCTGGGCGAGCTGGTTCTCCGCGCCCTCGAGGGCGAGGAAGCCGGTCTCGACCGGGATGATCGCCTCGTCCGCCGCCCGCAGGGCGTTGAAGGTGAGGATGCCGAGCGTCGGCGGGCAGTCGATGAAGCAGTACTCGAAGCTCGGCGCGAGGCGTGCGAGGAGGCGCGTCAGGCGCCGGTCGCGGTCGGAGACCTGCGCGAGCGGACCATGCGCCGCCTCCAGCGCGGCGAGGCGCACCGAGGAGGGCGCGAGGTAGAGGTTCCGCGTGACCTCCCAGAGCATCGCGCTCGGATCAGGTCCCCGCTCGACGTCGCCGACGAGCGCCGCCGCCATGTCCCGCTCGATCTTCGACTGCGGCACGCCGAGACCCGCGGCGCAGTGGGACTGCGGGTCCATGTCGACGAGCAGGGTCCGGTGTCCGCGCGATGCGAGCTCCGCCGCGAGGTTGATCGCGGTGGTCGTCTTGCCGCATCCGCCCTTCTGATTGACGACGGCGAAGGTTCGCATGGCAGGCAGTCGACGGAGGCTCCCGACCCGCGAGGACGACTCCCGCCCTCGACCCGCCGGTTATCGGGTGCGTCCGAGAATGGTCTGCAACAGTTCGCGGAACATTCATCGCGCCACGGTCTCGACCCGCCGACGTCAGGTCGCCCCGATCGCCCGCCAACCGACCGCGACCGCCTCCTCCGGCGGCGCCTCCACCAGCTCGATCCGACCCGGCGCGAGGGGCAGCACGAGCCGCAGTCGTCCCTCGACCCGCTTCTTGTCGAGGTCCATCGCCCGCCGAAGGTCTCCGACCGCCTCCGGTCGGTCGAGCATGGTGGGAAGCCCGAGGCGGGCGAGGAGCCGACGGATCCGGGTCGCCGTGCCCGACGGGGCGCGACCAAGGTGCTCTGCGACCGCCGCCGCCGCGACCATCCCGAGGGCGACCGCCTCGCCATGCCGGAGCGTCTGTCCCGGTCGCGACTCGATCGCGTGGGCGAAGGTGTGCCCGAGGTTGAGGTGCCGCCGGTCACCCTCCTCGCGGGGGTCCCGGAGGACGATCGCGGTCTTGACCGCGAGGTTCTCCGCGACGAGCCGCGTGCCATGCCGACCCGCCGCGATCGCCTCCGCCTCGCCCTCGAGCCACGCGAGGTGGGCAGGATCGGCGATCCATCCGTGCTTCACGCACTCGGCAAGCCCGGCGCGGAACTCCTCGGGAGGCAGCGTCCGAAGCACCGCGGGATCCGCCACGACGAGCGACGCGGGGTGGAAGGTCCCGAGCAGGTTCCTTCCGAGGGATCCATCCGGCAGGCGGAGGTTGACCGCGGTCTTGCCGCCGACCGCCGCGTCGACCATCGCAAGCAGCGTCGTCGGCACGAGGACGAGCGGAAGCCCGCGCAGCAGGATCGACGCCGCGAAGGCGGCGACGTCGCCGACGCATCCGCCGCCGACCGCGACGAGCGGCGTGCCGCGGTCGATCCCCCAGCGGACCGCCGCCTCGCCGATCCGCATCGCCGACGCGACGCTCTTCTCCGATTCGGTGGCGGCGATCTCGATCCGGAGCACCTCGATGCCCGCGCCCTCGAGCGCGGCGAGCACGGCGGCTCCCGCCGCCTCCTCCGCGCCGGGATCGACGACCAGCACCGCCCGCCGCGCCTCGCCGCACTCCTCGCGGATCCAGCCAGCGAGACCACCGAGCACGCCCGGCCCGATCTCGATCCGCGTCGCGCGAGCCGGAAGCATCGGACCCGCGACGCGGGTCCAGTCGAGGCGGAGCGAGGCGTGGGAGGGAGAGGTCTTCACGGGGAGAGGTCCCGCATCACGGTCGCCGCATCATCGCCATCCGCGGACGGTCGGGCGCCGAGGTGCCGCGGGTCGAGGCGGGTCTGGGGTCCCTTCACCGCGTCCCCTGCCTCCTCCGGGACTCCTGTTCCAACACGCCGAGCGCCTCGGCGGGGTCCGCAGGCAGGTCGCTTCGGGGCGATGCCTCGTCCGCGATCGGCTCCGCGGAGGTCGCAGCGATCCGCGACGGGGTGCGCCGCCGGCGAAGGAGCCAAAGGAAGATCGGCGTCATCACGAGGATCAGGACCAGCAGGATCGCCGCCGTCCCTCCAGGACCCGCCGGCGGCTCGGCGGTCCGCGCCACGCCGACGATCGTGGGGAATCGACGGGCGATCCCATCGCGACCCTCGAGCTCGGTCACCCGCAGGAACCGCCCCACCACCTCGACCCGCCGCGGCGTGCGATCGGGCGGGAGATCGGGAGGCTCGACGACCCACGCCTGGATCGCCCCGGACGTCTGCGGATCGCCCTCCGCCTCTGGTCGGATGAACCACTCGGCGATCCTCGGAGACGCGGGCACCTCGCCTCCGCCCGAGGGCATCGGGGTCGCCTGCTCGAGCCGTCCGGCGACCACGACGAGGCTGCCGCGATGGAGATCCGGGTCGAGGAGCCACGCCGCCCAGTCGGGTCGGCGGACGATCGCGGAGCCATCCATCGCGGACCGAAGCAACGCGGGGTCGGTGGGCCATGCCGCGACGTGACGCACGAGGCGATGCCACGCCTCCTCGCGGCGGTCGACGCCGTCGCTCGCCGCCGCCAGGGCGACCTGGTCCTCCGCATCGAGCGGCGGAAGCGTCGGCGGCGCCGCCATCGCGAGCGCTCCGACCACCCAGGCGGCGCCGGCGATCCCGCCGGGAGACCAAGACCGGCGACGTCGTTCACGTCGGAGCATGCCCGGACGATACCCGGGCCAGCCGTCGTTCCGGACCGACCGGCGGGAGGGCGTCGCAGGTCCTACCCCCTTCGCGCCACTCCGACGCGTCGATCGCTCCGAAGCCCGCTTGAGTCGCTACCCTCCGCGTGCCGAAGATCGGTGGGGAGAAAGCATGGAGGCTTCCATGTCCCCGATCGGCGAGCAGCTCTCCTCGTTCCGCTTTCCCGGACGACTCGTCACGGTCGTGATGATCGCCGCGGTGATCGGCGCGGTCGCGGTGACGACTCGTCCCCGGACCTCCGAGGCGCAGCTTGCCGAAGGTCGTGCGCCCCTCTTCGTGGGCGACGAGCCGCTCGTTCCGCTCGGCGAGGTTCGGACCGGGACCCACCGCGTGGAGGTGCTCGCGGGCAAGGATGCGCCGATCCTCTTCGCGGTCTACGACTCGACGGATCGTCCGCTGGGGCTCTACCAGGAGCTCCGCGAGGTGACCCGCCGCTTTCCGAGCGTCCAGGCGGCGTTCGACCGCGGCGAGTTCGCGCATCTCGCGCTGATCGCCGGGGACTCGCGTCGCGTGGAGTGACCTCGCCTCGATCGCCCCCGTACCCTGCGGGCTGGTGACCGGCTCCCCCGCATCGCCATGGCTCCTCTGCCCGCTTCGATTCGAGGCGGGCGTCCTCTCGCGCACGCGACGACGGCGCGGGCTGCCCCCGCTCGACTCGGCGTGCTGCGGTCCCGGCGGCGATGCGGTCCGGCGCTGGATCGATCGAGCCGCCGAGACCTCCTGCCGAGACGGTCGCGGCGTCATCCTCGTCGGCACCGCGGGCGGGCTCGATCCCGCGCTCGCCTCGGGCACCGCGGCGAGGATCGGCGAGGTCATCGCGCCGGACGGTCGCCGCTGGTCGCCGACCCTCGAGCTTGATCAGCCTCGCCGCGCGATCCGCGCGACGAGCGTCGAGGGAATCGCCTCGCCCGAGGAGAAGCGGTCGCTCCGCGGCTCGACCGGCGCCGACGCGGTCGACCTCGAGTCGGTGGCGTTCGCGGAGGCGTGCGACGCGCGGGCGATCCCGTGGGCGATCGTGCGGGGCATCTCCGACGCGGCGGAGGAGACGCTTCCGGTCGACGCGGGTCGCTGGATCGACGCCTCGGGCCGCACCCGACCGCTCGCGGTGCTCGCGTCGATCCTCCGTCGCCCCTCGCTGCTCGGGACGCTCCGACGGCTCTCCCGCACCAGCCGCGCCGCGCTCGAGGACGCGAGCAACCTCCGCCTCGCGACGACCCGCCGGTGGATCGTCTTCGGAGGATCCTTCGACCCGCCGCATCGCGGGCACGTCGAGCTTCCGCGCCGCGCGGCGCAGGCGCTCGCCGCCGAGCGGGTGCTCTACGTCCCGGCGAACCTGAATCCGCTGAAGGAGTCGGCGCCTCCGACTTCGGCATCCCACCGCCTCGCGATGCTTCGGCTCGCCCTCGGCGGCGACGACCTCGCCGAGATCCGCACCATCGAGATCGACCGCGGCGGCGCGAGCTACGCGGCGGACACGATGGAGGCGCTCGCCGAGGAGGCGGCGCGGGCGACGCCCCCCGCGCGGCTCGTCCTCCTCCTCGGCGCCGACGCGGCGCTCGCGCTGCCTCGCTGGCGCGACCCCGCGCGGATCGCCGCGACCTGCGAGCTCGCCGTCATGCTGCGACCACCGCATGACCGCGCGAGCTTCGCCCGGTCGTTCGCGGCGGCGTGGGGCGGATCGCCACCGGCGATCTCGCCGCGATGGGTCCTCGACCTCGGGCGGATCGAGGCGAGCTCGACCGCGGTCCGAGAAGGCGAGCCGGGCGACGACCTGTCGCCCGCCGTCGCCGACTACGCCCGGGCGCACCGGCTCTATCCGGCGTCCGGCGGACGCGGAACCTCCGCGTGCCACCCACCTCTGGGATGACGCGGAAACCCGGGATTTCCCGGGGCGAGCGGTATACTCGCGGCTTCCGCCCGAGACCCCCGATGCGATCGACCTTCCTTCCCTTCTGCCGTCCCTCGATCGACGACGCGGACGTCGCGGCGGTGACCGCGGTGTTGCGGAGCGGCTGGATCACCACCGGACCCAAGACCACCGAGCTCGAGGAGTCCGTGGGGACCCGCTGCGGCGCCGCCCATGCGGTCGCCTTCTGCAACGGCACGGCGGCGATGCACTGCCTCTTCATCGCGGGCGGGATCGGTCCCGGCGACGAGGTGGTGACGCCCTCGATGACCTGGGTCTCGACGGTGAACCTGCTGGAGCTCCTCGGCGCGACGCCGGTCTTCGTGGACGTCGACCGCGACACCCTGCTCGCCTCGCCCGAGGCGATGGAGGCGGCGATCACCCCGCGGACCAAGGCGATCGTGCCGGTCCACTACGCGGGCGCGCCGGTCGAGCTCGACGGCTTCCGCCGCGTCGCGCGGAAGCACCAGGTCGCCCTCTGGGAGGACTCGGCGCATGCGATCGGCACCCGGTTCCGCGACGAGGAGATCGGCGCGACGGGCACCGGGATCTTCTCGCTGCATCCGATCAAGAACGTGACCTCGGGCGAGGGCGGCGTCTTCGTCACCGACGATGCGGAGCTCGCGGCGAGGATGCGCCGACTCCGCTTCCACGGGCTCGGCGCCGACGCGCATGACCGGAACCAGCAGGGTCGCAGCCCGCAGGTCGAGGTCGTCGAGCCGGGGCTCAAGTACAACCTGCCCGACATGAACGCGGCGCTCGGCGTGAGCCAGATGAAGAAGCTCGACCTCTTCACCGCCCGCCGCGACGAGCTGACCCGACGCTACCGCGAGCTCCTCGCCGACGTCGAGGAGCTCTCCCCCCTCGCCGACCCGACCTGGCCGCACCGCCACGCGCGGCACCTCATGATCGTGCGGCAGACCGACGCGTCGCCGCTCTCCCGCGACGCGTTCATGGCGGCGCTGAAGGCGCGGAACATCGGCACGGGGATCCACTTCAAGGGCGTCCACCGGCACGCCTACTACCGCGCGAAGTACCCCGACGCCGGCGCACGGGGTCGCCTCGCGAACAGCGACTGGAACACCGACCGGCTCTGCTCGATCCCGCTCTTCCCCGACATGACCGAGGGGGACGTGCAGGACGTGGTGGGCGCGATCAAGGACGCCTACGCGAAGGCACGGACGAGCGTGCCTGCGGGAGCGACGCCGTGACCGATCCGGCCCGCCCCGCGAGGCGCGATCCGGTGTCGATCGTGGTCCCGGTCTTCAACGAGTCGGCGACGCTCGACGAGCTTGCCCGCCGCACCCTCGCCGCGGCACGCTCCCTCGACCGCCCGTTCGAGATCGTCCTCGTCGACGACGGCAGCCGCGACGGCACCACGGAGAAGCTCCTCGCCCTCGCCGCGGCGCATCCCCGCGAGGTCGTCGCGGTGATCCTGAACCGCAACTACGGCCAGCACAGCGCGATCATGTGCGGCTTCGCGCGGTGCCACGGCGAGATCGTGGTCACCCTCGACGCCGACCTGCAGAATCCCCCGGAGGAGATCCCACGCCTCGTCGCGGCGATGGACGAGGGCGCCGACGTGGTCGGCACCGTGCGGACGAACCGCCAGGACACGCTCTTCCGCCGCCTTGCGTCGCGCACGGTGAACGCGGTCGCCCGCCGGGTGACCGGCATCGCGATGCGCGACCATGGCTGCATGCTGCGGGCCTACCGCCGCGGCGTCGTGCAGGCGATGCTCTCCTGCCGCGAGAAGTCCACCTTCATCCCGGTGCTCGCGAACGCCTTCGCCCGCCGCGCCGTCGAGATCGAGGTCGCCCACGCCGAGCGTGCCGCGGGCGAGAGCAAGTACTCGCTCTTCAAGCTGGTGAACCTGCAGTTTGACCTCCTCACGAGCATGACCACCACGCCGCTGCGGCTGATGACCTGGTTCGGCGCCGCGATCGCCCTGCTCGGCATCGGCTTCGGCGCGACGCTGCTCGGCCTGCGGCTCCTCGCGGACGCCGCCTGGTGGGAGAAGTTCTCCGAGGGCGGCGTCTTCACGATGTTCGCGATCCTGTTCGTGTTCGTCGGCTTCCAGTTCATGGCGATGGGGCTGCTCGGCGAGTACCTCGGGCGCGTCTTCCACGACGTGCGCGACCGCCCCCGCTACTTCGTCCACGAGGTCGCCGGCGAGGGACTCGCCGCGACGCCGCCCGCCCGGTTCGAGTCGGCGCGCTTCACGAGCCGCCCCACCGCTCCCGATCCCTCCGACCGCCACGCATGAAGACGATCCTGCTCGCCTATCACGAGATCGGCGCCGCGGCGCTCGATGCCCTCGTCGCCTCGCCGCTCGAGGTGGTCGCGATCCTCACCCACCGCGACGATCCTGCGGAGGGCGGCTGGTACCGAAGCGTCGCCGCCGAGGGCGCGCGGCACGGGATCCCCGTGTTCGCGCCGGAGGACCCGAATCATCCGATCTGGCTCGAGCGGCTCGCGGTGCTGAGGCCAGAGGTGCTCCTCTCCGCGCACTACCGCCGGATGGTCTCGAAGGAGTTCCTCGCGCTCTTCCCCCGCGGCGGCTTCAACCTGCACGCGTCGCTCCTCCCGAGGTACCGCGGTCGCGCCCCGATCAACTGGGTCCTCGTCCGCGGCGAGAAGGAGACCGGGGTCACGCTGCACGAGATGACCGACGCCCCGGACGCGGGACCGATCCTCGGGCAGCGGCGGATCGCGATCGACCGCGAGGAGACCGCCCTCACCCTCACCCGCAAGGCGTGCGACGCGACGCGGAGCCTGCTCGGCGAGCTGCTCCCGCGGATCGCCGCGGGCACCGCGCCGCGCACGCCGCAGCGCGAGCAGGACGCGACGGTCATGCCCGCCCGCCGACCGGAGGACGGTCGCATCGACTGGACCGAGGACGCGGAGGTCGTCCGCAACCTCGTCCGCGCCGTGACCCGACCCTGGCCCGGCGCCTTCACCCACGTCGGCGACCGGCGGTTCCTCGTCTGGCAGGCGCAGGTCGACCCGAGCGGTCGCGGCGAGCCGGGCGAGGTGCTCTCGGTCGATCCGCTCGTCGTGGCGTGCGGTGCCGGCGCCCTCCGCATCGAGTTCGGCGAGCCCGCCGAGGGGCTCTATCTCTCCGGCGGTCAGCTCGCGAAGGAGCTCAACCTCGTCGAGGGCATGCGGCTCCGTCGCAGCGATCGGCGCGGTCCCGACCGCAGGACCTCCGTGCTCATCCTCGGCGTGAACGGCTTCATCGGCAGCCATCTCGGCGAGCGGCTGCTCGCGGACGGGCGGTTCGAGGTCTTCGGCATGGACCTCCGCGCCGACAACCTCGGCGAGGTCGCGGGGCACCCGGACTTCCACTTCGTCGAGGGCGACATCGCGATCAACCGCGAGTGGGTCGAGTACCACGTCCGCAAGTGCGACGTGATCCTGCCCCTCGTCGCGATCGCCACGCCGATCGAGTACACCCGGAATCCGCTGCGGGTCTTCGAGCTCGACTTCGAGGAGAACCTCCGCATCGTCCGCGACTGCGCGAAGTACGGGAAGCGGATCGTCTTCCCCTCGACCTCCGAGGTCTACGGCATGTGCGGTGACTCGGAGTTCGACGAGGACCGCTCGAACCTCGTGCTCGGCCCGATCAACCGCCAGCGCTGGATCTACTCGGCGTCGAAGCAGCTGCTCGACCGCGTGATCTGGGCGTACGGCGTGCAGCGGGGACTCCGCTTCTCGCTCTTCCGCCCCTTCAACTGGATTGGTCCGCGGCTCGACACCCTCGACTCCGCCCGCGTGGGCTCGAGCCGGGCGATCACCCAGCTGATCCTCAACCTCGTCGAGGGCTCGCCGATCCTGCTCGTCGACGGCGGAAGCCAGAAGCGCTGCTTCACCGACGTCGACGAGGGCATCGACTGCCTCTTCCGCATCATCGAGAATCGCGGCAACCGCTGCGACGGGAAGATCCTCAACGTCGGCAACCCCGACAACGAGGCGAGCATCCGCGAGCTCGCGGAGATGCTCGTCGCCCGCTTCGAGGCGCACTCGCTCCGCGGGCACTTCCCGCCCTTCGCGGGCTACCGCGAGATCGAGAGCGGGCGCTACTACGGCAAGGGCTACGAGGACGTGCAGCACCGCCGCCCGAGCATCCGCAACGCGCAGCGCTACGTCGGCTGGCGACCGACGATCCCCACCGCGGAGTCCGTCGCCCGCACGCTCGACTGGTTCCTGAAGCAGGAGGTCGCTCGGCGGAGCGCCGCGACCTCCCTCGTGCAGCAGGCGTAGCGAGATTCCTCTCCGGAACTCCTCCTCGACCGAGCGCCGCGAGGCCGGGGAGGCGTGCTCCGGAACTCCTCACTGACGGAGCGAAGCGACGTCGGGGAGGCGTGCCCCGGAACTCCTCCCTGACGGAGCGAAGAGACGTCGGGGAGGCGTGCTCCGGAACTCCTCCCTGACGGAGCGAAGCGACGTCGGGGAGGTGGCTCGCTGGCGAAGCCAGCGAGACGGAGGGGACGTCCGATGAACGGATTGCCCCCCTCGCGCAGCGCTCGCGCACGCAACCCGTCGGAGTTGGTCCCCTCCGTCGCCTCGCTGCGCGAGGCGACACCTCCCCACGGCAGCGCCGTGGGGAGGAGTTCCCGAAGTCGCGAGCGTGCGATCGCGCGATCCGAAACTCCGGAACTCCGAAACTCCTCCTCGACCGAGCGCCGCGAGGTCGGGGAGGCGTGCTCCGGAACTCCTCCCTGACGGAGCGAAGCGACGTCGGGGAGGCGTGCTCCGGAACTCCTCCCTGACGGAGCGAAGCGACGTCGGGGAGGCGGCTCGCTGGCGAAGCCAGCGAGACGGAGGGGAGGTCCGACCAACGGATTGCTCGCCTCGCGCAGCGCTCGCGCACGCAACCCGTTGGAGTTGGTCCCCTCCGTCGCCTCGCTGCGCGAGGCGACACCTCCCCACGGCAGCGCCGTGGGGAGGAGTTCCCGAGGTCGCGAGCGTGCGATCGCGCGATCCGAAACTCCGGAACTCCGAAACTCCTCCTCGACCGAGCGCCGTGTCCACGCCGCTCGCCCGTCGAGTCAGTTCCGACCGCGCCGGCGACCACGCAGCCCCGCCGCGCCACAGGCGAGCGCGACAAGTCCCGCCCCGCCGGGCACGGGACTCAGCGAGATCTGACCGGCGGTGATCGCAACGCCCGTGTCCTCGTACGCCCAACGACCGAGCGTGACCGAGTAGTTGCTCACCAAGCCCGCGGTGGACGAGCCGGTCATCGACAGGATCTCGATCCAGCCGTATCGGGTCGAGGCGCCGGACACGAAGTTGAAGAGCACGTACTTCGAGGTGAGCGGCGAGACGCCCCCGAAGGCGGCGTTGCCCCGGTTGTTCAGGTTCGCGCCGTTGCTCTGCGCGGCGTTCACGTAGAGGAACCCGTTGGAACCCGCCCCGGCGTTCGCCGCCGCGCCGTAGCTGGCCAAGAACGCCGGAAGAGGACCGGGACCACCCATCCTGAAGCCCCCGCTGCCCGCGCCGAACCAACTGATCCCGACCCCTACGAAGCCGCCGGAAGGTGACCCCGCGTTCCCCGCCATCGTGTCCAGCCTGAAGCCACCACCGCCTAGCACCGTGACGTTCACGGCGGGCGTCTGACCCGCCCCCGTGTTCCACCCGATGACGGTGTTGACCTTGCTGCTGTCGACGACGATCGCCGCCTCGGCGGTGCCGGCGATCGAAGACGCCGCAGCCGTCGTCGCCATCGCGGCGTAGGTCGTCAGTCGGGAACGAGTCGTTCGGGAGTTCATCGTGTTGCTCACCTCGTCGGGCGTCCTGATCCGTCGCGCTGATCCATCTGGGTCCCGCCTCGTCGCAGGGACCGCGGCTCGACCTTCAGGTCGGACCGGACCTCGTTCGCCCGCTTGGAACGTACATCGTGTCCCGCGTGGAGCAGGGCTGGACGCCCGACTTCTCCGCGGAAGCCGGTGAAACCTCTGGCAACGTGCGGAGGAGAGGTCGGCGAGGCAAGCCGCCGAACGGTCCACCCCCCCCTCGCGACTACCCTCCTCGCCCATGTCGGTCGCCCTCCGCATCGACGTCGATACCTTCTCCGGCACCCGCGATGGCGTGCCTCGGCTCCTCTCGATCCTCGAGCGTCGCGGCCTCGCCGCGACGTGGTACTTCACCGTCGGGCCGGACAACATGGGTCGGCACCTGTGGCGGCTGCTCCGTCCACGCTTCGCCCTCAAGATGCTTCGCTCGAAGGCGGCGAGCCTCTACGGCTGGGAGATCCTCCTCCGCGGCACGCTCTGGTCGGGTCCGGAGATCGGTCGGCCGCTCGCCGAGGTGATCCGCCGGCCCATCGCCGCGGGGCACGAGTTCGGCGTGCATGCGTGGGACCACCACCGCTGGCAGCGCCGGGTGGCGAGCCTCCCCGATGACGCGCTCCGCGAGGAGTTCGCCCGCGCCTTCACGCGGCTTGCGGAGATCGCGGGACGCGAGCCGGAGACCTCCGCCACTCCCGGCTGGCGCACGACCGAGCGCGTGCTCGCGATGAAGACCGCCTTTCCGCTTCGCTTCAACAGCGACTGCCGCGGCGCGGCGTCGCCGTTTCGACCACGCCTCGCGGACGGGCGCGTGCTCGACCAGCTGCAGATTCCCGTCGATCTGCCGACCTACGACGAGGCGATCGGCACGCTCGTCGCCGACGACGAGGCGTTCAACGCGATGCTGCTTGCGCGGCTCGCCGACGGCGCCCCCCACGTCCTGACCATCCACGCCGAGAGCGAGGGCGGCGCGAAGGCGGCGCTCTTCGAGGAGTTCCTCGACCGCGCCGCCGCCGAGGGGCATCGCTTCGAGCCGCTCGGGCGCTGGCTCGACCGCCAGCCCACCGCCCGCGCCGCCCGGCTCGGGCGGGGCGAGGTCGCGGGACGCGAGGGATGGCTCGGCGTCGTCGAGCCGCCGACGGAGGTCGCGGCGTGAGCACCCCCCGAATCCTCCTCGTCGTCGCGGCGGCGCTCGCCGCGATCTACCTGCTCTTCCTCGGGGTGCGGCCGCTGATCCTTCCCGACGAGCACCGCTACGGCGCGATGGGGCTCGAGATGGTCGCCCGAGGCGACGTGGTGGTGCCCCACCTCACCGGCTTCCGCTACTTCGAGAAGCCGGTCGGCGGCACCTGGCTCATCGCCGCGGCGGTGGAGGTCCTCGGCGCGAGCGCCTTCGCGATCAGGCTGCCCTCGGCGCTCGCGACGATCCTCGCGGCGGCGCTCCTTGGGCTCGGCACCGCCCGCGGCACGGGACGACCGGCGTGGGGCGTTCTCGCGTCGCTCGCCTACGGCACGATGACGATGCCGCTCATCCTCGGCACGACCTCGATCCTCGATCCGGGCTTCGCCGCGTTCGTGACCGGCTCGCTCGTCCTTCTCTTCCTCGCCTGCACGAGCGCCCGCGTTCCCTCGTCGATCGCCCTCCTCGCCGGCGCCGGCGCGATGGCGGGCGCCGCGTTCCTCGTGAAGGGCCCGCTCGCGATCGTGCTCGCGGCGATCGTCGTCGGTCCCTTCCTCGCGTGGGAGCGCCGCTGGCGGATGCTCCTGCTGGTGCCGTGGATCCCGCTCCTCGTCGCGGGGGCGGTGGTGATGCCGTGGGCGATCGCGGTCCACGAGCGGCAGCCCGACTACTGGCGGACGTTCCTGTGGGTCGAGCACGTGCAGCGGTTCCTCGAGCCTGATCCGAACCAGCACCTCGAGCCGTGGTGGTTCTTCCTCGCGGTCCTGCCGGTCGCGATGCTGCCCTGGACGCTCGCGCTGCCCGCGGCGTTCCGGGGATTCTCGCGAGACGACCTCCGTCGACCCTGGATCCGCTTCCTCCTCTGCTGGCTGGCGCTCCCCTTCCTCTTCTTCTCGGCGAGCTCCGGCAAGCTCGCGACCTACATCCTGCCGGTGCTTCCCGCGGTCGCGGCGCTGGTGGTGATCGGCCTTGCGCGGCGGTTCGAGTCGAGCGCCGACGCCGCCCCGCCCTCGCGCCTCGCCCGCGTGCCCGGCGCGATCCTGATCTCGGTCGGCGTGATCGCCTTCATCCTCGCGCTCCTCCCTCGCTCCGCGGGCGTGCTCTGGACCGAGGGCACCGCGTGGCGCGCGGCGATCTTCGCGATCGCCCTCGCGGCGTGGGGACTCCTCGACTGGCGGGCGATCGGCGAGCGCGATGCGACGCGGCGGATCCTCTGGATGGGGCTCTCGCCGGTCCTTCTCTTCGCGCTCGTCCCCTTCCTCTATCCGGACGCGATCGTGGATGGCTCGAAGGAGCCGAGCCGCGTCGTGCAGGCGCACCGCGAGCGCCTCGCCGCGGCGACGACGCTGCTCGCGACCGAGCAGATGGCGATCGCGGTGGCGTTCGAGCTCGGTCGCACCGACGCGATCGTGGTGCTCGAGCCGGGGGAGCTCGACAATGGACTCGGCGATCCGACCGAGCAGGCGAGGCTCGTCTCGACCGAGGAGTTCCCGGCGTTCCTCCGTGCGATGCAGGCGCGGGGACCGGTGACCCTGCTCGGAGCGGTCCGGCACCTCGCCGGCCCGCTCGCGGCGCCCGGGATGCCCTTGCCCGCGACGCGGATCGAGGAGGACGAGGTGCTCATCCTCGAGTACCTCCCCCTCGCCTCGACCTCCCCCTCGACCTCGATCGACTCCGCTAGCATCGCCCCCTCCCCGCCGAGCGCCCCGTGACCGAGTCATCGCCCGACATCCGCCGCGTCGCCTTCGTCAGCCTCGGCTGCCCGAAGAACCTCGTGGACAGCGAGCGGATGCTCGGCATGCTGCGCGAGGACGGGCTCGAGCTCGTCTCCGACCACGCCGCCGCCGACGCGGTCGTCATCAACACCTGCGGGTTTCTGGAGGCGTCCCGCCTCGAGTCGCTCGAGGTCATCCGCGAGGCGCTCGACCGCAAGAAGACCGGTGATCTCAAGCGGGTCGTGGTGGCGGGATGCCTCGTGCAGCGGCATCGGGCGAGGCTCCTCGACTGGGCGCCGGAGATCGACTCGATGATCGGCGTCTTCGACCGCGACCGCGTGGTCGACGCGGTGCGCGGCGCGGCGCCCGCCCGCGACGGTCTCGATGCGGCGCGGTCGCCGAGGTACTGGATCGCCGGCAACGCCCTGCAGGCGGCGAAGGACCGCGGCCGCGACACCACCGGGCTCACCGTCCACGGCAAGGACGGCAAGGGCATCGGCTACTTCGAGGAGGACGCCGGCCGCGTGCGGCTCACCCCGCGGCACTGGGCTTACTTGCGGATCAGCGAAGGCTGCAACCAGCGCTGCGCGTTCTGCACGATCCCCTCGATCCGCGGCAAGATGCGCTCGAAGCCCCGCGCGAGGATCCTCGACGAGGCACGGGCGCTCCTCGCCGAAGGCGCGTTCGAACTGAACCTCATCGGGCAGGACACCACGAGCTGGGGCGAGGACATCGGCGACGAAGGCGGCTTGCCGGCGCTGCTCGCGGATCTCAACGCGGTCGCCGACGAGTTCGGCGGGGCGTGGCTTCGGCTCATGTACGCCTACCCGAGCACCTTCGGCGACGACGCGATCGACGCGCTCGCGAGCCTGCCCAACGTCGTCAAGTACCTCGACATCCCGCTGCAGCACGCGAGCGACGCGATGCTCGAACGCATGCGGCGAAACGTCACCCGCGCCGAGACCGAGACGCTCCTCGAGAAGCTCCGCGAACGGGTTCCTGGCATCGCGATCCGCACCACCTTCATCACCGGCTTCCCGGGCGAGACCGAGGCGGACCACGAGGAGCTCGTCGAGTTCGTGCGCGAGAGCCGCTTCGAGGCGATGGGCGTCTTCCAGTACAGCCGCGAGGAGGGCACCCCCGCCGGCACGATGGACCTCGATCCGGCGCTGCACGTCCCCGACGAGGTGAAGGCGGAGCGAGAGGCGGAGCTCATGCTCGTCCAGCAGGAGAACGCCTTCGCCGATGCCGCCTTCCAGGCGGAACAGCAGGCGGTGCTCGACGTCCTGATCGAGGGCGCCTCCGGTGACCCCGGCATCCCGGTGGCGCCGGCGGTCGAGGTCGAGTCGGGCGAGGTGCTGCACTCAGGCCGTGCCTATCACCAGGCGCCGCAGATCGACTCGTTGACCGCGATCCTCTCGAAGAGCCGTCACGCCCCGGGCGAACTCCTCCGCTGCGTCGTCGTCGCCAGCGACGGCTACGACCTCATCGCGCGACCGGAGCAGGAGCTTCGCGACGCCGCCGAGGGACGCATCGGCCTGCCGGTCGTGAGGTGAGGGCGAGGCTCGCGATCGCCCTGAAGACCCTCGCGATGGCCGACCCTTCGACCGACCCCGCTCGCGGCCGAAGCGATGAAACGGGTCGTCGGTGGCGGCGACGGACCTGAGCAGCACTGCGGGCGAGATCAGCGGCGTCGACGGCGCCCGCCGACGGCGGGCAGCGCGGCCAGCATCGCGGCGAAGCCTGCACCAGGCACCGCGGTCGCCGAGATCCCCGCGACTTGGAAGCGGATCGTCGCGCCGTTGACCACCTGCGAGAAGTCGAACTCGTAGACGAGGCGATGGATCGAGGTGCTCGAACTGATCGAGGCGACGATGTTGCTCTCGGAGTCTTCGAAGGTGTTCCGCAGCAAGCCCGTCGCGCCGCCGCTCGCCGCCCAACTGATGTCCTGATAGCGAGGCGTCGCGTCTTGCCCCGGCGAGAGCAGGATCGTCGTGTCAGCGAAGGAGATCAGATTGTTCGAGGCGTCGTACGCCTTGATGGTGACCTTCTCCAGCGCGTCGAAGTCGACGAAGACGAGCTGTGAACTCGTCGCGAGACCGCCGGCGAACTGCATCTCGTAGCTGACGATCGATCCCGAGTTTCCGTCGCCGTTGCACTCGAGATCGAAGTACGACCGCGTGCCGAGGACCCAGTCGGGGTTGGTCTGCCCGCCGACCGGCGTCGTGAACGTCCCGCTCCAGGTGTCCAGGAGGATCGGGCTGCCGACCGCCGAGGTCCGGGTCATGGTCATGTCGCCGGTGCCGAGGAAGTTCACCGCGGTCGGCGTGTTCAACGCGAGGCTCGTGAACTGGCTCGTGCTCGCATTGACCCAGGTGGTCGCGGTCGCGGAGGCGTTCAGGGCAAGGGCGCCAAGACCGACTTGGACGGTCCGCCGGAGGACCGACATTGAGGAATGCTGGATCGACATCATTTCTTCCCTTCGAGATGAGACCGAACAGAGGAGCCGCTCGACGCCGACCAGTCGCCCGATCCTGCGGGGCGAACGACTGGACCTCTGGCAGGGACAGCCTAATGCTGCCCCTTCTCGGCGAGAACAATATGGCGGAGATTTCATCGTCCGCCAACGACGACTGTCTGCGACAGATGGGCGAACGACCCGCGGATCGAATGCTCCGTGGGGTGCTACAACAGCCGCGGACGACACCGACGCTGACGGTGCCTGCCTCCGTCCGCCGCACTTCGCCACGACTTCCGATGTCCGATCCGTCCGCGGCGCCAACCTCCTTCGCACCCCTCGCAGCGAGCCTGGAGCCGCCGTGCGTCGCGTTCTCGACGGCGGTCCGCCGGATCGCCGCGGCGATCATGCCCCGGGAGTCGGGTCCGCGTTCCTGGGGACGGCGGCTCGGCATCGACAAGGACCTCGCCTGGAAGGCGTATCGGATCGCGCAGTCGACCGACGCCGTCGGCGTCCTCTCCGTGCTTCCGGGCGCGAAGGGCATCGAGCTCCTCGTGAAGGCGTTCGAGGACGCCGGCTGCCCGCCTGCCCTGGTCGAGCAGCTCCGGCGCGACGGTCGCGTCCTGCAGGATCGACTCGGACAAGAGGGACTCGATCGGGCGACGCTCCGGGCGATCGCCGCCGGCGGGCTCGATGGCGCGGCGGAGCGATCCATCCGCCAGCGGACCCGCGCCGCCGCCCGCCGCGCTGCCGCGCTCATGTGGGGGGTCGAGGCGGAGGCAGGACTGCCAACCTTCCTCGTCGCGCCGAGCCGCGAGCCGGGTCTCGTCGACCTCGCGTTCGTGAACCTCGTCGAGGGATTCCGGCGGCTCCGTCCCGGTCAGCCGTGGTGCATCTGCGCTCCGATCTTCAACTTCGAGACGGAGCCGGGCGACCTCGAGGCAAACCGCCACGACGAGAGGGCGGTCCGCGCGCCGGAGTCAGGTCGCCATCTCGTCGCCGACGATCCGCTCGAGCCGATCGTGAGCCGGCTGACCGACCCGATCGCCCGCCACGAGATCCGCCGGCACCCAAGCGGTCGGACCCGGACGCTCTACTACCACGGCGATGGCGTGCCGCCCTCGCATCGGATGCGCCTTGCCTGGGGCGAGGTCGCCTCGGCGGTCGGTCCGATGGACTCTTCGAAGCCGGACGACCTCGCCGCGCTCCACGTGACGATGCACCTTCCGGTGGCGGTCACTCACTTCGGGGTGCTCTTCCACCGAGGCGTCCGCCGCGCGAGCGATCCCAACGCGGCGCTCGTCGCGACCCTCGACTCGACGGGCCGACGCCGATCGTTCGAGGAGCCGCTGCGGCTGCCCACCGATGCCGACGTGCTGCCGATGACCTTCGGCGAGGTCCCACGGCGGCTCTCGGCGGCGAAGCCGGCGTACGGCGAGCTGCTCTCGCTCGCCGCGGCGGCGCTGGGCTTCCCGGCAACGGAGTTCGACGCGGGCTTCCGCATCTCCGTCAAGGACCCCCCGCAGCTCTCGACCCTGTCGCTCCGGTGGCTCCTCGCCGGCGCGTGACGGGCGCAGGTCGCGGGGACCGCCGATCCGTCGGGAGCGGGGTCTCGGCGAGGATCTGGCGCACCCAGACCGAATCACCGCCCAAGACGGACGCTCGATCCGAACTCGCCGCCCACCGTCCTTACTTGCCCGCCGGCTCCGGCTGCCAGAGCCCGAGCACGAGCGCGAGGTCGATGCCGTTCACCACCCCATCGCGGTCGATGTCCGCGGCGCAGCCCGGGCAGGGACCCCAGAAGCCGAGCACCTCGCTGATGTCGGCGCCGTTGACGAGACCGTCGCCGGTGACGTCCGCGACGCTGTTGGTGGGCGTGCCGTCGCCGATCATGGCGAGATCGAGCGAGCGGCTGGTGGCGACGTCCTCGAACTCGCCGTTGAAGAGGAGGTTCGCGGTCTGCCCCGGCGGCAGGATGGTGGGCAGCTCCACCGGCTCGTTCACGAGCGGGTCGATCGGGATCGACCAGACGTTCGAGCCGGAGTCGCTCGCCGAGAACCACATCGACATCGAGTCGCCATTCCGCTCGAAGCCTCCGAACATCGGCAGCAGAAGATCGATCGGCTCGCCGCCGATCGTGGTGTCGAGGACCTGCATCTCGAAGGTCAGCCGCGCGGGCACGAGCACGAAGAACGTGTCGTGCTTCTCGCCGGGCAGGATGACGCCGGCGGTCATCAGCGTCTGCTCGATGCGGAACTCGGTGATGCCGCCGATCGGCAGCGTGATCGGGAACGGCGGTCCGCCCGGATAGAGGCTGTTCGGCGAGAAGGTGCGGAAGGACGAGAAGGTGAGCTCCGCTCCGGCAAGAAGCGGCGCGGTGCCTCCGCCAAGGACGTCGAGCACCATGTCGGTCATGAGGAACGCGGGTCCGCTGCCCATCACCATCTTCATCGAGCCGGAGGGAACCTCGTCCATGTCGAGCGCGGCGGAGACGTCCGCGGAGAAGGGAATCGGCTGGTTGCCGCTGCCGCCGAAGAGTCCAGGCAACGTGCGGGTGCCGCCGGGGTTGGTCGCCGGGTCATAGTTGCCGATGAAGGTTCCCGCGAGCGGCACCGAGAGACCAATGTTCAGGATCGCGTGGCTCGTCTTCTCGTCCATGACGACCTCGTAGGTCTGGGCACCGGCGGTCGAGACCGCGAGCGGCACGAGCATGACAGCGGAGGCGAGCAGCGACGAGGGGCGGGGACGGCGGGCCGGCATGGAATGGTTCTCCTTCGGGGACGAGGAAGACTACTTCGTCCCCGGATCGAGGCAAGTTCGATCCGACCGGTCCGGCGCGCGATCGGGGCGGGCTTCCTTCCCCAGGTTCCCGTTCGGATCGAGGCGCGGTCGACGCCGAGGCGCCGATGCGGGGCGCCGTCGGCGTCGTGCCGGTCCGCGCCTCGCGCAGACTGCCTTTTCGGAAGGCAGCTGGACCCTCCACGCAGTCGACCGGTCGAGGCGATCGGTCCGCCCGAGTCGACGGGTCCGTGGTTCAATCCGCGGAGGACCTCCCGGAGCACCCCTCGATGGATCGTCGCGCCTTCCTCCAGACCGCCTCGCTCGCCGCGACCACCCCGCTCCTCGGCGGCGTCGTGCCCCGCGCCCACGCGGTTCCGCCGACCCCCGCCCCGACGGAGGTTCCCGCCTCGGCGATCCGCGACCTGTCGCGGGCGCTGGGCGGACGAATCATCACCCGCGGCAGTCCTGGCTGCGGCACCTTCAACACCCTCTCGAACGACCGCTTCAACTCGGTGCAGCCGCTCGCGATCGCCCAGTGCACCTCGGTCGAGGACATCGTCGCGTGCGTGACGTGGGCGCGGAAGCACCGCGTGCCCATCGCCCCACGGGCGGGCGGTCACAACTTCGCCGGCTACTCGACCTCGCCCGGACTGGTCGTCGCGGTCACCGACATGAAGATGATGCAGCTCGACCAGTCGACCGGCGTGCTCGACGCGCAGGCGGGCATCCAGAACCAGGACCTGCGGGCGCTTCTTCCGCAAGGAGGCGAGGGTCGCTGGGTCTTCTCCGGCGGCACCTGCCCCACGGTCGGCGCGGCGGGGCTGACCCTCGGCGGCGGCTTCGGGCCAAACAGCCGCTGGGCGGGGCTGACCTGCGACCAGTTGCAGGAGTCGACCATCGTCACCGCCGAGGGGGAGGTCGTGGTCGCCAGCGCGTCGAGCCATCCGGAGCTCTTCTGGGCGATCCGCGGCAGCGCCGGGCGGAACTTCGGCATCCACGCGTCGTTCAAGTACCAGCTCGCGGCGCGACCCGACGACAAGTCGACCGTCTACGGGCTCGAGTTCTGGAACCGCGAGAAGTGCGCCGCGGCGGCGAAGGTGATCCTCCGCGGCATGCGCACCGCCCCGGCGACCTCGAGCATCCTGATGATCGCGACCACCTGGACCGACGGCGTCGGGTGCGTGATGTGGGGACAGCACTTCGGCGGCGATCCGGCGGCCGGCGAGCTCAAGAAGGAGCTGCTGGCGCTCGATCCCGACCTCAGCTTCGAGCGGAAGGCGATGTGGTGGGATGCCCAGAGCTGGCTCATGGGAAGCCCCACCGAGCCTCGCGCCTACTGGGATCGCTCGCGCTTCGTGCGGGATCCGGTGCCGGACGAGGTGGTGGACGATCTCTTCCGGAGGCTCGAGCGCTATCCCGGCACGACCGAGGAGCGGTTCGGGCAACTCGCCTTCTACGGCTGGACCGGCGGCGTCATCAACCAAGTGCCCCGCACGGCGACGGCGTACTGCCACCGCGACTCGAGCTCGCTCGTCCGGATCTCCGGCGTCTGGAAGCTCGGCGAGGACCGCGCCCTCGGCGCAGCGCCGATCCCCGAGGAGATCCGCGGCTGGGTGGATGGCGCGTGGAAGGTGCTGGTTCCTCACGCGACCAACGAGTCCTATCAGAACTTCCCCGACCCGCTCCTCGAGGAGTGGGGTCCGGCGTACTACGGCGAGAACCTCCCGCGGCTGCGGCAGGTGAAGTCGCGGTACGACCCGACCAACCTCTTCGCCTTCGAGCAGGCGATCCCGCCCGCGGCGACCTGAGTCGGTTGGCTTCATCCGCGGGCTCATCCGGGGCGCGTCGCGCGGCGAAGCGAGCCCACATGCCGGAGCTTCCCGAGGTCGAGCGAGGTCGCGAGGTCGCCGAGGCGGTCTGCCGAGGGCGGCGGATCGAGACGGTCTACTGCCCGGTCGATCGGATCGCCCTCGTCCGCGCCTCGGCGGCGGCGGTGCGGAGGGCGCTCGTCGGGGCGCGAGTCGACGCGGTCGCGCGGCATGGGAAGCAGCTTTGGTTCGAGCTCGACCGCCGCCCGTGGCTCCTCGTCCACTTCGGGATGACCGGCGCCCTGCACGGCGCCGATGCCCGGTCGCGCGGCGCGGCGAGACCGCCCTTCTGCCGGCTCGAGCTCCGCCTCGAGGGCGACCGCATCCTCTCCTTCGTCGATCCCCGTCGCTTCGGTCGGATCGGGCTCGCGGAGGATCCGCGCCGCGAGCCGCCGGTCTCGACGCTCGGCTTCGATCCGCTCCTGGAGATGCCATCGCTTCGGGGGTTCCGCCTCATGCTCGCCCGGCGGCGCGGCAACGTGAAGGCGCTGCTCCTCGACCAGACCTTCGCCGCGGGGGTCGGCAACTGGATCGCCGACGAGGTGCTCTATCAGGCGAGGATCGATCCGCGGCGCCGCGTCGAGAGCCTCGCGCCCCGCGAGGTCGCGGCGGTGCATCGCCGCCTCGCGGGCATCGTGCGCACGGCGGTCGAGGCGAGGAGCGTCCCCTCGCGCTTCCCGAGGTCGTGGCTCTTCCATCGCCGCTGGGGCAAGGACGCCGACGCACGGACCCACGATGGACGTCGGCTCGTCCACGCGACGATCGCCGGTCGCACCACCGCGTGGGTGCCGGAGGTGCAGCGATGAGCTCGGCGTGGTGGCCGCAGTGGTTCTCGCCGGACCTGCGGCTTCCCTTCCGCGAGCAGCTCGCGGTGCACTGGCGGGCGAACCTCCTCATGCTCCGGTCCCCCGCGGCGATCCTCGGCTTCTGCGCCTGGAGCCTGCTGCCGCTCGTGCCGCTGCTCGCCGCCGCCTTCGCCGCGGGCTGGATCTCCGGCGAGCCGCGCGGGCTCGCCGACGCGTCGGGGTGGACGCTGACGCTGCTCGCGGTCCTCGTCTACCTCCTCCTCCAGCATCTCGCCTTCGTGCGGGCGATCGACCGCACCTATCTGCCCTTCGTGCGGCGCGCCCTCGTCGCGCGAGGTCGTCCGGTCTGCCTCGCGTGCGGCCAGCCGCTTCACGCCGCGGGCGTCCGCTGCCCGGAGTGCGGAGGATCGCGCTGACCAAGGACCTCCGCGTGCTCCCGCATCGCCTGCCGCACCGACGTCCGACTACACTTCCGCCCCCCTCGACCGCGACCGCCGCCCCGTGAAGACCCGCAACTTCTCCATCATCGCCCACATCGACCACGGCAAGAGCACCCTGGCCGACCGCCTGCTGCAGGCGACGAACGCGGTGAGCGAGCGCGAGGCGAGGGACCAGCTCCTCGACTCGATGGACCTCGAGCGCGAGCGGGGGATCACCATCAAGGCGTCCGCGGTCACCGTCCATCACACCGTGGGCGGCGAGCGCTACCAGCTCAACTTCATCGACACGCCGGGTCACGTCGACTTCAACTACGAGGTCTCCCGCGCCCTCTCCGCCTGCGAGGGGGCGCTCCTCGTCGTCGACTCCACGCAGGGCGTGCAGGCGCAGACGGTGGCGAACGCCTACCTCGCGATCACCAACGACGTGGAGCTCATCCCCGTCGTCAACAAGATCGACCTTCCCGCGGCGGATCCCGACCGCGTGGCGATGGAGATCGAGCAGGTGCTCGGGCTCCCGGCGGAGGACTGCATCTACGTCTCGGCGAAGACCGGGCGGGGCATCCCCGAGCTCCTCGAGGCGATCTGCACCCGCCTGCCGGAGCCGCGACCGGCGAAGACCACCAAGCTGCGGGCGCTGATCTTCGACTCGATCTACGACGACTACCGAGGGGTCATCGTCTACTTCCGCGTCTTCGACGGCTCGATCAAAACCGGCGACCGCGTGCGGATGATGGGCACCGGTCGCACCTACACCGTGACGGAGCTCGGGCGCTACACCCCGCGACCGCAGAAGGTCGACCGCCTCGGGCACGCGGAGGTCGGCACGATGGTCGCCTCCATCCGCAACCTCTCCGACGTGCGGGTCGGCGACACCATCACCCTCGAGGCGGATCCCGCCGCGGAGCCGCTGCCCGGCTACGAGGAGCCGCGGCAGATGGTCTTCTGCGACTTCTATCCCTCGACCGGCGACGTCGAGGGCGGGCGCAAGGCGGACTTCGAGAGCCTCCGCGAGGCGATCGAGAAGCTCCACCTCAACGATGCGAGCTTCACCTTCCAGACCCAGCACAGCGAGGCGCTCGGATTCGGCTTCCGCTGCGGCTTCCTCGGGCTCCTGCACATGGACATCGTGCAGGAGCGGATCGAGCGCGAGGGCGGCGTCGAGGTGGTGCAGACCGCGCCGACGGTGAGCTACCTCGTCGACCTCCACGACGGCACGACCGTCGAGATCCACAACCCCGCGGACCTGCCCGACGCCACCAAGATCGCCGCGATCCGCGAGCCGATCGTGCGGGTCGAGATCATCTGCCCGACCGAGTCGATCGGCGACCTCATGGCGCTCTGCGAGGGTCGCCGCGGCATCTTCAAGAGCCAGAAGTTCGTGAGCGACGGTCGGCAGATGCTCGAGTACGAGCTGCCGCTCGCGGAGATCATCTACGACTTCTACGACAAGCTGAAGTCGATGACCCGCGGCTACGGCACGATGGACTACGAGCTGCTCGAGTACCGCGCCGCGGACCTCGCGAAGGTCTCGATCCTCGTGAACGGCAGCCCGGTCGAGGCGCTCAGCCTCATCGCCCACCGCTCGAACGCGGAGCTGCGGAGCCGGGCGATCCTCGCGCGGCTCAAGAAGCAGATCGACCGCCACCAGTTCGAGATCCCGCTGCAGGCGGCGATCGGCAGCCGCATCATCGCCCGCGAGACGATCAAGGCGGTCCGCAAGAACGTCCTCGCGAAGTGCTACGGCGGCGACGTGAGCCGCAAGCGGAAGCTGCTCGAGAAGCAGAAGGAAGGCAAGAAGCGGATGAAGATGGTCGGCTCCGTCAACATCCCGCAGGAGGCGTTCCTCGCGGTGCTCGAGCAGTCGGAGTAGCCCCGAGCGCCCGCTCGTTCAGCCGCCGTCCGACTCGCGTGCCTGCCCTGGCACCTCCCGAAGCCGCCGGACGAACTCGCCCGCGAGCGCCTGCTTCACCTCCGCGACCGAGGGGCACGCCTCGCCGCGCTCGCGGCGCATGCTCGTCACCGCCCGTCCGGCGAGACCGCAGGGGACGATGAGCCCGAAGTGCCCGAGGTCGGGATCCACGTTGAGCGCGAGCCCGTGCATGGAGACGCCCCGCCCGACCCGCACGCCCATCGCGGCGATCTTCCCGGCGGCGGGACCTTCTCCCACCCACACGCCGGTCGCGGAGGGGTCCCGCCGACCGTCGATTCCATGCTCGGCGATCACGTCGATCACCACCTGCTCGAGGAGCCGCATGTGGCTCGCGACCCGCAGACCGAGGCGCGGAAGATCGAGGATCGCGTAGGCGACCACCTGCCCCGGTCCGTGGTAGGTCACGTCGCCGCCCCGATCGGTCTCCCGCCGCTCGACGCCTCGCCGATCGAGCGTGGCGTCGTCGGCGAGGACGTGTCCCGCCGCGCTCGGTCGGCGCGAGACGGTGATCACCGGCGGATCATGCTCGAGGAGGAAGAGCCGCATCCGCGGCGCGGCGACCTCCCGCTGGGCGAGCACTTCGGCATGGCTCTCCCGTTGGACCGCGAGCGCCGCGTCGTAGGAGATCCGACCGAGGTCCGCGACCTCGAGCACCGCCCCGCCGGCGATCGGATGGGCGCGATGGGAGGTCGAGCGGGTCACCGGGGCAGGATAGAACGACGCCGACCGGTCGGATCCCCGACGCGAAGTCCGTACAATCCCCGCCCTATGCCTCAGGTGCACGGCACCGCGATCCTCGAAGGCGACGTCGAGCTCGGCGACGGGGTCGAGATCGGTCCCTACTGCATCCTGCGCGGTCCCATCCGCCTCGGATCGGGCACCCGCCTCCTCGGGCACGCCGTCCTGCAGGGTCCGCTCGTGATCGGCGCCGAGAACCTCCTCTGGTCCGGCGTCGCCTTCGGCATGGCGCCGCAGTCGCATCGCTACGACCCCTTCAAGCCGGGTCCGGGCGTGGCGATCGGCGACCGCAACGTCTTCCGCGAGCACGTGACGATCCACCGGGCGACCCACGACACCGAGCCCACCCGGATCGGGAACCGCAACTTCTTCATGGCGAACTCCCACGCCGGGCATGACTGCCTCGTGGGAGATGGCTGCACCTTCGCCAACGGCAGCCTGCTTGCCGGGCATGTCGAGGTCGAGGATGGCGCGATCACCGGCGGCAACTCCGCGGTGCACCAGTTCTGCCGCGTCGGACGCGGCGCGATGGTCTCCGGCGGCACCGCGATGTCCCTCGACCTGCTCCCCTACTTCACGCTGACCACGATCAACTACGTGGGCAGCATGAACCTCGTCGGCATGCGCCGCCGCGGACACTCGAGCGCCGAGATCGACTCGGTGCGCTGGGTCTACCGGACGATCTGCCGCTCCGGGCTCAGCCTCAAGTCCGCCGTCGATCGCCTCGAGACCCGCCGCGAGGACCCGATGGTCGCGATGTACCTCGCCGCGATCGCGAAGAGCCGCCGCGGCATCGCGACGAGGCATGGTCGCGACGGGAGCGAGCGGCGCGGCGGCATCCCCGACCCGATCGCCTGATCCGCGTCTCCCGAAGTCCGCATCAACCTCGGCGCATGGCGGCGCTCACCTACTTAAACCTCGGCAGCGGCTCCGCCGGCAACGCGAGCGCGATCGTGATGGAGGACGGCGGGCCGATCCGCGTGCTCCTCGTCGACCTTGGTCTCTCGCCCTCCCGCTGCCGCGAGATGCTCGCGTCGGCGTCGCTGCGACCGGAGCAGGTCGTCGGGGTGCTCCTCACCCACCTCGACCACGACCACTACCGACCGACCTGGACTCGATCCCTCGTCCACCGCGGGATCCCCGTGCACGTGCACGAGCAGCACGCCGAGGCGGCGCTCGCCGCGGGCGTGCCCTCCGCCTGCCTGCGTGCCTACGAGGGCGAGCTTCGTCCGACCGAGGGACTGCGGGTCTCGACCCTGCTCGCCTCGCACGACGAGAGCGGCTCCGTCGCGATGCGGCTCGACGCGGAGGGCGTCTCGATCGGGCTCGCGACCGATCTTGGGCGGGTGCCCGAGGCGCTCATCGAGCTCTTCGCCGGCATCGACCTCCTTGGGCTCGAGAGCAACTACTGCCCGCGGATGCAGGCGGCGAGCCCCCGCCCAGCCTTCCTCAAGCGTCGCATCACCGGCGGGCACGGTCACCTCTCGAACGCGGAGGCGATCGCCGCCGCGACGGCGATCAGCGCTCGGAGCGATCTTCGGCATCTCGTCCTCCTCCATCTCTCGCGGGAGTGCAACGACCGCGAGCTGGTCGCGAGGCTCTTCGAGGAGGCGCTGCCGTGGCTCCGCGGACGCACCTCGATCGCCCGCCAGGACGAGATGACCGGTCCGCTTCGGATCGAGGCGGCGGCGATCGGCGTTGCCCGCTGAGACCGCGTGCTCAGGGCTGCTCGCCCGGCTCGAGCCGGCGGAGCGGCAGGGTCGACGGGTCGCGACCAGCGAGACCTCGCTCCTGCATCTCGCGCCACGCCCCCTCCGCGCGAGGAGGTCCGCCGATCGGCTCGCCGTCGAGGACCCTCGGCACGAGGAGCGGCATTCCCGGCGGGAGCGCGTCGAGATCGGCGAGGAGGTCGCCGACGAATCGTCCGGCGTCGTCGAGCTGGCGGTAGACCTGGAGCGGTCCCGCCTCGTCGCCGACCTCGACGAGGTCGGCGAGCGCCCGAGCGTCCGCGGGATCCTCCCCACCGCACCACCACGCGATCGGCGAGCCAGGCAGGACGAGGGTCCCGGGCGCCATCGCCGCGAGCGTTCCGCGGCGCTCGACCGCCGCGGCGGCGAACGCCTCGATCCCGGGCATCGCCGGCAGGAAGATCGGCGGACGATCGGCACGGAGTCGCATCATGCGGAGACCGGCGTAGGCGCTCTGGTCGAGCGCCCGCTTTGCATCCTCCGCGATCTCGAGGATCGCCTCCGGCATCGGATGCCCGCGCCAGACCTCGTCCAAGGTGGTGGCAGCGCCGCGCAGGGTCGTCGCGGCGAGGTCGCGGGCGAGCGGACGGTCCTCGCGCGGAAGCCGACCGAGCGAGGCGAGGGCGATCCGGAGCGCCTGGCACTCGATGAGCGGCGCGACCGACGCCCGCCAGCGGTCGCCCTCCTCGGACGCCGGCAGCGCGCGAGACGCCTGCGCGAGCTCCACGCCTTGGGCGAGGAGTCCCGCCCACGTGACCACCTCCGCCATGCCCGGCGGAGGCGGCGAGGCGCCGCTCGGAGGAACGCTCGTCATGAGCCGATCATGGGCGCGAGCAGGGTCCGCGTCCATGCCCCGTCGACGGATGGCGGCGGTCCCAGGACCCCGCGCCCCCTGCTAGTCTGCCCGACCCATGAGCGACGACCTCGGCCACGAGTGCGGCGTGGCGATGCTGCGGCTCCTCAAGCCGCTCGAGTGGTTCCAGGAGGTCCACGGCGATCCCCTCTGGGGTCTTCGCCGGCTCTATCTCCTCATGGAGAAGCAGCACAACCGCGGACAGGATGGCGCCGGGCTCGCGACGGTCCGCTTCGACATGCCGCCGGGCGAGGTCTTCATCGACCGCGCCCGCACTGCCAAGCGGAACCCGATCGAGCGGCTCTTCGACGACGCGTTCGACCCGATCCGCGACCTCGACCAGGACGCCCTCTCCACCATCGCCCCGCTCGAGCTCAAGCGCCGGATGCCGCTCCTCGGCGAGGTGGCGATCGGGCACCTCCGCTACGGCACCCACGGCGGACGCTCGACCGAGGCGTGCCATCCCTTCCTCCGCCGCCACAACGTGGCAAGCCGGAACATCGCGGTCGCGGGGAACTTCAACCTCACCAACGCCCCGCAGCTCTTCGCCCGCCTCGTCGAGTACGGGCTCAGCCCGGTCGGCGACTCCGACACGATGGTGGTCCTCGAGAAGCTGAGCTACTTCCTCGACCGCGAGCACGATCACCTCGCCGCCGCGATGGGTCCGGGCTCCTTCCGGGGACTCGACGGCCGCGAGCTCGCCGAGCAGGTCGGACGCGAGCTCGACCTCGCCCGCGTGCTGCGGAAGGCATGCCACCTCTTCGACGGCGGCTTCGTGCTCGCGGGGATGCTCGGGCACGGCGACGCGTTCGTCGCCCGCGATCCGGCGGGAATCCGCCCGGCGTTCATGCTGCGGACGGACTCCTTCGTCGCGGTCGCGTCGGAGCGGGCGGCGCTGGTGACGGTCTTCGACGCCCGCCCCGAGGACGTCGAGGCGATCCCGCCGGCGCACGCCCTGATCATCCGCCGCGACGGGCGGGTCTCGCTCGACGCCTTCGCCGATCCCGCCGAGCTGAAGGAGTGCACCTTCGAGCGGATCTACTTCAGCCGCGGCAACGATCCCGACATCCACCGCGAGCGGAAGGCGCTCGGTCGCTCGCTCGCGCGCTCGGTGCTCGAGGTGGTGGGCTCCCTCGACCACGCCGTCTTCGGCTTCATTCCCAACACCGCGGAGATCGCCTACCTCGGGCTCATCGAGGAGCTCGATCGGATCGCCGCGGAGGTCGCCGCGACGCGGCTCGCCGAGCAGCTCGCCCGCGGACGGGTCGACCTCGCCTCGATCCGCGAGGCGATCGACCATCGCCCCCGCACCGCGAAGATCGCCCACAAGGACCAGCGGCTCCGCACCTTCATCACCCACGACGCCGCCCGCCGCGACCTTGTCGGGCACGTCTACGACGTGACCCACGGCGTGGTCGGACCGCGGGACGCGCTGGTGGTGGTGGACGACTCGATCGTCCGCGGCACGACGCTCCGCGAGTCGATCGTCACGATGCTCGCGAGGCTTCGTCCGGCGCGGATCGTGGTCGCGAGCTCGGCGCCGCCGATCATGTACCCCGACTGCTATGGGATCGACATGAGCCAGCTCGGGCGGTTCATCGCCTTCGAGGCGGCGGTCGCCCTGCTTCACGAGCGGGGGCTCGACCGGGTGCTCGACGAGGTGGACTGGCTCTGCCGGGACCAGGAGCACCTGCCGCCGGAGCGGATGCGGAACCACGTTCGCCGGATCTACGAGCCGTTCAGCCTCGCCGAGATCGGGGCGAAGGTCGCCGGCCTGATCCGCTCCCCCCGCCTCGCGTCGGAACTGGGCTGGACGGGTCCGATCGACGTGGTCTACCAGTCGGTCGAGGGGCTCCGGGCGGCGATGCCCGCCCACCGCGGGGACTGGTACTTCACCGGGGAGTACCCCACCCCGGGCGGGTACCGGGTCCTGAACACCGCCTTCCTGAACTGGCGGCGGAAGTCCGACCGCCGGGCGTACTGACCCCGGGTCGCCCCTGCCGAGGGCGACGAGGGCCTCCCGCGTCGGAAGTTCCTTCTGCATCTTGACGCCTGAGGGGTGGTCTGTTGGAATGCCCGGTTCCCCTCGAACCGGTTGGCGTTCGATTCTTCCCGCGAGGAACCCCTGCGCATGGCTCGCTACCTCGGTCCCAAGGTCAAGTTGTCCCGCCGCGTCGGCGTGCCCATCGTCGACACCCCCAAGCACACCGCCAAGCGGCAGTTGACCGCTCCGGGCATGCACGGCTTCCGCGGCCGGCGCCAGAAGGAGTACGGGATCCGCAAGGACGAGAAGCAGAAGCTCCGCTACCACTACGGGGTGCTCGAGCGGCAGTTCCGCCGCTACCTCGCCGAGGCGGGTCGCCGTCCCGGCAACACCGGCGAGCTCCTGCTGCAGCTCCTCGAGCGGCGCCTCGACAACATGGTCCGCCGCGCGGGCTTCACCCGCACCGTCTGGGCATCCCGGCAGATGGTGGTCCACGGTCACGTCCTCGTGAACGGCCGCAAGGTGGACCGCCCGAGCTACTCGCTCTCGGTGGGCGACGTGGTGACCCTCCGCCCGGGCATCCACACCCTGGTGCGGGAGAACATGGAGTCGCTCGCCGGACACTCGGTCCCGGGCTGGATCGTGCTCGATCCCTCCGAGCTCACCGCGAAGATCACCGCCACTCCGACCTCCGACCAGATCCCCTTCGACTGCAACACCAACCTGATCGTCGAGCTCTACCGCTGAGTCGGCGGCGCGCCGCCCCTCCTCCGCGGCGTCCGCGGCGGGACGGGGTCAGGCGCCGGGACTCGGCGAGGGCTCGCGTGGGGCGATTCCCGCGATGCTCAAGTTCCTTCGCCTGCACAAGGGCTGGCTGCTCGCCATCTTCGGCTCCCTGCTGCTGATCGTCTTCCTGGTTCCGCAGGCGATCTCCGGCATCTCGCAGGCCAGCGCCACCCGCGGCGGCACGTGGGCGACGGTGGATGGCGAGAAGGTCACCTTCGCGACCCTCGACGACATCCAGCAGGAGCTCCGGGTCATCCAGGCGGTGGGCAATCCCGTCCTCACCGGTCTCGGCGCCGATCGCTCGCCCGAGCACTGGTACCTCCTCCGTCGCGAGGCGGAGCGGGCCGGACTCCACGGCGGCGTCGGCGATGGCAAGACGACCCTCGACTCGATGGTCGTGCAGATCAACCAGCAGCGGGCGACCCAGACGCCGCCGCTCCTGCCGCTCACCGACATGGACGTGCTGGGGCTCCTCTGCCAGAACTCGGGGGCGAGCCCGCAGGTCGTGCTCGAGACCCTCGCCCGCCTCAGCGGCGTGATCCGGCTCACCAACTTGTTCGCGGCGATCGACCGGTTCTCCGACCGCCGCCTCGAGAAGCGCGCCGCCGAGATGCTCATGGCGGTGAGCGCCGACGTCGTCGTGCTCGATCCGATGAAGTCCGCCGCCGCGACCGCGGTCGAGGTGGAGGAGGCGAAGGTCGCCGAGCACTTCGCGGCATTCGCCGACGCCGTCGCGGGCGTCGCGGAGGAGGAGGGCGCCGATCCGCCGCTCTTCGGCTACCGCCGACCGGACCGCTTCAAGCTCGAGTGGATGGTGATCCCCGCGCAGGCGATCCGGGATGCCGCGGCGACCGGCGGCGAGCTCGACGTGCTCACCCTCAAGCGGCGCTTCATCCAGGATCCCGGGGCGTTCGGGGCACCGTTCGCCTCCGCGGAGCGGCCCCGCTACGAGGACTACGCCGACAAGGTCCGCTCGACCGTGCTCGAGGAGGTCGTGAGCCGTCGGCTCTCCGACCTTGCGAAGTCGACCGCCGACCGCTTCGCCGCCTCGCAGCGGTCGCTCGCCCGCGGCAGCGACGGCTACTACGTCGTCGATGGTTCGTGGGCGGCGCAGATGCCATCCTTCGCGGAGGTCGCCGCGGAGATCGCCGCCGAGCAGAAGATCCCGACCCCGCGGATCGGCTCGAGCGGCGAGACCTGGATGGTGACGGAAGACCTCTCGAGCAACTCCGACCTTTCCGGCGCGAGCACCATCCGCTTCGGCACCAGCCCGACCCGCCTTGCCGACCTCGTCGGAATGGCGCGGGAGTTCGGGCGCGAGGCGACGATCCCGATCCAGGTGGCGATCACCGGTCCGGTCCTGACGCTTCCGAGCGGCGACATCGTGGTCTTCCGGCTGCTCGCCGCGGAGCCCGCGACCGCCGAGACCGACCTCGAGGCGGTGCGCGAGCAGGTCGTCGAGGACCTCACCCGGCAGATCGTCTTCGAGGCGCTCGTCGCGGACCTGCCGCGGATCCGCGAGCAGGCGGTCGAGCAGGGTCTCCGCGCGGTCGCCCGCGAGTTCGACACGACCGTCGAGTTCGTGCCCACGATCCGCGAGGCCGACCCGCAGTTCCTCCAGTCCGGCTTCCGCATCTCGACGAACCTTCCCGGCGGTCTCGGGCGCAATCCGGACCTCGTCGCGGAGGTCGTGAAGCAGGCGATGACGCTTCCGATGGATCGACCGATCCGCGAGCTGCCGGAGTCGGGCCGCACCATCACGATCAGCGATCCCACCACGCTGCTCGCGGCGGTGGTGCGGATCAACGACCTCCTGCCGCTCACCCGCGAGGTGCTCGAGCCGCTCGCGACGAGCCCGCAGTTCCAGGCGACGCTGATGGGGAACGAGTTCGGGGAGGAGCTCCTCGACATGTTCTCGCTCGAGGCGATCAAGACCCGGCAGCGCTTCGTCCCCGCCGTGATCACCGAGGACGAGGATGGCGAGCCGACCGCGGACGCCACCGTCGCCGACGCGACCAGCGGCTCCTGAGCTCGCGATCGATCCGGCGCGAACGGGACACGCCGCGAGCGCGACCGGTCGTGCGCTTGCCGACGGGTCCCGTCAGTGCTCGGGTTGGGGTCGTCCGCTCAGGGTCGTCCGCTCGCCGCCGGGCAGTCGAGTCCGCCGCCTCGGGAGGCGTTCAGCTGACCTTCGAACCAGCGGGCACCGGCTTCTCGACCGAGAGCACCACCACGTTCCGCTCCCCCGCCGTCCCCGGCAGCACCTCACTCGCCGCGAGGATCATGCCTTGGCTCATCTCGCCGCGGATCTGACGCGGCTCGAGGTTCGCGACGATCACGACCTGCTTGCCGACGAGGGTCGCGGGGTCGTACCACGCCTTGATTCCGGCGCAGACCTGACGCCCGCCGGGCGTCCCGTCGTCGAGCTGGATCTTGAGGAGCCGATCGGCGTTCGGATGCGGCTCCGCCCGGCGGATCGTCGCGACCCGCAGGTCAAGCTTCGCGAAGAGGTCGAACGGGACGGTCGGAAGCGGCTCTGGATTCGCGGCGGGGGTCGCGGGGGCGGTCATCGTCATCGGCTCCTGCCGGTCGCGTCGGACCGGGGTCCGAGATGCTACGGGATCCGAGGAGCAACGCGCGAGCTCGTCGCTCGCCGCATCAGTCGAGACCTCGCGTTTCGATTCAGCGCCTCGACCCGCACGTCGCGCTTCGGACCCCTCCCCCACCGGACTTGTCGCATCGCGACAAGTCCGACTCCCCCGCGTCGCTCCGCTCGCGGGAGAGTGCCCGAACGCTCCACCTCTCCCACGGGTCGGCAGGCGACGAGCAGGAGTTTCCGGAAGACTCCACGCCTCCCCCGCGAGTCGCCACGCGACGAGCGGGAGGTGCCCGAAGATTCCACGCCTCTCCCGCGAGGAGCGCAGCGACGAGCGGGCGGTGCCCGAAGATTCCACGCCTCCCCCGCGAGTCGCCACGCGACGAGCGGGCGGTGCCCGAAGATTCCACGCCTCTCCCGCGAGGAGCGCAGCGACGAGCGGGAGTTGCCCGAAGATTCCACGCCTCTCCCGCGAGGAGCGCAGCGACGAGTGGGAGAGGCCGCCTCGCGGACGGAGTCCGCGAGGCGGGTGAGGGTGGCTCGACGCGCGACGATCGTCGCGCGGCGCTCACCCCACGCCGACCGCCCGCGCGTCGCGGTCGCTGAGCATGCCGCCGTCGGATCGCGCCCGCACCGTGCCGTCGCGGCGCCAGCTCCGCTCGCAGCGTGGCTCACCGCGGAGGTCCTCGACGAGGACCTCCTTCGCCGCGCGGTCGAGCCGCGCCCGCGAGGTCCCGAGCAGGTCGGCGAGGTCGACCGGGTCCGCGAGGACCTCGGCGAGGCGACCCTCGGGATCCGGCACCACGACGCCCGCGTCGAGGGGATTCTCGATCCCGCTCGCCTTCGCCTGCTCGAGCCGCCGCAGCGCCTCGTCGCGCACGGCAAGCACCGCCGACCAGCCCGGATGCGCCTCGAAGCGGAAGCCCCGATGCGTCGCGAGGGCGATCGAGGGCGCCCCCTCGCCGTGGCGGCACCGCTGCGCCTCGTCGGCGGTGTGCGGCAGGATCGGCGAGAGCAGCCGGCAGAGCACCTCGACCATCTCCGCCATCGCCGCCTGGGTCCGGCGGCGCCGGGGCGAGCCGGCGGCGTCGCAGTAGAGGCGGTCCTTCACCGCGACGAGGTAGCACGCCGAGAGCGTCTCGCTCGAGAACTGATGGATCGCCTGGTGCGCCTCGCGGAAGGCGTACCGCCCGTAGGCGTCCCGCACCTCGCGCTCGAGGCGAGAGAGCTCGCCGAGCGCCCAGCCGTCGATCGAGCGGGGGTCGATCGACGCGGCGTCCTTCGCCGCGTCGGGCGGCGCGTCGAAGAGGTTCGAGAGGAGGAACCGCAGCGTGTTCCGCACCTTGCGGTAGCTCTCGCCGGCAAGCCGCAGAAGCTCGAGGTCCGCCTTCACGTCGCCGTCGTAGGAGATCGAGCTCACCCACCAGCGGCAGACCTCGGCGCCGAAGTCCTTCAGGAGGTCGTCGACCGAGAGCGCGTTGCCGAGGCTCTTCGACATCTTCCGCCCGTCGCGATCGACGATGAACCCGTGGGTGAGGAGCGTGCGGAAGGGCGCCCCGCCGGTCGCCGCCATCGCGGGCAGCATCGAGAGCTGGAACCAGCCGCGGTGCTGGTCGCTTCCCTCGAGGTAGAGCGCCGCGGGAACGCCGATGCCGCGGCTCCGAAGCACCGCGTGCCAGCTCGAGCCCGACTCGAACCACACGTCGAAGATGTCGTGGAGCTTCTCGAGCGTCCGAGGGTCGATCCCCTTCGGCGCCGCGGGATCCGCCGCGGGGTCGTAGTGCTCGAGGAGCTCCGCGGGCGAGGCGGTGAACCAGCGGTCGCTGCCGCCCCCGCGGAAGGCGCGGGCGACCGCCCGCACGCTCGCCGCGGTGAGCAGGATCTCCCCGCGAGGGGTGCGGAACGCCGGGATCGGCAGACCCCACGCCCGCTGACGGCTGATGCACCAGTCGGGACGCGACTCCAGCATCCCGCGGAAGCGGTTGCGACCCCACTCCGGCACGAAGGAGATCGACTCGGTGGAGGCGACCGCGGCGTCCCGCAGCGTCCGACCATCGCGGGCAAGCGGTCGGTCCACCGCGACGAACCACTGCTCGGTCGCGCGGAAGATGACCGGCGTCTTGCTCCGCCAGTCGTGGGGATAGCTGTGCCGGATCGTCATCGCTCCGGCGAGGTGACCGCTCTGCCGCAGCGTCGCGACGACGATCTCGTTCGCCTGCCAGACGCTCCGACCGCGCAGCCACTCCGGCGCGGTCTCGTCGAAGGTGCCGTCCTCGGCGACGGGGCAATAGACCTCGAGTCCCTCGGCGAGCCCGGTGAGGTAGTCCTCGCGACCGTGACCCGGCGCGGTGTGCACGAGCCCGGTGCCATCCTCGAGGCTCACGTAGGAGGCGGGCACCACCCGCCCGACGTGCGCGGTGAAGGGATGGCGGTAGGCGAGCCCGACCAGCGCCTCGCCCGAGCAGGACGCGATCACCTGCGGCGACCCGCAGCCGAGCGCCTTCGCGACCCGCTCGAGGAGCGCCTCCGCCACCACCGTCTCGCTGCCGTCGAGGTTCGCGAGCACGTAGCGGAGCTTCGGTCCCACCGCGATGCCGCGGTTCGCCGGCAGCGTCCACGGCGTGGTCGTCCAGATCATGAAGGTCGGCGTGACCTCCAGCTCCTGCCCGAACGCCCTCTCGACGGCGGCGCGGTCGGCGGCGTCGAACTCGACGAAGACCGAGGGATCGTCGCGCTCCTCGTACTCGAGCTCCGCCTCGGCGAGCGCCGTGCGGTTCGCGATCGACCAGTGCACCGGCTTGCGGTCGCGGTAGACGATCCCCTGCGCGACGAGGTCGGCGAAGACCTCGAGGACCGCCGCCTCGTAGGCGGGATCCATGGTGCGGTAGGGATGGGCGTAGTCGGCGAGGGTCAGGAGCCGCCGCATCTGCCGCGACTGGAGCTCGATGAACCCGCGGGCGGACTCCTCGCAGCGGCGGCGGATCTCGAGACGCTGCGCCTCCGCGGGCATCGCCTCGAGCGCCTTCGCCTCGGCGCCCGCGAGGATCTCGGTGAGCACCTTGTGCTCGATCGGAAGCCCGTGGCAGTCCCAGCCCGGGACGTACTGGACGCGGCGACCCTCGAGCAGGCGGCTGCGGACCACGAAGTCCTTGAGCGACTTGTTCAGCAGATGACCGAGGTGGATCGCCCCGTTCGCGTAGGGCGGACCATCATGGAAGACGAACGGCTCCGCCGCCTGCCGCGCCGCATCGACCGCGGCGTAGAGGTCGTTCCGCTCCCATCGCTCGACGGTGAGCGGCTCGTTGCGGGCGAGGTCCGCCCGCATCGGGAACTCCGTCTTGGGGAGGTTGAGGGTCTCCTTGTAGCGGTTGCGGCCGCCGGAGGGCTGCGCGGACTTGGTCGGGGTCTCGCTCATCGGGACGGGCTCGCTCCTCGCGACCTCACGGCGTGGGGACCTGATCGCCGGGCTTCACCACCTCGTCGAGGTACTTCTGGAAGTCGGACATCTTGTAGCTCACGAAGCAGAAGACGTGGTGCAGGGTGAACCACTCGAGGTCGGTCGGATCCTTGTCGAGGTCGGCGCGCAGGCGGTTCAGTTCGGCAAGCAGGGTCTCGGCTCTCACGGAAGGTCCTTCGCCAGAGGTGCTGGATGAGGTCGTCGGAGTGGGTCAGTGCGCGTGATCGTGATCGTGATCGTGGTCGTGGTCGTGGTCGTGGTCGTGATCGTGCGAGTGATCATGACCATGCGCTCCGCCATGATCATGCTGATGGGTCGCCTTCTCGAGCCAGCCGGTTCCCCATGCAATGGCGATGCCGAGGATCAGGGCGCCGGTGAGCTTGAGCCGGTCGTGGTCGTGGAAGTGAAGCTCGGGCAGCAGGTCGCTGAGGGCGATGCACAGGAAGGTGCCCGCGGAGAACGCGAGCGCAAGCGCCGTCCACGAGGTCTGGGTCGAGGTGCCCGAGATTCCGAGCTCGAAGACGCCGATCCCGACCGGCACCATCATCGCGAAGCCCGCGTTCGCGAGCAGGATCTTGCCCCGCGTCATGCCGGCGGAGCGCATCAGCATCGAGATCGTCATCGCGTCGAAGGGCTTGTGCAGGACCACGCCGAGGAAGACCCCGAATCCGGCGAGGATCGCCGCGGGATCGTGGTCGATCGCCGCCTGCACGCTCGCCGCGAGGGCGACGCCCGAGAGGATCGTGTGCACCGCGAGCCCGACGAGCGCGCCGAGCCAGCTCGTCGAGCGGACCGGCGCCGGATGATGATGCCCCGCGTGCGAGTGCCCGCCCCGCCGCCCGTGGCGATGCCCGCCGCGGTTCGCCGTGCCCTCCTCCGTCGCCGGCTCATGCTGGTGGAAGGCGAGGAACCGCTCGAGCAGGAACATCACGAGGAAGCCGAGCAGCACCGCGAGCATGATCGGATCGAGCCCGCCATGCAGGTCCGGTCCGCCCGCCGAGAGCACCGCCGGCGACTCCTGCCACAGCACGATCGCGTGGGGCAGCATGTGGATCACGCCGACGCCGAACATCACGCCCGCCACGAGGGAGAGGGCGATCTGCATGCGGGCGTGATCGAGCCGCACGAGGGTCGGCAGGAGTCCACCCGCGATCGAGGCAGCAAGCACCAGCACGCAGTAGGTCGCGAGCAGCACGCGGCACCTCCAAGGACGCACGACCCAAGGCGACGACCTGCTCATGCATCGGTCGAGGGCAGGTCGCCCAAGCCCGACCGGTCCGCCACGCGGGGTCGGGATGGTACCGCCGGGCGCGTCGCGACCTCGCCCTACCTTCGGACCCCTCGCTATACTCCGCTCCTCCCATTGGGGCGGTAGCTCAATTGGGAGAGCGCCTGAATCGCATTCAGGAGGTTGTGAGTTCGATCCTCATCCGCTCCACGACGAGACCCCGCCACCCGGCGGGGTTCGTCGTTGATGGGGGTCTTGCGAGGACTTGGGGGAACTGCGGGCGGTGAACGCCCGCGAGAGAGTTCGCCCAGTTCCGACCACTCCGATCCCGGCGAGTCGCTGCCTCCACCGAGGCTGGTCGCGGGCTCGAAGGGTCGATGAGCTCCTGATCGCCCTCCCGCTCGACGCGCCGCCAACCGGTCGACGTCGGGACTGCCGAAGCCCGTCCGTATACTCGCCCGCGTGTCCCGACACGCAGCGCCGCCCGCCTCCGGGCGGGTCATCGAGATGGATGCGGCCAAGGGAGGCGATGCCGTCCTCGCGGGTCTCGACACCCCCGCGATGCGGCAGTACCACCGCTTCAAGGAAGCCCATCCGGGGTGCCTGCTCTTCTTCCGGATGGGGGACTTCTACGAGCTCTTCGGCGAGGACGCGGTCGTCGTCCACAAGGCGCTCGGGCTCACCCTGACCGAGCGGCAGCGGGGCGTTCCGATGGCGGGCGTCCCCCACCACGCCGCGGAGACGCATCTCCGCCGCCTCGTCGAGCAGGGCTTCCGGATCGCCCTCTGCGACCAGGTCCAGGATCCGCGCGAGGCGAAGGGCGTGGTCGAGCGCGCCGTCACCCGCGTGGTGACGCCGGGCACGCTCGTCGACGAGCACCTCCTCGACGACGCGCGGGCGAACCGGATCGCCGCGGTCGCCCGCGGCGCGTCCGGCGGCTACGCGATCGCCTCGATCGAGCTCTCGACCGGCGCCTTCGAGGTGGTCTCCGCGGAGGACGACGCGGCGGTCCGCGATCGACTCAGCCGCCTCGCCCCGCGCGAGGTGCTGATTCCAGAGTCGCCGGACGGATCGCGCCCCGAATGGGCGTGGCTCGCGGCGCCCTCCGATGGCTCGACGCCCGCGCGACCGACGGACCGCCCCGGCTGGACCTTCCTCCCGAGCGAGGGCTCGACGCGGCTCCGCGAGCGGTTCGGCGTGGCGTCGCTCGCGGGCTTCGGGCTTGACGAGGGCTCCGCGGAGGTCGCCGCCGCGGGCGCGGTCCTGCGCTACGTCGTCGAGACGAGCGCCGCCGAGGGCGAGGGCGGCGATCCGACGCGGCTCGCCCACCTCGAGCCGCCCCGCCGCGTCGCGACGAGCGGAGGACTCGAGGTCGATGCGGTCGCGCTTCGGAGCCTCGAGGTCGAGCGCACCGTCCGCGGCGGCTCGAGCGAGGGCACGCTCCTCGAGACCATGCAGCGAGGACGCACGCCGATGGGCAGGCGGCTCCTCCGCGAGTGGCTCTGCTTCCCGCTCGGCGACCTCGCGGAGATCCGGGCTCGTCACCGCCGCGTCGCCGTCCTCGTCTCGGATCGGCGCCTCGCCGAGCGGATCCGCCGCGCCCTCGAGCGGATCCAGGACGTCGCCCGCATCGCCGGACGGCTGTCGCTTCGGCGGGCGACGCCGCGCGATCTCGCGGCGCTTGCCCGCTCGATCGAGGGCGCGGAGGCGCTCCGGCAGGAGCTCGAGCACGCCCCCGCCTTCGCCTCGGACCTCGCGCCGCTCGCCGCCGCGCTCGCCTCGCTCCGCGACGCCGCGGCGTTCACGATCGCGGCGATCGAGGAGGCGCCGCCGCCGCACCTGCGGGAGGGTGGCGCGATCCGCGCGGGCTTCGACGCGGAGCTCGACGAGTGCCGCCGCCTCCACCAGGACGCGGGCGGCTGGCTCGCCGCGTACCAGTCGCGGCTCGCCGCGGAGACCGGGATCGCCTCGCTCAAGGTCGGCTTCAACCGGGTCTTCGGCTACTACATCGAGATCACCAACGCCCACCGCGACGCGGCGATCCCCGCCTCCTTCGCAAGGCGGCAGACGCTGAAGAACGCCGAGCGCTACGTCACCGAGGAGCTCGCGGCGTTCGAGCGGAAGGCGCTCGACGCGGAGCGGCGCTCGCTCGAGCGCGAGCGGGAGCTCGTCGACGAGGTGGTCGCCCGCTGGCTCGGCGGGCTCGCGGCGCTCGGCGAGGTCGCGCGGCGGGTCGCGTCGCTCGACGTCCTCGGCTCCTTCGCGGAGGTCGCGGCGGGCGGCGGCTGGGTCGAGCCGGAGATGGTCGAGGCGCCGGTCCTTCGGATCCGCGAGGGTCGCCATCCGGTCCTCGACCGGATGCTGCGGGACCGCTTCGTCCCCAACGACTGCTCGCTCGGCGGGGTCGCGGGCGACGAGGTGACCGCGACGCTCGCCCTGATCACCGGACCGAACATGGCGGGCAAGAGCACCTTCATCCGCCAGAACGCCCTGCTCGTCCTCCTCGCCCACGCGGGGAGCTTCGTCCCCGCCGCGTCGGCGACGATCGGCGCCTGCGACCGCATCTTCACCCGCATCGGCGCGAGCGACGAGCTGCACGGCGGGCAGTCGACCTTCATGGTCGAGATGACCGAGACCGCGAACCTGCTGCGTCACGCGACGCCGCGGAGCCTGGTGGTCCTCGACGAGATCGGTCGCGGGACGAGCACGCTCGACGGGCTCTCGCTCGCATGGGCGATCGCGGAGACCCTCGCCGACCGCGGCTGCCGCACGCTGCTCGCGACCCACTACCACGAGCTCACCGAGCTCGCCGAGGAGCGAGGGAGCGTGCGGAACCTGAACGTCTCGGTGCGCGAGTGGGGCGAGCAGATCGTCTTCCTGCACCGGATCGAGCCGGGTCGCGCCGACCGGAGCTACGGGCTCCACGTCGCCCGCCTCGCGGGCGTTCCCGCGGGCACCGTCGAGCGCGCCGAGGCGGTGCTCGCGAGCCTCGCGGTCCACGGCGCGGGCGGCGCAGGACCGGCGCCCGCCGTCGCGCCGCCCCCACGTCGCCCCCGCAGCGGGACGGCGGAGCCGGGTCTCTTCGATGCGCCGCCGACCCATCCGGTCGTCGAGGCGATCCGGAGGATCGAGCTCGAGCGGCTCACGCCCCTCGAGGCGTTCGATCTCCTGCGGCGCCTGCGCGAGCGGGTGGAGTAGCGAGGAACTCGTCGCGCTTCCCGCGGGCGGAGCGACGGAAGGTCGCGAGGGCGCGATCTCGCGATCGCGCGATCGGAAACTCCGGAACTCCGGAACTCCGGAACTCCTCCTCGACCGAGCGCCGCGACGTCGGGGAGGCGTGCTCCGGAACTCCTCCCTGACGAAGCGAAGCGACGTCGGGGAGGCGTGCTCCAGAACTCCTCCCTGACGGAGCGAAGCGACGTCGGGGAGGCGTGCTCCGGAACTCCTCCCTGACGGAGCGAAGCGACGTCGGGGAGGTGGCTCGCTGGCGAAGCCAGCGAGACGGAGGGGACGTCCGACCAACGGATTGCCCCCCTCGCGCAGCGTACGCCCACGCAACCCGTCGGA
>Ga0194131_10000482_pt1 | contig 67419 bp, 60 predicted proteins | sample TA2KigO120mmetaG_FD_148631 | JGI IMG/M metagenome (GOLD analysis project Ga0194131, IMG submission 148631) | Freshwater microbial communities from Lake Tanganyika, Tanzania - TA2015053 Kigoma Offshore 120m | ecosystem: Environmental > Aquatic > Freshwater > Lake | place: Tanzania: Lake... | reverse complement strand
CGGCGAGGACGGCCTCGCCAAGCGGCCCGCGACCCGTCCGCGCCATCTCGCGCACCTCGAGCCGCTCGACCGCGCGGGCCGCATCGAGATCGCCGGTCCGATGTTCGACGCGGACGGCAGCACGCCGCGCGGGAGCGTCGTGATCTTCGAGGCGGAGAACCTCGCGGCCGCACGCGAGATCGCCGCGCGCGACCCCTACGTGCTCGAGGGGGTGTTCGCGACCTGGGAGATCCACCCCTTCAAGATCGTCTTCCCCGAGCTCCCCGGCTGAGCGATGCCGCTCGTCAACGTCCCCGCTTCGGATGAACTGCCGCACGCCGTCGGCAGCGAGAGCGGCTGGAGCGAGTCGTACTCGTTCCAGCTCGTCGAACCGCGCGAGGGGATCGCCCTCCTCACGCGCATCGGCGTGCGGCCGAACGAAGGGATCATGGACGTCGGCCTCGACGTCTACCTCCCCGACGGCGGCATGCTCGCCGCGCGCCACGTCGCGGCGGCGAGCGGGAACACCGCCGACCTCGCGATCGAAGGCGTGCGCTACGAGCTCGTGCGCCCGCTCGAGGAGTGGCGGGTCACCTACGACGGTCCCGCACACTCGCTCGCTTCGTCGCGCGATGCGGGCCGGCACGAGGCGTGGCACGGCTCGCGGCTCGAGCGGCTCTCCCTCGATCTGCGCTTCGTCGCGGAGGCGGCGGCCGCCGCGGTCGAGCCGGCGACGGCGCGCTTCGGGCAGGCCGGGCGCTTCACCGGCGAGGTCTGGGTCTCGGGCGACTCGTATCGGCTCGACGTGCCCGGTCTGCGAGAGAAGTCCTGGGGCGCCGCCGGCACCGAGATCCCTCGCCTGCGAAGACGCTTCTGGATCCGCTTCGGCGACGAAGCGGCGCTCGTCGCCGATCGGCGCGTCACCGAGACCACGGACGAGCTGACGGGCTGGATGCTCGACGGCGGCCGCGTGCGCGCGCTCGAGAGCGTCGCGCTCCGCACGGAGACGGAGCCCGACTCGTTCTTCCAGAAGTCGTTCTCGCTTACGGCTCGCGACGACGCGGGCGTCGACCACGACCTCACGGGCGAGGTGGTGCACCTCGCGCCGCTGCCGACGGTGCGTGGCACCGTGCGCGCGGTCGTGTGCACGAGCGTCGCACGCTTCTCGTGGAGCGGACGCGAGGGCGTCGGCATCGCGGAGTACGTGCATCGTCTCGACGCCGCGGGAAATCCGCTCTTGCCGGTCGCCGAATGGGGCTGAGCGCGTCGCTTCAGCCGAGCGCGGCTTCGCGGCCTTCGCCCCGCAGGATCACCTCGAGGATCTCCGCCGGCGCTCGCAAGCGGATCGGCGGTCCCCAGTAGCCCGTTCCGCAGCTCACGAGGAGCTGCGATCGACCGCGTCGATAGTGCCCGGCGACGAAGCCGACGGCGGCACGAACGAGCCAGCCGAACGGCCAGATCTGGCCGCCGTGCGTGTGGCCGGAGAGCTGCAGATCGACGTCGTGTCGGGCAGCCGCCGGGAACGTCGCGGGATCGTGCGCGAGAAGGATCACCGGCCGCGACACGTCGCGTCCCGCGAGCGCGCGCGGAACGTCCTCGCCGTGTCCGGGCCCGAACATGCGACCGCGATGGTCGTCGACGCCGGCGAGATCGAAGACGCCGCCGTCCGCCTCGATCGCGATCCGCTCGTTGCGGAGCGGCCGCATCCCGAGGTCGGAGACGTACGCGAGCCACGGATCCGCGCCCGAGTAGTAGTCGTGATTCCCGGTGACGAAGAAGACGCCGTGCCGCGCGCGCAGCTCCGCGAACGGCTCGACCTCCTCCGCGAGGTGCGGCACCGTCCCATCGACCAGGTCGCCCGTCACCGCGACGACGTCCGGCCGAAGCCCGTTGACGCGCTCGACGACGGCGCGCGCGAAGCGGCGGCCCTGCATCGCGCCGATGTGGATGTCGCTGATCTGGACGATGCGAAGGCCGTCGAGCGGAGCCGGCCAGCGCGCGATCTCGATCTCGCAGCGCGTGACCTGCGGCGGCGACAGTGCCGACCGCATGCCGATCGCGATCCCGGCGAGGGCGACCGAGAGCACTGCGACCGAGCGAAGCCGCGCGGTTGCCGGCCCCGCGGGCGAGACGCCGGTCACGTCGAGGACGAAGAGCAGCAGATCGGTCGCCGCGAACCCGACCAGCAGCAGGAACGCGAGCCCCATCCAGAGGTTCGCGGGCCAGGCGACCCAGCGCGCGACGTGCGGTCGCGAGAGGCGCTCGAAGACGGGCGCGAGAAGAGGCAGGGCCGCGCAGGCGATCATCACCAGCGTGAGACGGCGCGTCCAGTCTTCGCCGAGATCGAGATCCCAGATCAGACGATCGGCGAGGTACGTGTGGCCGGCCACCCACACCGTGAGGAGCACCGATACGAAGGCCGTGGCAAGGAGCGCCGTCCGCCACATGGTCGAGCACGCGTTTAGGCGATCGGCGCGATCCGGTCCAGGGGACGAAGATTTGCGCGGTGGGACAAACTTCGATCTCGTTCACACGATTCCGGCTCTCTCTTCGCGTAGGACGCCGCTCCGGAGAGAACGGTCGCGATGTCGCTCAAGTACGTGGTCCTCGGTCTCCTCGCGTCGAGCCCGCTGCACGGGTACGCGGTCCGCGCCGCGCTCGAGCAGCGCATCGGCGACTTCGTCGAGCTCGGCTGCGCGCAGATCTACGCGATCCTCGCCGCGCTCGAGGAGGAGGGTCTCGCCGCCGCGACGATCGACCACGTGGGCAAGCGGCGCCGGCGCGTCTACGCCTTGACGGAGACGGGTACGCGAGCGCTGCGCGAATGGATCCTCGCGGCGCCGCGTGAGGGCGATCGCCGCCGCGATCTCTTCTTGCGTCTCCTCGTCGCGGGCGCGGATCACCGTCTCGTCGGCGAGATCCTGAGGGCACACGCGCGCCACGAGACGACGGCGCTCGCGCGTCTTCGCGCCGCGCGAAGCACGCGCGCGGAGCAAGCGGATCTCGTCGGGCGACTCCGGATCGAAGCGGAGATCCGCCACGCGGAGGCGGCTCTCGAGGTGATCGCGCTCTGCCGAAGCGCCTTCGAGCGGCCGCGTGCGAGCGGGATGCGCGTCGCGGCTACTGCAGGATGCCGGGCATCTGCAGCGGGAAACGAGGGATCTCCGCCTGGAAGACGCGGCCGCTCGCCTCGTGCATCTCGTACGTGCCTTCCATCGTCCCGACGGGCGTCGTGATCACTGCGCCGCTCGTGTAGTTGTGCTCGTCGCCGGGCTCGAGCGTCGGCTGCTCGCCGACGACGCCAGGGCCCTCGACTTCCTGCACGTGCGCGTTTCCGTCGGTGATGATCCAGTGTCGACGCCGAAGCTGTACGCGCGTCGCGCCTTCGTTCGCGATCGTGACGAAATATGCGAACGCGTAACGGTTCTCGTCCGGCTGGGAGTGCTCTTCGAGGTACTTCGACTCGACGGTGACTCGAACTCCCTCCGTGAGCGCGGTCGGCATCGGACGGTTCGTAGCATCGCTCGGGACCGAGGCCAATCGCACTGGTTGCAAGCGTCGCAGCCCGCTCGTTAACGAAATCGCCAGCGCGCCGAGGGAGACATGGCAGACGACTACAAGGCCCCGAGACCGACGCCGACGCCGGACAACGCTCCGTTCTGGGAAGCGCTCCGCAAGCACGAGCTGCACGTCCAGCGCTGTCGCGATTGTGGACAGGCGTACTTCTATCCGCGCAACGCGTGCCCCGGCTGCCTGTCCGGGAACGTCGAGTGGATCAAGACGAGCGGACGCGGACGGCTGCACACCTTCTCCGTCGTGCACGTCACCGGCCGCAATCCTCCGCTCGAGCCTCCCTACGTTCTCGCGATGGTGGAGCTCGAGGAGGGACCGAAGCTCTTGACCAACCTCGTCGGCGTCGAGCCGGATCCGGCGAAGATCCGTTGCGACATGGCCGTCGTCGTCGAGTATGCGGACGTGACCGCCGAGCTCACGCTGCCGCGCTTTCGCCCGGCTTCCTGAAGGAATCGGGAGGATCACGCCATGGCTCTCGAGAAGCTCCACGCGCAGCGCGGCACGATCGCGATCGTCGGCGCCGCCGAGACCGATCGAATCGGCAAGCAGCCGGAGATGTCCGCGCTGATGCTCCACGCCGAGGGCGCGCGAAACGCGCTCGCGGACGCTGGCATCGCGGCGAGCGAGGTCGACGCGGTCCTCTCGACGGGACGACAGACCGCGAACGACATCCCGGAGTATCTCGGCATGCGCCCGCGGTACATGGACAACACGCAGATGGGTGGCTGCTCGTTCATCGCGCACCTGCAGCACGCGATGGGGCTGATCAACGCCGGCATCGCCGAGGTCGTGCTGATCACGCACGGTGAGAGCGGACGCTCGCGCGTCGGGATGGCGAGCACGAGCTTCACGCCGGACTCGCCTCCGGGCCAGTTCGAGATGCCGTTCGGGATCGGTGGACCGGCGACGCGCTATGCGCTCGCCGCGGTTCGCCACATGCACGAGTACGGCACGACGCGCGAGCAGCTCGCCGAGGTGGCGGTCGCGACGCGGAAGTGGGCGAGCCTGAACCCGCGTGCGGCGATGCGCGATCCCCTGACGATCGAGGACGTGCTGAACGCGCGCATGATCTCGTGGCCATTCGGGCTCCTCGACTGCTGCCTCGTCGCGGACGGCGGCGGTGCGCTCGTGGTGACGTCGGCCGAGCGCGCGCGCGACGCGAAGCAGAAGCCCGTCTACGTGCTCGGCACCGGCGAGGCGACGACGCACTCGATCATCAGCCAGATGCCGCGCTTCCACGTGTGGGACGCGGCGATCCTCTCCGGAGAGCGGGCGTGGGCGATGTCCGGCGTCGAGCACGACGAGATCGACCTCGCGATGTTCTACGACGCGTTCACGATCGTGCCGCTGCTCTCGCTCGAGGCGCTCGGCTTCTGCGGGCTCGGCGAGAGCGGCGCGTTCGTCGAGAACCAGCGGACGGCGCCGGGCGGCGACTTCCCGATGAACACGAACGGCGGCGGTCTCTCGTACACGCACACGGGGATGTACGGGATGTTCCTCCTGATCGAAGCGGTACGTCAGCTTCGCGGCGGTTGCGGCGAGCGACAGGTCGAGGGCGCGAAGACGGCGATCTGCCACGGCACGGGCGGCATCCTCTCCGCCGCCGCCACCGCGATCCTCTCGACCGAGCGCTGAGCGCGAGCCGGCGCGAAGCTCGTCCGGCGCACGGAAAAGATGCCGTCGCTACGTATCGTCTCGGGCGGTCAGACGGGCGTGGATCGCGCCGCGCTCGACGTCGCCGCCGAGATCGGCTTCGAGTCGGGCGGCTGGTGTCCGAAGGGCCGGATCGCCGAGGACGGCGCGCTTCCCGCGCGGTATCCGCTCCAGGAGACGCCGGCGCGCCGCTATGCGCAGCGCACGGAGTGGAACGTCCGAGACTCCGACGCGACGCTGATCCTCGCGCACGGCTCGCTCACGGGCGGGACGGCTCTGACGGTACGCTTCGCGAGCGAGCTCGCTCGGCCCTTCCTCGTCGTCGATCTCGCCGCGGGAGAGGACGCGAGCGGGGAAGAGACGCGCGCGTGGCTCGCGAAGAACGCCGTCCGTACCCTGAACGTCGCCGGACCGCGCGAGAGCACCGCACCGGGGATCTACGAAGCGGCGCGCGCCTTCCTCCTGCGTCTCCTCCTGGTCTTGCTCGCGTTCGTGCTCGGTGGGCCCTTCGCCGCGAGAGCGGCTGCGGCGACGCCCGAAGCGAAGCCCACGCTCGAAGGTCCGGCGATCGTCGTCGACGCGAACGCGGATGGCATGGCGCAGGACGGCGCGCGCGACTTCCGCGTCTACTGGTATCGCATGACGGGGGCGCTCCTTCCGATCGTTCCCGCGACGAAGGACCTCGCGAGCGCGGGCGTTCCGGGCGGATCCTTCGTCCTCGGCCGTCTCGACGTGAATCCCGTCGTCGAAGCGCTGCAGGAGCAGGGCAAGCTCGGTCTCGGCGGCGCGACGCTCGGACCGGAAGGATTCAAGCTCGAGACGATTCCGTCGGCGTCCGGAACGGTGACGGTCGTCGCGGCGAGCACGGGCCGAGGCGTGATGTACGGCGGCTACGAGCTGCTCGAGCGCTACGGCGTCCGCTTCTTCACGGAGCACGACACGGTGCCGGACCTGCGCGGCAAGGTGCCGCGGCTCGAGCTCGACGAGATCGAGGAGCCCCGTCTCGCGGTGCGCGGCTCGCTGCCGTGGTCGAACTTCATCGCGAGCCCGTACGTCTGGGATCTGGCGGACTACTACCGCTACATCGACCAGATGGCCAAGCAAAAATTCAATCTTCTCATGTTCCACGTCTACAAGGAGGAGCCGTACCTCCGTTTCACGCACCGCGAGACGTCGCACCCGGTGCGGCGCGGAAACGCCTCGGCCGGGCGCTGGCACGAGAAGACCGGGATCGAGCAGATGCCGCTCGGCCTGCAGCGCTTCTACCGCGCGCCGGTCTTCGGGTCCGAGGCTCTCGTCGACGCGAAGACCGACTCGGAGGCGTTCGAGCGCGCCTCCGCGATGCTCCGGCGCATGATGGCGTACGCGCACCGCCGCGGCATCCAGGTCTGCATGGGCTTCGAGGTCGGCCTTCATCCGCCGGAGATCCGGGCGGTCGTTCCGAAGGAAGCCTGGCTGGACGAGCAGCACCTCCTCGATCCGACGGGTGCTCCGGCGCGCGAGATCCTCGAGATCCAGATCCGGAACCTCGTCGAGACCTATCCGGACGTCGACTACGTCGCGTTCTGGCAGCCCGAGTCGGTCTTCCGCTTCCAGCTTCCCGAGGGGAAGAGCGAAGGCTTCGATCGGTTCGTCCGTACGCACGAGGCGAAGTTCTCGTACGAGCTGGAGCGCGCGAAGAAGCCGCACGAGAGGAAGCGCGCGGAGCAGCGCATCCGGATGAACCTCTGGACCGCTGCGTACTTTCTCCGCGCGATCTCGATCCTGAAGAAGGTCGCGCCGGAGAAGGTGCCCGTGATCGCCGGCTGGGGCGGCAGCATGGGATATTCGGGTCAGCTCGTCGGTGCGCTCGAGGGGCTCGACGCGATCCTCCCGAAGAACGTCGTCCTCTCGTACCTCACCGGGCTCTACGGACTGATGAACGTGGCGCCGGTGCTCGGCGAGATCCAGGGACGTCCGAAGTGGCCGATCTCGTGGTTCGAGGGCGACTACGCGCTCTGGTACCCGTCGTACAACGTCCACCTGATGGATCGGCAGCTCGAGAGCGGTGCGCGCCGTGGCGTCACCGGATTCATCGGGATCCACTGGCGGACGCAGAACATCGAGCGGTCGGCCTCGTACGTGGCGCGAAAGCTCTGGAGCGACGGCTGGACGCCGGAGACCTTCTACCGCGACTACGCGCGTACGGAGCTCGGCGACGAAGCGCTCGCGGAAGCGCTCACGCGCCTCGACAAGGAGACGCGCTTCGTCGGCAGCCCGGAATGGTCCGGCTACAAGGAGGGCCAGCCGATGGGCGCCGTTTCCGATCGACACCGCGAAGCCCTGAACGAGACGCTCGCGTTCCTCGAGGGGCGAACGGTGCCCGGAGCGCTCGAGCAGGAGCGCCTCGAGCTCCTGCGCAACGAGATGCGCGCGACGAAGACGCTCGACGAGATCGGGCAGACGATGCGTCGCGTGTACCCGAGCAAGAAGCAGAAGATCGAGCCGCAGGAGCTCGAGCAGGCGAGGCGCGCCGCTCTGCCCGAGCTTCGCCGCGAGCGGATGCGCGAGGCGCTCGAGCAATCCGCGAACCGGACGTTCGTGAAGGAGCACCTCGGGCTCCTGATCGGCCTCTCCGGCGGACACGCGCGTCTCCGTGAAGTCACGGCGCAGATCGAGAAGGAGACGGGCTCACCCGCGCGACCCGAGGACGCAAAGCCGCGCGACGTGCGGATCGTACCGCACACGTTCCTCTGGGCGCGCTCGCCGGTGTACGAGAAGGGGAAGCCGGCGGTCGTCGAGGCGATCGTCGCGACGGCGGAGCCGGTGCAGGCCGTGCTGCGCTACCGGAAGATCGGCGAGAAGGAGTTCGCCTCCGTTCCGATGGAGCAGGGCTGGGAGACGTCGTTCCGCGGCATGCTGCCCGAGTCCGCGCTGCAGGGAGACGTCGTCGAGTACTTCGTCGAGGTCTCGAGCCCGGACGGCCGAGTGCTGCCCGAGCTTCGCTATCCGCGGAGCGTCGAGACGGTCTGGATGGAGCCGCTCTGACGGCGATCAGAGGCCTTCCGCGAGAGCGCGCGCGGTGCGCGGACCGGGCCAGAACGCGAGCGTCCCGTCGACGACGCGGATCGCGCCGTTCCGCGCAGCCGGCGTCCCGGCGAGCGGTCCTTCCGCGAGCGCGCGAGCATCGTCCGGTCCGAACCGATAGGGCTCGTCGGGAAGGAGGACGACTTCGGGCGAGAGCGAGGCGACCCGGTCGAGCGTGACGCGCGGGTAGCGCTCCGCGGCGTCCGCGAAGACGTTCGCGAGACCGAGATGGGCGAGAAGATCGTGCGCGTAGGTGGCCCTCGAGAGGGTCATCCAGGGATCCTTCCAGACGGCGACGAAGCAGCGCCTCGGCTCGCGAAGCCGAGCCCGCGCCGTGGCGAGGCCCTGCTCGAGATTGCCGAGCAACGACGAACGGCGGCCTTCGGGCGCACCGAGGTCTGCGAGCCATTCGACGTGCGCGACGACGTCGGCCACGGTGCACGGGAAATCGACCCAGACCGCAAAGCCGCGCTCGCGCAGGCGCCGCACGTCGATCTCGCGGTTCTCCTCGAGGTTCGCGAGCACGAGGTCGGGACGGAGGCTCTCGATCGCCGCGACGTCGGGGTTCTTCGTGCCGCGAACGCGTGGCACGGACGCGAGCTCGCGGGCCGGGTGGATGCACCACTCCGTGACGCCGACCACGCGGTCCCCGAGTCCGAGCGCGAACAGCGTCTCGGTCACGCTCGGGACGAGCGAGACGATGCGCGACGGCGCGCTCGGGACCGTGACGAGCGAGTCCGAGGCATCGCGCTGCACGCTCGACATCTCGCTCCTCTCGTACCAGCGGAGCGGCACGCGTGCCGCTCGGTCGTCCCGTGAACGAGGCGAGCGGCGCGCGTGCTCTGCGGGAGCACTTCCGGCGCCGTCACGGGCGAGAGCCGCGCTTCGCGCATGCTCCCGGCCGCGTCAATCTCATCGGAGAGCACACGGACTACAACGACGGCTTCGCTCTTCCGGTCGCGATCGATCTCTGGACGAGCGTCGCGTTCGCGCCGCGCGAGGAAGCGCGTTGGCTCGTGCGGTCGGAGTCGTTCGCGATCGGGGTCGAAGGCGCGCCGGGCGATCAGGTCGAGCTCCGGCCGGACGAGGGCCCGCGAGTGCACTGGAGCGACTACCCGACGGGCGTCCTCCGGATGCTTCTCGAGACGGGCGTGCGCGTGCCCGGAGCGACGCTGGAGTTCGCGAGCGACGTCCCGGCGGGAGCGGGCCTCAGCTCTTCGGCGGCTCTCGAGGTTGCGACGGCGAACGCGCTCCTCGCCCTCGCGGGCGAGGAGCGGGACGGAGCCGAGATCGCGCTTCTCTGCCAGCGTGCGGAGAACGAGTTCGTCGGCATGCGCTGCGGGATCATGGACCAGCTCGTCTCGTGCCTCGGCCGCGCCGGCGAGGCGATGCTGCTCGACTGTCGGACGCGCGCGGTGCGCTTCGTCCCGCTTCCGACGGGGGTCGACCTCGTGATCGTCAGCAGCATGGTGCGCCATGCGCTCGCGGCGGGCGAGTACAACGCAAGGCGGAGCGAGTGCGAGGAGGCCGCCCGGATCCTCGCGGAGGAAGCGGGCCGAGACGCTTCCCGCCCTCCCTCGCTCCGGGACGCGACTCTCGCCGACGTCGAGCACTCGCGCTCCCGCATGACCGATCGCGTGTTTCGCCGCGCGCGTCACGTCGTGACGGAGAACGAGCGCGTCCTCGAGACGGTCGAGGCGCTCGCGGTGGGCGACCTCGAGCGCGTCGGCGGTGCGATGGCGCGCTCGCACGCGAGCCTCCGGGACGACTTCGAGGTGAGCTGCCGGGAGCTCGACTCGCTCGTCGAGATCGCGTCGAGCGAGCCCGGCGTCGTCGGTGCCCGCATGACCGGCGGCGGGTTCGGCGGCTGCACGGTGAACCTCGTTCGCTCCGCCTCGACGCGGTCCTTCTGCGAAGCGGTGTGCGAGCGCCAAGCGGCCGCGACCGGGCAGGCTCCCGACCTCTGGGTGACGAGCGCCGTGTCGGGCGCCCGCGTGGAATGAAGAGGGGGGCGTCGAGCCTGTAACGCGATGTCAGCCCGCTGACAGCGCGTCCGCTTCGGCGGACCTCGAAAACTTCCGGAATCGTTGGCATTTTCGGCTCGGGAAGGTTGGCGCCACGTTTGCTGGATCGGCTCCTCGCCAGGTCGCCCGGCGGCAACGCAGGCGTCCACGTACTGGCGAATCGGAGGCGACACGATGAAGCGGTTCCGCAGAGTGCAGCGACGGCATATTCGGCGTCTGGCGAGGAATCCGGCGGTGGTGGCGCGGGCTGCGCTTCTGGGGATGGCCTTCCTGGTCGGGATGGTCGCGGCTTGAGGTAGAGCGTCGTCCGAATCGAACGAGTCGGAGAACCCGGATGCCGGGCGCTCCGGCGGTAGCTGCGTCGAGACCCGGGTCCCCGTGAGGGACCCGGGTCTTTTCGTTTGTGCACCTCTGCCCCTTTCTGCTTTTGACCCACCTGGGGACGGTGTGCATAATCGCGCCCCGCGGTTCGGACCACGGATGTGGGTCGGGCGTAGAGGGCAGTATGGATCGAATCGCTTCAGCAGCGGGGTTCCGTTCGGCGGCCTCGCGGCGCCGGGGGCTCGCCAAAGCGATGGGGCTCCTCGCCGGAGCGGCGGTCCTCTGCGCCACCGGCGTGGCGATGGCCGAGCCGACGACGGGCCGGCCCGTGTTCGATCAGGTTTCGAACATGTTCCAGCCGGTCTCCGTGCCGGCTGCGAAGATCCGCGATCTTGCGTTCCTCGTTCTCGCGATCTGCGGCGGGATCTTCGTCGTCGTCGGTGGCCTGATCGCCTACACGCTGATCCGCTTCCGTGCGCGTCCCGGCGACGAGCACCGCGAGCCGCCGCAGGTGTACGGCAGCAGCAACATCGAGGCGGCCTGGACGATCGTCCCGGTGATCATCGTCGTCGTCCTTTTCCTCGCGACCGCGCGGACGATCAACGAGCTCGAGCTGAAGGAGCCGCCCGAGAGCGCGCTCCAGGTCACCGTCGTCGGCCACCGCTGGTGGTGGGAGTTCCAGTATCCCGAGTACGGAATCGTCACCGCGAACGAGCTGCACGTGCCGGCGAGCACGCCGGACGCGCCGCGGCCGACGTTCCTCTGGCTCGAGTCCGTCGACGTCGCGCACAGCTTCTGGGTGCCGCGGCTCGCCGGCAAGACGGACGTCATCCCGAATCGCCGCAACACGCTCTGGCTCGAGACGGCGCAGCCCGGGCTCTATCTCGGCCAGTGCGCCGAGTACTGCGGCACGCAGCACGCGCACATGCTGCTGCGCGTCTACGTGCACACGCCGGAGGACTTCGCGCGCTGGGTCGAGGAGCAGAAGGCGCCCGAAGCCGAGGTCGCGAGCGTCGCGGCCGGTCGTGACCTCTTCCAGCGGACCGCGTGCATCAACTGCCATGCCGCCTCTGGCACGGTCGCGGACGGAACCTTCGGACCGAGCCTCTCGCACCTGATGAGCCGCGAGACGATCGGAGCCGGCGTCGCGATGAACACGCCCGACAACCTGCGCGCCTGGATCCGCGATCCGCAGACGATGAAGCCCGGCGTGCGCATGCCGGACATGAAGCTCGCCGACCACGAGGTCGACGCGATCGTCGACTATCTCGTGACGCTGCGCTAGGCGCGACGGGGAGGGGACGAGGGGGAGCATGACGGCGATCGACGGAAGCGTTCTCCCGGCCGAAGCCGCGGCGCGGACCTCGTTCTGGATCCGCGCGCACGAGTGGGCAACCACCGTCGATCACAAGAGGCTCGGGCTTCTCTACATCTCCTCCGGCCTCGTGTTCTTCCTGATCGCCGGCCTCGAGGCTTCGGCCATCCGCGCGCAGCTCGCCTTCGCGAACAACGACCTCATCGGACCGAACACCTTCAACCGTCTGATGACGGTGCACGGCACGACGATGGTGTTCTTCGTCGGCATGCCGATCTTCTTCGGCTTCGGGAACTACCTGATCCCGCTGATGATCGGGGCGCGCGATCTCGCCTTCCCGCGGCTGAACGCGTTCGGCTACTGGCTCTTCCTGTTCGGCGGGCTGCTCTTCTACTTCAGCTGGATCGGCGGCGACGGGCTCTACGGGACCGGCACGGCGCCCGACGTCGGATGGTTCGCGTATTCGCCGCTGACCTCACCTGCGTTCTCGCCGGGAAACTCGACCGACTACTGGATCCTCGGGATCATGGTGGCGGGGTTCGGCAGCACGGCGACGGCGCTGAACTTCGTCGCGACGATCCTCTGCATGCGCTGTCCGGGCATGACGCTCGGCAAGATGCCGCTCTTCGTGTGGATGATGCTCGTCAACGGCTTCCTCGTCCTCGTGGCGTTGACGCCTCTGACCGCCGCACAGGTGATGCTCCTCTTCGACCGCTTCCTGGACTCGCACTTCTTCGATACCCAGGCGGGCGGCTCGGCGGTCCTCTGGCAGCACTTCTTCTGGGTCTTCGGGCATCCCGAGGTCTACATCCTGATCCTTCCCGCGTTCGCGGTCGCTTCGGAGGTGACGCCCGTGTTCTCGCGGAAGCCGATCTTCGGCTACGAGATCATGGTCGCCGCGACGACCGGGATCGGCTTCATCAGCCTCGGCGTCTGGGCGCACCACATGTTCACGGTCGGGCTCTCCGGACCGGTGAACACTTTCTTCACCGCTTCGACGATGGCGATCGCGGTGCCGACGGGGATCAAGATCTTCAACTGGCTCGGCACGATGTGGGGCGGACGGATCCGCCTGCGCATGCCGATGCTCTGGGTCTGCGCGTTCCTCTTCGAGTTCGTGATCGCGGGCTTGACGGGCGTGATGCTCGCGGTCGTGCCGTTCGACTGGCAGCTGAGCGACTCCTATTTCGTCGTCGCCCACTTCCACTTCGTCCTGATCGGCGGGCTCCTCTACAACATCTTCGCGGGCATCTACTACTGGTTCCCGAAGGCGACGGGGAAGATGCTGAGCGAGCGCCTCGGCCGCTGGCACTTCTGGGTCTTCGTCGCGGGCTTCAACGTGACGTTCGGAACGATGCACTTCCAGGGGCTGCTCGGGATGCCGCGGCGGATCTACACGTACGATCCCGGACGCGGCTGGGACTTGCTGAACCTGATCACGTCGCTCGGCGTCATCCTGCAGGCGATCGGCATCCTGTTCTTCCTCGTGAACGTCCTCTGGTCGCTGCGCCGCGGCGAGGACGCCGGGCAGGATCCGTGGGACGCCTGGACGCTCGAGTGGTCGACCACGTCGCCGCCGCCCGCCTACAACTTCGAGAAGATCCCCGTCGTGCAGAGCCGCAGGCCGCTCTGGGATCTGAAGCACCCGAACGACCCCGACTGGCGGTACGAATGAAGCCGCAGGGACGCGCACGATGACGACGGCTTCCGCGACTCCCCCCGCTCCGGCCGAATGGACGTTGCCCTCGCGCGGCCGCGTCGGGATGGCGTGTCTCATCCTGACCGAGTCCGCCTTCTTCGCGATCTTCATCGCGGCGCACCTCTTCTACATCGGGAAGAGCCTGAATCCGCCGTACGCGCGCGACGTGCTCGAGCTGCCCGTCCTGAACACGATCTGCCTCCTCTCGAGCAGCATCACGATCACGCTCGCTCTGCGTGCCCTTCGCCGCGGCGCCGTGGGCACGTTCTCGTGGCTCTGGCTCGCGACGATCCTCCTCGGGCTCGAGTTCCTGATCGGCACGGGCCTCGAGTGGTACGGGCTGATCTATCGCGACGGGCTCACGATCGACACGAACCTCCTCGGAACGACCTTCTACTCGCTCGTCGGCTTCCATGCGGCGCACGTCACGCTCGGATTACTGATGCTTTCCGGGACGCTGCTCTTCGTCGTCCTCGGCTGGGCGGGAGAGCGCGACGTCGAGCGGATCGACGTCCTGTCGTGGTATTGGCACTTCGTCGATGCGATCTGGGTCGTCGTGCTGACGGTCGTGTACGTGATCGTCTGAGGGAGCGGAGGAGGGGCGTGGCAGCAGAGCGAGAGGCGAAGCACGCGGGCGAGGGAGGGATCGAGCTCCCGTCGCCGACGCCGTGGCCGCTCCTCGCCGCGTTCGGCATGACGCTCGGGTTCGCGGGGCTCGTGACGCATCCGATCGTCTCGATGGTCGGCGGCGTGTGCTTTCTCTTCGGCGGCGTCGGCTGGTGGCGCGAGGTGCTGCCCGTCGCACACGAAATCGAGGTCCCGCTCGCCGCACCGGCGCGGCGCGCGCGGCTGGTCGAGCCCGTTCCGGAGACCGTCGATCATCTCGAGCTCGGCGAAGGCGGACACCGGATGCGCCTCCCGACGCACGTGTTCCCGCTCTCCGCGGGCATCCGCGGCGGGATCGCGGGCGGAATCGCGATGGCGGCGCTCGCGGAGCTCTACGGGCTCCTCGTGCACCAGAGCCTCTGGTATCCGGTGAACCTGCTCTCCGCGGCGGCGATCCCGTCGCTCGCGAATGCTTCGACGGAGCAGCTCGCGCAGTTCAGCACGGAAGGGCTCCTCGTCGGCGTGATCGTGCACGTGCTCTTCTCGCTGCTCGTCGGGCTGCTCTACGCGGTGATGCTGCCGATGTTCCCGCGGCATCCGGCGATCCTCGGCGGGATCGTGGCACCACTCCTCTGGACCGGCCTTCTCTGGACGAGCCTCGGCGTGATCAACCCCGCTCTGAACGAGCGCATCGCGTGGGGCTGGTTCGCGGCTTCGCAGCTCGCCTTCGGTCTCGCCGCGGGGTTCGTCGTCTCGAAGATGGAGCGCATCGCGACGCTGCAATCCGCGGCGTTCGCGATCCGCGCCGGCCTCGAGCTGCAGTACGACGAGGAGGGGAAGGAGTGAGCCGCTTCGCGCTGCTCTCCCTCCTCGTGCTCGCCGGAGGTCTCTCCGGCTGCGACTCGCTTCCCGGCAAGCCCACCGAGGCGGAGCGTCCCGTCCTGCCGTCGAAGGTGATGGACTTCGCGAAGCTGTACGACGCGAACTGCGCGGGCTGCCACGGTGCGAACGGACAGCTCGGAGCGGCGCGCGCGCTGAACGACGCGCTGTACCTTGCTTGGGCCGGCGACGACGAGCTCGTCCGCGTCACCGCGAACGGTGTTCCGGGCACGGCGATGCCCGCGTTCGCGGTGAGCCAGGGCGGCGGTCTCACGGACGAGCAGATCACGGCACTGATCGACGAGATGGTCACGCGCTGGGGCGGGAAGGCGTCCGACGTCGACGGCTTGAACCTGCCGCCGCACGAGGCGTCGCTCGGTGATCCCGAGAGCGGGGCGCAGACGTACGCGACCTTCTGCGCCGCTTGTCACGGTGCGGACGGCACGGGCGGGACCGCTCCCGGATCGATCGTCGACGGAAGCTATCTCGCTCTCGTGAGCGATCAGGCGCTCCGCTCGATCGTCGTCGTCGGCCGGAAGGATCTCGGCATGCCGGACTGGCGTCACTTGATCCCTGGCCGGCCGATGTCGGACGCGCAGATCGCCGACGTCGTCGCGTGGCTCGCTTCGAAGCGCGTTCCATTCCCGGGCCAGATGGGCGGCCTGGGCCAGAATTCGCAGGAGGGGAAGACGGATGGCTGAGGGCGGACCGCAACCGGGCGCGCCGGCGCCGGCACCGCCGGTCACGCGGCGCGGCGTCCTGATCGGGCTCGGGGTCGCGCTCAACGTGGTCGGTGCCGCGCTGATCGGGGTCCCCGTGATCGGCTACATCGCGAGCGCGCTGCGCACCCGCTCGTACCAGGCGTGGATCCCGCTCGGGAAGCTCGCCGTGTTCCCCGAAGGCCAGACGCGCCTCGCCACGTATACGAATCCGTTCACCGTGCCGTGGGACGGCGTGACGGCGAACGTGCCGTGCTGGGTCCGCCGTATCGGCGCAGAGAAATTCCAGGTGTTCGCGATCAACTGCGCGCACCTCGGCTGCCCGGTGCGCTGGTTCCCCGAGTCGGGCCTCTTCATGTGCCCGTGCCACGGCGGCGTCTACTACGAGGACGGCTCGCGCGCTTCCGGTCCGCCGCCGCGCGGCCTCTTCGAGTACGAGTACGAGATCCGCGGCGACGAGCTCTGGGTCCGCGGCGGTCAGCTTCCGACGCTCGCGGGGCCGGTGTGACGGGCGGGTGCAGGCGATGAGCGCTCCGGCGCAGCCGAAGGGCCGCCTCGCGCGCGTCGGCGAGTGGCTCGACTTCCGGTTGAAGTTCCGCGAGTCGATCCTGCCGCCGATCGCGCACCCGGTGCCGAAGAGCTCGGCGAGCTGGTGGTACGTCTTCGGCAGCGCGACGCTCCTCTGCTTCGTCGTCCAGATCGTGACGGGCATGTGCCTGGCGCTCGTCTACGTCCCTTCCGCGTCCGAGGCGTGGACGAGCCTCGAGTACCTGAACTACGTCCAGCCGTTCGGCTGGTTCCTCCGCTCGCTGCACTCGTGGGGCTCGAACTTCATGGTCACGCTGATGACCATCCACCTCGTGCAGGTCTATCTCTTCGGCGCCTACAAGTATCCGCGCGAGCTGACGTGGGTCGTCGGCTGCGTCCTTTTCCTCTGCACGCTCGGCATGGCGTTCACCGGGCAGGTGATGCGCTTCGATCAGGACGCGTACTGGGGCCTCGGCATCGGCGTCGCGATGATGGGGCGCTTCCCCGTGATCGGCGAGTCGCTCGTGCACCTCGTCCTCGGCGGGCCGATCATCGGCGCGGAGACTCTCTCGCGCTTCTTCACGCTGCACGTGTTTGCCGTCCCCGGGCTCTTGCTGATGCTCATCGGCGTCCACCTCTGGCTCGTGATCAAGGTCGGCATCAACGAATGGCCGATGCCGGGCCGGCTCGTGACGCGCGAGCGCTACTCCGACGAGTACCACGAGCTCGTCGCGAAGGAGGGCGAGCCCTTCGTCCCGCAGGGCGTGCAGAAGGACATCGTGTTCGCGGGCATCGTGCTCGTCGCCCTGTTCGCGTGCGCGGCGGTCTTCGGGCCCGCGGGACCGAACGGGCAGCCCGATCCGACGCTGATCGAGACGGTGCCGCGGCCGGACTTCTTCTTCCTCTCGCTCTTCGCCGTGTTCGCGCTGCTGCCGCCCTACCTCGAGACGCCGCTGATCCTGACGGCGCCCGTCGTCCTCGTCGCTCTCGCGTTCCTGCTGCCGTTCTACTCGAACACCGGCGAGAAGAGCTGGAAGCGTCGCCCGGGTGCGTGGATCCTGGTGATCGTCGTGTTCCTCTGCCTGGGTACGCTGACGTGGCTCGGCCTCTCCTCGCCGTGGTCGCCGGACATGAGCGCCTGGAGCGGCACGCCGACGCCCGTCGAGTACGTGAAGGGGCGGACGCCGCTCGAGCTGCAGGGTGCGCTCGTGTTCCAGGCGAAGCAGTGCCGGAACTGCCACAGCCTCGGCGGCGAAGGCGGCATGCGCGGTCCGGCGCTCGACGACGTCGCGACGGTGCAGACGCGCGACGAGATCGTGCGCCAGGTCCTGCAGGGCGACGGCAACATGCCGGCGTACGGCAAGAACCTGAAGCCGCAGGAGGTGACGGCGCTCGTCGCGTTCCTCACGGCGATGCACCCGGCCGGAGAGCCCGCGCAGCGAAGCGCGACGATCCCGGCTCGTCCCGGAGGTTGACGGCAGCGTCCGAGCGCTGCGGCGCTTCTTCGCATGTCACCGGTGTTGGCGTTTATCGCAAGAGAGGGGCGCTGCCCCTCTCCTCCACGCGGCAAAGCCGCGCGGAGCCTCCACACCCCGCTCGCTGTCGCTCGGCCGCGCGCTTCGCGCGCGGAGGGTTCGATGTGATTTCACCGGCGCTGCTGTCGTGGAGCTTCGAGCCGGGGCTGATCGTCTCGCTCGCCGCTCTCGTCTGGGTCTATCTGCGCGGCCGGCGCGACCTCGCGATCGATCTGCCCGAGCGATACCCGACGTGGCGTGCCGTCGCCTTCGTCGCTGGTGCGGTGACGCTCTACGTCGCGCTCGCTTCACCGCTCGACGCGTTCGCGGGTCTCCTGCTGCAGGTCCACATGACGCAGCACCTCCTCCTCATGCTGGTCGCACCGCCGCTCCTCTGGCTCGGAGCGCCGCAGCTTCCGCTCCTGCGGGGCCTTCCGGACGTCGTGCGCCGGGATGGACTCTCTCCGTTCCTCGCATGGCACGGCCTGCATCGGGTCGTCGACGTCCTGACGCATCCGCTCGTCGGATGGATCGCGTTCGTCACGACGATGTGGGCGTGGCACGTGCCGTGGCTCTACGAGGCGGCGATCGCCGATCCGTTCCTGCACGAGATCGAGCACTTCTCCTTCTTCTTCGCAGCGCTCCTCTTCTGGTTCCCCGTCGTGCAGCCGTACCCGAGCCGGCCGCGCTGGTCGCGCTGGGCGATGGTGCCGTACCTCGTCCTCGCGGACCTGCAGAGCACGCTCTTCGCGGCGTTGCTCGCGTTCTCGGATCGCGTGCTCTACCCGCTCTACGAGCGCGCGCCGCGTCTCGGCGGGATCGGCGCGCTCGAGGACCAGGCGACGGCCGCGGCGATCATGTGGGTGCCGGGGTCGATCGCGCTCCTCGTCCCAGTGGTGTTGATCGTGCGTCGCCTGCTCGCGGCGGAACTCGTGCGGCCGGGCGAGGCGCCCGTGCACGTTGCCGCCTCGCGCGTCCGTCGAGAGCGACGTCCGATCGATCTCCTGCGCTGGCCGGTCGTCGGCGCGCTGCTCCCGCGGCGCGGCTTTCGCTTCGCGATGCAGTCCGTTCTGCTCGCGCTCGCGGTACTCGTCGTGCTCGACGGCTTCCTCGGACCCGAAGCCGGCGCGATGAACGTCGCCGGCGTCCTGCCGTGGACCTACGGCCGCGCCTTCGCGGTGATCGGGCTTCTCGTCGCCGGAAACGTCTTCTGCTTCGCGTGTCCCTTCATGCTGCCGCGCTCGCTCGCTCGCCGCTTCTTGCCGGCCGGACGAGCGTGGCCGCGCGCGCTGCGCACGAAGTGGACGGCGGTCGTGCTCTTCGCGCTCTTCCTCTGGGCGTACGAGGTGTTCGCGGTCTGGGACAGCCCGTGGTGGACCGCGTGGATCGTCGTCGGGTACTTCGCGGCGGCGCTCGTCGTCGACGGCTTCTTCCGCGGCGCGAGCTTCTGCAAGTTCGTGTGTCCGATCGGGCAGTTCGACTTCGTCGCCTCGCTCGTCTCGCCGCTCGAAGTACGTGCACGCCGGACCGACGTCTGCGGCTCGTGCACGACGAGCGACTGCATCCGCGGCAACGAGCGCTCCCGCGGCTGCGAGCTCGACCTCTTCCTGCCGGCGAAGGTGGGAAACCTCGACTGCACGGCGTGCCTCGACTGCGTCCGCGCCTGTCCGCACGATAACGTCGGCATCTTCGCGCGGATGCCCGCGGCGGAGCTCGTCGCCGACCCGCCGCGCGCTTCGGTGGGACGACTCGGGACGCGGCTCGACGTCGCCGCGTTCGCTTCGATTCTGGTCTTCGGCGCGTTCGCGAACGCGGCGGGGATGGTGCAGCCGGTCCTCGCCGCGGAGCGCGCGATCGCTGCGGACCTCGGTCTCGGCTCGACGCTCGTGCCGACGACGGTGCTCCTCGTGCTCGGGCTCGTGGCCGGCCCCGTGGTGGTCGCCGCGGGCTCCGCATGGCTCGGGACGCGCTTCGCGGGGATCGGGATCGACGGGCGGACGTTCTTCTGCCGTCTGGCGCTCGCGCTGGTTCCGCTCGGCGTCGCGATGTGGGCCGCGCACCTCCTCGGACATCTCGTGATGGGGCTCGCGAGCGTGCTTCCCGTCGGGATGCGCGGGCTCGCGGACCTCGGCTTCGCGGGCGTCGGCGCACCAGATTGGTCGCTCGCGCACGTCATGCCGGGATCCACCGAGACGCTGACGACCGTGCAGATCGTCCTTCTCGATCTCGGCCTCCTCGTGAGCCTCTACCTCGGATGGAGGGTCGCGCGGCAGCACGCTTCGCGTGCCGCGATCGCCGCGCGTGCTCTCGCGCCGTGGAGCGTGGTCGCGAGCGCGCTCTTCGTCGTCGGCGTTTGGGTGCTCTTTCAGCCGATGGAGATGCGCGGCATGCTCCTTCCCGGATGAGGCTCTGCTCGATCGCCGTCGTCGCGGCCCTCGGCGCGGCGGTCGCGGCTCCGTCGCACGCGGACGGCGGGCGCGTGCTCCTGAGCGAGCCCCTCGGCGCGAGCCAGGTGACGGTGTTCCTCGCGCCGAGCCCCGTCCGTGTCGGGCCGGCCGACGTGACCGTCCTGATCCAGGCGGGCGAGGGCGGAGCCGCGGTCCTCGACGCGCGCGTCGAGCTCGAGATGGTACCGGTCCTCGACGGCTCTCCTCCGCCGACGCGCCTTCCCGCGCTGCGCGGCGCCGCGACGAATCAGCTTCTCTATGGCGCGCAGGTCGATCTCTTCCGGCCGGGCGCGTGGCGCCTCCGCGCCGACGTCGCGCGCGGCGACGAATCGGGCTCGGTCGAGACGACGTTCGACGTCGCGCCGCCGGCGGCGCCGGTCACGCGCTACTGGCCCTGGCTCGCGATCGTACCGGCCGTCGTCGCGGTGTTCCTGCTCCACCAGTGGCTGCGCGACCGGCAGAAGCTCCGCGAGTGAAGGTGACGCTCTACGAAGCCGCCTGGAGCCGCGTCTCGATCGCCTTCAGCTCGCCCCCGCTCGACCACTCCGGCAGCCGCGGAAGCGTGATCGAGAAGGTCGAGCCGCGCTCGGGCTCGCTCCGGAGGTGCACGGAGCCGCCGAGCCTCTGCGTCAGCTGACGCACGATGTAGAGCCCGAGACCGCAGCCCTCGAAGCGCCGCGTGTCGGATCCGTCGGCCTGGCGGAACATCTCGAAGACGATCTCCTGGTCTTCGGGGCGGATGCCGACGCCGGTGTCGTCGACGATGACGGTGATCTCGTCGGGGCTGCCCGTGAAGCGCACGCGCACGTAGCCGGCGTCGGTGAACTTGAGGGCGTTGGCGAGGAGGTTCCGCAGGATGACGAGGAGCTTTCGCGGGTCCGTCCGGATCTCGCCCATCGGCAAGTCGGTGTCCCAGTGCAGCGCGACGTGCGGTCGCGGAATCAGGTCCGCACAGCCGAGCCGGAGCTCCGACCAGAGCGCCGCGACCGTCGAGGACCGCGCCTCGAGCGCGGTGCGTCCGGCCTCGAGCTTGCCGACCTCGAGCGTCCCTTCGACGAGCTCGAGCATCCGCGCTCCGGCGTGGCGCACCCCGCCGAGCAGCTCGCCGCGCTCGCTCGCGTCGAAGGAGGGATCACGCGCCATCTCTGCGAGCCCGATGATCACGTTCAGCGGCGTGCGGAGCTCGTGCGACATCGTCGAGACGAACTCCGTCCGCACCTGGTTCGCTTGCTCGAGCGCGGCGATGAGTCGGCGATTCGCCTCGACTTCTCTCTTCAGCTTCTCCTCGTTGGTGCACTTCTCGAGATAGGTCTGCTTGAACGCGAACCGGTTCTTGAACTCTCGCCAGCGCAAGCGCTCGCGCGCGACGGCGCTGACCGCACCGATCAGGCCCGCGGCGGCGAATCCGACGGTGTTGTTGACGACCATCCGGACGTCGTCGATCGGACCCATCCACCACGCGTAGCCGACGTAGCTCGAGACGATCACGCCGGTCGCGAGCATCGACCATGTCGGCGACCACGGCATGAGCAGCGCGGTTCCGAGGATCAGCAAGCCGACGCCGTTCGCGTACGGGCTCGCGTGTCCGCCCGTGTGCCGCATCAAGGCGAAGATCAGGAGGCCGCCGACGAGCGTGGTCGCGAGGGCGAGCTCGCGCGGGCGCGTCGAGCCGAGCCGGCTGCCCAGCAGCAGGAGCAGAAGCACGTTGATCGCGACGTAGATGCCGCGAATCGGCAGAAAGCTCGAGGCCACGTCGGGGAAGCGGGCGTAGTCGATGAGGACGAACGCCGGCGTCACCGTGATCCAGAGGAGACACGCTGTGCGGGCCGCACGCCGGCAATGCTCGAGGCTCTCGGAGCGATACGCGAAGCGAAGATGGGGCGGAGTGCGAAGCGGCGCGACCTCGACATCGGGTGATGTCGTCGCGAACATTCGTTTGCGGTGGGCAGCAAGGCCCATACCAGCGCGGGCGTGCATCCCGGTCGAAGCGCAGGGCACCTGGTCTTGCATTCGCGCCAGCGCGACCGAATTGCCACGAGCCTCCGTCGCACGATCGCGGGTTGCCTTCGGCGCGGCCGTGTAGAATTTTCGAAGGCATGCGAGAAGCCGCGAATCGAGCCTCGAAGCGAGCCACGAAGGCACGGATCGTCGTCGTGCTGTCTTCTTGGGCATGTGCGGCGATGAGCGCGACGCTGGGCGCCGACGCGCTCGCCGCGTAGACGGGCCGCCGTCTCGCGATCGCCTGGACCGATTCCGAGTCCGGACGCGGTCGGGTGCAGGCAATCGACGTGCGTGCTCCGTGGGCGTTCGAGACGGCCGCGATCGAAACCGGCAGCGCGCCGACGCTGCACTTCGGCGGCGGCCTCCTCTTCGCCACGAGCGCGCAGGCCGGGACGGTCACGATCATCGATCCGCACGCGTGGGAGGTGCTGCGCGTCGTCTCGCTCGGCGAGGGAAGCGAGCCGGACGACGTTTCGGCGGTGAGCCGGCGTCGCGCGTACGTTTCGCGTCGCGGTGCGACGCATCTCCTGCGTCTCGATCCCTGCACCGGCGAGACGGCGGAGGGGATCGATCTCCGGCCGCTCGCCGACGCCGACGGCATTCCCGATCTCGGCTCGACGGTGCGCGACGGCCGGAGGCTCTTCGTCCAGGTGCGCCGTCTGAACGGCGACGCACCGGGAGGTTTCGAGCATCCGGCGCAGATCGGCGTGATCGATCTCGCGACGGAGGAGCTCGTCGACGTCGACGCGCAGACGGCGGGCGTGCAGGGCATCGCTCTCGAAGGAACGCTGCCGAAGACGCGGATGCAGGTCGTGCGCTCTCCGCGCCGTCTCGTGGTCGGCGCCAGCGGCGGCTTCTTCGACGAGGGCGGCATCGAGCTGATCGACCTCGCGACCCTCGACTCGCTCGGTCTCGTCGTGCGTGAAGCCGACGCTCAGGTCGGAGCGGATCTCGGCTCGTTCGTGATGACGAAGCGCGACCGCGGATACTTGACGTATTCGACCGACCTCCTGCTCTCGTCGCACCTGCACCAGTTCGCGGTGGACGGGACGGTCGTCCCCGAGCAGCTCCACGTCTCGGTCGACTACTTCGCGCCGGCGCTCGCCCACGACCCGCCGTCGCAGAATCTCTTCGTGCCGGAAGCGGGCTTTGGAGCCGAGGGCGTTCACGTGTTCGACGCGCGGACGGGGAGACAGCTCACGGAGGAGCTGATCCGGACCAGCGGTCCTCCTTCGGATCTCGTGATCGTGGAAGGGGGGTCGCGACGCGCGGGTGGCTGTCGAGCGCCCGTCGAGGAGCCGCCGACGCTCGTTCCTCCGACCGGCTCGCGTTCGAAGCAGCTCGCGGAGGCCGAGACGGAGAGCAGCGGCCCGCCGAGCTGAGCCCGGTCAGGCTTCGGACGCCGACGCGGCTGGAGGCGGTGTCGGCTTCGTCGGCGGAGCGGCGAGGTACGGCAGCAACGCCGCTCCGATGTCGACGTGCGTGCCGAGCTGCTTCCCGATTCCGGAGAGAATCCCGGAGACGCGTCCGACGGCGAGGATGTCGCTCGGGATCTCGACGAGCGGGTTCTTCTTCATCACGTCCGGGAGCGCCGCGTTGAAGTGCTCGAGCATCTCCGCGTCGGCGTAGGAGCGCTGGTTGCGGAGCGCCCAGCCGAGGAACGCCTCTCCGAGAAGAGCGAGGCTCTCGTCGCCTTCCTTGCGCGTGCGGAAGCCGAGATCGCGGAACGCCTTCCCGATGGCCGTCTTGTCGTTGCTCATGATCGCGACGACGAGGTTCGCGATCCCCGTGCGGAAGCTCGAGTCGAAGTCCTTCGCGAGGCCGAAGTCGAGCAGGACGAGCCGGCCGCCGGGCTGCACGAGGATGTTCCCGGGATGCGGGTCGGCGTGGAAGAAGCCGTGTACGAGGATCATCTCGCTGAAGAGATCGATCAGGAGGCGCGCGATCTCCTCCGGGTCGGCGCCCGCGGCGCGGAGGCCCTCGATGTCCGTCACGCGGACTCCGGGAGCGAACTCCGTCACGAGGACGCGGCGCGCGCCGATCTCGGGGACGACGGCGGGCACCATCACGTCCGTACGTGCAGCCAGGCACGCGCGCATGCGCTCGGAGTTCTTCGCCTCGTGCAGGAAGTCGAGCTCGAGCGGGACGTACTTCTCGACCTCGCGGATGAAGACGGAGAAGTCGAAGTTCCGCTCGAGAAGCGCCAGTGCGCGGACGAAGAAGCGGAAATTCGCCAGGTCCGTGCGCACGACCTCGGCGATCTCGGGATACTGGATCTTGACGGCGACCTCGCGGCCGTCGTGGAGGCGCGCGCGGTGCACCTGCGCGAGCGAGGCGGAGGCGATCGGCTTCCGGTCGAACTCGGCGAAGATCTCCTCGATCGGGCGGCCGAGCTCTCCGCGCACCATCGGCTCGAGGTCCTCGATCGGGCGCGGCGGCACGCGGTCCTGGAGCTTCGAGAGGACCTCGACGTACGCGTCCGGCAGCACGTCGGCGCGCGAGCCGATGAACTGGCACACCTTGATCGGCAGGCCTTCGAGCCGGACGGCGAGCCGATAGATGGCGTCGGCGCTGCGACGATGCTGCCGCTCGAAGGCGGCCGTCGTGTCGCGGCCGAGGCGACTGCGGACCTGCAGCCACTTGTACCCGGCGTAGACCCGGACGACGAGCCAGCCCTGGGCGAGGAAGCGGCGGGACGGGGAGCGCGTCGGCATCCGGGGAGTCTCGCTGAGGTCGTGCGCGACGGCAACGTGCGTGGACGTGCCGAGGTATCCCGCGGTATCCCGCGGCGCCCGGGCGGGGCTCCCGGCCGAGCGAAGCTCTCGGTTTCGGAGATCAGGCGTTCGATTGCGATGAACGAGGTTCGCGCTTCGCTCCCGGGGTCCTGTAAGCGGCGTCGAACGACCTTTCGCGCGCCGCGGCGGGCCAGACGCCCGATTCGCCTGCGGGCCCCCTTCTCTCGCGGAGGCGACAAACGGAAACTGCCGGCCATGCGGAACCGAAACGGCCTTCGGGCCCTTGCCGGCAGCCTCTTCGTGGCTGGTCTCGTGCTCGCCTGCGGCTGCGGCAGCTCCGGGGGTGGCTCGGGCTCCCAGGATGTTCCCAACACGCCGCCGCCGACCGATCCGCCCCCGACCGATCCCACCTGTGAGGAGTCGTACGACTCCACGTTCGACGCGATTCAATCGGTCGTCTTCGAGCGTCACGGCTGCACGGCCGAGGCCTGCCACGGAAGCGCCGCCTCGGGCCGTCTCGATCTCCGGGCCGACGTGTCCTACGCGAACCTGTTCGAGGCGCCGTCCACCGCATCGTCGCTCGCCCGCGTCCATCCGGGCACGAAGGAGCGGAGCTTTCTCTGGCTGAAGCTTCTCGCCGCGAGCGACGACACCGTCGAGATCACCGGCTCGCCGATGCCGCTCGGCAGCACGCCCCTCGGCGAGACCGAGATGGAGCTGTTGCGTCTCTGGATCCAAGGCGGCGCTCCGCAGCACGGCACGGTGCAGGGAACGGAGAGCCTGCTCGACGCTTGCCTACCCGACCCCGAGCCGATCCTCATCGAGCCGCTCGACCCGCCGCCCGCCGGCGAGGGCGTGCAGCTCGTGATGCCGGATTGGGACCTGCCGCCCGGCTCGGAAAACGAGATCTGCTTCGCGACGTATTACGACGTCTCCGATCAGGTGCCCGAGGAGTTCAAGTCGGAGGACGGCAAGTTCTTCTTCTACGAATCCTTCGAGATCCGGCAGGACCCGAGCAGCCACCACCTGCTCATCCAGGCCCCGGTCACCGCCTTCGGCGGCGAGTACGTCGATCCCTCGAACGTGTCGGGCTGGGCCTGCACCAGAGGCCCGAGCGCCGGGCAGCCGTGCGATCCGCTCGACCGTGACGCCTGCGGCGAGGGCGGCTTCTGTGCGAGCCCGATCGAGGAGACGTCCGGCTGCACGGGCTACCGGGCCGCGCCGGAGATCACGCCCGTCACGTTCAGCGGCACGCAGCAGGCGCAGTTCCTGCAAAGCAACTACCCCGGAGTGTACGTCCCGGTGCCGATCCGGGGGCTCGTCTTCTGGAACTCGCACGCCTTCAACCTGACGACGACCGGAACCCAGATGCACGCGCGTGTGAACTTCCGCTTCGCCCGCGAGCGGCTTTACCCGGCGCAGAACTTCGGCGGCGGCAACAACCAGTTCGGCATCCCCCGGCTGATCGTCGAGGGCGCGGCGCCCTACACCGAGAAGGTGATGTGCGGCCAGGCCGTCTTGCCCAAGGGCGCGCGGCTCACCGGGCTCAACTCACACACTCACAAGCACGGCAAGCACTTCTGGTACGAGCTGCACGACGGCGAGGTCATCTACGATTCGTACGTCTACAACGACCCGCTGCAGAAGTACTTCGAGCCGCCGCTCGCGTTCGACTCCGACTCGGCGGCGGAGCGCACCGTCAAGTTCTGCTCGTTGTACAACAACGGCGTCGGCGAGAACGGCGAGCCCGATCCCGAGGCGGTGACGCGCGCGTCGCGCATCCCGTACGGCATCCGCTTCGAAGGATTCGGCGGCTTGCTCGGTCTCTGCGAGCCGACGCGCTGCGTGAACCCCGGCAGGTACGACGTCGACTGCGACGACGGCCAGAGGAACCAGGCCGGCGACGACACCGCCTGCGACAGCTCGCCGGGCGCGGGAGACGGGTTCTGCGACGCCTGCGCGATCATGGGCGGCGTCACCACGGAGAACGAGATGTTCGGCCCGTCGATCAGCTACTTCGTGCAGGAGTAACCGCGCTTCAGGGCCGCTGCCAGAACACGTTCAGGGACTCGACGACGCCGTCGTCAGCCTGGCGATAGTGGACGACGAAGGGGTCCAGCATCCGGCGTCGATCTGGGCGATTTCGACGAGGCAGCTCCGCGTGAAGCGGAGTACGAGAGCCGGTTCTCTCCGGCAATCCGCTTCCTCAGAGCTCCTTCGTCATGAAGACGCTGTTCGGGTCTTCCCGGTAGTCGGCGAAGGGCGCGCCGTACGCGAACCCGAAGCTCTCGTACAGCTTCCGAGCCGGCGAGAAGGCCCTCATCGAGCCGGTCTCCAGGCTCAACCTCCCATAGCCGCGCTCCGTCGCCTCGCGGAGGATGTGACGCAGCATCGCGCGCGCGACGCCACGCCGGAGGTGCGCCGGAGCCGTCCGCATCGACTTGATCTCGCCGTGCGTGGCGGACAGCTCCTTCAGTGCGCCGCATCCGAGCAGCTCGCCGTCCGACCAGACCGTCCAGAACGTGACGTCCGGACCGCGCAGGGCTTCGAGGTCGAGCGCATGGACGCTCTCGGGCGGAGAGAGGCTGTGCATGCTGCGGAGATGCTCCTCGAGGAGCGCGCGAATTTCCGGGCCGGAAAGATCGTCGAGCCGGATCTCCACCGGACTCAGCGCGCGAGGAGCTGTCGCAGCACGTACGGGAGGATCCCCCCGTGGCGGTAGTAGTCGACCTCGATCGGCGTATCGATCCGGAGCGTGACCGGGAGCTTCTCGGACTGCCCGTTCGCGCGGTGGATCGCGAGCGTCAGGTCCTGCATCGGCTTCAACGCGACGCCCTCGACGCCGGTCAAGTCGTACGTCTCCGTGCCGTCGAGACCGAGCGACTCGGCGCTCGTGCCGTCCTTGAACTCGCACGGCAGCACGCCCATGAAGACGAGGTTGCTCCGATGGATCCGCTCGAAGCTGCTCGCGATCACGGCGCGCACGCCGAGAAGCTGCGTTCCCTTCGCGGCCCAGTCGCGCGAGCTACCGGTGCCGTACTCGTGTCCGGCGAAGATGACGAGGGGCGTTCCCTCCGTGCGGTAGCGCATCGCCGCGTCGTAGATCGCCATCTGCGTGCCGTCCGGCTGATGGCGCGTCACGCCTCCCTCGACGCCCGGGACCATGCGGTTCTTGATGCGGACGTTGGCGAACGTGCCGCGCGTCATCACGCGGTCGTTGCCGCGGCGCGAGCCGTAGCTGTTGAAGTCGCGCACGCCGACACCGTGCTCCTGCAGGTAGCGGCCCGCCGGCGAGTCCGGCTTGATCGAACCCGCCGGGCTGATGTGGTCCGTCGTCACCGAGTCGCCGAAGATCGCGAGCGGGCGGGCGCCGTGGACGTCCTTCGGCGTCCCGGGCTCGGGGCCGAACGACTCGAAGAACGGCGGGTTCTGGATGTACGTCGAGTCCGCGTCCCACGTGTAGACCTCGCCGGTGCTCGCGGGGATCTCGTTCCAGAGCGGGTTCTCGCTCGTGAAGTCGGAGTAGAGACGGCGGTACGTCGCGGGATCCGTCGCCGAGTTCAGGCAGTCGCGGATCTCGTCCTGCGACGGCCACACGTCTGCGAGCATGACGTCGCGCCCTTGCGCGTCCTTCCCGAGCGGCTCCTTCGCGAGGTCGATCTCGACGGTGCCGGCGAGCGCGTACGCAACGACGAGCGGAGGGCTCGCGAGGAAGTTCGCGCGCACGCTCTGGTGCACGCGCGCCTCGAAGTTGCGATTGCCCGAGAGGACGCTCGCCGCGACGATGTCGTTCCCGTTGATCGCCTCGTCGATCTTCGGATCGAGCGGGCCGGAGTTGCCGATGCACGTCGTGCAGCCGTAGCCGACGAGCTCGAACCCGAGCGCGTCGAGGTGCGGCTGCAACCCGGTCTTCTCGAGGTAGTCCGAGACGACGCGCGAGCCCGGCGCGAGCGATGCCTTGACGGTCTTCCGCACGCGCAGGCCGCGCAGGGCGGCCTTCTTCGCAAGGAGCCCCGCGGCGAGCATGACGCTCGGGTTCGACGTGTTCGTGCACGAGGTGATCGCCGCGATCACGACGTCGCCGTCCTGTAGCGACTCCTTCGTGCCGTTCATCTGCAGGGGGACCGACTTCTGGCGCGTCTCCGCGGGCTTGTTCCAGCCGCCTTCGTTGAGAGGAGCGCCGAGGAGCGACTCGAAGCGCTTCTTGACGTTGCCGATCTCGATGCGGTCCTGCGGACGGCGTGGTCCGGCGACGCTCGGCCGGATCGAGCCGAGGTCGAGCTCGACGACCTGGCTGTAGTCGCACTCGCCCGGCTTCGGGATCCCGAACATCCCCTGCGCCTGGTAGTAGGCGCGGACGAGATCGACCTGCTCCGCGGTTCGTCCCGTCGCCGCGAGGTAGGTGCACGTCTGCTCGTCGACGCCGAAGAAGCCCATCGTCGCGCCGTACTCCGGCGACATGTTCGCGATGGTCGCGCGGTCCTGCACCGACAAGCGCGAAGCTCCTTCGCCGAAGTACTCGACGAACTTGCCGACGACCTTCGTCTCGCGCAGCAGCTCCGTCACGCGCAGGACGAGGTCCGTCGCCGTCGTCCCGCGGGGAAGCTCGCCCCAGAGGTGCACGCCGACGACGTCCGGCGTCAAGAAATAGATCGGCTGGCCGAGCATGCCGGCCTCCGCCTCGATGCCGCCGACGCCCCAGCCGACGATGCCGAGCCCGTTGATCATCGTCGTGTGCGAGTCGGTGCCGACGAGCGTGTCCGGGTAGCAGACGTCGTCCCGCGTGATCACGCCGTGCGCCAGATACTCGAGGTTCACCTGATGGCAGATGCCGATGCCGGGCGGCACGACCTTGAAGGTGTCGAACGCCTGCATGCCCCACTTGAGGAACTGGTAGCGCTCGCGATTGCGCTCGAACTCGATCTCCATGTTCTTGCGGAGCGCTCCGGGGAGGCCGGCGACGTCGACCTGGATCGAGTGGTCGACGACGAGGTCGACGGGAACGAGCGGCTCGACGACGGTCGCGTCCTTGCCGAGCGCGGCGACCTTCGAGCGCATCGCCGCGAGATCCACGAGCAGCGGGACGCCAGTCAGGTCTTGCAGGAGCACGCGGGCGACGACGAACGGGATCTCGGCAGTGCGCGGCGCGTTCGGCTGCCAGCTCGCGAGCGTGCGAACGTCTGCCTCCGAAATGCGCACGCCGTCGTGGTTGCGCAGCACCGACTCGAGCACGATGCGGATGCAGACCGGAAGGCGCGAGATCTTGGCGACGCCCGCGGCCTCGAGACGCGGCAGCGAGTAGTAGCGTGCGCTCCGCCCTCCCTTCGTCGTGAAGCTTTGCAGCGAATCGAACAGCGAAGGTGCGTGCGTCATGCACGCGATTTAGCCCTCGTCCGCGGGGCTCGCAATTGTGCTCAATCGAGGTGCGCTGCCGCGAGGAGGTCGATCGGATGGGCGACCTCGACCGATAGGCCGCGCGCAATCGCACCGGCGCGGATCTGCAGCAGACAGCCGGGATTCGCCGCCGCGACGACGTCCGCGCCCGAGCGCTCGACGTTCGCGAGCTTGCGCGCACCCAATCGCTGCGCGAGGGCCCGCTCCGTCAAGTTGTACGTACCGGCGCTGCCGCAGCAGAGATCGGACTCGGCGAGATCGACGAGCTCGAGGCCGGGGATCCTGTCGAGCAGCCGGCGGACCTCTCCCGCGACGCCCTGCGCGTGCACGAGGTGACACGGATCGTGCACCGCCACGCGGCGCGGGAGCGCGCGCTTCGCCGGCGGCAAGCCGAGCTCCGCGAGGAGGGCCAGCGCATCGCGCGCGCCGTGCGCGACTCGAGCGGCGTCCTCGTTGCCGGCGAGAAGCTCGTCGTACTCGCGCAAGAGCGCGCCGCAACCCGCCGCCGTCGAGACGAACCAGTCCGCTCCGGTCCGCGCGGCGAGGCCGGCAAGGGCACCCGCGAGCGCGCGTGCGCGTTCGTCGTCGCCGAGGTGGAGCGAGAGCGCTCCGCAGCATCCTTGCTCAGGCGGGACGAGGACGCGGACTCCGGCGTGTACGAGGAGCCGTGCGATCGCGTGCGCCGTCTCCGGGAACGACGTCTCGGCGACGCAGCCCGTGAGGAGCACCGCGGTGCCGCGCGTCGCACCCACCGGCTCGAGAACCGCCGGCAGCGTGGCGCGCTTCGAAGACGTACGCGGCAGAGCTGCCGCGTACGCGAGCCACGGCGAGCCGGTCGCGCGCGCGAGCCGGCGCGTCCACGAGCGGCCGGCAAGAAGGCGAAGCGGAACCGCGGCGAGCGCGCGCAGGCGCGGGTTCGTCAGCATCGTGCCGAGAGCGCGCCGCGCGAGCCGTCGCGCGCGAGGCCGATGCTCTTCGAGAAACGGCCGCGCCGCCTCGATCAACGAGCCGTACGGCACTCCCGACGGGCAAGCGGTCTCGCAGGCCCGGCAGCCGAGGCAGCCGTCGAGGTGGGCGGTCACGCCCGGCGTCGGCTCGAGCCGTCCCTCCTCGAGCGCGCGCATGAGCAGGATCCGCCCGCGCGGCGAATCGGCTTCGGTCCCGAGCTCGACGTACGTCGGACACGAGGAGAGGCAGAGGCCGCAGTGCACGCAGCTCAGAAGCCGCTCGGTCTCGACGAAGCGCACCTCGTGTCCATACCAACCCGGACAGCGCGCTGGGACCCACACCGACACGGTAAACGCGCTGAGAGCGGCGTGGCTCGCTACGTCTCGCGGAAGGACCTTCGTTGCACTGTAGGCATGATGAGCCTACAATGCAGGCATGGCAAAGCATGCAAAGCTATCCACGCGGGATCGGCGCGGCCGAGCGGTGCGCCGGACGACCGTCCAGTACACTGTCCGTGACGTTCCGGCCCACGTCGATCGAGCCCTGCGGCGCAAGGCGGGCGAGGAGGGGAAGAGCCTCAACGAGGTGCTGCGCGAGGCCCTGACGAGGGAGGCCGGTGTGGGCGGGGCGGTCGAGCACCACGACCTCGACGCGCTTGCCGGTACCTGGGAGGACGATCCGGAGTTCGACCGAGCGATCGCGGAGCAGGACCGCATCGACGAAGCGCTGTGGCGATGAGGATCGCGATCGACACCGATCGCTACGTCGACTTCGCGCGAGGCGAGGAGGAGGCAGTCGCGCAGGTGCGCCGAGCGAGTCGGCTCTACGTTCCGTTCGTCGTGCTTGCGGAGCTCCGGGCGGGCTTCCTCTGCGGGTCGAGGGCGAGCCGGAACGAGGCGATCCTGACCAGGTTCTTGAACGGTTCCCGCGTGGAAGTGCTCTATCCCGACGAGGAAACGGCGCACCACCATGCCCGCCTGTTCCGCGATCTACGCGCGCGAGGCACTCCGATCCCGACGAACGATCTCTGGACCGGGGCACTCGCCGTGCAGCACGGACTCCACCTGTTCGCGCGTGACAGCCACTTCGACAACCTGCCGCAGATCCCGCGCGTTTGACCTTGACCGCTCGCGCGTCCGGGCGTACCTCGCGCTTCCATGTCGCAGAAGCCGCTCCGCATCGGCCGTACGATCGCCGAATCCACGCCCGCGTTCGACCCGCTCCCGCGTCCGCCCGAGGGCGCGCCGAACGTCGTCGTCATCGTGCTCGACGACCTCGGCTTCGCGCAGCTCGGCTGCTTCGGCGGCGACGTCGACACGCCGGCGATCGACCGCCTCGCCGCGGGAGGGCTGCGCTACCGAAGCTTCCACGTGACGGCTCTCTGCTCGCCGACGCGCGCCGCCCTCCTCACCGGCCGGAACCACCACGCCGTCGGCATGGGCTTCCTCACCGACCTCCCTACGGGCTTCCCCGGCTACAACGGACGCATCCCGAAGTCCGCGGCGACGCTGCCGCGCCTCCTGCGCGACACCGGCTACTCGACCTTCGCGGTCGGGAAGTGGCATCTCCTGCCGCGCTGGGAGCAGTCCGCCGCGGGACCGTTCGATCGCTGGCCGCTCGGGCTCGGCTTCGAGCGCTACTACGGCTTCCTCGCGGGCGACACGAATCAGTGGGCGCCGGAGCTCGTCAGCGACAACGGCTTCGTCGATCCGCCCGCTTCGCCCGAGGAGGGCTATCACCTGACCGAGGACCTCGCCGACCGCGCGATCCGCTTCGTTCTCGACCAGCAGCAGGCGACGCCCGGCAAGCCGTTCTTCCTCTACTTCGCGACCGGTGCGATGCACGCGCCGCACCAGGCGCCGCTCGCATGGATCGACCGCCACCGCGGCCGCTACGACGGCGGCTGGGAGGCGTTCCGCGATCGCGCTTTCGCGCGCCAGCAGGAGCTCGGCATCGTGCGCGCGGGAGCACCGCTTCCCGGGCGTCCGCCCTGGATCGCGCCGTGGAAGGACCTCTCCGCGGAGGAGCAGACGCTCTTCGCGCGGATGATGGAGGTGTACGCGGGCTTCCTCGCCCACACGGACGCGCAGATCGGGCGTGTCGTCGACTTCCTCGAGCAGCGCGGCCTTCTCGACGACACGATGGTCGTCCTGATCTCGGACAACGGCGCCAGCGCCGAGGGCGGACCTCTCGGATCGGACAACGAGCACCGCTTCGCGCACGACATGCTCGACGACCCCTCGAGGTTGCACGCGCGCGTGCATCAGCTCGGCGGACACCGGACCTACGGCCACTACGCGTGGGGCTGGGCGTGGGCGGGCAACACGCCGTTCCGCCTGTGGAAGCGCTTCGCCTGGCTCGGCGGCGTGCGCACGCCGCTCGTGGTGCACTGGCCCCGCGGGATCGCGGCGCGCGGCGCGGTCCGCGGACAGTTCTGCCACGCGATCGACGTGCTGCCGACGGTGCTCGACGTGGTCGGCCTCGAAGCGCCCGCCGTCGTCGATGGGATCGTGCAGCAGCCGATCGACGGCGCTTCGCTGCGCGCGACGTTCGACGACGAAGCCGCACCCGATCCGCGCAAGACGCAGTACTTCGAGATGCTCGGGAGCCGCTCGATCTGGCACGACGGCTGGAAGGCGACGGCGGATCACGTTGGCAACCAGCTCACCGTCGAGCGTGAGCGCGTCAGCGGAAGTCACGACTTCGAGACGGATCGCTGGTCCCTGTTCAAGCTCGACGACGACCCCGCCGAAGCGAACGACCTCTCGGAGGAGCAGCCCGTGCAGCTTCGGCGGCTCGTCGATCTCTGGTGGGCCGAGGCGGGTCGCAACCACGTGCTGCCGCTCGAGGACGGATTCCTCGGTCGCGCCGTCGCGATGGAGCCGTCGCCGTGGGGCGTTCGCGGCCGCGCCGACTTGACGGCGGGGGGCGGTCCCGTCTCCGAGACGCTGCTGCCGCCGATGGGCGGAGGCTTTCGTCTCGTCGCGGAGATCGAGGTGCCGGAGGAGGGCGCCGACGGCGTCGTCGCGGCGCTCGGCGACTGGCACAACGGCTGGGCCTGCTACGTCGTGGACGGCGCCGCCGCGGTCTGCCTCAACCTCTTCGGCGATCCCGTACGCGTCGTCGCGCCGGAGCCTCTCGCACCCGGCCCGCAGCGTATCGAGATCCTGTATCGCCGCGCGCGAGCGGGCGGCGGACCGCTCGCGCTGTGCGTCGGCGGCGCGCCGGTCGCGCACGGCCGCGTGCCCTCGGACCTTCCGTTCCGCTGGCAGATCGGCGGCGCAGGACTCCTGATCGGAGAGGACCGCGGGTTCCCCGTCTGCGAAGACTACCGTCCGCCCGCGACGTTCCGCGGCCGCATCGAGCGCGTCGTCCTCGAAGCGCTGGCACTCCTTCCGCCGGACCAGCAAGCGGAGATCGAGGCGCTTCTGCGCCACGAGTGAGACGTGCACGCTCGGTGCGGAGGTCCGACCGCGGCCGTGCGAGCTCAGCTCAGGTCGAGGCCGATCGTGAAGCGGCCGACCCAGCCGGTGCCGCCCCCGTCGCGCTCGAGGGCGAGCATCAGCTCGTCGCCGTTCTGCCCGAAGATCCCGTCCGTCTCGTTCGTCGTGTCGGGCGTCCCGCGATCGGCGTAGGGCGGCTCCGCGAGCACCGCTTCGGTCACCGTCTCGTCGAAGAAGAACTGCGACGTGAAGTCGTACGTCGTGTCGCCCGAAGCCGAGAAGAACCGCACCTTGAAGTGGATGTGGATCGTGCGTCCCGGGTACCAGCCGGGATTAGATCGTATCGAACACGACCGTGCCGTCGCCGGCGGTCGCCTGGAAGCCGCGGAGGAACGTTTCGCCGACGGCGTTCTCGACGTCGGAGTACACGCCCGCGGCGTCGGTGTGCCAGAGGTCGACCTGCGCGCCTTCGAGTGGCGAGCACGCTTCGCCGGCGACCTCGAAGACGCCGATCTCGAGCCGGAGCGGAAGGCCGTCGAGCACGGCGGCGCGCGTCGTGCCGGTCGTGAGGTCGGAGCGCTCGAGACCTTCGTCGACGAAGAACGGACCTTCTGTCTTCGCGGGCGTGACGACGCAGGAGAGCTGCGCCGGCGTCGGGCTCGGCGTGGGATTCGCTCCCGGAGTCGGCGTCGGCGTCGGTCCGCCCGAGGCGGACGAGCTGCCCGAGCCGCCGCACCCTTCGACGCCGAGCCACGTCGAAAGCCCGATCGCTCCGAGCACGCCCAGGGCCTCGCGACGGCTGATCGTCTCGACCGCCGGTGTCCTCTTCTCTCGCTGCTTCATCGGCTCTTCCCTCGATTCTTGCCTCACCTCCGAGGCCCGAGTCCAGGAGCCAGCCGAGCGGCCGTCCGGCCGCGGGCAGGTTACTGCGATCGTCCTGCCACGCGACAACGGCGGAAACGGCGAAAAGCGCGAGGCGCCTCGGCGACGCCTCCGGGCGTGCGGATGCGGGACCTGCACCCGCGTGCGGAAGCCCGCACGAGTCGTTTGCTTCGCGCGGACCAAGAGGTGTACACGGCGGCACCGCCGCGGCCACATCTAAACCGGGAGAGGAGGACAGAGATGAGCCGTCAGAGGGGTTCGAGTCCGGGATTCACGTACGCGTCGCTGTCGATCGCGCTGCTCTTGGCGTCGGGCACCCAGGCGACGGCGGAGGAAAAGGCGCCGCCCGAAGACCTGAACCAGGCCGACATGCTCGGCACACCCAATCCGGAGGCGGAGGCCGAGGAGGCCGAGGAGGAAAGCGAGAAGAGCGGCCTCGGAAGCCGCTTCTCGGTCGTCGTCAACATGGATTTCACGACGGCCTACGTGTTCCGCGGCATCCTGCAGGAGCGGAACGGCTTCATCTGGCAGCCGTCGATCGACATCGGGCTGAATCTGTACGAGGGCGAAGGCGCGCTCAGCAGCGTCGATCTCGGGTTCGGCATCTGGAACAGCTTCCAGAGTGAGCAGACGCTCGCGGAGAACGGTCCCGCGAACCTCTACGAGACCGACTACTACCCGAGCGTGACGCTCGCGTGGTCGCCCGGGATCGAGACCGCGCTGACCTACCAGATCTACACGAGCCCGAATGGCGCGTTCACGACGATCCAGCAGCTCGACTTCAGCGTCGGCTGGGACGACAGCGAGGTGCTCGGAGCGTTCGCGCTTTATCCGACGGCGCTCTTCTCCTTCGAGGTCGACGGCACCTCGTTCGGCGAGAAGGAAGGCGGCTACTTCGAGCTCGCACTCGAGCCCGGATTCGACGTCACCTTCCCCGGCGACGAGGAGGAGAATTACCCGCTCACGCTGAGCTTTCCGCTCGCCGTCGGGCTCTCGCTGTACGACTACTACGAGACGGAGGAGAGCGACGACACCTTCGGCTTCTTCAGCTTCGGGTTCGGCCTGAGCATCCCGCTCGCGTTCATCCCCGAGGACTTCGGAGCGTGGAGCGCGGGAGCCGGCGTCGTGATCTACGTGCTGGGCGACACGCTCGAGGAAGTGAACCTCGGCGACAGCCCGTTCGCGGTCGGGACCGGGAGCATCACGCTCGAGTTCTGACGCGGCGACGCAACCCGAGCGCGGCGAGCCCGCGCTCGGGAACGATGACCGTGCCCCTTGGCGGTCGGCTCGTTAGGTACTCCGCCCCATGGGTTCAACGCCGAAGGGGCGCGCGACCGGACCCGGGGTCTTGCTGACCCAGCTTCTCGCCGTGCACGCCACCTCCGAGATGTGGGTCTGGGCGGCCTACGGCAAGTTCGGGACCCAGGTCGGCATCTGGGCGGATCTCCTCGGCTTGTGGCCGCCCCTCGATCCCCGACCGGGGTACGTCGTGGCGCTCGCCTTGTCGGCGGTCGCGGCGCTGGCCTTCGTCCCCGGGCGGGCGCGCATCGCGGCCGGGCTCCAGACGGCCCTCATGTGCGCGATCGCGGTGTACTTCTTCCCGAACGTTCCCAACCACTTCATCGCCTTCACGATGGGTCTGGGGCTCTGCGCGTTCTGCGATCCCGAGCGGGAGACCGATCTCCTGCTCTTGGGGCTTCGATCCGTGGCGGCCCTGATCTTCTTCGGCGCCGGCATCCAGAAGATCCTCCACGGCACCTACTTCCACGGTGCGATCTTCGGCTTCATGGTCGCGGAGGGACCGAACTTCCGGGAGACGTTGAAGTACCTGCTCCCGGCCGACGAGATGGCGCGGCTGCAGGCGGCCCGGGGCCGGGGGCCCTTCTTCCTCTCGTCCTGGCTCGGGATCTTCGCCGCGAACCTCAGCTGGATCCTGGAGATCCTGCTGCCGGCCGGGCTCCTCATCCGGGCGACCCGCGTCGGCGCCGCGATCGCGGCCGTCCTCTTCGTCGTCGTGATTCAGCTCTCGGCGCGCGAGGTCTTCTTCGCGGGCTTCATGGTGCCGCTGCTCTTGCTGTGGGTCTCGCCGGCGGCAGCCGTGCGCTCCCTTCCGGTCGTCTACTTCGTCGACGCCTACCTCGTGCTCGCCGGCTTCGGCCTCTTTCCGTACTTCGCCGCCATATGACCACGGAGACCAAGACCCGCTGGGTGAAGGGGTTCCTGTGGGCCCTCGTCGCGTGGCCGTTCGTCCACTTCGCGATCACGCGATCGCTGGACATCGATCCTTGGCGGCTCGGGGGCTGGGCGATGTACGCGACGACGCCGATCCGCGTCGAGCTGAACCTCACCCGGATCACGCCGCAGGGTGAGGGGCCCGTCGAGCGAATGTCCCAGCCGATGATCGAGTGGGGCGACTGGTACATCAACAACGGCGCCCGGCTCGGCCCGCTCTATCCTCCCGACGGAGGCGCTGCGATCGTCTTCGCGAACAATCCCGGGGTCAATCGGATCGCGATCTACGTCTCCCACGGCCACCTCACGTGGCGCGGCGACTGGGGCTACGCGACGACACGTTACGAGTACATTCGTCCGGGAACCCGGATACGCACGACACCGCTCGAGGGAGATCTGATCCAGCGCCCGACGGAACCTCCGGGCGGGTCGAGCTGACGCTCTACGACTCGATCGGGATCGGCCGCGGCGGAAGGAGGCGGACCGCCGTCGGATCCCACGTCGCCCACATCGAGGCGCCGAGCGTGAGCCCCTCCGGCCGCTCGTCGTCGTCGACGTGCGCGATGATCTCGTTGTCGTCGCCGTCGCGCAGAGCGCAGCGGAGGACGGGTCCCTGGAAGACGATGCCGGTCACGGTGACCGGGATGCCGCGTCCATGCGACGGCGCGGTCGGGCCGAGGCGGATCCGCTCCGGGCGGAGCATCAAGATCCCGTCGGAGCCGGAAGCGACGCTTCCGTCCGCGACGGGAGCATCGATCAGGACGCCGCCGGCGAGACGCACGGTCGCGCGGCCGCCTTCCACGCGCAGGGCGATCGTCGGCAGCAGGTTCGCCGTCCCGATGAAGCCTGCGACGAAGACGCTCGCCGGGGAGTGATAGATCTCCTCGGGCGTGCCGACCTGCTCGACGTGCCCTTCGCTCATCACGGCGATCTGGTCGGACATCGTCAGCGCTTCTTCCTGGTCGTGCGTGACGAAGACGAACGTGATGCCGACCTCGCGCTGGATGCGCTTCAGCTCGATCTGCATCGCTTGTCGGAGCTTCGCGTCGAGGGCGCTCAAAGGCTCGTCCAGGAGGAGCGCGCTCGGGAGGTTCACGAGCGCGCGGGCGAGCGCAACGCGCTGCCGCTGGCCGCCGGAGAGCTGGTCCGGACGCCGCTGCGCGAAGTCGGCGAGGCGCACGACCTCGAGCATCTGCTTGACGCGGCTCGAGACCTCCGCGTCCGCGACGCCCTTGATGCGCGGCCCGAAGGCGACGTTGTCGAACACGTTCAGGTGCGGGAAGAGCGCGTACTGCTGGAAGACCGTGTTGACGTTCCGCCGGTACGGCGGGAGCTTCGAGACGTCGACGCCGTCGAGGCAGATGCGCCCGCTGGTCACGTCCTCGAAGCCGGCGATCATGCGGAGCATCGTCGTCTTGCCGCAACCCGACGGGCCGAGCATCGAGAAGAAAGCGCCGCGCGGGATGTCGAAGTGCCCGCGCTGCACGGCGACGAAGCTGCCGTAGCGCTTGTGGACCTCCTGCAACGAGATGACGGGAACCAAAGGGTCGCCCGTGGTCGGGCTCGAAGACGTGCTCAGCCTCGTTTCTCCTCTGCGGCGCCGGCCGGTTGTGCTCGAGCGGACGGATTCCCGGCGCTTTTCGCAGAAGGCTCCGCGGGCTGCAAGGCGTCGTCGTGCTCCGCATCGCCCTCCGCAGTCGTCGCCTCGTCCGACTGCGCCGGCAACGCGGGGATCGCCTCGACCTCGTACTGCTTGTCGCGCGATCCGTACACGTAGCGGGATGTCTTCGAGAGCTCCGTCGCGAGCGACGCCACCTCCTCGTCGAACCAGCGCGGCGTCGCGGCGATGCGCTCGCGGATCCGCTCGAGATACGCCTCCGTCCCCGGCGCGTCCGGGTAGTAGCGCCGATAGATGTCGTAGCGGAACAGCCGCTTCAGGCGATGCAGGTTCGCGGGCATGGTCGGGAGCGGCAGGAGCGCGACGTCGGTCTTGCCCTTCACGCGTCGCTCCTCGAGTCGCTGCTGCACGACGTCGAGGCTGTTCTGTAGGAGCTCCGGGGTGCAGAAGCAGGCGAACTCGTCGTACAGGAGCCGCATCGTCGTGCTCGCCTCTTCGATCGGGAGGCGCGCCTGGCGCTCCCGCCCCATGCGTCGCAGGAGCAGCATGAACGGGACCGGCTGGTTCCCGGTCTTCTCGATCACCGCGGGGTCGCGGAAGTCCGGCTGGCGGTACGGGAAGTGCCGCGGGTCGATGACGTCGAAGCCGCCGCGGCCGTAGAAGAGGATGCGCTGCAGCGAGAGACGGTCGTCCGGCGAGAAGTACTCCATCTCCGCGGCGAGGTTCAGGTGGACGCCGAAGTACTTCGAAGGCTGGTCCGGAAGCGGCAGCTTCACGAGCTCGCGCTGCTGGAGCTGGTAAAGGTACTCGACCGCGAGCTCGACCGGCGCGATGCGGAGCCAGTAGGTCAGCACGGTTCCGCGCGCCTCCGGCAGCATGAAGATGTGCGACAGGTAGACGGTGCAGAGGTCCGGCGCCCAGGCGGGATTGTAGGTGACCGACCCGTCGCGGACGCCGCGCAGATTGCCCTCGCGGTCCTTCGCGACGAGAACGAAGTAGCGGATGAACGTCCCCGACGGCAGCGGCTCGAACGCGTCGTCGAGGAGGAAGCGCCGGATCGCGTGCTCCGGCTCCATCTCGCCCTGCGGGCCGAAGGCGTCCCAGAGGATCTGGTAGGCGCGGGGAAAGTCCGGGTGGTCGGGGTGCTCGATCGAGTCCAGCTCGTAGCGCCGCGTCTCGCGCTCGATCATCTCGACGATGTCTTGCTGATAGAGGTCCTTGAGGCATAGGCGGACTCGCGTTGCGAGGCTCATGATGGACTCTCCGTGCCGAAGGATGCCAATGCCGCGGCTCCAGTGCAAAGATTGCCATTCGGGATCGAAACCCATGCGTCCGGATTTGCTTGACGACAATCCCTCGGCCTGGCTGGCGGAGCTTCCCCCGCACGAGCCGGGGCCTGCGCTTCGCGGCGACGTCGCGGCGGACGTGGCCGTCGTCGGGGGAGGCCTGACGGGGATCTCGACGGCGTGGCATCTGAGCGAGCGGTTCCCGGAGCGGAGGATCGTCGTCCTCGAAGCGCGCTCTCTCGCGAACGGCGCGAGCGGACGGAACGGCGGACAGGTGCTGAACGGCATCGCGGGGATCGAGCCGGACGAGCCGGAGCTCGCGCGGCGGGTCCACGCGGCCACGCGCATGGGCATCGACGTCGTCGAGGATCTCGCGGCGCGCTCGCGCCTCCCGACCGGCTTCGTGCGCAGCGGCTGCCTCGAGGTCTACACCTCCGATCGCGGAGCCGAGGCGGCGCAAGCGCACGCCGAGCGCTCGGCGTCCTGGGGCATCCCCGTCGAATGGCGCTCGGGCGCGGTCTCCGGCTTGCGCGGCGTGCGCGGCGCCGTCGTCGACCCGACCGCGGCGCGCGTCAACGCGGCGGCGCTCGTCCGGGGGCTCGCACCCGTGCTCCGCGAGCGCGGGGTCGTGATCCACGAGGAGACGCCGGTGCTCCGGATCGAGGAAGGCGCCACGATCGCGCTCGCCACGCCGCACGGCACCGTGCGCGCTCGTGCCGTCGTCCTCGCGACGAACGCGTACACGCCGCTCCTCGGCTACTTCCGGAGCGGCATCCTGCCAATCCACTCCCACGTCGTCGCGACCGAGCCGCTGCCCGACGCGCTCTGGAGCGCTCTCGGCTGGAGTGCGGAGTCCGGATTCCACGACGACCTGGATCGGCTCGCGTACGGCTGCCGGACGCCCGCGGGCCGTCTCGTGTTCGGCGGCGGCAGCAACGCGGCGTACGCGTATCGCTTCGGCGGAGTCCCCGTGTTCGCGGGATCGTCCGAAGCCGGCTCTGCGGCGGTCGAGCGCCGCTTGCGCGAGTACCTTCCCGGGCTCGAGGGCGTTCGCATCGCGCACCGCTGGACCGGCACGCTCGCGATCACGTTCGATCGCGTCTGCGCGATGGGCGTGACCGGTGCGTCGCGAAACGTCTTCTACGCGCTCGGCTACAGCGGGCACGGTCTCGCTCTCGCGGCCCTCGCGGGGAGGGTCCTCCGGGACCTCTACAGCGACGACCCCGAGCCCTGGCGGGGGCTGCCGTTCCTTCAGCGCCGGCTTCCGCGGATCCCGCCGGAGCCACTTCGTTGGCTCGGCTACCAGGTGTACACGCGCTTGACGGGGCGGTCGCCGCGGCGCCGGTAGCGCGGAAGGCCGTCAAGGACCACGATCCGGCCTGGATTCGTTTGCGCGCCGGACGGGCCGGTGGCAGGGGAACGACGTCGCGGTCGGGAAGAGGAGCGGCTCATGGCGCGGGTGACGCGGGTGACGCGGGTGGTGCGGGTGACGCGGGTGACGCGGGTGACGCGGGTGGCGCGGGTGGTGCGGGCGGTGCGGGTGATGCGGGCGGTGCGGGTGGCGCACGTCGGCGGGCTGGTCGGGTTCGGCTTGGCCCTCGGACTCCTGGTTCCGTCTTCGGCTCTCGGAGCGCCGCCGGCGCAGAGCCTCGCGCGCTGCCAGCGCACGGTCGCGGAGGAGGGCACGCAGTTCGTCACGCGTGTTCAGCAAGTCGTCGGTCGCTGCCTCGACGCGGTGTCGGAGGAGACGCTTCGCAAGGAGCGCTCGGCCGTCGACGGCGCCGCGCGCGCGTGTGTCAACGCGCTCGACGAGATCCTCGGGAATCGCGGCGGCCTCGGCGCGCAAGCGCGTCTCGAGTCGCGGATCGAGCGGTGGTGCGTCCCGGGTCGCCCCGACGTGACGCACACCGCGGCGGACGTGCTCGGCCCGGACGCCATCCTCGCACAGTCGATCGAAGCGCGGGCCCTGGGCTCGCGGTGCGCCGCGTTCGGCGGTGATGGCTCGATCGACTCGGTCGAGGAGTGGCTCGATTGCGTGGTCGAAGCGCATTGGTCGACGTCGGCGACGGCGATCGTCACGGAGTTCCCGCGCGCTCTCGAATGGCTCTCCGGGCTTCGGCCGGCGATGCTCGGCCGAAGCGACTCCTCGCAGGCCGTCGCCGCGCTCGACGTGCTCGTGGCGGAGATCGAGACGAGCGGAAGCGTCACCCCGCCCATTCTCCCCGCGACGGGACAGACGATCTCCCATGCGCCCGGCGACGACGGAGCGCTGCGCGTCGGCGCGCCGCTCCGCTTCCGCGACAACGGCGACGGCACGCTCACCGACGAAACGACCAGCCTCGTCTGGGAGAAGAAGTCGGACGACGGCGGGCTGCACGACAAGGACGGCGCATTCCCCTGGGATATCGGCGCGGGATCGATGTGGGAGTGGCTCGCGTCGGTGAACGCCGAGGGCGGCGCTGGCTTCGCCGGCAAGAGCGACTGGCGGATCCCGAACAAGAAGGAGCTCGAGTCGATCGTCGATGCGAGCGCCTTCAATCCGGCGCTGCCCGCCGCCTTTTCCACGAGCTGCACGGCGGGCTGTGCGGCTTCGTCGTGCAGCTGCACGGGGTCGCTCCTGCACTACTGGACCTCCACCAGCGTCGCGGCCGCGCCGACGACCTTCGCCTGGGGCATGCTGCCGTCGAGCGGCGCGGTCCTGGCGAGCAACCGCAAGAACGTGGCGGGCCACGTTCGCGTCGTGCGCGGTCCCTGAACGACCGTTCAGAACTTCAATTTGCGAGGGCCGCCCGGCTCGCACGGGAGGCTTCTCGCTCTGCGATCGCGGATGGAGATGGAGACGCCTCCGCTCGCGCACGCGCCGCATGCCGACATGCGCTGCGAAGAGCGGTCAGAACGGCAGCGAGTTGTCCTCCGCCGCGTAGGGCGCACAGCGCGCCGGGTCGTCCGCCAGATCGAAGCCGATCTCGCGCGCCGCTTTCAACAGCAAGCACTCGACGTGGTCGCCGATGCGCGGGCTCACGTTGAAGATCGCGTTGTCGTTGCCCGGCGCCGCCGCGGCGACCTGCGGGTAGCCTTCCTCCGGCGCGATCAGATAGCCGAGCTGATCGTTCCCGAGACCGAAGACGAAGTGCTCGTCGGCGGGGACGAGCTTTTCCATCGCGAACTGGATCGCCGGATACCCCTCGCCCGGAACCGCCGCGAAGAAGAGGTCGCCGATTCGCGCCGCACTGACGACCGTGCCGATCGTCTCGCCGTCGAGCCAGGGAGGTTGGTTGCTGCGCGAGATCGCGCTGCCGATCACGGCGATCGGGAGGAGCGGGTTCGCGTACGCCTCGCGCAGGAAGAGCTGCGCCGCGGCGACCTCGTTCCCGCGATGCGGGCGCGTCGCCGCGATCGCGTCGAGGACGCGCTCTTCGACGCGCGCCGCGTAGCCTTCGAGCCGCTCGACGTCCGTGTCCGCGGGCACGTCGCCGTCTCGCGGCTGCGTGCGGCCGACGTCCGCGACCATCACGACGGCCGCGTCCAGGCCGAGCGAGCCCTCGAGCGAGGCGGAGACGACTCCCGGCCAATCGGCCGAGACGAGCGTGTTGTCGCTGCCCATCACCGTCGCGTGCGCGGCGTAGTTGACGAGGAGGGAGCGGGGACGCTCCGGATCGCCGCCGATCGGAACCGCGGCGAGCACGCGGACCTCGCCGTCGATGCGGTCGTTCGGAGGCTCGTGGAACTGGCTCGTGATCAGATCGGTCGCTTCGGCGGTGCCGCTCCAGAGCACGGCGGGCTCGCGGCTCGCCCAGGCGTCGAGGATCGCGCCGACCGTCTGGTCGCGGATGTACTCGAGATACGAATCGGGAACGCCTCCCCACACGCCGGTCGTGTCCGGCCCCGCGTGGCTGTGGTCGGAGCCGACGATGACGTGCGTGCGCGGGATCGCGCCGTCCGTCGCGGCCTCGACCGCTGCGGCGACGTCGATGTGTCCGTACGGCCCGCTCTGGTACGCGGCAAACGAGCCTTGCGTCTCGTTCTCGGCGAAGGCGACGGTTCCGTTCGCGCCGCTCACCACGAAGGCGCGCACGTAGATCGGCGCGAGGACGCCGGTCGAGGGCCGCTCGGGCCCGAACCCGTAGCCGCCGAGGTAGACGCTTCCGTCCGGCGGCGCGTTGACGGCGTTCGGCGTGATGTCGCGCCGTGCCGCGCCGACGAGCACGACCTCGCCGTCGTCGCTGCTCGAGCATCCGCCGAGCAAGGTGAGAGTGAGGAGAGCGACGAACGTGACCGCGTCTGCGCGGTTGCCGCGCGCGCGAAGCCGCCGAGAGAACGATGGACGCATGCTTCCTCCTCCGCCGTGCCGCACCGGCGCCTCTGCACGCGGCGGAGGGCTCGACGTGGGCGCCATGTTGGACCCCCGCGTGGAAGCCCGCAAGGCGGCGCGGGACGGAGCGCGAACCTCCGTCCCGCGCGCCTCGCCGTCGAGGCCGTCGAGGCCGTCGAACGAGAGGCTACCCATTTGTAATGAACGTTCGGAATCGCGTCGCGCCGAGCAAGGCAGCACGGTAAGACGGCCCGCCAGCGAATGCGGCCGAACGGACGTCGACGACGCGCGATCAGCCGTCCCAGAGACGGTCGAGGGTCCGCTCGACCCCCGCGAAGAGGAAATCGATCTCCTCGTGGGTGACGATCAGGGGCGGCGACATCGCGATCAGGTCGCGAATGCCGCGCACGATGACGCCCTCCTTCCGGAGGAGCGCGACCGCCTTCGCCCCGAGGATCGGGGGCGTCTGGAGAGCCGGGCGCCCTCCGCGGGGCAGCAGGTCGAGCGCTCCGATCAACCCGAAGCCGCGCACCTCGCCGACCGCGGGATGGCCCGCGAAGGCGTGGAGCTTCTTCTGGAAGTAGGGGCCGACGTCGTCGCGTACGCGCTCGATCAGCTTCTCGCGCTCGAGGATCGCGATGTTGGCGAGCGCCGCCGCGGCCGCGACCGGATGCCCCGTGTACGTGAAGCCGTGCGCGAGGTACCCGCCGCGCTTCAGCACGTCCGCGATCGGATCCGAGACGAGCGTCGCGCCGAGCGGGACGTAGCCGCTCGTGATGCCCTTCGCGGTGTTGACGAAGTCCGGCTCGAGGTCCCACAGCGAGGAAGCGAACCACGCACCGAGCCGTCCGAAGCCGGTGATCACCTCGTCCGCGACGAAGAGGATGCCGTGCTTCCGGCAGAGCTCGCGCAGCGCCTTCAGGTGTCCGGGCGGAGGAACGATCACGCCGCCGGCGCCCTGCACGGGCTCCGCGAAGAACGCGGCGATGGTGTCGGCGCCCTCCTTCGCGATCAGGCGCTCGGTCTCCTCGAGGCACCACGCCGCGTAGTCGGCGGGGCTCTTCTCGCTCGCGACGCCGTACGGGTGCGGGCCCGGGACGTGCAGGAAGCCCGGCAGCGGCAGATCGAACGGCTCCGTGCAGCTCGGAAGGCCCGTCATGCTCGTCGTCGCGAGCCCGACTCCGTGGTAGCTGAACGTGCGCGTCAAGATTTTCGTGCGACGCGGCTCGCCGCGGAGCTTGTGGTACGCACGGATCAGCTTCAGCGCCGTCTCGTTCGCCTCCGAGCCGGAGTTGGAGAAGAAGACCTTTCCGAGCCCGCGCGGCGCGAGCGAAGCGAGCTTGTCGGCGAGGAGGATCGTCGGCTCGGTCGTCGTGTTGAAGAACGACGGATAGAAGGCGACGGTCTCGATCTGCTTTCGCACCGCCTCCGCGATCTCGCGTCGGCCGTAGCCGACGTTGACGCACCAGAGCCCCGCGAGCCCGTCGAGAAGGCGCTGGCCCGTCTCGTCGGTCACGTGGCAGCCCGAAGCCTCCTGGATGACGTGCGTTCCCTGACGGTGCAGGTCGGGATGGTCCGTGAAGGGGTGGAGGAGATGGGCCTCGTCGCGTCGTCGGAGATCGGCGAGATGTGCGGTTTCCATGCGGCCGAGGATAGAGCACGAAGGGCTCCAAGGGCTACACTGGCCTCCGTGCCGTCGCCCGAGCTCATCGCGGAGGACCTGGCGCCCGGAGACTCGGGCTCGCTTCGGGTCGACTGGTCGCGCCTTCGCATCGAGCGGATCCGCTCGCCGGAGCATCCGCTCTTCGCGCGGGTCTACGACCGTCTCTGGGCGGAGTTCGGCGATCTCGGCGAGATGGAGACGCGCGACGTCATCGTCGACCGGCTCGCGTGGGACCCGCGGCGTCCCGTCGGCGATCATGCGCTCCTGTACGAGATGCTCGCCGTGGTCGATGGGGACGAGATCGTCGGCGTCCGCGACCACACGGCGATCGTTCCGAACCTCGCACGCGCTCGCGCCGAGCCGGCGGCGGCGCGCGTCGTCGTCCACCTCTCGCACGTCATCGTCGAGCCGCCGTTTCGCGGCGGGGGGCTCGCGGGTTGGTTCCGCGCGCTTCCGGTGCAGGCCGCACGGGAATGCTTCGAGGCGGTCGCGTCGCGTGCGCCGCGAGCGAAGCAGATCGCGCTCGTCGCGGAGATGGAGCATCCGGAGGAAAGGAATCCACGCGTGACGGCACGCCTTCGATCGTACGAGCGCGCCGGCTTCCGGAAGATCGATCCGACGGTCGTGCGGTACGTGCAGCCGGACTTCCGGTCGCCGCAGGAGATCGATGCGACCTCCGTGCAGCCGCTCCCGCTCGTGCTCGTCGTGCGGCGCGTCGGGCGCGAGACCGAGGAGAGCCTGCCGGGCGACGAGGTGCGGGCCATCGTCGAAGCGCTCTACGGGATGTTCGGCGTGCACGCGGCGGAGCGGCACATGCAGCCGCTCCGCGCCGTCGTGGAAGCACTCCCGCACACGGAGCCGGTAGCGCTCCAGCCGCCTCTTTCGACGGAGGGCCGGGGATGACGATCACGACCTACTACCATCCGGGCTACGCCGCTCCGATCGGCGATCACGTGATGCCGATCACGAAGTTCGGCATGGTCGCGGACGGGCTCGCAGGGAATGCGGCCGTGCGGCTCGCGGAGCCGGAGCCTCTGACGGAAGCGGACCTGCGCCGCGTGCACACATCCGAGTACATCGAGGCCGTCCGCACGGGAGAGCCGCGCGCGCTCGCCGAGTCTCAGAAGATGTCGTGGTCGCCGGAGCTCTTTCCCTCGGTGCGCCTGACCGGAGGAGGCTGCCTCGCGGCGGCGCGTCGCGCGCTTGAGGACGGCGTGTCCGCGGCGCTCGTGAGCGGCTTCCACCACGCGCACGCGGATCACGGCGAGGGCTTCTGTACGTTCAACTCGCTCGTCGTCACCGCGGACGTGCTGCACGCTGCCGGAGCGATCCGCCGCATCGCGGTTCTCGACATGGACCTCCATTACGGGAACGGGACGGCCTCGCTTGCGCCCGCGCGACCGTACCTCTTCAACCTTTCGATCTACGGGAACGACTACGACCGGAACCAGGCGTTCCGGGACGTCTCGACCGTCCGTCACGTCGACGGTTCGAACCACCGCTCGATCGCGCTTCCGAACGGCTCGGGCCGCGCCGAGATGCTCGAAGCGATGGAGCGCGGTCTGCCGCAGATCCTCGCCTGGGGCCGGCCGGATCTGATCCTCTATCAGGCGGGCGCCGACCCGTATCGCGAGGATCCGTACTCGCCGCTCGAGCTCGATCACGACGATCTGCGCGAGCGCGACCGCCGAGCGCTCGCCTGGGCGAAGGAGGAAGGCATCCCGATCGCCTGGGTGCTCGCCGGAGGATACACGAAGGACACGAGCCAGGTCGTCCGGGTCCATCTGAGCACTTTCGAGGCAGCGCGAGAGGTATTTGCGTAGGCCAGGGGCGGGCCGCTTCGAGAAGACCGCGCGATTCCGCTCGGGACGGTTGTAAAGCCGGGCGCTTCGGGGGTACACGCGACCAAGCCATGAAAGCGGTCAACACGTCGCTGGCGATCTGGACGGCGGTGGTGATGGTGTTTTTCTACCTGCCGATCGCCATCCTCGTCGGCTTCTCGTTCAACACGTCGCGGCTGAACATCCTGTGGGAAGGGTTCACGCTCGAGTGGTACGCGTCGATCTGGCGCGACGCGGTGCTCGTCCGCGCGCTGGAAAACAGCTTGATCGTCGCCGCGATCTCGACCTTGCTCTCGGTCGTCCTCGGAACGACGGGCGCCTGGATGCTCTACCGCTATCGCGTCCCGGCGGTGCGTCTTTGGCAGACGCTCGTCTTCATCCCGATGATCATCCCCGAGGTGATCATGGGGGTGAGCCTCCTGATCCTCTTCGTCGTGATCCAGCTCGAGCTCGGCTTCGCGACGATCATCATCTCGCACATCACGTTCTGCTTCCCGTTCGTGATGGTCGCGATCGAAGCGCGGCTCGCGGGCCTCGACGCCTCGCTCGAGGAGGCGGCGATGGACCTCGGAGCGACGCCCGCCGTCGCCTTCCGGAAGGTGCTCGTTCCGTACCTGATGCCGGCGATCGTCTCGGGCGCCCTGATGTCGTTCACGCTCTCGCTCGACGAGCTGATCGTCACGTACTTCACGGCGAGCGCCGGTACGCGGACGCTCCCGCTCGAGATCTTCGGTCGCGTCAAGAAGGGTCTCGATCCGACGTTGAACGCGATCTCGACCGTCTTCATTCTCGCCACCGTCTCCGTGGTCTTGATCTCGGAGCTCCTCAAGCGGCGAAGCCGCTGAGGCAAGCAAGCAAGGAGGATCCATGAAGCGCATCGCGAGCCTCGCCGGCGTCTTTCTCGCCGCCGCCTCGGTCCTGGCCGGCTGCCAGTCGGCGCAGGAGCCTCCGAAGGAGATCAACCTCTTCGCGTGGTCGGAGTACGTGCCGCAGGGGGTGATCGACGGCTTCACGAAGGAGACCGGGATCAAGGTGAACTACGAGGCGTACGCCTCGAACGAGGAGATGCTCGCGAAGCTCGTGTCGGGCGCGCAGAAGTACGACCTGATCCAGCCTTCGGAGTACACGATCGAAGCCCTGATCAAGGAGAACCAGCTCCTCCCCGTCGACTGGTCGAAGGTGCCGAACTCCAAGAACATCGGCTCGCAGTTCAAGAACCTGCCCCACGATCCCGAGCACAAGTACAGCGTGCCGTGGATGGCGGGATCGGTCGGCATCGTCGTCAACAGCGAGAAGGTCACGGAGGAGATCGACGAGTACGACGACGTCTTCCAGGAGAAGTACTCGGGCCGCATCGTCGTCCTCGACGACCCGCGCGAGATCGTGAGCTGGGCGCTCGGCAGCATCGGCAAGGGCCCGAACGACGTGACGCCGGAGACGCTCGAGCAGGTGAAGCCGATCCTCGCGAAGTGGCTGCCGCTCGTGAAGGTCTACGACTCGGACAGCCCGAAGACGGCGCTGCTGAACGGAGACGTCGACATCGGCATCGTGTGGTCGGGAGAGGCGGCGATCCTCTACAACGAGAATCCGAAGTTCAAGTACGTGCTGCCGAAGGAAGGCGCGCACCAGTTCGTCGACAGCCTCGCGATTCCCGCGAACGCGCCCAATCCCGAAGGCGCGATGGCGTTCATGGACTACATCCTCCGTCCGGAGGTCAGCAAGCTGATCTCGGCGGACTTCCCGTACACGAACCCGAACGTCGAGGCGCAGAAGCGGCTCTCGCCGGAGGAGAAGAACAATCCCGCGAGCTATCCGCCGGGCGATCCGAAGCTCGAGGGGTTCCGCGACATCGGCGAGCAGGCCGTGCAGATCGACAAGATCGTGACCGACATGAAGGCGGAGGGCTGAGCTTCTCTCGCTTCATTTCGATCGGACACCTGAGCGAATCGGAGCATGCGAACCGGACAGACCACGATCGCCGCCGCCGCGTCGGTGCGCCAGCGGACGCCGGGCGTCACCGCGTGGCTCCTGATGGCACCGCTCTTCCTGTGGGTGCTCCTGTTCGTCGTCGCGCCGACGCTGATCATGCTCGTCTACAGCTTCTGCGAGCGCGGCACGCTCGGCGGCGTCGTGTTCAAGTTCACGCTCGCGAACTACGCAGCGGTCTTCGACGCGACGTATCTCCGGATCGTCATCCGCTCGATCCTGTTCGCGGGGCTGACGACCGCGGTCTGCCTCGTGATGGGCTACCCGGTCGCCTACCACATCGGTCGGAGCTCCGAGAAGTGGCGGAACATCCTTCTCATGCTCGTCATGATCCCGTTCTGGACGAGCTTCCTCATCCGCACCTACGCGTGGATGACGATCCTGAAGAGTGAGGGGCTCTTGAACAGCCTCCTCGTGCAGTACGGGTTGATCACGCAGCCTTTCGAGATGCTCTACACGCCCGGCGCGGTCGTCCTCGGCCTCGTCTACACGTTCCTGCCGTTCATGATCCTGCCGATCTACACGTCGGTCGAGAAGCTCGACAACGCGCTCGTCGAGGCGGCGTTCGATCTCGGCGCAGGGCCGATGCGCGCGTTCTCGAAGGTGATCGTGCCGATGACGTCGCCGGGGATCACGGCCGGGATCCTGCTCGTCTTCGTTCCCGCGCTCGGACTCTATGCCGTCAACGACATCCTCGGTGGTGGCAAGGTCGACATGATCGGCAACATCATCGAGAACCAGTTCAAAGGGAACGCGCGCAACTGGCCGTTCGGCGCGGCGCTCGGGATCGCGCTGATGGCTGCGTTCGGAATTGCCTTCTGGTTCACGGGGCGGCGTCAGGCTACCGTGCAGACTTCGTGAACGGAGGGCGAGACCCAGGAGCGAGAGCAGCGATACGACGTCTTTGCGTGCAAACCTGCGATTGTCGAGTTGCGGCTCATTCCGCACAACGGAGGCCATCATGGGCGACAAGTCACCCAAGTCGAAGCAGAAGGACCAGAAGCAGAAGGCCACACAGAAGGCTGCGAGCGCCGCGCAGGCAAAGAGCAAGCAGGCCCCGGCGGCTCCTGCGATGCCAGGCAAGGGACGGAAGTAAGCGCTCGCGAGGCTCGCCCGCCGCTCAATCCAGAAGGCCACCCTCGGGCGCGGGCCGGGCGCGCTGGTTGTAGAGCATCTTCACGAGCTCTTCGATCTGCTCCTTCGAGAGCTTCGAGTAGTCCGAGGAGAGATCCGAGCCCACCGCCATGCCGCGCTGCACGCCGGGCCGGCGGCCGAGCTCGTCGAACCAGCGCTTGAAGTACGGGAACTCCGCGACGTCCTGCCCCTGGCTCTCCCAGCCGACGGTCCACGGGTAGCAGATCATGTCCGCGATCGTGTACTCGTCGCCCGCGACGTAGCGCCGATCGTAGAGGCGGTTGTTGAGGACGCCGTAGAGGCGGTTCACCTCGTCCGTGAAGCGCCGCACCGCGTACGACTGGTCGCCCTGGCCGTCGCCGAGCCGGCGGAAGTGGCCGCACTCGCCGGTCTTCGGTCCCTGGTTCGCCATCTGCCAGATGACCCACTGCACGACCTCGGAGCGTCCGCGCAGGTCCTTCGGCATGAACCTCCCGGTCTTCTCGGCGAGGTAGAGCATGATCGCGCCCGACTCGAAGATCGCGATCGGCTCGCCTCCGCCCGGCGGGTCGTGGTCGACCATCGCCGGCATGCGGTTGTTCGGGCTGATCCGGAGGAACTCCGGCTCGAACTGGTCGCCCTGGCCGATCCGGCAAGGAACGATGCGGTAGGGAAGGCCGCACTCCTCGAGCTGGATCGTCACCTTCTTCCCGTTGGGAGTCGGCCAGTAGTGGAGATCGATCATCGTTCCTCCTGACTGGAGCGCCGCGTCACCGCTCGAATCGTGAGACGCTCTTCGCGCAGCCACCGAGCTGGGTCAATCCATCCCCGCTGCGCCTCTCGTAACCGGGAGACGAAGGACCGACGGTTTGACGAGATGCTTCGACAGAGAACGACTCTGCCCACTTTGGTTGGCGATTCTACGACTCGCTGCGAACCGTCCTTCGCGGTTGTGTGGGCATCCGGCGCCGTCTCGATCGGCCGGTCAGCGTCGAACTCGCCGTCGTTGCAATGGAAATCGGGAATCCCGCGTCTTCGGGGCGTGCTGGCAGGCGCCTTGCAAAGTGCCCCCTTCCGGAGAGCTTGGGATGCTTCGTTCGACACGTCGACGACTCGGAGTGGCCGCCGTCACGGCGCTGCTCCTCGCGGCAACCCTGTCGCCGGGGACGAGCCACGCTCGCGCGGAGCGGGTCGTTCTCTCCTCGGACGCGTCGGGCTCACGGCTCGCGCGGGAATCGCTCGATCTCTGTCTCGGCTCGAAGCTCGATCGCGGTCTCGAGCTCGCTGAGAAGGCCGTGGCGGAGACGCCGAACGATGCGAAGGCCCACTTCGCGGTCTTCTGCAATCTCGGCCGCCAGCTCGAGACCCGCGGCGCGGATCTCGCGAGCGTCTCCGACGTCGGCCGCCTGAAGGAAGAGATCGACCGTGCGCTCGAGATCGAGCCGGCGTTCATCGACGCGCTCATCGCGAAGGGACGCTTCCTCGATCAGCTTCCGTGGATCATGGGCGGCGACGACGACGAGAGCGAGCAGCTTCTCCGGAAGGCGGTCTCGCTCGCGCCGGATTACGCGCAGGCGCGCGTCTTCCTCGCGGAGTTCCTTCTCGAGCACGACGAGACGGAGGAAGCGCGGCGTCTCGCGATCGAGGCTTCGATCCTCGCGAAGGCGAGCGGCGAGCGCGAGCTCCTCGCTCGCGCGCGCACGGTCGCCGACGAAGCGCGCGGCTGATCAGGTCGGCTGCGGGTTTGGCATCCGGCGAGCCGCGATCGGCTCGACCCGCACCAGCAGCAGGATGATCAGGCCCGCCGCGAAGACTCCGAACCCCGCCGTCGCGAGCGGCGCGAGCCAGTCCCCGGTGCGGTCGCGCAGGAATCCCGCCAGGTAGGGGCTCACCACTCCGCCGAGCGCCATGCAGAAGTTCACGGTGGCGGCGACGGTCGCGGTCGCGTGCGGCGCGAGGACGGCGGGCAGGCTGAAGAGCGGCGCCACGGCGAGACCCTGGATGAGGCCGTTCAGCGTGAAGAACGCGATCGCGACGTAGCCGTTCGGAGCGAGCGCCGCGATGAAGATGCAGCTGCCCGAGCCGAGAAGCCCGAAGCAGGCGAGCCGCTTCCGCGCAGTCCCCTCCGGCATGCCCCGCTGCACGAGCCGATCGGCGATCACGCCGCCGAGAAGGAGAGCGGCGATCCCGCCGAAGGTCGGGATCGTGTTCACCCAACCCATCTGCTGCATCGACAACCCCCACGCCTCCAACAGGTAGGTGGGGAACCACGCGACGAAGAGCCACATCGAGTAGCCCCAGAAGAGTCCTGCGCCGGCGAGAGCGAGGATGGGGCGAGTGCGGATCAGGTCCCAGGCGTTCGTCTGGCTCGAGACGTGTGCTGCGTGGGCTTCGCGCGGTGCCGAGGGAACGCGTGGCGCGAACAGGATCCACGCGACGACCCAGACGAAGCCGAGCACCGCGCAACCGTAGAAGATCCACGACCAGTGGAAGAGCGTCACGAGCCACGCGATCAGCGGCGAGGCGAGGAGCGGTCCGACCTGCGTGCCTGCGAAGCAGAGCCCCTGCGCGCGCGCGAGCTCGTCCGGCGCGAAGGCGCGCGTGTTGATCGCCGTCTGCCCCGGGTTGTTCACCGACTCGAAGAGACCGAGGAGGAAGCGAACGACGAGGAGGACTCCGAACCACTCGAACACGGGCGGCGTGAGCGCCGTCGCGAGCGACCAAGCCGCGCACATCGAGGCGAGGATCCAGAACGCGCCGAAGCGATCGATGAGGAGGCCGGACGGGATCTGCCCCGCGGCGTAGCCGAGCAGCGTCGCCGACATCACCGTGCCGAGGGTCGCGCGCTCCCAGCCGAGATCGGCGAGGATCACCGGCGCGACGATCGTGATGTTCACCCGATCGACGAAGTTGATCAGGTTCATCCCGAAGAGGAGCGCGAGGAGGCGAGGCCGCGAGCCGGGCGGCAGGACGACGGGCGCGAGGGGAGTCGCCGTCTCGGCGGGCGTCGCCACGGCGCGAAACGACCATCTTGGAGCCGCTTCTTCAAGCGCTTCTCGCGTCTTGCCGATGGAGGGCGTGACGCCGCGTGTCGCGAAGCTGACACACGTCAGTATTCGTTGACACATGTCAGCTCCGCGGCTAGCGTCGGACGATGCTGACCTGGACGCCGCTTCGGCTCGCCCGCGCCCGAAAGGGCGATCGCACCCGAGAGCGGCTCCTCCAGGCGGCGCTCGAGGAGTTTCGTGCCGTCGGCTTCGAGCAAGCGAGCGTCGGTCCGATCGCCGCGCGCGCCGGAACGTCGCGAGCGAGCTTCTACTTCCACTTCCCCTGCAAGGAGGCGGTGCTCCTCGACCTGCAGTGGCGGGTGGAGCAGAGCGTCATCGAGCGGACGCAGACCCAGCGCAGTCTTCGCGCGTTCCTGATCGCGCTGGTCGACGCCCTCATCGCGGAGGAGGAGCGCTTCGAGTGCGAGGACCTGATGCGCGACATGCTGGCGGTCTACATCCGTCGGCCCGCGGGCCTCGACCTCGCCGACCAGCCGTTCCCACTGATGATGGAGGTCGGCCGGAGGTTCGCCGCGGCGCGCGAGACCGAGCTTCGCGCGGGTCTCGATCCGGCGCAGGCGACACATCTGTTCTTGATGGCTCTCTTCGGCGCTTTCGTGGGCCTCCCGGGCCCGTTCTCGCTGCGGCGAGACGACCTTCTCCAGCTCGCTTCGCTGTTTCTGGCGGAGCCGATTCCACGCGACCCCAGCGAGTCCTGAATGCAAACGTACGCCACTCTTCTCGTCCGGCGCGCCTGGCTGGTGCTCGGCGTTCTCGCGGTCGCGACGGTCGTCGTCGGCTCCGGCATCGGCAAGCTTCGCGCCGAGTTCGACGTCGAGGCGAGCCTGCCGCAGGACCACCCGTTCGTCGTCGCGGACAAGACGATCCGGAAGGAGTTCGGCGGGCGAAACACGGTGATCGCGCTGATCGTCCCGCGCGAGGGCGACGTCTGGCAGACGGACGTCCTCCAGATCGTGCGCGACGCGACGCTCGCAGCACTCCGCCTCGACGACGTCATCGGGCAGAACGTCGTCAGCCTCGCCGCGCCGAGCGTGCGCTACATCGAGGACGTCGGCGGCGCGTTGACCGTCGACTACCTGATGACGGAGCCGCCGCAGACTCCGGAGGAGATCGCGGCTCTCCGTGCGAAGGTCGAGTCGGACCCGCAGCTCCGCGGCATGGTCGTCACGCCGGATCAGCGCGCTGCCGTGCTCGTCCTCGACTTCTGGGAGACGGCGAAGGGCGCGGCGCTCGCCGAGAGTGTGTTGAGCCTCGCCGAGCCGTTCCGCGATCGGCCCGTCGACTTCTACTTCGCCGGCGAGCCGATGCTCGCCCTGAGCGACGCGGAGCAGACGGAGGAGATCGGGTGGCGGATGCCCCTCATCTTCTCCGTGATCGCGCTGATGCTGCTCGTCTCCTTCCGCAACCTCCAGGGGATGCTGATCCCGATGCTGACCGCGGTGCTGAGCACCGTGTGGGGCCTCGGATTGATGGGGCACACCGGCATCGTGATCGACACGTGGAACATGGCGACGCCGGTCCTCCTGATCGCGATCGCCGCCGGCCACTCGGCGCAGATGCTGAAACGCTACGTCGAGGAGGTCGCGCGGCTCGGCGACAACAAGGCCGCGGTCGTCGCGACGATGGTTCGCATGGGGCCGGTGATGATCGCCGCGGGCGGCGTCGCGGCGCTCGGCTTCGCTTCCCTCGCGCTGACGGGAATCCCGGCGATCGTCGGCTTCGGGCTCGCGTGCTCGTACGGCATCAGCAGCGCCGTGCTGCTCGAGATGACGTTCATCCCGGCGCTGCGGAGCGTCCTGCCGGCGCCGCGGGCGCGGATCGCGAAGGGTGGGCTCACCGGGCGACTGCTCGTGCTTCTCGAGAAGGCGATCCTCGATCGGCGCGGCCGACCGGTGTTGATCGCGACCGGAATCGCTCTGGCTCTGGCCGCCGCGGGAGCGGCGCAGGTCCGCACGTTCGGATCGATGCGCGAGTACGTGGCGACGAACTCGATGCCGCGCGACCATCTCGAGGAGGTCGAACGCCACTTCCCGGGCACGGTCACGATGACCGTGATGTACGAGGGGCCGCCCGACAGCGTGAAGCAGGTTCCCGTCCTGCAGCACATGGAGGCCCTTCGCGCCGCGCTCGAGAGCGATCCGATCGTGTGGCGGACGACGTCGCTCGCCGACCTCGTGAAGATGCTGCACAAGACGTTCAATGGTGAGGCGCCGGATCCGTATCGCGTTCCCGAGGATCAGGAGCTCGTCTCGCAGCTCGTCTTCCTCGGCGACTCGCCGGCGTTCGAGCGCTTCATCGACCGGGGCTACACGAAGTCGTTGATGACGTTCTTCCTCTCGGACGACGACACGGCGCGGATCGGGCTAGTCGTTCGACGGGCCGAGAATTGGGTCGCCGCGAATCCGCCTCCCGACGGAGTCCGCGTCCTGATCGCGGGCGGAGCGGGTCCGACGATGGTCGCCGTCAACGAGCACACGACGGAGAGCAAGATCGTCAATGTGCTGATGGTGCTTCTTGCGATCTATGGTGTGTCGTCGGTCGTGCTGCGGTCTGCGGTCGGCGGGCTGTACGTGATCACCCCGATCGTCGTGAGCCTCGTGCTGCTGCTCGGCTTGATCGGCTGGACGGGGATCCGGCTCGACATGGGTTCGGCGACGATGATGGCGATGTCGGCCGGCATCGGCGCCGACTATGCGATCTACTTCCTCTATCGTCTGCGCGAGGAGCGTGCGCGGGCTTCGAGCGACGAGCAGGCGCTGCAGGCTGCGCTTTTCACGTCGGGTCGGGCGGTGATCTTCGTCGCGGCGAGCATCGCCGCCGGCTTCTCGATGATGGGGCTCTTCTCGAGCTTCTTCGGGCTGCGTCTGTTCGGGACGCTGATCCCGGTCTCGATGGTCTTCTCGTGCCTGGCCGCATTGTCCCTGATGCCGGTCCTGGCGCTGCGGCTGCGGCCGGCGTTCCTGTTCGGGCCGCCGGAGGGCGAGACGGAGGGCGAGACGGAGGGCGAGACGGAGGGCGGGCTGTTCGGCGAGCGCTTCCTCAGCGGAGTTTCGGCTCGCTTCAGGACGCTGCTGGAGCGTCGGGGGCGTTGTCTCGCAAGGATGAGATGATCATTGGTAGCTGCATGTAGAAGCGGCTGCCACATTCCGCCTCTGATTCCACCCACACTCGCCCTCCATGTGCTTCGACGACTCGCTTCACGATGGCGAGCCCAACGCCAGAGCTCTGGGGATCACTCGGGCGGGGAACTCGTGAGTAGAGTTCGAAGATCCGGTGGTGATAGTCGCTAGGGATTCCGCAGCCGTTGTCGCGGACACAGATGGTTGCGACGGTTGATTCGATCCGAGCTTCGACCGCGATCACGCCTCCGCTGGCCGGCAGGTGCTTGACGGCATTCTCCAAAAGATTCGAGAACGCATGCTCGAGCTTCACGGCCTGGCCCAAGATCCTCGGAAGAGGGGCCGTGATGATCCTCGCACCTCGAGCAGCGGCTTTCGGCTGAATCGCCTCGAGCACGCCGGCGATGGTTTGATCTAGGTCGACCTCGGTTCGCCGCTCTGGCTCCCAAACGATCCGGAACAACCGCAAGAGGTCTCGCACCATGTCCTCGGCGCGGCTGAGAAGCCTCACGACACGTCCCAGGTCCTCACGTGCCTCGGCTCCGAGGCTCCCGCCATCCCGATCCAGCACCAAGTCCGTCGTCAGCAGCGCCGAGCTGATCGGACTTTTCAGATCGTGCGCCACCGTGTGCACGAGGTCCTTCAGCTCCTGCTGCTTGCTCTCGAGCAGCCCCTCCACCCGCCCGAGCCGGTCATTCGAGAGCTTCATCAAGAGGTGCGGGCCAAACGTCGCCAGCGAGAACCCGATCGCGGCCGGCAACCCCTCCATCACCCACGCGAGGTTGATCACGAACACGAACAACGGTGCGACCAGGATCACCACGACGACCAGGTCCACCCGCTCGTCGTCGAGGCGCCATCGCAGCACGCCGCCGAGGCGCAACGCCTCGGTCATCGGGAGCGGCATCATCGCGTGAAGTGCGCCGAGGAGAGCGAGCGTCGCGAACTCGGCGACTGCGATCGCCGGAATCAAGCCGAGCTCGAAGCTCGATTGTAGCCAGACGAAGATCCCGTAGCGCAGCAGCACGCCGAAGGCCGCGAGCGTGCCGGCAGTACCATGGTCGATCCAGGCCTGTAGGCGCTGACCCGGCTCCGCATTGCCGAGCACCGGCTCGAGTGGCGGCGGCAAGGACATCCAGCCCCGGCGCGCCAGCCACGCGAGCGCGGGATACGAGATCAGCCGCTGCGCGTACTCGAGCGTGACCACGGCCGGACCCGCGATGTACGCAAAGGCGTTCATCGCCGTGTAGTACGGGAGCGCGAACGGGAACCTCGACCCGAGCCAGACGAACTGGAGAACGAGAGCCAGGAAGAAGTAGGCGACGTAGACGGCGCGCGAGCTGCCCTCCATCGTCGCCGCCGCACCGATTGCGATGGCGACACCCAGGAGGGAGTACGCCGCTCTCAGAGCCGAGACGCGAGTTCCCCGCGATGGGCCATCGTCAGACCTCGATTGTCCGCCGTCAGCGACGGGACGACTCGCCGCGCCCGCCGCCGGATCGCTCACTCGACGTCCTCTTCCTTCTCTCGGTGGTCCGCGCCCGAAACGACGCCTCCCTGACGCACCTCCACCCCGAGCTTCTTCATCTTCGCCCAGAGCGCTTCGCGCGTGATCCCGAGGCTCCGCGCCGTCGCTTCCCGATTGTTCCCGTGCTCGCGCAGGCGCTCGACGATCATCGCCACCTCGACGTCCTGCACGATGGACTTGAGCGCACGCTCGTCGGCGTCGACGCCACCCTCCAGCGCCAACGCGATCGCGGGGGAAAGCGCCCCCAGCCCGATCGGCGAGCCCGGCTCTGCACAGAGCACCAGCCGATGCATCTCGTTCTGCAGCTCGCGCACGTTCCCCGGCCACGCGTACCGCTCGAACGCGGCGAACACCTCGTCGGAGATCTCGGGCGTCTCGAGCTGCTCGCGCGTCGCGTAGACCGAAGCGAAGTGACGCGCGAGAACACGGATGTCCTCCCCGCGCTCGCGCAGCGGGGGAATTCGAACGGGGAACACGCGAAGCCGGTAGAAGAGATCCTTCCGGAACTTCCCCTCCTTCACAGCCGCCGCCAGGTCCACGTTCGCCGCGCTGACGATCCGGACGTCGATCTTCCGCGCCTGCGTCGAGCCGAGCGGGCGGATCTCCCCGTCCTGCAGCACGCGCAGCAGCTTCGCCTGGATCGCGAGGCTCGTCTCGCTGACCTCGTCGAGAAACAGCGTCCCGCCCGAGGCCGCCTCGAAGAGCCCGCGTCGATCGCTATCCGCTCCCGTGAACGCGCCGCGCACGTGGCCGAAGAGCTCGCTCTCGAGCAGTGCCTCCGGAAGCGCCGCACAGTTCTGTGCGATGAAGGCCGACCGCGCACGGGGACCCCGCTCGTGGATCGCACGCGCGAAGACCTCCTTCCCCGACCCGCTCTCGCCTTCGAGCAGCACCGGTACCGAAGACCGGGCCGCCCGCTCCGCGAGAGCGAGCGCCGCTCGCAACGCCGCGCTCCCTCCTACGATCCCAGCGAACTGCGCGACGACGGCACCGGCCTCAGTAGAGTCCGCGAACCCGGGCGCCGTTTCCCGCACCCGGGACGCCGTTCGTTCGAGCTCGCGCCGACCGAGCGCCTCGCGCACCTTCACGACGACCGTGCGCAAGTACCGCCCATGCTTGACGACGTAATCCGAAGCCCCGAGCTTCATCGCCTCGACAGCGATCTCCGCCGAGTCCGCTCCCGTCAGCATGATCACGGGAACGTCCTTCGCGACGCCGCGCAGCCGGCGCAGGCACTCGAGCCCCGTCGCGTCCGGAAGCCGGTAGTCGAGAAGAATGCAATCCGCAGGAGGGTCGGCGAAGGCAACCGCCTCCTCCCCCGCCCGCGCCGTCTCGAAGCACTGCAGCGTGAACGCGGGATCGTCCTCGCGCAGCGCGCGACCGAGGAGGCGACCTACGTCCGGGTCGTCGTCAATTAGAAGGATCGCCGACCGACGTCCCATGGGTCTCCCAGAACTCCACGACCATGTCGCGCAGCGCCTGCACTCGGGACGGCTTGAAGGCGAAGTCGGTTGCGCCGGCGCGGAGAGCGTCCTCGCGTGCGCTCTCCCGCTCGTCCCTCGTCAGGACGAGGATCGGGATTTCGCGCAGCGACGGAAGGGCGGCGAGACGCTGCAGCAAGCTCGGCGCGGTGGTGTCGGGGAGGTGGTAGTCGAGCAGGACGACGTCGGGCAGGGACGTCTCGTCGGCCTCGGCGTCCTTCAAGAGCGCGATCGCCTCGAGGCCGTTGCCGGCGGTGGTCACGTCGAATCCGGGCGATCCGATCGCGAGGGCACGCTCCGCCGCCGAGAGGAACGAGGTGTCGTCGTCGACGATGAGGACGCGAACGCGCCGCGCCGTCGCCTCCTCGCCGCGCGCACGCGGATCGCCCGCAGCGCTCGGCGATCGCTCGGGCCGGTGCGGACCGCGCCGGCTCGAGAGCTCGCGGGGCCATCCGAATCCCCGCTCCTCCACGAGCAACATCCTCGTGCTCCTTAGGGGAAACCGGTCTCGCCGGTCAAGGAAATCGCAAAAGGCGCAAGAGCGCAGACGCTTACGGCGCCGCGCCGCCCAGCTCCCGCAGGCGTCGCTCCAAAAAAACGCCGCTCCTGCTCCTGCGTCGTCAGCTCGAGCGCTCGCTCGTACGCCGCGCGCGGGGGGTCGTCGGTTGAACCCGGATGCGCTCGACCAGGGGTGCGAGCAGCCGGGTTGCCCGGAAACGACGAAGGAGGAATCAATGGTGTCGGAAGCGAAGACCAGTGGGGACGAGCAACGGATCCGCGGACGGATCGAGAGCCGGGCGGCGGCACTCCGTGCCAAGGACATCGAGGGCGTGATGGCCCACTACGCATCGGACGCCCTGTCCTTCGATCTCGCACCTCCGCTCCAGCACGAGCGCCGCGAGATCCGCCGCGGGCTCGTGGGTGCCGTTCTACTACATGGATGGAAGCCATCGAGCGTCCGTCGACCTGAAGCCGTGACGACCGACCAGACGACCAACGAGGGACGAACATGAAGTACATGCTGCTCATCTACGGCGACGAAAACCTGCTCGATGACGACGAGCGCGCGCGTTGCTACGACGAATCCACGCAGCTCAGCGTCGATCTGGCGACGGCGGGAAAGTTGCTCGCCGCGTCGCCGCTTCACCCTACGTCGATGGCGACGAGCGTTCGCCTGCGTGAGGGGAAACGCCTCGTGACGGACGGACCGTTCGCGGAGACCCGCGAGCAGCTCGGCGGCTTCCATCTCGTCGACGCGAACGACCTCGACGAGGCGATCTCGTTCGCGTCGCGCATCCCGATGGCACACAAGGGGACGATCGAAGTTCGGCCGGTCATCGAGCTGCCGGGCCTGCCGCCGAGCCGGCTCTGAGGGCCGCGGCAAACGCACACGCGACAAACGCACACGCCACAAACGCAGACAAGAGGAGGGAGGACGTCATGGCAAAGAACGTCACGTTGGATTCGCGTCTCACGGGCCGCTCGCGCTCGTCCCGCCTCGGTCGCGAGCGCCGAGGCTCCGGTCTCAAGGTCGTCCTCGCGCTCCTCGCGATCGCCGTCGTCGGATTTCTCGTCGCGGTTGCCCTCCAGCCGGCGGCGTTCCGCATCTCGCGCAGCGCAACCATGCAGGCCCCGGCTTCCGCGGTCTTCGCGCAGGTGAACGACTTCCACAACTGGACCGCGTGGAACCCGTGGCAGAAGCTCGATCCCACGGCGAAGAACACGTTCTCCGGTCCGACCTCCGGCGTCGGCTCGGTCTTCGAATGGGACGGCAACGACGAGGTCGGCGCGGGTCGCATGACGATCGTCGAGAGCCGTCCCGACGACCTCATTCGCATCAAGCTCGAATTCCTCCGCCCCATGGAGGCGACGAACACGGCCGAGTTCGTTTTCCAGACGGCGGGCCCGCAGTCGACGACGGTGACCTGGAGCATGTTCGGCGAGAACGGTTTCCTCGCGAAGGCGTTCGGCCTCGTCATGGACATGGACCAGATGCTCGGCGCGCAGTTCGCCAAGGGACTCGCCGATCTCAAAGCGATCGTCGAGAAGAAACCCCGCGCCTAGCCCTCGATCTTCGGCTGGATCCGCTGGGCGGCGGGCGGCCTCTCCTCGAAGCGGGGCAGGTCGTCCGCGTAGCGGCTCCACGCCGCGTCCTCGCCGACGAAGATGTGGCGGAACGCCCTCGCTCCCGGATCGCCGTCGAGTACGCCCGCGAGGATGACGACGTAGTCCGTCCCCTCGAGCGGCACCGGAAGAGGCGAACCGCACACGCGGCAGAAGGCGCGGCGAAGGGGAGGCGGCTCCCGCAGGAGCGGCGCTTCGTAGACCGTGATCAGCTCCTCGCCCTGCAACCACCGCAGCTTCGAGCGCCGCGCCGCGAGCTCGGGCGAGAACGCCGAGCCGGTGAACTTCTGGCACCGTCTCGCATGGCAGAGCTGGATCGGAGAGAGCTTGCCGTCGATCTCGAACGCGACGCCGCCGCAAAGACAGCTTCCGTGAACCACCTCGCACCTCCCTTCAGGCACCTACGAGCTCGAGGTGAAGAGTGCCGTGGCCGCCGTCAAGCGCGGCGTGCCCTTTGACGCGGGGCATCGCGGCAGAGGCAGGCCGGGAATCGGCCGCGGACGCGGCGCTTCGGCGGATTTCCCGTCCGTTCGCGCCGTCTGGGGTCGCGCGTTCCGCCTCGTCTGCATAGGATCGACCCCGTCTGGTCCCCCGCTCGAATGGGACCCGCGCGATCCAAGATCCAGGATCCAAGATCGAAGATCCAGGATCCGATTTCGACCGGGAGAGTGCGCATGCTCGAAAAGCGAGTTCTGACGGGGAGCCTCCTTGCCGTCGCCGCGACGGCCTTCTTCGGGATCGCGGCCGAAACCGCCGCGACGGCAGCGGACTCGCGGCGCATCGCCCTGTCGCCGGGCGGAGCGAGCCTGGCGGGCTCGCAGACGGCGATCCGGCCGGGCGGACGTCGACCGGTCGCAAGCACCGGCGAAGGCTCCGTCGGAGGTCGCATCGCGCCGTGGCGCCCCGGTGGCGGATCTTCGGACCGCCTGCTCGGTCCCGACAACGTCGCTTCGCTCGAGCTCCTGTGGGAGTTCCCGACTCCCGCGGGCGTGACCGCCGGGCCGGTCGTCACGGACGACTTCGTCTACGTCTCGTCGTGGGACTCGAACCTGCACGCGCTCGATCCGCTCACGGGCGAGGAGAAGTGGACCTACGACGCGGACGGGTTCATCGTCGGCAGCCCGACTCTCGTCGAAGGCGGAGACCTCGTCTTCGGCGACTGGCTCTCGAACATCTACCGCCTGAACGCGACCACCGGCGCGCTCGTCTGGAAGACCTCGGTCGGCGACACCGCGCACGACAGCATCTGGTCGTCGGTCGCGGTCGCCGGCGGCCGCGTCTTCGCCGGCATCGCCTCGCACACGGACGTTCCCTGCACGAAGGGACGCACCGCGGCCGTCGACCTCGAGACGGGCGAGTTCCTGTGGGCCCGGGTCAACGTGCCCGATCGCATCTGCGACACCGATACCTCGATCGAGTGTGACGGCGACGCGGACTGCGGCGGCGGCACCTGCATCGAAGCGATCGGCGCCGGCGTCACCGCGACGCCGGCACCCGATCCGACCGGCGAGTTCGTCTACGTGAACTCGGTCGGCTGCTACACCTTCCCGTCCGTCGGCGACTCCGATTCGATGATGAAGCTCGACGCCGCAACCGGCGAGACGATCTGGCTGAACCGCGTCGACGAGCCCGAGCAGTTCGGGTTCTGCCCCGACGGATCGGCGCCCGAGTGCAGCACCGACATGATGTGCATCGACGCCGGTGCGGGTGACATGTGCCAGGAGAAGGCCGCGTACCACGACTTCGGCTTCCTGAACGGTCCGCTTCTCGTCGACGTCCCGGCTCTCAACGGAGGAACGAGCATGCTCGTCGTCTCCGGCAGCAAGAACGGCACGCTCTACGCGTTCGATCCCGACGACGGGCACATCGTGTGGACGAACGAGATCGTGCCCAAGCCTGTTTCGCCCGCCTTCGGGGCGTGGGGCCTCTTCAACGGCGCGCTCGGCTACGACGGCGAGAAGATCTACGCGGCGCTGCACGGCCCGCAGCCGGACCCGCAGCCGGATCGCGAGAACCTGCAAGCGTTCGATGCGCGTGACGGCTCGACCGTGTGGACGTCGCCGCTGCCGCGGGTCTGGGCTCACGTCGGCGTCGGCCAGGGCCTCGTCGCTACGGGCAACAACGACGACGCGGCGTTCTTCGTGCACGACACGCAGAGCGGACAGCGGCTCGCGTCGTTCGAGCTGCCGCGGACGACCGTGTCTCCGGCGGCGATCGTCGGCGACCGCCTCTACATCGGCTACGGGATCAGCACGACGGCGGGAGGCGTGCGCGCGTACCGGCTTCCCTGAAACCCGAGCGAAACGAAGCGGCGGCTACTTTTTCTTGACGAGACGAACGTTCAGCGTCGCCGACAGCGAGGTGTCGCCGAATCCCGTCTCTTCGGTGCACTCGAGAACCACGTCGAGCGGAACGCCGATCAGGGCGGGGATCGTGTCGAGGTCGATCCAGAGGGCTCCCGTGAGGCTTTCGGCGCTCGTGTTGGCGCCATTGTGGAGCCGCATCGAGCCCGGGCCGAGCTGAACGCCGTTCGCCTGCACGAGGCACGTGTACCGGCGAGCATTCGACGGCTCGTGGAAGCGACACGCTCACGCATCGGAATGGTCATCGCGACTCTTCCGGCGTACCCAGAGCGCGGTTTCGACGCCGTGTCCCGACCAGATCCGCTCGCGCGCGTGCGTGGCGGCGAGACGCTTCTCGACGACCTCCAGTCCGGCGCGAGCGTGCGCCTTGCGGGCCCCGACCGGGCGCGAGACGAGCCAGATGCGCTCCTCGCGTGCGACCGCTTCGATCCGGCTCGGTACGAGCGGGCTCGGCAGCGCGAAGGTCGGATCGAGCGTGATGGCCTCGAACCGTGGTCGCGAGTCCTCTGGAAGTCGCTCGAAGTAGACGGAGACGGGTCCGCAGGCGACCGCGGGCCAGCACGTGAGCACGTCGCCGGGCTCGGCCGCGTCGGCGATCCAGGCGACCGATTCGCGCCAGTTATCCTTGACGGTGTGATTCCACCAGCGATCGAGCCCGCGGCCGTTGGCGACGAGGAGACAGACGAGGAGGGTGCCGCCGAGCGCTCTCGGAAGCGAGGCGACGGACGCTCCCGCGAGCATCGCGAGGGCGGGAAGCGAGACCAGGAGGTAGCGAGGAACGAAGAACGGTTCTCGCAGGGAGATGAGTGCGGTCAGCACCGCGGGAAGGAAGGCCCAGCTCACGAGCAGTACGGCGATCCAGCGCGGTGCATGCGCCGCGAGCGCGATGGCTCCCAGCGCCCACGCGATCGCCGCCGCGGCGAGGCCGAATCCTCCGGCACTTCCCGAGAATTGCAGGAGGAAGTCGAGGATCTCGTCGCTCGAGAGGAGCGGGACCCAAGAAGCCGAATTGTCCTCGTGCGCGAGAAGGAACGCGACGAGAGGCAAGACGAGAAGAATCGTGGCGGCGCCGGCGGTCAGCGCCGGGCGCCACGGAACTCCGCTTCGGCCGCGCGAGAGAACGGCGAGGGCGTGCGCGAGCGCGACGAATGCGGCGAAGAAGTGCAGGTACACGGCAGCCGCGAGCGAGACCGACCACGCGATCCAGTCGCGAGTGCGGCCGCCCTCGACGGCGCGCACGAGGGCGAGAGTCGCGACCGTCACTGCGAGAAGGAGGAGACCGTAGGAGCGCGCCTCCTGACCGTACCGCACGACGAGCGGGTGTGTCGCGAAGAGGAAGGCGCTCGCGAGCGCGGCGCGCGTGCCGATCGTCCCGCGTCCGAGAGCGAACAGGAACGGAACCGTCGCGATCACGCCGAAGGCCGACGGCGCGCGGATCCAGGCGTCGCTTCCGTCGGCGAAGGGCAGCCACCCGCGCAGCAGGAGCGAGTAGAGGACCATGTTCGCCTCGCGCGTCGTGACGACGTGGACGAACCGATCCCACGGGAGCTTCGCCCAGAGGACGTTGTGCCCCTCGTCGAGCCAGAGGCTCTTGTCGCCGATCCCGTGGAGGACGCAGGCGGCGCAGAGCGCGGTCGCGACGGCGGCCGCGGACCAGGCGAGCCGGCTCTGCGAGCTCGCGGCTTCCGCGGCTTCTTCTGCCATCCGGTGATCTCTACACGACGGCGGCGTGCGTGTTACGGGTGCGGGCGGCTGGCGGCTGGCGGCTGGCGAAGCGCAGCCCGGTCGCGTAGCTCTTGGGATCGCTCGCGCCGGAGTGGCGGAACTGGCAGACGCGCCGGACTCAAAATCCGGTACGGGCAACCGTGTGTGGGTTCGAGTCCCACCTCCGGCACGCGGAAACCCGCGTCGGACGCGGGTTTCGTGATACCAACGAGCGTTGAGGGCCAGCGGGGGGCC
>Ga0194131_10000477_pt1 | contig 67577 bp, 55 predicted proteins | sample TA2KigO120mmetaG_FD_148631 | JGI IMG/M metagenome (GOLD analysis project Ga0194131, IMG submission 148631) | Freshwater microbial communities from Lake Tanganyika, Tanzania - TA2015053 Kigoma Offshore 120m | ecosystem: Environmental > Aquatic > Freshwater > Lake | place: Tanzania: Lake... | reverse complement strand
ATTCACCCACATGCCCTTGCCACCGAGCGTCGCCAGTCCTGCAAACCCGTAGGCCGCCCCGTTGATGTTGCTGAAGGCCACCGTGTCGAGGTCATACCGGTCGGGGTTGAACGCGCCCGTGCCGCCGTTCTGTGCGTCGAAAGTCCGCGCGGCCGCCAGCGCGTCCGTCCGCAGCACGTTCACCGAGGCACCCGCGTAGAACGCCTTGGTCTGCGGCATCCGGAGCACCACCGGGATGTTCGAAACGGTGATCGACGTTTGGTTGCGCGAGTTCTCGATGAAGAACCGGTTCACGTTGGTCATCACCGCGTTCACACCCTGGAGCGTCACCGGCACCGTGGTGTCGTCCGAGAAGTCTATCCGGATCACCAGGAACCGCTTGGCGCCAAACGTATGAGATGGCGTGGGCGGGAACGCCATCGTCCCCGGCGGAAATGACCCGCCGCCGCCGCCGCCCGGTGCCCGCTGTCCCATCAGCCGCACATGCGGCCCCAATACGTTCTCGGCTGCGATCAGGTTCGCCTCGATGGATTGCGCGTCGCGGTCGCCTACCGCCGCCATCACGCCGTCGCCCACGTGCAGCGGGATGACGTTTGCGTCAAAACCCATCGCCGCGCCTTCGAGCGGATCGAGCTGCCGCACGGGGCTTTCGTGCAACGCCACCAAACCGTCGAGCGCGATCCCGTGCAGCGGGATGTTGTATTTCGTGGCCTGATTCGCTCGGCGGCCGTAGACGAACACCTTTTGCGAAACCCCATCCATCGTCACGGACCGGCGAAACTGGTCCTGCTTCGAAATGCCCGACCCGCAGACGATCAACACTTCGAGGTCGCCCCGGCGGCTGAACGGCATCTCCAACTCCTCGAGCACGGCCGCGGGCAGATTCGCGCGGGCATCGCGCGACACCGCCATCTCGAGCGCAAACGCCGGGTCTTCTCGAATCCACCGCGCCATCGCCTCCCGCCGGGCTTTTGCGAGCGCGACACCCTCGGTGGCCGAAGCCGCATCAGGCGTCGAGCCGGACGCAACCCGCGTTGCCATCCACGCACGGAAGGCGGCGAAGGGCGCGGCCTTGGCTTCCGGGCTGACGGCGGCGGATGCAGGAATCTGAACTCGCGCCGCCTTGCCCCGCCAATGGTCCCAAGGATGCGCCGGGCCGCCCGCCGCATCGCGGGGAACGGGGCTCGCCACCGCCGGAGCCCGGGACAATGCAGCGACAACAGGTGCGATCGGCCCGGATGGCACGACGGAGTTGTGCCGCAGCCACAGAATTCCCAGACCAAGACAAAGCGCAGCCAACGGGGCGCAAAGACCACGGTTTCTGGGTTTCATTCGGCTTGCCGGATACTGCGTGAAGGCATATTGAAATCAAGGCCGAATCAACTCCGGCGCAGCAAGTTTCCCTACAGTTTTTTCCCAAGTCCCGTCACGCGGTTTTCGGCGCGAGGGCTTCCTCCAACACCCGCAGATAGGCCGCTGCTGTGTCGTCCCACGAACAGCGCTGCGCGTGCTGCGCGATGCGCGAGACAAAGCAATCAAGGTCAAAAAGCCCTGGGAGATTCGTTGCGCCGCCAGTCTCAGATCATCCCCGCGCGCTTGCGAAGCACCCACTCCACGACCAGCAGCAAGATCACCGGGACGAACCACCAGTAGCTCCGCCACAGGACCGTGTCGCTCTCCACGACTTTCGCCTGGCTCAACGGCTTGAGACGCTCGGCGAGCGCGCCGAGATCCTCCTCGCGGAAAAACTCGCCCCCAGAGTGATGCGCCAGTTGCCGCAGCAGCGCCTCGTCGCAGTGCAGGTGCGTCATCTCACCCCCGGACTGGCCGGACACGCCGAATTCCGTCCGTGCCTTCGCCCCGGCTTCCGGATGTCCCTCCACCGTCACGCTCACCTCGTATTGTCCGGGCGCGAGCGGCGCGGTCCGGGCGCGATAGACGCCGCCGGAATTCTCATCTGCCGCGAGCGGCAGCGAGGCCACCCGCCTGCCATCGCGCGACAATTGCGCCTCGGCCTTCGCGCGCAGAAGCATGCCGCCCTGCGCGTCGCGCAACCGCACGCGGATATCCGCCGTGTCCCCGGGCTTGTAGTTCGCGGGCCCGCTGTCGAGCGAGACAAACTTGTCCTGCACAGGGAACGGCGCCTCCATGATGGCCTTGGCGGCCTGGTTCCAGAATTTCTGGTGATGCAAGTCGCCGACCTCAAACCGCCAGCGCCACGATTCATCGTGCGCGGCGTAAAGCACCCGGCCCGCGCCGAAGCGGCGGAACACGAGCGCCGCGGCGCGCGACGGACCGCTCTCGGCCTCCACCCAAAGTTCCGCACCCGGCAACGCCTGCGCCGGCGCCACCCAGTGCGGTCCGCGAAAACCCGCCCACGTTTCCGAGTTCGCCACGGGGTCCGCCAGCAGCGTGAGTGGCCCCGCGCCCACCGTCTGTGGCTTCACGACCAGACGCACCGGGCTCGCGCCCAGCGGCGCGCCCTGCCAGCGCACCGGCAACAGCGGCGCAATCGGCGTGCTGAGCAGGTTCGTCAAACCCTCCTGCCGCCCGTCGATGAAGACCAGTCCGCCGCCACGCTTCTCGACGAACTCCCGAAGCCAATCCAGTTCGTCGGTGCGGACTTGCGAGCGCTGCAGGTCGCCATACACCACGAGGCTGTAGGTGAACAGAAGCTCGCGGTTCGCCGGGAACATCCCGTTCGTGAGCCCGCGCTGCCACGGGCGCTGCTCGCCGCCCGCGCCCGCGAGCAGCGCGTTCACGTCCCACCGCTGGTCGCGCTCGAGCAGGTTGCGCAGGTAGCGGAACTCCCAGCGCGGACGGCCGTCGAGCAGCAGCACCTTCGGCTTCTGCGTGATCACCGTCGTGCGAAGGGTCGCCGTGTTGTTCGTCACGTCCTTCTCGCCAGGCACGGGCGGCACCGACACTTTCAACGCGAGCGGAAGCGTGGTGAACTTGAGGTCCTTGTCGAGCTGCCGCATCCGCGCCGCCACCAGATCCTTGATCGGGAAATCAAACGGCACCGCGCGCGTGTGCTTGTTCTCGGTCGAAAGCTGCTTCTCCCACAGCACCGTGCCCTGATGCTCGATGCGCAGCGTGAACGGCGTGCCGGCGCGCATGTCGTCCTTCAACACCACTTCGCCCTGCAACCGCGCGTCCGGCGCCGTCGTCTCGGGGCCTTTCACGTCGAGCACGGCGAGATCCGGCGGCGGATGCTGCGAGCCCGTGCCGACCACAAACAACGGCACGCCGCGGTTGCCCAGCATCTTCGCGACCTCCACGGGCGACGCGCCGGAGTTGTGCTGGCCGTCGGTGAAGAGCACCACGGCCGACTTCGCGCCCCCGCGCAGCGCCGTCACCCGCTCGCGCAGCGGGTCGCCGAGATTCGTCGGCGAGTTCGTCGGTGCCAGCGGAAGTTTCTGCGGCGCCTTCTGCGAAGGATCCACGCCGCCTGCGCCGGGCAGCCACGCCGTCTCGGCCTTGTCGCCCGCGAGCGCGACCAGCTCGACCTGGTGTTCCGACGCGAGCCGGTCGAGCATGCTGTGCCCGCCGCCGAGCAGCAACATTTCGAGCCGCTGCCAGCGCGGCGTGGCGTCAAGCTTCTTGAGCGCGGCGACGACGGTTGCGTCATTCGACGCGGCCACCCGCGCCACGTGCTCGTCGAACGCCTTGCGGGTTTCCCTTTCCCACTTGCCGGCGAGGGTGACCAGCGCCGCGAGATCCTGTCCGGCCTTCCGCGCATCCCGCCCGGCGCCGGCCGCGACGAGCTTGCGCGCGGGCGTGAGCAACTCGCGTTGAAAGGTGGCGGACTGCTTGGAAATGTCCGGCCACACGGTGCCGGGGACTTTTGCAAGCTGATCCCCTGCCGCCTCCACGTGTTCCACGAAAGCCCCGGTGACGGAAGGCAGGTCGGCCGCGGAGGAGCCGGGGGGCGCAAGCGTCGCAGCCTGCGCCGCGGCGAGGCGCGAAGCAACGCCGCGCAGCGTGACGTTGAACTTCTCGGGTGGCACCCAGCCAAGTTGCTGCGCGACGAGGAGCTTGCGCGGCACCTCCATCGCCTCGTCCGTGAGGCGCATGCTTTCGGAGGTGTCCACCAACAGCAGCACGTGCGCGAGTTCGCCGACAAGCTTGCGATGGTGCAACACCGGCCCGGCGAGCATCAACACCACGAGGAACACCGCCAGGGACCGCAGCACGGGCAACAGCCACGCGAGCGCGTCGCGCCTCCCGCGCGTCTCGCGCCGATACAACCCGAACGCCAGCGCCGCGAGCGCCACCGCCAGCACCAGCCCGCTCCCCAACCGCCAGTCGCCGATGAAACGCAGGTCCGTCATGTCATCGCCTTCCAGCGAACCACTGTTGAAGCGCCAGCTCCCCGAGCAGCAACGCCAGCACCACCCACAGCAGTGGCTTCCAGATTTCGCGCCCGAACCGCCGGCCGTGGTCGCGGTCCTGGTATTCCTTGAGCGAGTTCACCACCGTCGCGCCCATCGCCTTCGCAATGGCTTCGCGCTCGGCGGGCGAGAGCGGCCTGAGGTCGGACTCCTCGCGCGACGTGTTCGCGACAAAGTGCACCGTGCTGCCGTCCGGCCCGTTCATCACGTAAAGCCCCGGCTGGCGAGCCTCGGTGAACTCCGCAGTGGCGCGCGAACCCTTTGCCGTCAGCGCCACTTCATGCCGCAAGCCCGACGGGTCGGTGAAGACGGCGACCCGCCCCGCCTCGGCCTTCGGAAAAAAGGCGGCGAGCGGCTTGCCGACCTCGACGTTGCGCGGCGGGAACACGGTCGAGGCGAGATACGTCACGAGGCGCTGCATGAGCGGCAGGTAGAATGGCTTCACCGGGAGGTCGCCCCAGTCGGCGTCGCACGCGGTCGTGCATAACATCACGCGGCCCTCGCCCACGCGGCGCTCGACCAGGAACGGGTCGCCGGACGAGAGGTTCGCGATCACGGTGAGATTCGGGTCCGGCTCGCGCGGCAGGCGCAGCTTATACCAGAGCTTGATCTGCGCGTCGGCGAGCGAGCCGTTGCGCGGGTCGTTGAACAGTTCAAGCGCGGGATGCGAGTAATGCTCCGCGACGATGCGCGCGCGCGGCGCGTGGTCATCCGGCGAACCGCCGAGGGACGCGAGTTGGAGCGGCAGAAGCTCTTCCGCGCCCTGGCGGCCGGCGAAGACAAGGTTGTGCCAGTCCGTGTTCGCGCGGTTGCCGGGAAAGATGAGCAAACCGCCGCCGTCCTTCACGAAGTCGCGCAGCGCGGCAAGCTGCACGTCCGAAATCTGCCGCACGTTGGCGAGCACGGCCACGCGCCGCTGCGCGAGCGACGCCGCGCCAAGCTCCGCCGTCGGGATCACGCGCGTCTTGATGAGGTCCGTGAGGCCGGCCTTCGCCTGCCCAAACGGCTGCAGCGCGACCTCGAGGAAATCCGTCTCGCCTTTCAGCGGCTCCGGGCTGGGGTCGCCGTTGACGAGCAGCACCGGGACTTCGTTCCACACGGGGATGCTTGCGGAAAGCGAGTTGTCGGCCTTGAGCGCGTCGGCGTCGGCGTGGACTTCGACGACGTGCGAGCCCGCCGTGTCGAAGGCCGTGGTGAACAGCACCTGCCGCTGCTCGCCGGCCGCGAGTTGGATTTGCGCCGCAGACCGCTCGCGGCCGTCCACGCGGAAATAGACGCGCAGCTCCGGATAATCGCGCTCGCCGAAGTTGCGCACGTTGGCGCGCACGTTGAGCGTCTGCCCGATGCCGAGCACGAGCCGCGAGAAGTCGAGCGACTCGACGGCCACGTTGTCGCGACCGGGCGCGCCGACGTGGAGCAGCGTCACCTGCGGGGGGAGCGGCAGCGCCTTGAGTTGCTCGACGGCGCGGGCCCGGGCCGCAGCTTGTTCGTCCGACCAGCTCACCCTTTGGAAATCCGTCAGCACGACGATCTCGCGGTTCGGCTGCTGCATCCGGCCGACTTGCGCGGCCGCGGCCTCGAGCGATTCGCCGACCTGCGCCTTGCCGTAGCCGGCGTGCAGCGTGCCGAGTTCCTTCACGAGGCGCGGGACATCGAAGCCCGCGCCGTCGAGCAGCGGCCGCGCCCCGCCCGCCATGAGCAGCACCGAGAAATCCGAGCCGCGGCCCGCGCCCTCGATGATCTTCGTGGCCGTGTCACGGGCGGTGTTGAAGTTCGCCGAGGCGCCCGCGCCCGAGTCCATCGAGTAGCTGTTGTCGAGCAGGACGACGAGCGACGCCTTGTCCGCTCCAAGCAACCGCGCCGCACCCGTGAGGACGGGCCGCGCCATGCACAGCGCGAGCACGGCGGGGATGGCGCAGCGCACGAGCAGCAGGAGCAGATGATCGAGGTTGAGGCGGCGCTGGTTCTTCTCGAACGCGGTGTTGATGAGGTGCATCGCGCCCCAGCGCACCACGCGGAAGCGGTTCTTGTTGAAGAGATGGATCAGCACCGGCAGCGAAGCCGCTGCGAGACCGCCGAGCAGAATGGCGTTGAGAAAGGTCATCCTCGCGCGAGCCGCTTCGTCAGGTAAGCCGCCAGCGCCTCGGCATACGGCTGGTCGGTGACCATCGGAACGAGGTCTATCCGGTGCCGGTGGCACCCGGCCGTGAGTTCGTCCTGGAATTTCTTGAGATTGTCCAGATACGCCGCGCGGAATTGCGCGGGCTCGATCAGCCGGAACTGGCCGGGCACTTCGAGCGAGTCAAACTTGGTCCAGCGCTTGAAGGGAAACGTGAGCTCGTCGCGGTCGAGAATCTGAAACAGCAGAATCTCGTGGCGCGCGTGCCGGAACTGCGCGAGCGCGGTGACGAGGTCCTTCACCTCGCCGAAGCAGTCCGAGAGGATGATGAGCAGCCCGCGCCGGTGGATGCGCGGGACGAGGTCGCGGAAGACGGACGCGAGCGCGGTTTCGCCGCCGGGGTGGGCGGATTGCAACTCGTCCATGAGCACGCGCAAATGGCCGACGCCGGAGCGTTGCGGGATGTAGCGGCGGAGCTTCGAGTCGAACGTGACCATGCCCACGCTGTCGCGCTGCTGGAGCATGAGATACGCGAGCGCGGCGGCGAGCCGCGTGGCGTATTGCTGCTTGGAGGGCGAGTGGTCGCCGCCGTAGGCCATCGAGCCGCTCAAATCGAGCAGCAGCGTGGCGCGCAGATTCGTCTCCTCCTCGAACTCGCGGATGTAGAAGCGGTCGGTCTTGCCGAACACCTTCCAGTCGAGGCGGCGGATTTCATCGCCCTGCACATACTGCCGGTGCTGGGCGAACTCGACGCTGAAGCCCTTGTGCGGCGACTTGTGCAGGCCGGAGAAAAACCCCTCGACGACGAGACGCGCGACGACCTGCAGATTGGAAATCTTCTGCAGCTCGGCGGGCGAAAGGAAATCCGATACGTGCGCCATCGGTCAGTCTCGCGCGGGAGTTAACCACGAAGCGACACGAATGAACACGGATTATGGAAGCGCTGATTGAACCGCGAAGACGCACAGGTCACCGGGCGGCGAACGGGCGGACTCCCGCTGCGCCTGCTTCGTGACCTTTGGGCCTCCGTGGTCCACCCATTCCGTCAAATGCGTGACGCGTCCGGCCCGGCTACCCTCCCACCTGCGTCTGGATGGCTTCGGCGATTTTCTTGGAGTGTCGGTTGAGGACGGTGGTGTCGCGGCCTTCGAGGAGGAGTCGCGCCTTGGGCTCGGTGCCCGAGTAGCGCAGCAGCACGCGCCCGCCCGCGGGCTGCACCTCGGCCTCGGCTTCCTTGATCAAGGCCATCACGCCCTTGAGCTCGGCGAAGGGGCGCTTCTCCCGCACCTTGATGTTGGTGACGACTTTCGGGAAGCGCGCCCAACCCCGGCACAAGCCGGACAGGGCGACGCCTCCCGCCTTCATGATCGAGAGCACTTGCAGCGCGGCGACGAGGCCGTCGCCGGTGGTCGAGTAGTCGCGGAAGATCAGGTGTCCGCTTTCCTCGCCGCCGAAATTGAAGCCGCCGCGCAACATTTCATCGATCACATTCTTGTCGCCGACGTCGGTGCGGACGACGCGCCCGCCGGCGGCCTGCACCGCGGCGTCGAGGCCGGCGTTGCTCATGACGGTGGTGACGAGCGTCTTGCCCGCGAGCGTGCCGTGGCCGAGCATGTCGAGCGCGACGATGGCCATGATGTCGTCGCCGTCGAGCATCGTGCCGTTTTCGTCGCACAGGAGGACGCGGTCGGCGTCGCCGTCGTGCGCGATGCCGAGGTTGGCGCCGTATTCGCGGACTTTCGAGCACAAGGCTTGCGGGTGCATGGAACCGCATTCCTTGTTGATGTTGAATCCGTCGGGCGTGTGGCCGGAGACGAAGATTTCGGCGCCGAGTTCGCGCAGCACGCAGGGCGTGGCCTTGTAGGCGGCGCCGTTCGCGCAATCCACGACGATGCGCAGGTGGTCGAGGGTCTGTCCGCGCGGGAAGGAGGTCTTGGCAAACTCGATGTAGCGGCCGAGGGCGTCGTCGATGCGGACGGCCTTGCCGACCTCGAGCGCGCTGGGCCGGATGCCCTCGACGTCGCCACTGAAGACAAGGTCCTCGATTTGCGACTCGATGGGGTCGGCGAGCTTGAAGCCGTCGGGGCCAAAGAACTTGATGCCGTTGTCATCGTAAGGATTGTGCGACGCGGTGATGACGATGCCGGCATCGGCGCGGAGGCTGCGCGTGACATACGCGACGCCGGGCGTCGGCAGCGGTCCGATGAAGAGCACGTCGACTCCCATCGAGAGGATGCCGGCGGAGAGTGCGTTCTCGAGCATGTAGCCGGAGAGCCGGGTGTCCTTGCCGATGACGATCTTGTGTTTGCCGCGGCCGCGCGAGCCGAACTCGGAGTTCTTGAAGACGTGCGCGGCGGCGCGGCCGAGCTTGAGCGCGGTCTCGGCCGTGACGGGCTCCATGTTGGCGGTGCCGCGGACGCCGTCGGTGCCGAAAAGTCGTTTCTGGGCGCTCATGGATTCGGTTGCTTGTCCGCGTTCAGCCGTGGCGCGTTGGGTTGCGCGGCGGAGATTGTGACCTCGCGGGGCTCGACGTTCAAGAGCGTGACGCCCTCGGGCAGGTGCACGACCACGGGCTTGGTCCTGCCCACGATGTCGCGAGCGTCGGTGAGATTTACAAACACTTCGAAGTCGCGCGCCCCGAGCGTGCTCATCACCTCGAATGCCGCCGTGACGGTGATGTCCACCTCGCCGGGCGCAACCGTGAATCCGCGCGCATCGCCGGGCGCCTTGAGCATCGCGACGGCAAGTTTGCGGAAGGTGCGCGCTTCCAGCGCGCTCTCGGCCTTCGCGACCGGGTCCGGCTGGCGGCTGATCTTGATCTTCACCGTGCCCCACACGACCACGGCAGCGAGCACGGACACGAGCTTCACCCAGAAATCTGTGACGATCAGGTCGCGGAGCATCGGCGGGCGGGGTCAGGGCTTGGCCGTCGCCTTCGCAGGCGGGACGGACGGCGGCGCGGCGGTGGGGCGGGCGGATTTGGCGGCGGTGAACGGGCCCGGATCGGAGTGCGGAGGCGCGGGGGCGGGCCGCTCCTTCAACCAGGCCTCGACGTGGCTTCGCAGCCATTCGAGGACGTTTTGCGGGCGGCCTTGCGGGATGAGTTCCGCGGTGAGGAACGAACGAAGCGCCTCGACCGTCACGTTCTTGGTGAACTGCCCATTGTGCGCATACGAGAGCTGGCCGGTTTCCTCGGAGACGACCACGACGAGCGCGTCGGTCTCCTCCGCAAGCCCGATGGCCGCGCGGTGGCGCGTGCCGAGCGACTTGCTCAGGTCGGGTCGCTGCGTGAGCGGGAAGATGCACGCGGCGCGGAGGATGCGGCCGTTCTTGATCACGACGCCTCCGTCGTGGATGGCGTTGTTCGGGAAGAAGATCGTCTCGAGCATCTCGGGCGTGGATTCGCAATCCACGACGATGCTGCTCTCGACGGCGTTCTGGAGGTCGATCTTCTGCTCGATGGCGATGAGCGCGCCGATGCGGACATCCGCGAGGCGCTCGACCGTCTGGATGATGACCTCGATCTTCTCGCGCTGCTCTCGCGCCGTGACAAACAGCCGCTGCGTGCCGAGCTCGGCGAGGAGTTTGCGCAACTCGGGCTGGAAGATCACGACGGCCGCAAGCGCGGACAGCGTGAGGACCGCGCTCAGCAGCCAGCTCAGCACCTCGAGCTTGAGCGCCGCCGTGACGAACGCAAGCGCCAACAGCACGAGCAACCCGTTGACGATCGGCGCGCCCCGCGTCCGGCGCAGGAAGTTGTAGGCGTAATAGATCACCACCGCGAGGAGGAGAATCTCCACGCCGTCCCGCCAGTGCTCTTTGATCGGGGTCCAGTTCATCGGATGTCCTGCGCGCCGAGGGCCTCGGCCATCCGGAGCGCCTGCGCGGTGGCCGCCACGTCGTGCGTGCGGAACACGTTCGCGCCGTCGCGCGCCGCCGTCACCGTGCATGCCAGCGCCGCCGGAAGCCGCGCCGCAACGCCAGCGCCGAGGAGTTGCCCGAGGAATGACTTGCGGGAGACTCCGACCAGCAACGGGCGCCGGTGCTTTGTAAACCGCGGAATGGCCGCGAGCAATTTCAAATTGTGCCCCACCGTCTTCCCAAAGCCGATGCCGGGGTCAAGCGCCAGTTGTTCCGCCGCCACGCCGTGCGGCGCGAGCCACCGCAACCGCTCCGCGAAGAACCCGTCCACTTCGGCCGCCACGTCGGCATAGGCCGGGGCGCGCTGCATGGTTTGCGGCGTGCCTTGCATGTGCATGACCACGTAACCCGCGCCGGCTTCGGCGACGACCCGCGCCATCGCGGGGTCGGCGCGGCTCGCGGCGATGTCGTTGACGATGCTCGCGCCGGCGCCGAGCGCGGCGCGCGCGACCGCGGGCTTTTGAGTGTCGATGGAGAGTGGGATGCTCACGCGCGCGGCGAGCTGGCTGATGACGGGAAGCACGCGGCGAAGTTCCTCGGCCTCGGAGACGGGTTCCGCGCCGGGGCGCGTGGATTCTCCGCCGATGTCGAGCATGTCGGCGCCCTCGCCGGCGAGTCGCAGTCCGTGGGCGACGGCTTTGTCCGCGTCGAGGAACTGCCCGCCGTCCGAGAAGGAGTCCGGCGTGACGTTCACGATGCCCATCACCAGTGCGGGACGGGGGAACCGGAATTCAAACGATCGGGCGCGCCAAAGCACGGGGTGACTTCAACAAATCGGGCGCGGCGTGTCAGCCCGCAAGCCGGTCAGAACCCCGAGCCCGGCAGGTCTTCGAGTTTCACCGCTCGGGCGAAGTTTGTGACCTTGATCTCCGCGACCTCGACCGTCTGCACCGCGTAGCCGAAGTCGAGGTTGAGCATCGCCTTGCCCGAAGCGTAGTCGGCGGCGACGCGCGCGGGCACCTGCACCTTCGTCCACTTGGCGCCGATGGAAAGTTCCTGCGCGATGCTGTGCTCGACGCCGCCCTCGGGGATGCCGAAGTAAACGAGAAACTCCGACGTCGTGCCCGCGGCCTTGGACTCGACGCAGCGCGCCCAGAAACTCGCGAGGACGATGTCGCCTTCCTTCGCGTCCGCGCTGGTCAGCGTGCTGAGCTGGACGGTCCACGGATTGGCGGGGATTTCCTTCACCGTCACGCGGATGGCCTGCTTGAAGGCCTGGTCCCCGACGTCCACGGTCTTGAATTCGCCCGAGGGCTTCGGGCCGGCGTGGCGGCGGGCGGCCTTGAGCGTGTCGGCGGGCAGCAGGGATTTGCCGTCGGGCAGTTTCTTGTCGGCAGCCACCGCGCACGTCATGAGCGCGGCGAGTGTGCAGGCTAGTGTGAGTTTCGGTTTCATGGACGTGGGTTGAGCGACGGGCAGAAACTGGCAGGCCACCCGCGGGATTTCAAGGGCGTGTCGGCGCACAAACTCCCTGGGCGCGAATCACCCGCGGCTACTTCAACGCGGTTTCGATCATTTTCTTGAAGTCCGCCGTGGACGCCTTGCCGAGGTCCTTCGGCGCGGTGAGCCGGATGAAGATGCTGCCTTCGTTCGCCTCGACGATTGCTCCCAGCAGCATGTGGTCCTTCATCGGCGTGAAGGGGCCGCCCGGTTGGCCGCTCTTGTAGGTTCCCTCGGCGGTGACGTAGGTGACCTTCGTCTTGCCGACCGTGGCTTCCTCGGTCTTCGCGTTGATCTTCTCGCGCGGCTCCTCGAACTGCCCGAACCAGCGGTCCACGTTCGCCTTCACGCCGCCGCCGCCGCCCGCGCCAAAGTAGAAGAAAATCACGTCGCCGCTCTGCTTGGTCTTGGCATCGGTGACCTTGAGTTGCGCGGCGCGCATCTTGGAAGTCGTCTCGACCCACTCCCACCCCGCCGGGCGCTTGAACGTGAGGTCGCTGACCTTGAACGACTCGGGCGCCGCCGTCGCGCGGACGGCGGAGAAGGAAACGAGGCAGACGAGGAGCGCGGCGTGAATGAGTTGTTTCATGGCGGCTTGGTAACGGCGGCGCGGCGCGATGTCAACGCGGGACCCTCGTGGCCGGCCTCAGCGGTTCGCCAAGAACTCCATCGAAGTCAGCAGCGCCCACGCGTAATGACCGATGGCGCGGCCGCGGCCGGCTGACTTTTTTCAAGCCACTTCGCGACCTCGGCGTTCTTCCCCGCCGCCGGGCCGCGCGCGCGGGAGCTTCAAGCCCGAACACGCCCGCCTTGCCCCGCCCGCGCGCGCGCGGCTAGACTGCGGCCCGCATGAAGGTCCCGTTTGATTCCATCGAAGCCGTCCTCGCCGACCTGCGCCGCGGGCGCATGGTCATCGTCGTGGACGACGCGGACCGCGAGAACGAGGGCGACCTCATCATGGCGGCGGAATTCGCCACGCCGACCGCGGTGAATTTCATGGCCAAACACGGCCGCGGGCTCATCTGCGTGCCGACGACCAGCGACCGGCTCAAGCAACTCGGCATCGAGCGCATGGTCACGCAAAACCGCGAGACCTTCCGCACCGACTTCCAGGTGAGCGTGGACGCCGCCACGGGCGTGACCACCGGCATCAGCGCCGCCGACCGCGCGCGCACCATCGAGGTCATGGCCGGGCCGACCGCCGTGCCCGAGGACCTCGTGCAGCCTGGCCACGTCTTCCCGCTGCGCGCCAAACCCGGCGGCGTGCTCCAACGCGCCGGCCACACCGAGGCCGCCGTCGACCTCGTCAAGCTCGCCGGCTGCCGTCCCATCGGCGTCATCTGCGAAATCATGGACGACGACGGCGAAATGGCCCGCCTCCCCGCCCTCCTCAAGTTCTCCCGCCGCCACAAGCTCCGCATCTACTCCATCGAGCAGCTCATCCAGCACCGGCGGCAGCGCGAGCGCCTCGTCGAGCGCGTCGAAGTGGTGAAACTCCCGACCGAGTTCGGCGACTTTGACCTGCACCTCTACCGCTCGGCGACCGACGGCCAGCACCACGTGGCGCTCGTGAAAGGCGAAGTCGCCGGCGCGCGCAACGTCCTCGTGCGCGTCCACAGCGAATGCCTCACCGGCGACGTCTTCGGCTCGCGCCGCTGCGACTGCGGCCCGCAACTCCACGAAGCCATGCGCCGCGTCGCCGCCGAAGGCGCCGGCGTCGTCGTTTACATGCGGCAGGAGGGCCGCGGCATCGGCCTCGCCCCCAAAATCCGCGCCTACAAGCTCCAGGAACGCGGCCTCGACACCGTCGAAGCCAACCTCAAGCTCGGCTACCCCATGGACCTCCGCGAATACGGCCTCGGCGCGCAAATCCTCTGCGACCTCGGCATCCAAACCATCCGCCTCCTTACGAACAACCCCAAGAAGGTCGTCGGCCTGCACGGCTACGGCATCGAAATCGTCGGCCAGCTCCCGCTCAAGATTCCCGCCAACCCGCACAACGAAGGCTACCTCAAGGCCAAGCGCGACAAACTCGGCCACTTGATCTGAATCCGGCATCCCATGCTCAAGAAACCCGCCCCGGCACGCCGCGCCCCGCCCGCGCCCATCGCCATCGTCGCGTCCGAATACAACCGCCGCTACGTCGACGCCATGCTCCGCGCCGCGCGGGCCGAGCTTCAGAAGGCCGGCGCGCGCGACGTGTGCGTCGTGCGCGTCCCCGGCGCGTTCGAGATCCCCGTCGTCGCCGCCGCGCTCGCGCAATCCTCCACGTGGTCCGCCATCGTGTGCCTCGGCGTCATCCTCCGCGGCGAAACCACCCACGCCCAGCACATCGGCGAAGCCGTCACGGCCGAACTGGCCCGCCTCCAGACCGCCCACGGCGTCCCCGTCATCCACGAAGTCCTCCTCCTCGAAACCGAGGCGCAAGCCAGGGCGCGATGCCTCGGCAAAACCTTCAACCGCGGCGCCGAGGCCGCCCGCACGGCGCTCCAGATGGCGCGCGTGATGGCCGGCCTGCGCAAGCGCGAGGCCGCGGCGCAACCTCGACCGGCTTGAACCCCGACTTCACTGCGGCGTGAGGTCGCGCGCGCCGAGGCCGGCGATGGCCTTGGCGAGAGCGCGCCCGCCGAGCACGGCGGCGCCCGCGGCGGAGGCGTCAAGCGCGGGAATCCTTCGAGCTACTTGGTGATCACTTCGTCGAGGTTGAGCAGCAGGCTGCAGAGGGAGGTCCACGCGGCGTGCTCGGCGGGGTCGAGGGATTCGTCGCGCGGGGATTCGCCGACCTTGAGCAGCTTGAGCGCGGCGGCGTGGTCCGCCGCGAACGGGCCGCGGAGTTTCTCCAGCCGGGAGGCGAGCAGCTTCGCCTCCGGCGCGGCGGGCTTGCGCGCGGTGGCGAGGCGGAAGGCGGACTCGATGCGCGCGTCGGTGGTGGGCGCGGACTTCAACACGCGCTGGGCCATCGCGCGCGCGGCCTCGACGAAGGTGATGTCATTGAGCGTGACGAGCGCGTGGAGCGGGGTGTTGGTGCGCGGGGACTTGACGGTGCAGTTCTGGCGCGTGGCGACGTCGAAGAACATCGTCGGCCCGATGATGCGCCGCCAGAAAACGTAGAGGCTGCGGCGGTAGAGCGCCTCGCCGTGGTCCTGTTTGTAGGTCTTGTTGCCGAAGGTGGCCTCTTCCCACACGCCGGCGGGTTGATACGGGTTCACGGGCGGCCCGCCGGGCTTGTCCACGAGCAGCCCGCCGAGCGCGAGCGCCTGGTCGCGGAGCATCCACGACGGCAGCCGGTGGCGCGGGCCGCGCGCAAGCAGGCGGTTCTCCGGGTCGCGCTCGAGCAGCGCGGGCGTCACGCGCGAGGACTGCCGATACGCCGCGCTCATCACGATCAGTTTGTGGAGGCGCTTCACGTCCCAGCCCGTGCGGACGAATTCCGTCGCGAGCCAGTCGAGCAGTTCGGGGTGGGACGGCTTTTCGCCCTGCACGCCGAAGTCTTCGCTGGTCTTGACCAGGCCGATGCCGAAGAAGAGCTGCCACGCGCGGTTGACGGTGACGCGCGCGGTGAGCGGGTGGTCCGCGGCGACGAGCCATCGGGCGAGGTCGAGGCGCGAGAGCCTGGCGCCTGGATTTGTGGAGCGGACGGCGAGGCTCGCGGGGAAGGCGGGCGCGACCTTGTCCTCGGTCGGCTTGTTGTAGAGGCCGCGCACGAGCAGGAACGTGTCGCGCGGCTTCGGCATCTCCTCCATCACCATCACGCGCGGGATCGTGCGGTTGAAGTCGTCGCGGGATTCCACCGCCTTGACGAGCGCGGCGAGCGCGGACGAGTAGGCGGCGGGCTCCTTGTCCTTGTAGAGCTTTGCGAGCCCGCGCAATTGGGTGAGGTTTCGGGCCGCGCCCTTCTGCTTGAGCGCGGCGGACGGCTCGGCGGCGAAATCTTTCGCCACCGGCGAGTCGGACGCGGGCTTGCCCGCGGGGCGCGGGAACACGGCGAGTTCCAACTCGTCCACCTCGCCGCCGACGCGCGCGACGTCCTGCCGCAACTGCTCGAGGCGCGCGGTCTGCTCCGGCGTGACGAAGTCCATCACGGGCGCGGTCTGCCCCGAGCCGCCGCCGCCGGCGACGGGCGTGCCGTTGAAGAAGGCGAACAGGCCGTAGTAATCGCGCATCGTGAGCGGGTCGAACTTGTGATCGTGGCAGCGCGAGCAGCCGATCGTCACGCCGAGCCAGACGGTCGCCGTTGTTTCGAGCTGGTCGAAGATGTAGTCCACGCGGTTCTCCTCGGCGATGCGCCCGCCCTCGCCGTTGATCATGTGGTTGCGGTTGAAGCCGGTGGCGAGCTTCTGCTCGCGCGTCGCGCCGGGCAGGAGGTCGCCCGCGAGCTGCCAGGTGGTGAACTGGTCGAACGGCATGTTGTCGTTCAGCGCCTGCACCGCCCAGTCGCGCCACGGCCACATCGTGCGCTCGCCGTCGCCCTGGTAGCCGTTGGAATCCGCGTAGCGCGCGGCATCGAGCCAGTCCCACACCATGCGCTCGCCGTAGCGCGGCGACTGGAGCAGGCGGTCCACGGCCTTCTCGTAGGCTTCGGGCGAAGGGTCCGCGAGGAACGCGTCCACCTCCGCGGGGGTCGGCGGAATGCCCGTGAGATCGAGCGTGACGCGGCGGAGGAGCGATTCGCGCGGCGCCTCGGGCGACGGGTTGAGCTTCTCCGCCGCGAGCCGGGCGAGGATGAAGTGGTCGATCGGGTTGCGGATTTCCAGCCTCGAGCCTTGGACCTTGAACCGCGAAGTTTGAACCACGGGAACCGCGGGCCGTTGCGGCGGGACCCACGCCCAGTGCGCCGACCACTTCGCGCCGTCGGCGACCCAACGGCGCAGCGTCTCGACTTGCGCGGCCGACAGCTTGCGCTTGGACTCGGGCGGCGGCATCACGTCGTCCGGATCCTTCGCCGCGACGCGCCGGATGAGTTCGCTCTGCGACGGCCTGCCCGGAATGATCACGGGGTCCTTCGTGCGGAGCGCGCCCTCGCGCGTGTCGAGGCGCAGCTTCGCCTTGCGCGTCTGTTCGTCGGGTCCGTGGCAGGTGAAGCAGTTGTCGGAGAGGATCGGCAGCACGTCGCGGTTGAAGTCCGGCGCGCCGCGCGTCGCGGCGTCCGCGCCGGCGCACGCGAGCCACGCGGCCAGCGCGGTCCCAAGCCGGAGCCGGGCGCGCCCGGCGCACGGGCGGGAAAGGCAAGGCGTCATGGCAGACAGGCAATCTCGACGACGCCCCACCGTAACGCATTCGCGGCGCGGGCGGACAGAGATTTGCGATTCGAGTTGCGGCTTGGCGGCGCGCGCGGTTCGGTTTCAAATGGGCGCCGACACGTTGCCGCGCCGTGACTCCCACCCGCCATATCGCCGTTGACCTCGGGGCCGAAAGCGGCCGCGTGATGCTCGGCACCGTCGGCACGAACAGCCTGTCGATCGAGGAAATCCACCGCTTTCCCAACACGCCGCTGAGGACCGAGGCGGGGCTGCACTGGAACATTCCCGCGCTCTTCAGCGGCGTCCGGGAAGGTCTCTGCAAGGTCACGGAGCGCGGGCTTCCGGTCGCCAGCGTGAGCTGCGATTCGTGGGGGCTCGACTACGTGCTGCTCGACGCGTGGAACCGCATGATCGAACCCGTCTTCCACTACCGCGACTCGCGCACGCAGGCCGGCGTCAAGATCCTGCTCGAGAAGATGAAATGGGAGGCGATCTTCGCCGAGACGGGCGTGCAGTTCATGCCGATCAACACCGCGTTCCAACTCGCGGCGGAGACGCCGATCCGCATCACGCGCGCCGCGAAGCTGCTGCCCATCGGCGACGCCTTCAACTGGATGCTCAGCGGCGTGGGCTGCGCCGAGGTTTCGCTGGCCAGCACGACGCAGCTCTACAAACCGCGCGCGCGCGCATGGTCGCCCACGATGCTCAAGGCCGTCGGCATCGCGCCGGTGAAGATGCCGCCGCTGGCCACGGCCGGGACGCGACTCGGCAACCTGCTCCCCAAGCTCGCGGAGGAAACCGGCCTCGGTCCCATCGAAGTCATCGCCACGTGCTCGCACGACACCGCGGCCGCCGTGGCCGCCACGCCCGTCGCGTCGAAACCCGGCGCTCCCGCGCAGCGATTCGGCACGCCGAACTGGGCTTATCTCAGCTCCGGCACATGGTCGTTGATGGGCGTGGAAGTCGCCGAGCCGGTCATCACGGACATGAGCCGCTCGCTGAACTTCACCAACGAGATCGGCTTCGCCAACTCCGTGCGGCTGCTCAAGAACCTCAGCGGCCTCTGGCTCGTGCAGGAGTGCCGGCGCTCGTGGGCGCGCGCGGGCAAGGAACTCGACTACGACGCACTCACCAAGCTCGCCGCCGGGGCCAAACCCTTCGCGTCGCTTGTCAATCCCGCCGACCCGCGCTTCCTCGCGCCCAGCGACATGCCCGCGGCGATCTCCGAGTTTTGCGACGCGACCGGGCAGGCCGCGCCCGGCACGTTCGGCGCGTATGTCCGCTGCGTGCTTGAGAGCCTCGCGCTGCTTTACCGCCGCACGCTGCGCGAGATCGAACTGCTCACCGGCACGCGCGTCGGCGTGCTGCACGTCGTCGGCGGCGGGAGCAAGAACGACCTGCTGAACCAGTTCACCGCGAACGCCTGCGGCGTGCCCGTGCGCGCCGGTCCGTCCGAGGCCACGGCGATTGGAAACGTCCTCGTGCAAGCCATCGCCACCGGCACGCTCTGCTCGCTCGAAGCCGGGCGCGACCTGGCCTTGCGCTCCTCCAACATCCGCACCTTCGCCCCGCGCGACCGCGCCGAGTGGGACCGCGCGGCGGCACGGTTTGGCAAACTCCGGGCTTGAACGAGCGCACCATCATCATCGTCGGCGCCGGGATGTTCGGGGTGACGGCGGCCATCGAGCTGCGGCGGCGCGGGTGGCGGGTGACGCTGCTTGACCCGGGGCCGATTCCGCGCGCGACCGCGGCGTCGAACGACATCAGCAAGGTCGTGCGCGCGGACTACGGCGCGGATGACCTCTACACGGCGCTCGGCGAGGTGAGCCTCGCGGGCTGGCACTTGTGGAACCGGCAGCAGGGCGAAGTGTTGTATCACGAGGACGGTTTCCTGCTCATGCGCCGCGATGCGATGGAGCCGGGCGGCTTCGAGCATGAGAGTTTCGCGCGGCTCGCGCAGCGGGGCTTCCCGCTGCGGCGGCTCGATGCAGCGGCGCTCGGGCAACAGTTCCCCGCGTGGGCTTCGGAGAACTTTCCCGACGGCTACCTGAGCGTGCGCGCGGGCTGGGTCGAGAGCGGCCGGGTCGTAACGCGGCTCGCGCGGGAGGCGAAGGAAGTGTGCGTGATCGTCCGCGAGGGCGCGGGCTTCGCGCGGTTGCTCGAACACGGCTCACGGGTCGCCGGCGTCGTCACGACCAGCGGCGAGGCATGGCGCGCGGATGTCGTGCTCGTCGCCGCGGGCGCGTGGACGCCGACGCTGCTGCGGCACTTGGGCGGCGTGATGTGGGCGACGGCGCAGCCGGTGTTCCACTTCAAGGTCGCGAATCCCGCAGCGTGGCAGCCGCCGCGGTTTCCCGTGTGGGCCGCGGACATCTCGCGCACGGGCTGGTATGGATTCCCCGCGCTCGCGGACGGCACGCTCAAGGTCGCAAACCACGGTCCCGGCCGCCGCGTGGAGCCTGACGAGCCGCGCGCCGTGTGGCCGGGCGAGGAGGAGCGCTTCCGCGAATTCCTGCGGGGGACGTTTCCCGCGCTCGCCGACGCGCCGGTGCTGCTGAGCAAGACCTGCCTCTATTGCGACACGTTCGACGGGAATTTCTGGATGGGTCACGACCCTGCGCGTCCCGGGCTTGTGGTCGCGGCGGGCGACAGCGGGCACGGGTTCAAGTTCGCGCCGGTGATGGGCGGCCTCATCGCGGACGTGGTGGAGGAGAAGCCGAACCCGTTCACGACCCGCTTCGCGTGGCGCGAGCGAAACGCCGCCGCAACGGAAGGCGCGCGGGCACAGTGACGCTGTCCACGCCGCGCCGACTGGCGGAGCCTCACTGGTATTCGTAGCCGATGTGGAAGGTGACGCGCCCGTCGGGAAGCTGGCGGATGTTGGTGATGTGGACCGGCAATCCGCCGCCGAGTTGCGAGCGGCTCGAGGGCGTGGTGAACGGCGTGTAGGCGTCGTTGGCCTTGCTCGGAAACGGCACCGAGGTCGGGAACACGCGCGGACCGCTCGGGCCCTCGACGCCGTGGGATTCCTCGAGGATGACGCGCGAGCCGACGATGCGCCAGATGAGCAGCCCTTCGCCGGGCAGCGCCTTGTCGAACCCGATCTTCCGCCGGTTCTCGATGAGCAGATACTCGCTGGCGTCGGGCCGCACGAGCACCTTGTAGCACTCGTTGGTCGTGCCCTGGATGGGGGAGAGGATGAGCTTCTGCTTCACGGTCGGGTCAATGACTGCGGGCTTGAGCCAGCCGAGGCGTTCCTTGCACCACGCGCCCATGTGCTGCGGACGGCCCGCGCCGGTCTGATTGGACATCGCGCACCAGTTGCCGAGGCCTTCCGAGCCGGGATTCTCAGGCCGCGCGTAAAGATCGGGCAGGCCGAGCATGTGTCCGAACTCGTGGCAGAAGACGCTGATGTTCTGCATTGTGCGGGCGATCTCGCGGTTCGTGCTGCTGCCGCTGCCGCCACCGAATCGCGCGCCGCCCAACCCGCCGCCGATGCCGCCGCCGGGCGACCCCTCGCCCTCGGGGCAGATGAAGTAAGGCCAGCTCTTGCCCTTGAAGCTCACGCTCGCGCGGTGCGGCCAGTAGAGGCTGCCGCGGTTCGCCGTCGAGAAGCGCGAGCCGGCGTAGATGAACATCGCGCCGTCGAATTCCTTCAGCGCGTCCGCGCCCTCGCGCTTCACAAGCGCGTCCATCGCCTCGACGAGGAACTGCGTCTTGGCCGTCTGCGTCGCGGTCTGCCCGTAGTCGGCGCGCTTCTTGGAGACTTCGATCCAGTCGAAGACCTTGCCCTCGACGCGGAGTTTGCCGCAGGAGAGCTCGAGGTAATAGTCGTTCAAGCTGCCGTAAGTCGGCTGCCCGGTCGCGTTGGTCTTGTTGTAGGTCCCCGTGCTGAAGAACGAGTCCGCCCACGCCTTGGTGGTGATCTTCTCGTTGTGCTTCACGTCGGGATACTCGACGAGGATCACGGCCATCCGATACAGGTCCTTCTTCCATGTCGTGCGGGTCGGGTCGAAGATCGAGCGCGGGTCGTTGCCCTCGGTGTCCGCGGCGAGTTCCACCTTCACGCTCTGCTCCATGTTGTCGCGCCGGTAAACGAGCGTGACGGTGTCGCCGGGATTCTTGTCGGCAAGGTTGTCGGTGAGACTCGACGCTCCGCTGAGCGAAATGCCGTTCACCTTGAGGATCACGTCGCCGGATCTCAGACCGGCTTTCTCCGCGGGTGAATTGGAACTGACGCGCGAGATGGGGATGCCTTCCTCGTCGCCGCCCGTGCCCATGGTGATGCCGATGATGGGACGCTGCGCCCCCATCTTCATCGGGCGGCTCGTGGCGCCGAGCGTGGCCACGAGCTCGATGGACTTGTTCTTGCGCTTGACGTTGACGAGCAGCGGTTCGCCGGGCGGCTTGGCCTGGAGGTAGTCGCGCATGTCGTCAACGGACTTGATCATCGTGGCGCCGAGTTTCACGACCTGGTCGCCGGGCTGGATGCCGGCCTTGGCCGCGGGCGTGTCCGGGCCGACATCAAGGATGATCACCTTGCCGCTGCGATCGGCGTGCGCGTTGACGCCGAGATAACCGGTGTTCTGCGGCGCGGCGTTCGTGTTGGCTTTCTTGATCTCGGTGGTGATCGCGGTCGCGACGGTCTTGTAGTCGGAGAGATCGGGCGGCTTCGCGGCGGGTTCGGCCGCGGCGGCACCGAGTCGCGCCGGGGCAAGCGCGAGGGCGGCGGCGGAGCAAAGGGCAGGCAGGAGGAGGCGTGGCTTGTTCATGGCGGCGGCGCAGATTTGCAAAGGGTGACGCGGAAATCAACGCCCGCGCCCTGGAAAAGTTGCGGGACGGCATTGCGGTTGAATTCGCCCCGGCCTCCGCTTAGCTTGCGCCCACATGCTCGCGGACCGGCATTACATGAGGGAAGGGCGCGGACGACTGCGGTGGAGCGTCTCCGCCATCCTGATGCTCTCGCTCGTGGTGATCTTCGCGATGCAGTGCATCAACGTCGTGCATCTCCGCACTCCCGCCGAGGACTGGCTCGCGCTGACCCACGACGGGATGCGCCGCGGCTTCGTGTGGCAACTGCTGACGTTTCAGTTCCTGCACGGTGGCCTGCTTCACCTGTTGGGAAATCTCCTCGGGCTGTTCTTCATCGGCCGGGTGGTCGAGCAGTCCCTCGGCTCGCAACGATACCTGCTGGTCTACCTCGGCGCCGGCGTGATGGGCGGCGTGCTGCAAGGCGCGCTCATGCTGGCGTTCCCGCGCTACTTCGCCCCGATGATGTATGGCGCCTCGGCGGGCGTGAGCGGGCTCTTCGCGGTGTTCGCGCTGCTCGACCGCGAGACCGAAGTGCGATGGAACTTCCTCATTCCTGTCCGCGCGATGACGTTGCTCTGGATTTACACCGGCATGTCGGTGTTCTTCACGCTGGTGCCCGCGGACCACGTCGCCCACGCGGCGCACCTCGGCGGCATCCTTGGCGGATGGCTGTTCATCCGGCTCGGCTGGCATCGCGACTTCCAGCCGCTGCCGCTGGAAGGCGGGTGGGAGTGGTTGCGCGCCTCGTTCCGTCGCAAGACCACGCGGCGCGTGCAGCGCTCCGCGCCTTCGAAACCGGACGTCGCAGACATCCCGGTGGAAGAACTCGTGCCCGACTTCATCAGCAGCGAAGTGGATCCGATCCTCGACAAGATTTCCGCGAAGGGCATCCACAGCCTCACCGAGCGCGAGCGAAAAACCCTCGAGGCCGCGCGCAAAAGGATGTCGCGCCGGTGACGCGCACGCCTCGGCGACGCGCACACAAACCACTACGTCGAGATACTCGCCGGCAAGGAACCTCCCAACTACTCCGCCGTCGTGCGGCTGGAGTTTCCGAAGTCCGAGAAGCCCGAGCCGTGGCTCGTCGAGGCGCGCTACAATTCGAGCGGCGAGGAAGGCCGGCGCAAGAAGTTCAGACACGACCCCCTGGGGCGCGACGGGGACCCCGCCAGCCGGCTCGAATCCTCCGGGCTGCCGGGCCATGTCCACGTCTCGGCCACGCCGCGCGTGGCGCTCGACGGCGAATCCCGATTCACCGACCGCGGCGTCATCCATGCCAAGGGCGTCGGCGAAATCACCACGCACTTCCTCGAAGACCGTGCGGCTTGAGCGTGGCGCTTGCCACTCGCGCGGCCCGCCGGTAGTTTGTTCCGCATGAAGACGCCCCGCCTGCTCGCCGCGTTGCTCGCACTTTCGGCCGGCCCCGCAGCCGCGGATGAACTCCAACTCCGCGACAAGGCCGCCATCACCGGGCGCATCCTCGCCGAGAAACCCGACCTCGTCGTCGTGGACGTCGGCTACACCGTGCTGCTCGTGCCGCGCAAGGACGTGATCAGGATCACCCGCGAGTCGGACCCCAAGTCCGCGAAGCCCGTGACTTCCTCCGGCACAAGAAAACCGGCGGCAGGCTCGACCCACACGACCGCGACCGTGACGGGGACTTCCGTTCGGACCGGCCTTTACACGCTCGGCGACGGGACGGGGGCGGAGCGATCCGTGCGCGAACTCGTCGCGCAAATTGGCGAGGCCGTCGTGCAAGTGCGCACGCCGGGCGGGCTCGGTTCGGGGTTTTTCCTCAACGAGGACGGCTTCCTCATCACCAATTTCCATGTGATCGAGAGCGAGACGCAGATTTCCATCGAGGTCTATCACCAGCGCGGCGGCCAGCTCGAGCGCGCGCTCTACAAGCAGGTGCGCATCGTGGCGATGAACAAGTTCGCCGACCTCGCGCTGCTCAAAGTCGAGGACAAGGACGCGCCGAAGTTCAAGCCCGTGCCGCTGGGCGACACCGCGGTGCTGGGGCAGGGCGAGCGCGTGTTCGCCGTCGGCAGCCCGCTCGGGCTCGAGCGCACCGTCACCGAGGGCATCGTGAGCACCAAGACGCGGCAGATGCAGGGCTCGCTCTTCCTCCAGACCACGGCGCAAATCAACCCCGGCAACTCCGGCGGACCGCTCTTCAACTTGCGCGGCGAGGTTGTGGGCGTGACGAACATGAAGCTCACTTTTGGCGAGGGGCTCGGCTTCGCCATTCCCGTGGATCAGGTAAAATACTTCCTCGACCACCGCGACGCCTACGCTTACGACGCCGACAATCCGAGCAACGCCTACCGTTACCTCGCCCCGCCGAGCCGGGCGATCAAGGAATCCACAGGGACGAAGTGAAGTGTCGGGGAACCGGCATCCCGCCTGTTTCACGGCTGCGCAATCCAGCCGCCGCCGAGAACCACGTCCCCGTCGTAGAACACGCAGGCCTGACCCGGCGTGACCGCGCGTTGCGGCGTGTGCAACCTCACCGTGGCGCAATCCGCCGCGCCGGGCGTGACGGTCGCCGCGCAACCGGGATGGTTGTAACGAATCTTCGCCATCACCTCCATCGGCCCCGGCGGCGCGTCCCACGGAATCCAATTGCAGCGTTCCACCGTGAGCGTGTCGCGTTCGAGCATCGAGTCGTCGCCGACCACCACACGGTTGCGTCCGGCGTCGAGCTCGATCACATAGAGTGGCGTCGCGGAGGAAATCCCGAGCCCCTTGCGCTGGCCTATGGTGTAAAACGCCACGCCCTCGTGATGCCCGAGCACGCGGCCGCGCGTGTCCACGATTTCGCCGCGGTGCTTCGCGGCCAGTTTCGCGTCGAGCAGGAACTTCCCGTAGTCGCGGTCCGGCACGAAGCAAATCTCCATGCTCTCGTCCTTCTCCGCCGTCTTGAGCCGGCACCCGCGGGCGACGCCGCGCGTGTCGGCCTTCGTCCTTTCCCCGAGCGGGAAAATCACCCGCTCAAGCTGCCGCTGCTTGAGCGAGAAGAGGAAGTAGCTCTGATCCTTGCGGAGGTCGCGCCCGCGCTTGAGCAGCGTGCGCCCGCTGGCGGGGTCCCTTCCGGTGCGCGCGAAGTGTCCCGTCGCGAGCCACGCCGCGCCGAGCTGGTCGGCGCGGGTGAGCAGCGTGCCGAACTTCAGGCGCTCGTTGCACATCACGCACGGGTTCGGCGTGCGGCCGGCCTTGTATTCCTCGGCGAAGTAGCTGATGACCGCGCGCTGGAATTCCGCCGCCTCGTCGATGAGGTAGTAGGGAATGCCGAGCTGATGCGCGACCGCGCGCGCGTCCTTCACCGCCTCGGGGCCGCAGCAGCGGTCCTCCGCGCGATTCACGCAGTCCTGCGGCCAGAGCTTGAGCGTCACGCCCACCACGTCGTAGCCCTGCTCCTTGAGCAACGCCGCCGTCGCGGAGGAATCCACCCCGCCGCTCAATCCCACGAGCACCCGGTTGTGTTTGGCTTCCGGCACGCGCGGATCCTACCTCGCGCCGCTTGACCTGGCACGGGCTTTTCGCGAAACAAGTCGCATGCACCGGACCGTTCTGCTGCCCGCGCTCGCCTCGCTCCTGATCCCCGGGCGGGCCGGCGCGCAGGCCGAGGGCAAGGTGGCCTTCGCGCGCGACATCGCGCCCATCCTGCAAACGAAATGCGTGACCTGCCACGGGCCGGAAAAGCAAAGGGGCAACTATCGGCTCGACTCCTTCGAGGCGCTGCTCAAGCCCGGCGCCAGCAAGCGCGCGCCCGTCGTGCCGGGCAATCCTGCGTCGAGTCACCTGTTCGAATTGCTCACGGCGAAGGACGCGGATGACCGCATGCCGCAGAAGGATGACCCGCTGCCCGCCGCGCACCTCGCGCTCGTCGGGCGGTGGATCCGGGAGGGCGCGGCCTTCGATGCCGCCGACCGGCGCGCGCCGCTCGCGGCGATCATCCCGCGCGCGCCACATCCGGAGCCGCCCGCAGCCTACAAGCTCCCGCTGCCCGTCCTCGCGCTGGCCTTCAGTCCCGACGGCGCGCAACTCGCGTCCGGCGGATACAACGAGGTTCTCCTCTGGAACGCCGACGACGGCAAACTGCTGCGCCGCATCCGCGGCGTCGCGCAACGAACCCACGCGCTTGCGTGGAGTCCCGACGGCGCATTGCTTGCCGTCGCCGGCGGCGATCCCGGCCAGCTTGGGGAACTCGCCCTCATCGACACGAAGAAGGGCGAACTCGCGCGCGTGCTCGCCACGCTTCCTGACGTGGTGCTCGACGCGAAGTTCAGCCCCGACGGCTCGCGGCTGGCCATTGGCGGGACGGACAATTCGATCCGGGTGATCGAGGTCGCGGGCGGCCGCGAACCGTTGCGCATCGACCAGCACGCCGACTGGGTGATGGCCGTCGCGTGGAACCACGACGGGTCGCAGCTCGCCTCCGCGAGCCGCGACCGCAGCGCGCGGCTGTTCAACGCAAAGACCGGCGCGATCGAGCACAGCTATCTCGGTCACAACGCCGGCGTCTCCGCCGTCGCCTTCAGCCCGGACGGCAGGACCGTCTACTCGGCGGGCCGCGACAAGAAAATCCACGCGTGGGCGGCGAAGGATGCGCAGAAGATCTCGGAGATCACGGGCTTCGACGATGACATCCTGCGGCTCGTCGTCGCGGGTGGCAGTGTGTGGACGTGCGGCTCCGACAAACAACTGCGCCAGCACGCGCTCCAGGGCGCGTCGCTCGTGCGCGCCTACAGCGGCCACGCCGACTGGGTTTATTCCGTCGCCGTGCACCCGGCCACCAAGCGCGTCGCCACCGGCAGCCATGACAGCCGCGTCCGCATGTGGAATTCCGACGACGGCACGCTCGTCACGGAATTCAGCGCGTCTCCCGGCTTGCCCGCCGCGGGCCGGTAGCCGGCGGTGATTGCCTTTGGCCGCGTCCCGCCGTTAACCTTCCGCCATGAAAGTCACCAAGCTCCTCCACACGCGCTACCGGCTCAACGACCTCGAGCGCTCCGTGAGATTCTACAAGGACGTGCTCGGCCTCGACGAAGTCCGCCGCCACAAGTCGCCCCGCGGGTCGGAGCTTGTGTTCTTGAAGGCGCCACAAAGCGAGGAGACGATCGAGCTGTGTCATTTCCCCAACAGCGGGCCGGTGGAGGTGCAGGCGGACCTCACGCACGTGGCGTTCGAGGTGCCGAGCCTCGCGGCGTTCGGCGAACACCTCGCGCGGCTTGGGCTGAAGTATTCCGACGGCCCCACGATGAAGCCCGCCGGCGGCGGCTTCGCGTTCATCGACGCGCCCGAGGGATATGAAGTGGAACTGATCGAGCCCGCGCCGCAGTCGGGCGCGGCCGGTTACTGAGCCGGGGCCGGCGCGCGCGCGCGCCACGTGAACCACGCGGCGACCGCGAGCAGCAGGAGGTTGAAGCACCCGAGCACTTGCGTCACACGCACGAAGCCCGCGAGCGGCGGCAGCGTGGCGGCAAACTTCGGCACGAGCACCGCGAGCGCCACCGAATACATGACCGCCACCCCGAGCAGCGCCGGGACGGCGCGGAACAACCCGCGCGCCATCAGGTTGTTCACGAGCACCGAGGCGAGCGCCATCGGCACCATCGCCCACGCGAACCACGGCACGAGCGGCGCGATGCTGACGAACTTCGGATTGAATCCCAGCTTGAGGAACAGCGGCGCCATCACGCTCAAGGCCAGCGCCCCGCCCGCGCCCATCGCAAGCGTCCCCAGGAATGTGAGCCGCAGCACGTCCGTGCTGTCCGAGGTCGCCACGCTTCGCACGATCTTCGGGAACATGACGGCCGCCAGCGGCCCCGTGAACATCACGAGCGCGCGCGCCAGCGTCCCCGCCGCCACGTATGGCCCCGTGGCGTCCGCGGAGAAGTTCGCCTGCACGAACACCTGATCCGCCGCGAACATGAACTGCCCCGCGCCGAAGCCGACCGTGAGCGGCAGCACGCGGCCGGCCCACGGGCGCGCTTCAAACGTCGGCGCCGCCCCGCGAAGCAAATCGCGGCATTGCCACGCCGCGACGGCGAGCGCGGCGAGCAACCCGACGAGCACGCCGGAGAGGATTCCCGCCGCCCAGCCCCCGAGCGCGAGCACGATCACGCCGGCGGCCGCGAACCGCCCCACGCCGCTGAAGATGCCCGCGAGTCCGAACCACAGAAAGTTCTGCCGCCCCTGCAACACGCCTTGAAAAATCGGCAGCCACAGCAGGGCGAGACCCGACGCCAGCGTCACCCAGAGCGCGGCCGGGTTCGCGACCTTGAACGTCGTGCAAAGTTCCTCCTGCCTCGCGGCGACGAACAACGCGACCGCCAGCCACACGATGAACACGCCCTTCGCGACCCCGCGCGCCGTGGACGCGAGCGCGCGTTGCTGCCCCGCGTCGAGCGCCGCGCCGGCCTGTTGGGCGAAGACCATCTGCAGCCCGATCGCCGGGATGATGACCCAGTTGAGCAGTTGCAGCATCGTGCCGAGCACGCCGTATTCCGCGGGTGGAATCACCTTGCTGAACAGGTGCACCGCCCACATGAACACGCCGCTCGCCACGGTGGCGAAGACCATCCAGCCGCCTTGCCGGAAGAACGAGGCGGACGACTCGCCGGAGTTTGGGTTGCGCGCGTTCAGGGCTTTGCGTTCGGGTTTGCGTTCAGTGACCGGTGGCGCGGGCGTGGACTTGCTCGACGAAATCGGCGGCGCGCCGGCTGAGGGCGCGCCAGTCGAGCGCGGCTTTCACGCGCCCGCTCGCCGCGAGGCCGAGGGCGGCGCGCGAGTCCGCAGGTTCGTCCAGCCACGCGAGAATCTGGGCGCCGAAGCTCGCGCCGTCAAAGCCGCTGAACTTGACCGCCGGCTCGTCCGCGAAGTAGCGGCGCACGTTGTCGAGCGGCGTGCAGACCGCCGGGATGCCCGAGCCGAGATACTCGACCGCCTTCGCCACGAACGCGCAGTGCGTCCCGCGCGATTCCTCGTAGGGAATGATGCCCACGGCCGCGCCGGCGAGATGCGAGGCGACCTCCGAGTAGGGAACGAACCCCGTCGTGGTGAGCCGCACCCGCGGCGCGCGGGCGCGGACCGCGGCGAGGAACCTCACCAGCGTCGGGGTCTCGCGGCCGACGAACTTGAACTCCGTCTCCGGCCGGGCCAACGCGACCCTCACGACGCCCTCGACCGCGATGTGCTGCAAGTGGTGCTGGTCGAACGACCCGTGCATGACCACCACGGGAGTCGCAGGCTGCGCCGCGCCGGGCGACGCGGGCTTGAACAGCTCCGCGTCGTAGCCGTAGTAAATCGGCCGGAGGCGTTCGCGCGGATATCCCGCGTCGGCGAAACAACCGGCAAGCGTGTCGCTCACGGTCATGACGCCGTCGGCATCGAAGCGGCGCGGGAGCGAAAGTTCGTAGCGCATGAGCGCGGCGACCACCGGGGGCGGCGCGGTCCACGCCGGCCACGTTTCCATGAAGCCGGTGAGGTAATCGAGGAAGTTCATCACCACCGGCACGCCGAGCCGGCGCTTGAGCCGGCCCGCGGCGACCGCGGAAATCGTGTGCTGCGACAGCAGGAGGTCGAACCTCGTCCGCGCCGCCGCCCGCGCGACCATCCGCGCGAGCGCCGTGGGATAGAGCAGATACTTGACGTTCCGGAACCGCGCGTAACGCCCCATCGGCCAGCCCGCGAATGGGTGGAACGTCACGCGCATCCGCGCGCCGAGTTCCGCCGCCGATTCGAATGCGGGGCTGAAGACGTGCACTTCGTGCCCGCGCCGGGCAAACTCCTCCACCAGATACACGGCTTCCGCGGACCCGCCGCCGCTCGGCGGATGAAACGGCTCGTGAGTGAGGAAGGCGAGGCGCATTCCGTCTCCCGTCACGGGAGCGATCGGAGGAAACGGGTTAACACCGCCGTGCCGCGTTCGAGCGACTCGACGGCGATCCACTCGTCCGCGGTGTGCGCCTGTGCGAGGTCGCCCGGGCCGAAGACGATCGCGGGCGTGCCCCCTGCGGCGAGCGGCGCGGCATCGCAGAAGAACGAAACGCCCTTCGTGCGGCGGCGTCCGGCGCTCGCGAGGAACCGCTGCACCAGCGGAAGGTTCGGATCCGTCTCGAGCGGGTCGCACGTTGCCCCCTTCGTGTCGTGGATCCTCACCGCGAACTTGTGGCGGCGGAAGAGCGCGGCCAGTTCGCGGCGCACGGTGGATTCGGTCTCGCCGGGCAGCGTGCGGCGGTCCGCGATGACGCTGCACTCATCCGGGACGATGTTCGCCTGCACGCCGCCCCGGATGGAACCGACGCTGATGGTGCCGTGCCCCAGCAAGGGATGGCGGCGGCGGCGGAGCTTCCCGGCGTAGGTCGTCTCGAGCAAGTCCACGAGTCGCGCGGCTTCATGGACGGCGTTGCGCCCGAGGTGCGGGAGCGAACCGTGCGCCGCCCGGCCGCGGGTTTCGAGTCGCAGCCACAGGTCGCCCTTGTGCGCGGAGACGACGTCGAGGCGCGTGGGTTCACCGACGATGGCGAGGTCGGCCCGGAAATCGCTGGCCGCGAGGTGCCGTGAACCGGTCTGGCCGTTCTCCTCGTCAACCAGTCCGGCGAAGACGACCTCCGTCTCCTTCGGCCGCGCGCCGCGCGAGGCGACGTCGAGCAGCGCGGCGGCCATCGCGGCGACACTGCCCTTGGTGTCGCACGCGCCGCGCCCGTGCAGACGGCCGCGCGACAACACGGGAACGAACTGTTCCGCGGTTCCGCAGACCGTGTCCAGGTGCGGCGCGAGGAGAATCCGTTGCCGCGGCTTGCCGCCGGGCGGGATGAGCCGAACGAGGAGATTCGAGCGCCCGGGGAAGACCTCCTGGAAATCGATCTCGAGCCCCTCGCGGCCGGCAAGGAACGCGAGCAACTCCGCGACACGCGCCTCGCCGGTGAGATGCGGCGAGCCGTCGAGGAACGCCGGGTTCACGCTCGGCAGCGCGATGAGTTCTCGAAGTAGTTTGAGGGCGGGGAACATCTGGAGTCGCGGCGCGCGGGTGGAACGTGCCATCCACTCAGACACCCGGGACGGAGGCGCGCTCAAAAACGCGCGGCCAGCGTAGCGTTCCGCCGCCGGAACTCAACCCGCGAGTGCCCGGGTTGGGGACTTCGCAGACCGGATCGCCGGTCCGCCGACATTGAAGCTTGCTGCGCTTCGTGCGTCCACTTACAACCTCGCGACATTCCACCATGCACCCCACTCCCCGCCGCGCCCTGTTCGCCACGCTCGCCTTCACCACGGCGCTCGCCGCCCGGGGCTCCGACTGGCCCCAGTGGCGCGGGCCTTCGCGCGACGGCCGCGCCGTGGGCAATGCGCTCAAGCTCGACGCGCTGCCCCGGGAGGCCAAGACCCTTTGGACCATCGCGGTTGGCGACGGGCAAGCCTCGCCCGTCATCTCCGGCAAACAGGTGATCTATCTCGACGACCAGGGCGGGCAGGAGACGGTGCATTGCGTCAATCTCGCCGACGGGAAGGAGCGCTGGCAGGTGAAGTTCGACCAGATCGAGTCGTGGCGGAACACCTACGGCGCGGGCCCGCGCTGCACGCCTCTCGTGGATGGCGACCGCGTCTACGTGCAGTCATGCCGCGGCGAGTTCCGCTGCCTGTCCATCGCGGACGGCAAGACGATCTGGCAGACGAACTTCGAGAAGGACTGGGGCGTGACATTCTACGGCAACTCCGGCAACAACCATCCCGCCGCCAAGGAAACCGCCGCAAGCCGCCACGGCAACAACGGCTCCGCCGTGGTGGACGGCGACCGCATTTTTGTCCCAGTCGGCAGCCCGACGAAAGGCACGCTCGTGGCCTTCAACAAGATGACCGGAAAAGTCTTCTGGGCGGCGGGCACGGATTTCGCCGCGTATTCGTCCGTCGTGGTCGGCAACCTCGCCGGCGTCCGGCAGGCTGTGCACCTCACCGCGGACTCGCTGATGGGCGTGGACGTCGAGACGGGCAAGGTGCTGTGGAAGATTCCCGTCAAGACCGGCGCGAAGCGGCACGGGTTCACGCCGATCCTCGCCGGCGACACGGTCACCATCGCCTCGTGGTCGGTCGGGATGACGCGTCTGAAGATCAACAAGGACTCGGGCGGCTTCACGGCCGAACCCATGTGGAAGAACGACACCGTCAAGCCGCTCCTCGCCACGCCGGTCTTGCACGGCGACTTCCTTTTCGGCCTCGGCAGCGGCACGAGCAAGACCGAGCTCGTATGCGTGGATTTCAAGACCGGCGAAGTGAGATGGAAACAGCCGGGCTTCGGCGACTACGCGGCGTTCATCGCCGTCGGCGACAAGATTCTCGTGCAGGCGCAGTCCGGCGAATTGCTCCTCATGCGCGCGAACCCGGAGAAGTTTGAGGAACTCGGTCGCATCCAGACCTGCGGCAACACGTGGAGCCATCCCGCGCTCGCGGACAGCAAGCTGCTCCAGCGCGACAAGGCCAAGCTCTTCGCCATCGAACTCGCGCAGTAGTCCGGAAAACCCGGCCGGCGTCAGTCCTTCTCCAGAACCGCCACCGCGGCCGCGTGGCCTTCCGTGTGGCTCAGGCTCACGTGAATCCGCGTCGCGCCCCGGCTCGCAAGCAGGGCCGCCCCGCCCTCATGCAGCACCACGAACGGCTCGCCGCTCGGATGGCGCGCAATCTCCATGTCCTGCCAGCCGAGTTGCGCGCCGATGCCGGTGCCGAACGCCTTCGAAATGGCCTCCTTCGCCGCGAAGCGCGCCGCGAGGTGGGGCGCGGGATCCTTGTGCGTCAGGCAATACTCGATCTCGCCCGCCCGCAGGATGCGTCGCAGGAACCGGTCGCCGAACTTCGCGAACGACGCGCGGATGCGCTCCACCTCGATGAGGTCAATGCCGGTGCCGAGGATCATGGGAGATGCAGCGTTCAGCGTGCGGACAGCAGACTTGTTACCACAGGCGATACGACCTCGACCTGAACACAGAAAACTCAAATCTCTTCTTCTTCACGCGCGCCGCATCGCCTCCAGCATCTCCCCCACCGCGCGCTCGATGCCCATGAAGACGGCGCGGCTGATGATGTGATGCCCGATGTTCAGTTCCACCAGATGCGGCACGCACGCGAGCATTGGCTCGACGTTTTCGCAGGTGAGACCGTGCCCCGCGTTCACCCGCAACCCCAAGCCGTTCGCAAGCCGCGCCGCCGACGCGAGCCGGCGCAACTCGCGCTTGCGTCCGCGCGCGCTGCGGAAGTGCTCCGCGTAAGCGCCCGTGTGCAACTCGATGAACTGGGCGCCCGATTGCGCCGCCGCCTCGACTTGCGCGGACTCGGGCGCGATGAACAGGCTCACCTGGATTCCGGCTTCGTTCATTCGGCGGCGTGTCGCGGTGATGGATTTCAACCCGGCGCGCACGTCCACCCCGCCCTCGGTGGTCACCTCCTGCCGTCGCTCGGGGACGATGCACACGATGTCGGGCTTCAGGTCGAGCGCGAAGCGGACGATTGCCGGCGTGTTCGCCATCTCGAGATTCAAACGCGTGCGGATGCGCTTGCGCAACTCGCGGACATCGCGGTCCTGAACATGGCGGCGATCCTCGCGCAGGTGCGCCGTGATGCCGTGGCAGCCGGCGCGTTCGCACGCGAGCGCGGCGGCCACGGGGTCGGGTTCGCCCCGCAACTGTCCGCGGTATCGCGCCTCGCGCAGCGTCGCGACGTGGTCGATATTGACGCCGAGTTTCAACATGGCTGCACAGGGAACGGCAGGCGCGGGCGCGAATCAACACGAATGATCCGCCAGCGGCCGCGTCACTTCCCCGGCGGCAGCGACGGCACCGGCGGCAGGCCGGGAAACGCAGCCGCCGGCTCGCGCCACGCGGGGAAATCCGGGTTGTCGAGCCAGCGCGCGAGCATGAGCAACTCGAAGCCCGTGAGCCCCGCGTGCGAATTGCGGATGACCCGCAGCTCCTTCGGCCCGTCGATCGTCGCCTCGGTGATGGTGTTGCCGAGTTGCGGCGCGATCGCGTCGAGCCAGGCCTGCCCCGGCGTCCGGCCCATCAAGCCCGCGCCCGGGCCGCCGAGCAGTTGCAGCAACTGCCGCGTCTGGCGCACCTGCTGGAGCCGGAACTGCGTCACCTCCCAGTCGTAGTAGACGAGGTTCGTGCGGCCGAGCTGCGCGAGCAATTCGGCGGGTGCCGGATTGGTGTTCACGCCTTGCGGCACGATGCCGGACATCAAGCCCCCGAGAATGAAGCTGCCGGACGGCTCCGGCGCGACCCCGACGAACGGCACGAGAATCGGCAGCCCGCTCCACACGACCTCGTTGCGGTCCGTGACGTGGTGAATGCGGCCGGTGAAGTTCGTCCCGAGCGCCGCGCGCGCCGCGGATTCGAGCGGTTGCAACAACGCGGGCACCCGCGCCGCGGCGTCCTTCGCGGGCAGCGCGAAAAGCGTCTGGAACGGGATGTCGGAACGCGACCAACTGAACCACTGGTCAGGCACCGGGCCGGCGGCGGACGTCCGCAACGCCGCGTTTCGCCCGAGCCACGGCGCCACGCCGCGAGCCGCGGTGAAACTGACGAGCGGGTCACGGATGGTGTTGGTCGGCACCTGCCACGGCTGCAGGCTCGAAACCATCGGCTCGCGCCATGAAAGCCGCGCCTCGGTGCGGACGATGTCCGAGCGCGAAGAGAAACCCGCCGTCAAGTGCGGCCAGTCCGCGAGGTCCGGCCAGTCGAGCAGGCGCGCAAGCTGGGGGCCGGCCTCGACGCGCAGCCAGTCCGCGCCGAGCGGAGGCCGCGGGGTGCCGGACGACTTCGCGTCCGCCAGCCACGCCTCGAGCAAGGCGCGCTTGCCCGGGCCGCCGCCGAACAACAGCCAGTCGCCGACTTGCTGGAACTTGACGCGAACCTTCGGGTCCGCACCTCCAAAGTCGCCGTGAACCACGCCCCTGACCAGGCCGAGATTCCACGAGGGCGAGGGGAGTTTCTTGACGGCGGTCTGCAACTGATTCGTCCACGCCGCGAGGCGCGCCGGGCCGAGCCGCAACGCGAGCGCCCAATCCTCGGACGCAGCCGTCCCGCGCACGGCGACGACCGATTCGACCGTCGGGATGTCGGCGAGCAGCGGTCGCATTGGCGCGAGGAACTCCGCGGTCGCGTTGCTGCTTGTGGCGAATCCGCGCGTCGCCGCAACGGCGAGCTTCTCCAGCGCCGCATGAACGAGCGCGCGCGTGGCCGGCGCCTGGAACATCCCGGCTTGCTTCGAAGCGGCGGGATTCTTCGAGAGGGCCTCCAAGCCGGCGAAGTGCAGCGCGATCGCGACCTCCGGCGGGGCGGGCGCGGCGGCGGACTTGGTGACCGGCTCGCGCGGGTTCGGCGCGACGGACTTGTCCCTGCACCCGGCTCCGAACGCGAGCAGGCCGGGCGCGAGAAGGAACAAGATGCGTCGCATGGTGGCGCTGTGATTGCCAGAGTCCGCCCCACGAGGCAAACCGAAAGCGGCGCGAGTTTCCCGGTCTGCGTCTTTCTTCTCCACAATCCGCGCGGCGGCGGTAGGTTCACGCGCATGCCGCTCGCCGATTTCAGCGAACAGCAACGGGCCATCGGGCTCCTGCAGCGGAGCCTCGAGCGCGGGCGCCTTGGCCACGCGTATTTGTTCACGGGCGACCGGCTCGGTGAACTCGAAGCCGTGGCGCGCACGCTCGCACAGGTCTTGAACTGCGAATCGCCCCGGCGCAGCCCCGGCGGCGCGGCGCTGGATTGCTGCGGTCGCTGCTCACCGTGCCGGCGCATCGCGGGCGGGTCGCACCCGGACGTGCATTGGATACGGCCGGAGTCCAAGTTGCGGCAGATCCTGGTGGAGTCGACGCGCGAGCTCATCGGCGCGGTTCACCTCAAGCCCGCCGAGGCGCAGTTCAAAGTCGCAGTGATCACGGCCGCGGACCGGATGAACGAGGACGCGGCGAACATTTTCCTGAAGACACTTGAGGAGCCGCCGGCGCGCTCGGTGCTGCTGCTCTTGAGCACGGAGCCGCAGCGTTTGCTCGAGACGGTGTCGTCGCGGTGCCTGCGCCTGAGCCTCGCAGGCGACGGAAGCAGTCCGCTGGACGGCGAGTCGCGGGCGTGGCTGGCGGAATTCAGCGCCACCGCAGCCTCGGAAATGCCGGGCTTGCTCGCGCGATACCGGCTGCTCGGCACGCTGCTCGCCCGGCTGGCCTCGATGCGCGAGGAAGTGGAGCAGGCCGAGACGGCCCGCTCGCCGCTGGCCCGGTTCGACGATGTGGACCCCAAGTTGCGCGAGCAATGGGAAGACGAGCTCAAGGCCGCGATCGAGGCGGAGTATCGGCGCCGGCGATCGGAGGTTATGCGCGCGTTGCAGGGATGGCTCCGCGATGTCTGGCTCGCCCGGCTCGGGCTCGCCGGGGAAATGGCGATGTTCGCCGACCTCGCCGGCCACACCCGCACCGTCGGGCAACGCATCGCCGAGCCGGACGCGACCGAGAACCTCCGCGCGATGGAGCACGTTCAGCGGTTGCTTCATACGAACGTCCAGGAGGCGCTCGCACTCGAGGTGGGGCTCTTGAAGCTCCGCCTCTGACGCGAGCCCTCGCGCGATCGAAGGCACCATGGCCCCACCCCCACCACGAGCGGAAGCCGCCGGCACGGCCACGGGCCGGGGCGTGTTTGCGGTCGCGGCCGGGTGTTTTCTCGGGATTGCGCTGCTCAAGCTCGGCAACCCGGTCCTCCTCGACGCCGGAACGATGTATCCACCGCCGGCGGGTTTGGGCGAGGTGATCTCCGAACCGTGGCCGATGTCGTGGGGCTACGTGATGCTCGCGGTTCTCGCGGTCGCGGGATTGTTCGTGGTCCGAAAACCGGCGGCCAACCCGGCGTGGATGCTTTGGATGCCCGCGCTCTGGCTCGGCTGGCAGTTGCTGGCATCCGCGCGGACGATCGATCCCCCGCTGACCCGGCTGACCATCGCCCACTTCGTGGCGAGCACGGCGTGTTTCTACCTTGGACTTTGCTCTGCAGGCGGCGCGGGAAGCGGGCTCCGGCGAGTGCGACCCGGGTTGGTGGCGGGATTGCTGGTCGTGCTCGCGGCCGGGATTCACCAGCACCACGGCGGCTTTGAGTCGAACCGCCGCTTCTTCGAGGAGAACGAAATGTCTGGCTGGACGAATGTGCCGCCCGCAGAAGTCCGGCAACTCGAAATGACCCGCATGCTGGTGCGCAAGCCCGACGGCTCGCTCACGGTCAATCCCGCGGTGGAACACAAGCTGGCCAGCGGGCGAATCTTCGGCACGCTCGTCTACCCGAACGCGCTCGCCGGTGTCATCCTCCTGCTCCTCCCGCTGGCGCTCGTGTCCACCCGGGACTGGACGCGACGGCTCGGCAACGTGCCTCACGGCGCGCTCGTTGGCTCCGTGGCGTATGTCGGAATCGCGTGCCTGTATTGGTCGGGGTCGAAGTCCGGCTGGCTCGTCGCGCTCGCACTCGGTGTCCTGACGCTGTTGCGCCTGCCGTTGGCTAAAACCCTCAAGGTCGGCCTGGCGACGTTGCTCATTATCAGCGGCGCGGCAGGACTGGCGATCAAGTATCGTGATTACTTCTCGCGGGGGGCGACCAGCGCAGCCGCCCGGCTGGATTATTGGACCGCTGCTTGGGAGAACGCCGCGAAGCATCCGGTGCTCGGCTCCGGGCCGGGAACCTTTTTCGCCGTCTACAAGGTTACCAAGAAGCCCGAGTCCGAGATGGCGCGACTCGCTCACAACGACTACCTCCAGCAGGCGAGTGACTCGGGATGGCCGGGATGCCTCGCCTACTGCCTTTTCATCGGAGGCTCCATCGTGCTGCTCGCCAGGCGCACCGCACGGGATGACCTGACCTTCGCCGTCTGGCTCGGGCTCGCGGGCTGGGCGATGCAGGGGATCGTGGAGTTCGGCCTCTACATCCCGGCCTCGGCCTGGACTGCGTTCCTACTGCTTGGCTGCCTTTGGCGAGAGCAGCCAGCTTTGGATTCGACACCCGAAACCGCCGCCGCTAGCCTCACCCGCGCATGAGCCGGATACTCTTCCTCAACGGGCCCAACCTGAACCTGCTCGGTCAACGCGAGACGGACATCTACGGGAAGACCAGCTTGGCAGACATTGAGGCTGCGGTGCGGGATCGCGCGTCGAAGGCTTCGGTTGACGTCGAGTTCCGCCAGTCGAACTCTGAAGGTGACCTCGTAACTTGGATTCAGCGGTCAAAGGGGGAATTCCAAGCCATCGTTATCAATGCAGGAGCCCTGACGCACACCAGTATCGCCCTCCGGGACGCCATCACAGCGGTGGCGGTGCCGACGATTGAGATTCACCTTTCAAACATTCACGCGCGGGAGGAGTTCAGGCACCACTCCATGATCGCGGCGGTTTGCAAGGGTCAGATCGCTGGATTCGGTCCCGACTCGTATCTGCTCGGCTTGGAGGCGGCTTTAACAATAATCCGGCGGTAGACTTGGTTGAAAAGGCGGTTTTTCACCAATTCCCAGCCTGCCTTGGGCTCGGGTCTTCCCCATAAACGGTGCTTGACGCACCCCCGGGCCATTCCTAACCTCCACCCGCTGATGACCCAATCGAAGCCGAGCCGGAACCAAGTCTTGCCCTTCTGCCCAGAAGCGAACCGTCCCTACGCGCCGGCTCCCCAACCCTCAACCAGGAGACTCCTGTGGATCTGAAAGACATCAAGGCCATCATTGACCTGATGAAGAAGAACGCCATTTCGGAGTTCGAGATGGAGCGTCAGGATTTCAAGATTCGCCTCAAGCGCGGACTCAATGGAAATCCTGTCGTGGCCTACGACGACGCGCCCGCGCAGGCTTATCTGCCGGCCCAAGCCCCGGCGGCCGCGGCCCCTGCCAGCGTGGTCCCATCGCCTGCGCCGCATCCCGGTCCCGAGGCGGACATCAAGTCGCCCATGATCGGGACTTTTTACCGATCACCATCGCCCGAAGCCGCGGCCTACGTGGAGGTTGGAACCGAAGTCGGCCCCGATACCGTGGTCTGCATCATCGAAGCCATGAAGGTGATGAACGAAATCAAGGCCGAGGTCCGAGGCGTCATCACGCAGGTTCAAGCCGAGAACGGCAAGCCGGTCGAGTTTGGCCAGTCGCTGTTCAAGATTCGCCCCACCTGACCCAAGCCGGTTCAAGCCACCTTCCCCCCGTCATGTTCGAAAAAGTCCTCGTCGCCAACCGTGGCGAGATCGCGGTCCGGGTCATCCGCGCCTGCAAGGAAATGAACATCCGAACGGTCGCGGTTTACTCCGAAGCCGATGCCAACTCCATGCACGTGCAACTGGCCGACGAGGCGATCTGCATCGGCAAAGGTCAGGCGACCGACAGTTACCTGCGGATTGACCGGCTGATTTCGGCGGCTGAGATCAGCGACGTGGACGCCATCCATCCCGGCTACGGGTTTCTGTCCGAAAACGCCCACTTCGCCGACGTCTGCGAGAGCTGCAACATCCGATTCATCGGCCCGAACTCCCGGACGATGAAGGCATTGGAAGACAAGCAAGTGAGCCGGGCGCTCGCCAAGAAGGCAGGCGTGCCGACGCCCCCCGGCTCCGATGGCCTGGTTGAGAGCGAACAGGAAGCCCTCGCCGTGGCGAAGAAAATCGGCTACCCCGTCCTGATCAAGGCCGTCGCCGGCGGCGGCGGACGCGGGATGCGCGTCGCCCACAACGACATCTCGATGATCAAGGGCTTCCACACTTCGCGCGCCGAGGCGGAAAAGGCCTTCAGCAACGCGGGAGTTTACATCGAGAAATACATCGAGAACCCGCACCACATCGAGTTTCAGATCCTCGGCGACGCCAAGGGCAACATCATCCACCTCGGCGAGCGCGACTGCTCCATCCAGCGCCGGCACCAGAAGGTCATCGAGGAAACGCCCTCTCCGCTGTTCGAGCGCAAGGAGTTCAAGGACCACCGCAAGAAGATGGGCAAGGCCGCCCTGCGCATCGCCGAGGCCGCCAACTACACCAACGCCGGCACCGTCGAGTTCGTCTGCGACGACCGCGGGAACTTCTATTTCCTCGAGGTCAACAAGCGCATCCAGGTCGAGCACCCCATCACCGAGGAGGTCACGGGCGTGGATTTGATCCGACAGCAAATCCTCATCGCCTCGGGCGAGCAACTCCGCATTTCGCAGGGCGACATCCAGTTCAAGGGCCATTCCATCGAGTGCCGCATCAATGCGGAAGACCCCTTCGACGACTTCCGCCCGAGCCCCGGGCGCATCGAGATGTATTACAGCGCGGGCGGCCGCGGCGTGCGCGTGGACAGCCATGCCTACGCCGGCTACACCATCCCCCCGTTCTACGACTCGATGATCGGCAAGCTCATCACTCACGGCAAGGACCGCCGCGAGGCGATGGAGCGGATGAACCGCGCGCTCGGCGAGTTCATGATCACGGGAGTGAAGACCACCATCCCCTTTGAGCAAGCCATCCTTCAGGACCCGAACTTCCGGCGGGGCGTTTACTCCACCAACTTCATCGAGCAACTGCTCGGCGGCGGCCGCCGCGAGTTGATCGAAGAGAAGGCCTGACGCCACCCGGCCGGGCGAGGAGGAACTTCGGCCTAGAAAATGTCCCAGAGCGCGATCGGATCGCGCTGCAAGACGGTCGCGCCAGTGGCGGGATTCTGAAATCCAAACTGGCTCGCCTTCATCGGCTCTGCGCGGCCGTTCACGAACACGGCCGTTGTGCGCCCGTTGTGCCGGTTGAAAACCCGCTCGGCGAACGTGCCGCCCGAGGCACCGTAACCGCTATACCACGGCTCATTGCGCGGCGTGCGCCAGAGGAGCGTGCCGGAGAAGGGCACCGCGGGCCGCCAATTGTCCGGATCCAGCGTCGGTGTGGGCGTGGATGCCTGCGACATGCTTGCCGCGTCTGCGATCACGATGGTGTTCTCCGGGTTCGCGATCTGGTGCTCCTTGAGGGAGTTATTCCCGGTCGGAATCCAGAACCCGAGGTCCGGATGGTTCATGCCGATGCCGATGCCGTTGCCGACGCGCACGCTGGGGCACTTGAAGATTTCCCGCGCCCCGCCGAGGTTCGGAAGCAGCAGGTCCGGCCACCACACGTAGGTTCCGCCGTTCGGCGCGACGGGGTTGGGAACCTGCACGTTCGCGCGGGCGAGTTCCACGACTTTCCCGTCGGCGTCGTCCGCGTAGAACTTGTAGGCAAAAGCGATCTGGCGCGAGTTGCTGAGGCACTTGGAGCCGCGCGCCTTTTCCTGCGCCTTGGAGAGCGCGGGAAGCAGCATCCCCGCGAGGATGGCGATGATGGCGATGACGACGAGCAGTTCGATCAGCGTGAAGGCTGATTTGCGTGTGTGAAGCGTTGTGGGAGTCATGGCATTCTGACGGTATGAGGCGTAACGGGCATCAAACATTCCCGTCGAGGGAATTCCCCGGCGGAGGATGCGAACCGCGCTTGCGAACCGCTTGTTGTTATTTTGCCGCAGCGAGCTCGGCCGCGTAGAGTTCGCGGACCCTTGCCTTCGCGTCGGCGAGCGGGATTTCACCCTTGTCCACCTTCGCGAGGAAGGACTTCTGCGCGACGTAGTCCTTGTTCACCACGCCGGCCTTGCTCTGGAGCATGCGCCAGGCTTTGCGGCGCTCCACGGCGAAGAGGACCATCTGCCGCGACACGGCGAAATGCTTCAGCTTTCCGTTCACGTCGGCCTTGATGTAGCAGCCGAAGTTCGGCACGCACGAGCGGTGCGCCGGGTCGAACACGCGGCGGTGGATGACATCGTCCTGCGTGATGAAGGTCAGCATGTCGTCGAGCAGGATGAGGTTCGCCGCCTCCTCGTCCTTCACGGCCTTGACGTGCTTGCGGAAACGCCCCTCCGTGATCGCCCAGTGCGCGACGGTGAAGTTGTATTCGGAACCGTCGGCCTTGAACTTCGTGCGCCACCAGTCGCGGTCGACGGTCGGGTTGCCCTTCACGTCGAATGCCTCCTGCGAGGTCTCGCCCTTGCGCGGGTTGAAGACAAATTCCGGCATCCCGCGTCCGTCGCGGACCATCTTGGCCTGGTCCGCGCTCATGTTGTCGCCGACGGCATGCTCGGGCTGGCAGGTGGTGTAGCACTGGTAGAACGCCGTGCCGCGATATTCGAGGCCGTCGAGCATGGCCTTGTAGAGCTTGGCGGCGTTGGCCACGGAGACTTGGGCGACGAACGGCGAGCCGTGCCCGCTGGTGAACGCCTCGGCGACATTCTTCTTCTCGATCAGCTTGCCCTGCGAGGCCGTGCCGAACTGGTTCATGTCGTAACCGCCGAGCATCGTCGAGCTGTCGGAGTTCTGCCCGCCGGTGTTCGAGTAAACCTGCGTGTCGAGCATGAGGATCTTCACGTTCGGCCGGTTTTGCAGCATCACCTTCGACACGTTCTGGAAGCCGATGTCGCCGAGCGCGCCGTCGCCGCCGATGACCCACATCTTCGGCAGTTCGCGGATTTCCTGGTCGGTCATCAACGCGTCGTCGAGGTGCGTGTAGGTGAAGTAGTCCGCCGCCGTCGCGACGCTTTCCTCGCGGTCGAGCAGCGCATCGCAAATGCGCTCGGGCACCACGGAGCGGCGCGCGTGCGAAAGGATGAGCGACTCGGCAAGCAGCCACGAGATGGTCGCGCCGTCCTGGAAGAGCGAGTTCATCCACGGATACGGGTGCGGATTGCTCGGCGGCGTCGAGCCGTAGACGGTGTTACAGCCCGTGCTCGCCCCCATCATCATCACGGACATGCCGTTGGCGCGGCGGCCGTCGATGGTCTGGAGGTCGCGATGGTTGAAGGCGTCCTGCTTCATGACGGCCACGAGCCCGCCGATGATCTGCTCGTCGGTGATGACGCCGTGCTTCGCCTCGTGGTCGGCGATGCGCTTCGCCGTGTCCGCGTCGTTCTCGCCGCCGAGTCCCATGATGATGTGCGAGACGGTCTTCCGGAACATCTCGTATTCGGCCGCGCTGCGTGCCTGGACGGCCTGCAGTTTCTGCAAACCCACGGCCTCGAGCTTGGAGGCCTTCGCGCGGAGACGGTCGGCCTTCGCGTGATACAGCGGGCGCATGTAAGCCTCGGTCACGCTGGCGCAGGCGCGCAGGATGGACTTCTCGCCGCACCCGGCGCACGCGCCGTCGCCGGAGACGAGCGCCTCGTAGTTGCGGCGGACCATGAGGTGGTTGCGCAGCGCGGCCTCGCGCGAGCCCGCGGCGTTGGTGTCGTTGTAAAGGCCGAGGAACTTCTGCGGCGTGTCAGGCAGGAGCCGGGAGAAGATCTGCGCCGTGGTGAGGTCGGCGTTCAACTCCTCCGTCTCGGTCGTCATGCGGAGCGCGTCGTGGTCGCCGCAGACTTGCACGCACTCGCCGCAGCCCTTGCAGAGGTCGCTGACGAAGATGGAGAACACACCGCCCGCGCCCGGGGTCTTCTGCTCGATGGAGCGGTAGATCGCGGGGACGGCGGTGTAGGCGAGCGGGAGCTTGGCGATGATGCCGTTGAACTGCGCCTTCGCCGCCTCGCCGATGGCGGTGAGCGCGGTGACCTCGGCGGCGATGATGTCCTTGAACGGCACGCTGGCCTTGGCCTTGATGGCCTCGTTCATCTTCACGCGCGCGCGGTCCTCGATGCCTTTGAGCTCTTTCATCAACTTCGAGCGCTCGGCGGCGTCCACGACGTAATTCCCCGCGGCCGTGCGGAGGATGGTGGCGACATCATGCGCGGCGTTGGGCAGCGCGGTGTCGGGGCAGGCGGTGATGCACTCCATGCACTGGGTGCAATTCTCGGCGATGTAAACGGGCGTCTCGCGCCGCGCGACATACTTGGACTGCGTGGCGCCGGTGCCGGGGCCCATCACGCCGATGGACGCCATCGCCCCCGCGGGTTGGTGGTAGCCGAGGCCCGCGCGAAACTCGCTGTCAAACTTCCCGAGCGTCTGGAAGGCCGCGCGCGCCGCCTGCCCGACGGGCGTGGAGATGCTCGCGCATGAACCGCCGACGTTGCAGCCCGCGGTGGGGATCATCTGGTGGTCGCCGAGCGGCCACAACGGCGGGTTGCGCATCGAGGAACGATCCGCGGCGTCGATCTCGCCATACTTGATCTCCTGCACGCGCCCGAACCCCTCGGTCATCACGGTCATGTTCGAGGCCACCACGGCATCGCCGAAGCGGCCGAACTTTTTCACGTATTGCTTGCGCACCGTCTCGTGGAACTGCTCCTCGGAGATCGCGTTGTCATTGAGGAACGGCGACACGCGGAAGAACGCGCCGAGGAAGGAATTGCCCTGCATGCGGAGCTGGAGCTCGGGCTTGTCGGTCGCCTTGCGCGCGATGTCGAAGCCGGGAAGGATGAACACCCGGATGTTGTTCTCTTTCACGAACTGCCGGTGCTGCGCGGGGATGCGCATCCACGCGGTCTCGGTGGTGTCGCTGGATTCCCACACGATGCAGCCGCCCTTCTTGATGCCCTCGAGCGGGTTGGTGTGCGTGAAGGCCTTCGGGTCGCAGCAGAGCACCACGTCCACATGGTTGAGCTCGCAGTTCACCTTGATCTGGTCGCGGGCCACCGTGAGGTAGTAGTTGGTGGGCGCGCCCTTCTTTTCCGAACCGTATTTCGGGTTCGCCATGATGAACAGCTGCTCCTTCAGGCGCCCGTCCGGCTCGACCTGGTTGGCGCGCTTCTTCAAGAGCTCGCCGAAGTCGCCGATGATTTCGCCGAGGTTCTTGCCCGTGGTGATCATGCCCCACCCGCCGATCGAGTGGAACCGCACCGCGATGGCCTTGTCCGGCAGCAGCGACGGCGTGTCCTTGGAAATCACCGCGTAGGGATGGTCCACGCCGAGCACGAAGAACGTCTCGCCGTCCGCCGCGCTGCGCCCGTCCTTGCGCCTGGACTGCCCGGTCGCGAACTCATACGCGCCGAGCGTGTGCTCGGGCCGGAAGTCGCGCGAACCGATGCCGTAGGCACCGCGGAACAGGCGCGGGGTTTCCTCGGGAGCGAGCGCGGGGAGCTCGCCGCCGAACTTCACGACCTCGTTCGCCTTGCCCAGCGCGACGCGGATGTCACGCGCGAGCGGATTGTCGCCCGACAGGCCTTCATCCGTGCGCTCAAGGATGATGACGTTCTTCTTGCCGCGCAGCGCGTTGATCACCGCGGCTTCGGGGAACGGGCGGATGACGTTGATGTGGATGGAGCCGACCTTCGCGTTGCGCTGTTCGCGCAGGTAATCGCACGCGGCCTCGATGTTGTCCGCGGCGCAGCCAAGCGACACGAACACCGTGTCGGCGTCCTCGGTCTTGAACTCGGTGATGAGCCCGTAGAACCGGCCCGTGAGCCGCCCAAACTCGGCGTAGCCCTGCTCGAGGAACTTGAGGATGGGCTCGTTGAAATTGTTGCGGCGCGCGACGACGCCGTTCATGTGGTGCTCCTGATTCTGCACCGGGCCGAGCAGGATGGGGTTCTTGAGATCCATCATCTCGGGCAGGCGGCGGCGGCGGGCGCCGAAGAGCTCGCGCTGCGCCGGCGTCGGGCAGTCGATTATGTCGTCCGGCGCGCCGAGGAACTCGCGGAGCAACTCCGCCTCGGGGGCGAGATATGTGCGCTCCGAGTGCGTGGTCAGCATGCCATCCTGGATGTTCATGCCCGGGTTGAGCGAGAGTTCGCAGACCTTGCGGAGGATGATGGCCTGGTCGGCGGCGTGCTGGGCGTCCTTCGACATCACCATGATCCACCCCGTGTCGAGCGCGGCATAGAAATCGTCGTGGCCGCAATGGACGTTGAGCGCATGCTTGGTCAGCGCGCGCGCGCCGACTTCAAGCACCATCGTGCAGAGCTTGCCGGGCGCGTGGTAATACTGCTCCATCGCATACACGATGCCCTGGCCGGAGGTGAAGTTGACCGTGCGCCGTCCCGCCACCGCGAACGCCGTCGCCCCGCCCTGCGCCGCGTGCTCGCCCTCGGTCTCGACGGCGATCTTCTGCGCGCCCCACACGTTGAGTTCGCCCATGGCATACGAGCCCTGGTAAATCTCGCCGCCCTCGGTCGAAGGCGTGATCGGATAGAACACCCCGCCCTCGGTGATGCGCGTTTCGACGTGCTGCGCGACAAGCTGGTTGCCGTTGCACGTGACGCGGATGCCGGGATACTTGGGCTTCGAACGGGTCGCGGCGGGGGAACTGGTCGCCACGTTTTGCTGACTGGCGGCGCCCTGGGATACGCTTTCTTGAGTGACCATAAGCAAAGTAACTTGCGGGACCATCGCTCGCCGTGCGGTTGTGAACCGCCCGCGTCGCGAGCCCGACGAACCGAGCAACATTAGCCAACGTCGTTTCGCCGACAAGCAGCAAAGCGGACGAAATGCACGCCCCGCCAAGCCACGCCATTTTCACGAATCGCGACGCCGTCCGTGGTCAACGGGAAAATCCGCCGCGCGGAAAGGTTTTCCTTTGTCGCCAGCCGGGCCGCGGTGCTACAGCAGGTTCAACGAACCTGCTCCCGCGATGGCCCGGCCCGCACAACCGATGCTCTCCAGCGCCCCGGCGCGCGACGGCGAGTCCCGACCGCTGCTCGCGCAGCTCGGCGACGCCGCTGACCTGGTCCCCGATGGCGTCGCCGCGGGCTTCGCCACCCAGCCGCCGCGCTCCGCCGCCGGGTTGCGGGCCTTCGTGGAGGAATTCCAGTCGCGCGCGCTCGCGGCGGTGGATCTCCCGGCCATCCTCCGCGCGCATCGTCACTCGGACCGCAACGAATTGCGCGAGTTGCTTTCGTTCGACCGGGAGCTTTCAGCCGCGCCGCTGCCGGCGCCATTCAAAGCCGCCAGCCAGGCTGTCGGGCGGCGCCAGCTTCACAAGCTCCGGCCGCTGCGCGACCGGCGGCTCGTCCAGCGCTACATCGCGGCGGTGGACGCCGGACAGGCGCACGCGTGGCACACACTTGTCTTCGGGCTGGCACTCTCCGTGTTTTCGCTGCCGCTGCGACAAGGAATGCTGCACTACGCGCAAGCCACGACCCGCCGGTTCGTGGTCGCGGCCGCGCCCGCCGCGGGCTTGGTGAATGGCGACGTGATGCAGTGCGTGGACGAATCCTGCCGCGCCCTGCCGCAACTTGTCGAAGCCGCGCTCGCCCGTCACGGGTATCAACCCGCCGGCTGAAACTCACTCGGGACGCCCGCATTTTGTGTTTTCTCTCCGGCCGGCGTCTTGGACAATCCCCCGCATCATGAATCCTGTGTTCCGGCTCAGCGTGGTCACCCTGTTTGTTGCGCCGCTCGTTTCCGGCGCCGCGCCGTCGCGCGATTGGCCGCAATGGCGCGGTCCCGATCGCAACGGCGTGCTTTCCTTCAGCCCGCCGCTCATGAACGTGTGGTCGGCCGACGGCCCGCCCGTGCTTTGGGACAGCGAGGCCATTCCGAGCGATGACGACGGCGGCCACAGCAGCGTCGTCACCGCGGGCAAGCGCGCTTACGTCTCCGTGGTCTGGCACCGCGAAGTGGCGAGCGAGACGCGAACCATCCACGATCTCACCGTGCGCCAGCTCGGCCACCAGAGCACGGCCGGCCTCGGCGCGGAACTCACCGCCAAGATGGAAGCCACCCGCGAGTCCATCCCCGCCACGCTTCGAGGCGCGAAGCTCGACGAGTTCATCAAGGAATGGATTGACGCCAACCTCGATGTGAAGCAGCGCCAGCTTTACAGCGGCTTCATCAGCGGCCGTTTTAAGAAGGGCAAGCTCGCCATCCCGCTCGGCGACTACGCAAAGATTGTCCCGCGCCAGGACAAGCCGTTCGCCACCGAGGCGGAGTTCAAGAAGTGGGTCGACGAGCAGGGCTTCGCGGATTACGTCAAGGAAGCCGTCCTCGCCGCCGTGCCGCCCACCAAGCGGATTGCCGAGGACACCGTCATCTGCCTCGACTTGGAGACGGGCAAGACGCTTTGGAAAACGGCCTCGCCGGGCGAACCGCGCGGCCGCGGGTGTTCGAGCACGCCTTGCGTCGCGGGCGGACGCGTCTTTGCGATGGGCAGCACGCATCTCTACGGCGTCGATGCCGCCAACGGCACACTGCTGTGGTCACAATCGCTCCCCGCGAAGGCGCCCGGTTCCTCGCCGCTCGTCGCAGACGGCACCGTCGTCATCCTCGCGGGACGACTTGCGGCCTTCGACGCTGCGACGGGCAAGAAGCTGTGGGAACAGCCCAAAGTCGCCGGCAACAACTCATCCCCCGCCGCGTGGAGCAAGGACGGCCGCACCGTGATCCTCTGCAACTCGCGCAACGACGTCGCCGGCGTGGACCTCAAGTCCGGCGACGTGTTATGGACCGCGCCCGGCGGCGGCGACTCCACGCCCGCGCTCGCCGGCGACCTGCTGGCGGTCTATTCGAGGAACACGAAAGTCGGCCTGGCCGGCTTCAAGATTTCCGCGACCGGCGCCGAGAAGCTGTGGAACATCCCGCTCGACCCGCTCCGCACGCAGTCCTCGCCTCTCGTTCACCAGGGCCACGTGTATCTCTTCGACGACGGCGACCACATGTGCGTGAAGCTCGACACCGGCACCATCGCGTGGCGGCAGAAGGTCCCCTCCAACATCACCTCGCCCGTGCTCGCCGATGGAAAGATCTTCGTGCTCGCCAACAACGGCAACAACCTGCTGATGGTGAAAGCCACGCCCGACGAGCGCGTGGAACTCGGCAAAGCCGCGGTGAAGGCGCTTTGGGTTCCGTCCCCGTGCATCGCCGACGGCAAGCTGCTGCTCCGGATGAAGAACGGCGTGCGCTGCCTGAACCTCGCGGCAACCGTGAAGTAGGGCCGCGACGAGACCCGCTGCCGGCCGGCGCATCCGCCGCCTCGACGCGTCGCGACTCTCCCGTTACGCTCAGCGCGTGGTTGCCCAGGTTCCCATTCAGGATTTTTTCCCGGTGTTCGGCGGCGTGTTCTCGCTGCTCTGCCTGTGGGGCGCGATGCGCGCGGGACGCCGCCGCCGCTTCGTGGACAACCTGCCCACATCCAAGACCAGCGGCGTGTTCATCGGGTTCGTCGAGGTCAAGGGCACCGCGGAAAGCGCGAACCCGCTCGTGAGTCACCTCGCCGGCGCCCGGTGCGTGCGATACTCGTGGGAGATTGAGGAGCACTGGTCGCGCACCGTCACGGAGACGTATACCGACAACCAGGGCAAGCCCCAGACGCGCACGCGCCACGAGAGCGGGTGGAAGACCGTGGACAGCGGCGGCGAAGCGCTCGACGCCTTCTATGTGAAGGACGACTGCAGCCACGTGCTCGTGCGACCGGAAGGCGCGGAGGTCGAGCCAGCCCCCGTCTTCAACGAGACCTGCGGCCGGAGCGACCCGCTCTACTACGGGAAAGGCCCCGCCGTCGCCGTGTCGGACTCCGATCACCGGCGGCGCTTCACGGAATCGGCCATCGAGCTGCACGCGCCGCTCTACGTCATGGGGCAGGCGCGCGAGCGCAATGACCTCGTCGCGCCGGAAATTGCGCACGACAAATCCGCGCCCATGTTCCTGATCTCGACGCGCAACGAGAAACAAATCAGCTCCGGGTTTGGCTGGGCGTACTGGGGCTGGGTGGTGTTCGGCCTGATGCTGGCCCTGGCAGGTGTGATCGCACGCGACTCGGCAACCGGACGCGACGTCGCGGGGCGCTGGCCGTTCTACCTGATCCCCGCGGCGTGTTACGGGTTTGTCGTCGCGCTCGCGTGGGTGTGGATGGCGTTCAACAGCCTTGTGGACCTGCGCCAGCGCGTGCGGCAGGCGTGGTCGCTCGTGGACGTGCAACTCAAGCGCCGGCACGATCTCATCCCGAATCTCGTGGGCGTGGTGACCGGGCTCGCGGGGCACGAGAAGTCGTTGCAGACCGAACTCGCCGCGATGCGAAGCCAGCTCCAAGCCACGCCGCCGGGCGTGCCGGGGCCGGATTACCGCGCCTGCACGCCTGTGCTCGTCGCCGTGCAGGAGCGTTATCCGGCCCTGGTGTCGCAGGAGAGTTTCGCGAAGCTCCAGCGCGAGCTCGTGGACACCGAACAACGCATCGCGCTCGCGCGCGGCTACTTCAACGACATCGCCACGCACTACAACACGCGGCTCGAAACCGTGCCGGACCGTTTCCTTGCAGGCCTCGGGGCTTTCACACCGCAGCCATTAATGGCGGCGAATGACTTCGAGCGAACCCCGGTGCAGGTGGAGTTTGCGACGTGAGCGACGCACCGAAACTTCCGGCGTGGCTGAAGGCCTCCGGGGACACCGTGCTGCTTGCGATCAAGCTGCACCCCCGCGGCTCACGCGACGAAGTCGCGGGTGAAGCCGGCGGCGAGCTGAAAGTGAAAGTCACCGCGCCGCCTGTCGATGGCGCTGCGAACGAGGCGCTGCTGCGGTTTCTTGCGAGCCACCTCGGTTGTCCACGCGGCGCGGTGCGGTTGGTGCGCGGACAGACCGCCCGCCACAAGTCAGTCGCCGTCACCGGAATGTCCGCCGGGTCGGTCGTGAAACGACTGGCATGACTGGACTTCGAATCTCAGAACCAACCACGAATGAGCCTTCGACTGATCTCCACCGACTTTGACGGAACCATCCACCTGGACCACACGGATCCGCCCGTGCCCGCGGCGTTCGAAGCGCGCATCGCGGACTTGCAGCGGTCCGGCGTGCAGTGGTGCATCAACACGGGGCGCGATCTCGCGGGACTGCTCGAGGGCATGGCGCGAGCGCGCATGACGGTCACACCCGACTGGGTGGTGACGGTGGAGCGGACGATTCACTTCCGCGACGGGGCGCGCTTCGTGCCGCTCGAACCGTGGAGCACCGAGTGCGACCGCCAGCACGCCGCACTGTTCCGGAGTCTCGCGGGCGACCTGCCGGGTTTGTTCGAGTGGGTGAACGGCCGGTTCAAGGCAGCCGTGTTTTCGGATCCGTGGTCGCCGTTCTGCCTTATCGCGCAAAACAACAAGGACGCAGACACCATCGAGGCGTTCCTGCTCGACTACGCGCGCGGTCGCGACGATCTCAAAGTGGTCCGAAACGATGTGTATGCGCGGTTCTGCCACGCGGCATTCACCAAGGGGACTGCGCTGGCGGAGATCACACGGCAACTCGGCTTGCGGAGCGGGAACGTGCTCGCCGCCGGCGACCACTTCAACGACCTGCCGATGTTGCGCGGCGACGTGGCGCACTGGCTCGTGGCGCCCGCGAATGCGATCATGCCCGTGCGCGACGCGGTGCGCGCTCACGGCGGCTTCATCAGCACACGGGACGGCGGCACGGGCACACTCGAGGGGATCGACTGGTGTTGCGCGGCCTTGAAGGCTCAACAAACCAGCTAAACTGACTTCGAACTAGTTTGAACGGAACTTATTGACACGAAACAGGCGCGCACCCGCCCCGACCACGCCCTCGCTGAACCCCCGCGCCCACAGGCACTTCGCGATGCGGCTAATCGATTGACAGACCGGGGTCCGATGTTAGTGTGCCTCCGCATTTCGAGGCGCTCCGCCCTGTGAATATCACCCGGGCAGTGCCGTCTCTTGCCAGTCTGAATCCAGCTTTCGACCCATGAGCGATTCCACCACGACGGCGCCTGCGCAGGGCGGCGCGCCCAAAATTTCCAGCATCTCCGAGGCGGTCATCCGCATCGCGGGCAATTCACAGGACGGCATCCAGGCGATCGGCGGTTTCCTCGCGCGCCTCGCCGGCCGCAGCGAGCAGGACGTCATGACGTTCATGACGATCCCCTCGACGATTTCCGGCGGGCCCTCCATTTTTCAAGTGCGCATCGGCAACGGCGAGGTGCTCAGTTCGGGCGACGACGCGGATGTTCTGCTGTGTTTCTACCAGCACTCTTACGAAGACCACATCAAGTCGCTCCGCAAAGGCGGCATCGTGCTGTATGACTCCGATCACGTGGAGGTGAAGCCCGAGTGTCAGCAGGATTACCACCACGTCGGCGTGCCGATTTCCGGCCTCACCGTCGAGGCGATCGGCGGCACGGCAAAGGACAAGGGCAAGAACATCTTCGCCCTCGGCCTCATCGCCAAGATGTTCGACCTGAACGTGCCGAAGCTGGAGCGGCTCGTGACCGAGCGCTTCACGGGCAAGGACCAAAGCATCGTGACCAACGCGCTGACGGCGTTTCACGCGGGCTATGCGCACTCGCTCGGCAATGTCGTCGACCTTTTCCGCTTCATTGACAGCGAAAAAAAGGGCCGCCGCCAGATCGTGACCAACGGCAATGAGGCCATCGGTTACGGCCTCATCGCGGCGGGCGTGCGCTTCGGCGCGGGCTACCCGATCACGCCATGGTCGGACATCATGGAGTTGCTCCGGCGCGAATTGCCCAAATACGGCGGCACATTCGTGCAAACCGAGGATGAAATCGCCGCGATCTCCATGGCCATCGGCGCGAGTTACGGCGGGCGTGTCGCCGTGACGGGTTCAAGCGGCCCTGGCATCTCGCTCAAGACGGAGGCGCTCGGTTGGGCGGTCATGGCGGAAGTCCCGATCGTCATCATCGACGTGCAGCGCGGCGGACCCTCGACGGGCATGCCCACGAGCGTCGAGCAGAGCGACTTGAACATCGCGTGCTTCGGGGGCCACGGCGACAGCCCGCGCGTCGTGATTGCGCCGGCCAACGTCGAGGACTGCTTTTACATGGCGATCGAGGCCGTGAACATCGCGCGCAAGTATTCCGTGCCGGTGATTTTTCTCACCGACCAGGGCATCGCCACGCGCATCGAGGCGTTCGAGGAACCCGACCTCGCGAAGGTTTGCCAGGACATCTCCCCGGACTTCACGCCCGTCGCCGACCACAAGCCCTACGACTTGAACGCGCCGGACGGCATCACGCGCCACGTCGCGCCGGGCACACGCATCGCGAGCGGGAAGTATCCGATCACCACCGGACTCGAGCACGACGAACTCGGCCACCCCACCGGCTCGCCCAGGTTGCACATGCAAATGACCGCCAAGCGCCGGAACAAATTGCGAAAGCTCGCCGCCGAACTGCCCGTGCCGCAGACTTACGGCCCGCCCGAGGGGAACGTCTTGCTCGTCGGCTGGGGCAGCACCCAGGGGCCGCTGCGCGAGGCCGTGAACCGCGCGCGCGCCGTCGGGGACAGCGTCAGCGCGCTGCACATCAAGTATCTCAATCCGCTGCCGAACGGGCTCGACACGATTTTCGCCGGGTTCAACCACGTCTTCGTCGTCGAGTTGAACGACGAGGGCATCTACGGCTACGGGCAACTGGCCGGCCTGCTGCGCGCCCGCTATTGCGACCCGAAGATCCAAGGCATCAACAAGACCGACGGCCTCACTTGGAAGGTGCGCGAGATCCTGCAGCGCGCGACCGACAGCGTGGCGGCCGGGATGCGGAAACTGTGACCTTTCGATGAGACACTCGTCCCCCTTTCACCCGGACCGACCCCTGCCTCTTGACCCACCATGAACACGCCCGCCCTTTCGCTCGAACCCCTCCCGCGCACCGGCGTTGCTGGGACGCTGCCCGTGCCGCCCCCGTTTCTGGATGCGGACCGCAAGCCGCTGATGAAAAAGGACGTCGCCGCCGATCACCCGACGTGGTGCCCCGGCTGCGGCGACTTCTCGGTGCTCGCGCTCTACTTCAAGCTCATCGAGCGCCGCAAGCTGCACCATGAAAAGCTCATGACCGTCGCGGGCATCGGCTGCTCGTCCCGGTTTCCGTATTTCGTCCAGGGCCACGGCGCGCATTTCATTCACGGGCGCGCGCTCCCGTTCGCCAGCGGCGTGTCGCTCTCGCGGCCCGATCTGCACGTGTTCGTCTTCGGCGGCGACGGCGACGCCTTTTCGATCGGCGGCAACCACTTCAACCACACCGCGCGCAAGAACATCAAGATGACCTACGTGGTCATGGACAACTGGGTCTACGGCCTGACGAAGAAGCAGACCTCGCCAACCAGCCCACTGGGATTCAAGAGCAAGACCGACGTGTGGGGCGCGATCGACCAGCCCATCAACCCGATGAAACAGGCCATCTCCGCCGGTGCCACATTCGTCGCCCGCACCACCCACACGAACGCGAACCACGTCCTCCAGACGATGGAAGCCGCGATGGATCACGATGGCTTCAGCTTCATCGAATGCCTCAGCGAGTGCGTCGAGTTCTACGAGGGCGCCTTCGACGCCAGCAACCCGCGCAAGGGCGGCCAGTTTACACCCGTCCCCGCCGACCACGACGTGACCAGCGAGGACGCCGCCTACAAGCTCGCGGGCGAGGCGTTTCCCGGCCACTTCGGAATCTTCTACAAGGTGAACCGCCCGACGAAGAACGCGCTCGAGGCCGGCATCAACGCCAAGGCGCAGGAGAAGACGAAAAGCATGAAGGACTGGGAGATTCTGCAAAAGAACTTCGACCGGATGAAGTGACCGACGCGCTGCGCCCGGCTCATCGCGGCGAAGACCGGCAGGAAGGCGTGAGCCCGGACCGCCGGATGTCCGGACTTGCCCCCAGCTTGGAGCGCGGCCCCTTCGTCGTCCAAGATTCCGCCCCGCGCCACTTCACAACGTCATGAGCGCCCCCGCAGACTCCCGCGAACTGCTGAAACACTTCAGCATCGTCTTCGTGATTGCGCTCGCGGGTTACGTCCTCCTCTGGTCGCTGGACTCCAACCTCCGGAACCGCCGCGCCCCGTGGGAGATTGCGTTCGAGCGCGAACCCGGCGGCGACCCCGCCATCGCCATCAAGCCGCCCGCGCCCGGCGGCGCGAGCGTGCGCATTGTGTTCACCGGCGAAGCCCTCGCCGCGACCAACTCGCCCGGCTTGGTGCGGTTCGACAAACCGCGCCCGCCGCTGCCATTCGGCACGGTGATCTACGACGACCTCATGTATTTCCCCGGTGCAGTAACGATGGATTTTTTCGGCCACGAAATCGAACTGCTCCCGACCCGGCTCGGCGTGAATCGCAAGGAGCGCGCATGGACACCCGGCGAAGTCGTGCGCCTCACGCCGGATCAAAAACCTGGCCCGCGGCCGCCCGACCGAAAGCGCCCTGCGCGCAAATCACCCTGAGCGCGCCGGAGCGGGGGATTGGACTTTCAATCCCGGAGCGCCGATGTCATCATCCCAGCGCGAGTGAGCGCTTCGAAGCGCGGTTCTGACGCGCCCGATCTTCAAAACCTCTCCTTGAAGAGCGGACGCAAGCCCGCGGGCCGGAAACTCCGGCCCGCCGAGGCGACCCCGGCTTCCAAACTTGAGCACATCGCGAACCTCCCGATGGACGGGGCGGCTCCGAAACCCGAGAAGCCCTACGAAAAAGTCCAGCGCACCAAGGTCCTGCTCTGGCACAGCGTCGGTTACCTCGTCGTGCTCACGGTCGCATGGAGCGAGCCGCTCGGCCGCTTGTTCTTCGACCGGCAGGGCGGCGGATCCCGCGACACTTCGCCGTCGCGGAATTCTCGTTGACGCTTCGAAGCGCGACCTTACCATCCGCGCGCGCTCGCGCCTGACGCGCACGCGACACGAATCAGGAAATCCAACATGCCAGTCAAAGTCGCAATCAACGGCTTCGGGCGGATCGGCCGTCTCGTCTTCCGCGCCATGGTCGAACAGGGCCTCGTCGGCTCCGAGATCCAGGTCGTCGCCGTCGGCGACATCGTCCCCGCGGACAACCTCGCCTACCTCCTCAAATACGACTCCTCGCAGGGCCGCTTCAACGGAACGACCAGCTCAAAGAAATCCTCCGGCGACAAGGCCGAGGACGACGTGCTCGTCGTGAACGGCGCCGAGATCTTGGTGGTCAGCGCGAAGTCTCCCGGGGAACTCCCGTGGAAGGCCCTCGGCGTGGACATCGTCATCGAATCCACCGGACTCTTCACCGACGCCGACCGCAGCGACGATCCGAAGGTTCGTTCCACGTCCGCCTACGGACACATCCGGGCGGGCGCGAAGAAAGTCATCATCACCGCTCCCGCGAAGAACGAGGACGTCACGCTCGTGCTGGGCGTCAACCAAGGGAAGTATGATGCGGCGAAACACCACGTCATTTCCAACGCGAGTTGCACGACCAACTGCCTCGCGCCCGTCGTGCACGTGCTGCTCCGGGAGGGCTTCGGCATCGAGGAAGGCCTGATGACGACGATTCACGCCTACACCGCCACGCAGAAAACCGTGGACGGCCCGAGCAAGAAGGACTGGAAGGGCGGCCGCACCGCGGCGGTGAACATCATCCCGTCGAGCACCGGAGCCGCGCGCGCAGTCGGGCTCGTGTGCCCCGAGGTGAAAGGCAGGCTGACCGGCATGGCGTTCCGCGTGCCCACGCCGACGGTTTCCGTCGTGGACCTCACGGTGAAGACCACTCGCGACACGAGCTACGCGGAAATTTCGGCCGCGATGAAGAAGGCGAGCGAGACTTACCTCAAGGGCATCCTCGAATACACGGGCGACGAAGTCGTGAGCACGGACTTCGTGCACAGCGCCGCGTCGTCGATCTACGACGCCGGCAGCGGCATCGAACTCAACAAGCGGTTCTTCAAGCTCGTGAGCTGGTATGACAACGAGTGGGGCTACTCCAACCGCATCGGCGACCTGGTCCGGTTCGTGATCTCGAAGGGGCTGTAGGTTCCCTCCGGGTTTCCACAACGCATCAGTCCTCCCGGGACGACCAGAGACTGTTCCTGCCTCGGGCTGCGACAGCGCAAGTGCCCGTCGCGCACGACCGGCCGCGCCCGTTCCAACGGCTCAACCAGCGTATCTCCGGCACGCAAAACGAACAGTCGCCGTCGTAGGGGAGTTTGAAGTCCCAGTCGCTCATGAAATCGGGCGGCCGCGCCCGGCCGCGCATCAAGCGGCGCCGACGGGCTCGGGCTGGTCTGCGCCGGGCTGAGGTTTGGGCTCGTCGAAGTGCCCGTGGGCGCGGAATTTCTCGTAGCGTTTCCGCAACCGGTCGGCGACCGGCGTCGCGGAGAGTTCGTCGAGGTGACGCGAGAGATGCGCCTTCAAAGTCGCCGCAGTTCGCGCCGGGTCATGGTGCGCGCCGCCGAGAGGTTCGGGGATGATTTCGTCCACCAGACCGAGCGAGAGCAAGTCCTTGGCCGTGATCTTGAGCGCCTCGGCGGCCTTGGGCGCGGCGTTGCGTTCTTTCCACAGGATGGCCGCGCAACCTTCGGGGCTGATGACCGAGTAGTAGGCGTTCTCGAGGATCAGCACGCGGTCGGCGACGCCGATGCCGAGTGCGCCGCCGGAGCCGCCCTCGCCGATGACGGCGGCGATGATGGGCACTTCGAGCAGGGTCATCTCGCGCAAGTTCACCGCGATGGCTTCGGCGATGTGGCGCTCCTCGGCCCCGATGCCGGGATACGCGCCCGCGGTGTCGATGAGCGTGATGATCGGCAGGCTGAAGCGGTCCGCCACGCGCATGAGCCGGAGCGCCTTGCGGTAGCCCTCGGGATGCGCGGAGCCGAAGTTGCGCAGGATGTTCTCCTTCGTGTCGCGGCCCTTCTGCGTGCCGATGACCATCACCTTGCGGCCGTCGAGTTTCGCGAAGCCGCCGACCACCGCGCGGTCATCGGCGAACAGCCGGTCGCCATGCAATTCGGTGAAGTCCGAGAACGCCGCGCCGATGTAGTCGAGCGAGTAGGGGCGTTTGGGGTGGCGCGCGAGCTGGACGCGCTGCCACGCGGCGAGGTTGGAGTAGGTGTGGCGCTTGAGCGTGTCGAGCTTGGACTCGAGCATGCGGCATTCCTCCTCGAAGCTCACGCCGATCGAGTGTTTCGTGGGGTGCTTGCGAAGTTCCTCCAGCTTGCGTTGCAACTCGACGATGGGCTTCTCGAAATCGAGCTGATGCTTCATGCGCTGCGGAGCTTAGGCGCCGGGGCAAAGTGCGGCAATGCACAATTAAGCCGTGCCAACTCAGCGCGCGACTTCGACGACGATGTGCGTGTCCGGATCGATCGCGAACCGCTTCCCCGCTGGAAGTGCGGGCATGGATTGGACAAAACCCGCCCTGACCAGCTCGTTCCAATCACGAGGCAGCCGTTGGAATTTGTCGTAGAACCGGGCGACCGCGCCCGTGAGGACAGAGTTCACCGCCTTTGGGTTTGACTCGCCCGCTCCCGGTGCCGTCGCCGGGATCGTGGAAACGACACCCGGCTCTCCCGGAGCGACGGGTGGCGATGGCGCGGCTGCCGCCGCGCCGCCTGCCGGCGCGGACTTCGGACTCGCAGGAGGTGGGGTGACAGCCGCGGGTGCCATGTCTCCCGAGGGCTTTTTGCATCCGAGGAAAGCCGCGAGAACGACCAAGGATCCGACAGCGAGCCGTTTCATGAGGGGGAGACCCACGCTTCAAAACATCGGCGTGTAGGCCGTGCTGTTCATTGGATCGTCGGCCCACATGTGGACCGAGCCGTTGGGCGCGATCATCCCGAAGTCCGACGAGCGCATGGTGTTCCCTTTTCGATATTCGACATGTCCGTCCACCATCAGGAGGTTTCCGCCAAGCTCGTGGAGCACGGTGTAGTTTTCCTTGAGGCCGATGGAGTTGAGCGTGGTCGGGTTGAACGGATCGAATCGAAAATGCCAGTAACGGTAGGTGTCGTTGGCCTGTCGAAATGGCCGGAGGAAAGCGATGTCGCGCCGGTCAAACAGCTCCTGCAGATAGACAAGCCCCGAAGGATTGGGGATGCGCGACACGCGGCGGCGCATGACTCGATTCGGTGTGACCGTGGCATCGATGTAGCTCATCACAACCGCGTTTCCAAGGTAGCTCGTCACATTGGTCGCCGTTACTTCCTGGGTTGGTCCTGCCGGGCGCGTCACCGGGCAGGTGAACATCCGCGCGACGGTGTTGGAAGTGGTTCCGATGAAGGGCACCAACGAACCCAGGTAGTTCGGGGTGCCGGACGTGATGAAACTCGTGACGGCGTCGTTGCCCGCCGGCGTGCAGTCGTCGTTGTCATCGGCATACATGTTCAAGGCCAGCCCAACCTGCTTGATGTTGTTCAGGCAGTAGGACTGTTTGGACTTGTTCTTCGCCTTCGCCAAGGCTGGGAGGAGCAACCCGGCGAGAATCGCGATGATCGCGATGACAACGAGAAGTTCAATCAGCGTGAACGCAGTGCGGGACTGGAATGGGCGTTGTGATCTCATCGCTTCAGTTCGGGTCGGACGCTGGCACAGGGGCCTCGCACTGGCAAGGCTCGATTCGAAAGGGGGCCGTTCTCACTTCACGAAGCCCTGGACCTTGAGCCACACGGCCACGTCCCGCGTCCACGGATGCAGCGCCTCGATCTTGTGCTGCGCGGGATCGTAACCCTTCATGCCAAGGCCGATCCCGTGCGGGCCTTTCTGATAGACGTGCAGGTCGAACGGCACGCCGCTCTTCTGCAACGCTGCCGCGAAATCCATCACGCCCTCGACCTTCACGGCCTTGTCTTCCCATGTGTGGAAAAGAAACGTCGGCGGCGTGTCCTTCGTGACCTGAAGCTCGTTGGAGAGGAGTTTCACGAGTTCGGGCGCGGGTTCGTTGCCGAGCAGATTTCGTTTTGAGCCCGCATGGGTGTTTGCTCCCATGCTGATCACCGGATAGCAGAGGATTCCGGCGTCCGGACGACAACTCACGCGCTCGATGGCATCGGCGTCATCGGGTTTGCCGGCGTCGAAGTGCGTGAGCGCCGTCGATGCGAGGTGGCCTCCGGCGGAACTTCCCATCACGCCAATGCGCCTCGGGTCGAGCTTCCAGGCCGCCGCGTTCGCGCGCACGGTGCGAAGCGCGCGTTGGACATCATTCATCATCGCGGGGTGGCGATAGTTGGCGGAGCCGAGGCGATACTTGAGCACGAACGCCGCAATGCCGTGTTGGTTGAGGAACAGCGCGTAGTCGCGCCCCTCGTGCGACGCAAGACCCCCGTAACCGCCGCCGGGGCAGATCACGAACGAGGCGCCCGTCGCCTTTTCCGCATCCGGCCAAAACGGTGTGAGCGTGGGGACGTCCTTCACGGGATCGTTGCCTAGCGCACCGGGCGCGCCCTGCGGCCACAGCGGGAAGGGTTCGCGTGGTTGCGCGAGGGCTGTGGCAGCGAGTGCGAGCAATGCGGCGACGGCTAACAGAGCTTTCATGGGCGTGACGATACGGACGCGGGTCAACGGAGGCGAGTTTGGAGTTGGAAGTTTCTGATTCGCCCCCCGCGATGCGCGGCAAACCGGACGCCCCGAAGCCGCCCCGTGAGACTCAGGTCGAAGGTCCGCCGCGAATCGCGCGCCGCGCGCTCCACCACCCGAGCCCCATCCCCAGCGCGAGGCCGGCGGTGTGCGCCGTGTTTGCGATGGGGCCCACCACGCCCGTGAAACAGATGAAGAACCACGCGAGCATGATCAGCTTCTCTTGATCGCCCAGGAACACGCCACCGCCGGGGAGAAACTTCCCGCGCATCCACGAGTAGCCGAAAAGCCCGAACACCACGCCGGACATGCCGCCGAAGTTGGGGCCGCTCACGAAATACTGCGCGAGGTTCGACCCCGCCGCGAGCACCAGCACCAGCACGGCAAAGCGCCCGCTGCCGCGCCGCGCCTCGATCATCGCCCCGAGCGAGAAGAGCCACATCATGTTCCCGAGAATGTGCATCGCGCCGAAGTGCAGGAGGGCCGGAGTGAAGACGCGCCACACCTCGCCGCGGCGGACTTCGGGCATCGCCTCCGCGGCGCGTTTGACCCGCTCCTCCCACGAGATGAACAACGCCTGCACCGGTTCGCGCTCCGAGCCGAGCTTGGAGAGAATCGCCACCCACACGCACGCGGCGATCAGCACAAACGTCAGCGGGCCGATGCCGTAGCCGCCGAGCTTCGCAAAGAGCTGTCGGCGGTTGAACATCCGGCGGCGCGCGGCTTCGTTGTCCTTGCGAACGGCCTCGCGTCGCTCGCTCGCAGCGTCGCGGGCCGCGGCATACTTCGGGTCGGCGGGATTCGCGATGAACTCGGCGAATTGCTGCGCGGCGCGGTCCACGTCCTCGTCCGCGACAATCCAGACTGCAAACGCGGCGTCGCCATCGCGCTCGACTTGGTTGTCCACTCCCTGCGCGTAGAGATAGTCGCCCAACCGCCTCGCGTCGGACTCGGATTGCAACTGGCCAATCTGGCGCATCGTGGTGGGGCAGGCGCTGCTCGGAGCCGGCGACCTGCTCGCGGATTCGGTGTTCGCCCCGCTTCAGGCTACTTCTCGCGCTTGAGTGCGACCTCGGTCGCCGGCGGGAGCTTGAGTGTCGGCTCGCCCTTCAAGTAACCGAGCGAGGTGAGGAACGCATCCGCCTGCCGCGCGGTGATCTCCGTCCACGGCGGGCGGTTGAAAAACCCGTGCGGCATGTCGGCCGCGCTGTAGAGATCGACGCGGTTGCCGAGTGGCGCTGCCTTCGCGGCAAACTCGCGGGCGTGGTCGAACATGCGATCAGCGGTGCCGAAGAACATGACGGTCGGCACGAGTCCTTTCGTGATGTGGCGCGCCGGGTCCATGCGCGGGATGATGTCCTTGCCGGCGGACCACTGGCCCACGACGTTCAGCGCCGCGAGGTCGAGCGCGGGATTGAAGAGCACAAGCGCATTGGGTTTGGACGAGACCTTTGCGTCCTCGCCCATCGCCTCGAAGCCCTCGCACATCGCGGTGCACGCGGCGGTGTGACCGCCCGCGGAACCGCCGCCTGCGACGATGCGGTCGGGGTCCACTCCAAGTTCGGCCGCGTGCGCGCGCATCCAGCGCACCGCGCTCTTGGCGTCCTCGACGCACGCGTCGGGCGTGACGCCCTGCCGCGATTGCACGCGGTAATCGGCACGCGCCGCGACCATCCCGCGCGTGGCCAGATAATCAGCCTGCATGAAGAACTGGTTCGGCGTGCCGTTCTTCCAGCCGCCGCCGAAGAAGAACACGATGGCCGGGCGCTTGTCAGCCGCCTTCCAGCCGTTGGGATGGTGGACGAACAGCTTGAGGTCGGTGCCGGACGCGCGCTTGTAGGTGAACTCCCTGAGCGTCGTTCCCGCCGAAGGTTCGCGCGCGACCTCGGCCTTGGCTTCGCGCTTCGCAACATTCTTGGCTTTCTCGGCGGGTTTGTCCTGCGCGACAAGCGACGGGGCGAAGGTGAGTGTGAGGGCGAGCGTGAGCGTGAGCGGGGATGGTTTCATGATGGGCTACTTGATCTCCGATTTCCGGCGCTTCGTCAAACCACGGGTCGCTTCGCCGGGCGCGGTGGCTTTCGGCAGCTTTGCGATGATCGAAGCAACGACATCGGTGGTGCAGTAGATGGCCTTGGGACACATCACTTTTGTCGCCGACCTTGTCAGGTTCGCCGCCGCAGAAAACGATCGGGATGTGCGGGCGTTTCTTCGCTTCCCAGACCCATTCAGCCACGGCGCGACCGTCCAGGGCAGCCGGTCGGGCGGAATGACCATCACGTCGGGCAGCCAGCCGCCGGGCCATTTCATGTGGTCCGACGTGCTGGAATGGCCGATGACCTTGTGATCGGCGGCCGCGAGCGATTTCATGCACGCGGCCAACCCGGGGGCGTTCCAGTGAGGGTGGAAAACCTCGTCCATTGCGCGGTGAGTCATGCGGAAGGGGATCAGTGACTCACGCCAGCTTCACCTCGACGAACTGCCGCGCGATCTTCCCGTCCTTTGCGCGGCAAAGGAAGTAGCCCTTCTCTTTGGTGCGGTCGTGGTTCGCACGCGAGAATGCGCAGCAGCGGTTCGTGGTGATCATCGTGCCGCCGTGCGGGCGCTCGGTGAAGCCGTGAAAGTGGCCGTTGAACATCGCGACGAGGTTCAGTTCCTTGAATCGTTCGAGCACGGCGTCGGCATTCACCACGCGATACGGCGTGAGCACGCCGAAAGGGAAGTGTGTGAAGACAACCGTGGGCAGGTCCTTCTTGATCCGGGGCAACGCGTCGTCGAGCCACCGCAACGTGTGCGCCTGCACGGACACGCCGCTCGCCTTCGGTCCGTCGCTCGAATCGAGCCCGATGAACTGCCAGCCACGGTGGGAGAGGTTGTAGTTCGTGGAGTCGGGGAAGAACTTGTCGTAGGCCTTGCGGTCGCCCGGCGCGGTCCAGTCGTGGTTCCCGATGACGGTGTTGTATGAAATGCCGATCGAGTTGAGCACGTCGCGAACCGGCCCAAGCTGCCCGGGCGTGCCGTGCTCGCACAAGTCGCCGACCACGAGCGCAAACTCCGGCCTCGGCTCCGTGGCCTTCATCTGTCGCACCATCGCGGCGAACCACGGCTCGCACTTCTTGTCGAGGTAGTGCAGGTCGTTGACGACGATGAACGTGAACTCACCGCCCTTGCCATTGTCCGCCGCGCGAAGCCGTCCGGGCCAGAGGCCGAGTGAGAGCAACGCGCCGGCGGAAAGCCCGGCTGCACGCCGACGGGAGATCGAAGCCATGACATCAGTGAATCACAACGCACTGCCGCGTGAAAGCGCCGCTTACTGCAAATAGTTTGCAATTCTACTTGCGTTCCAACGACCAGTCTGCTGTATTTCGCCCACGCCGTGAATTGGAATCCCTTCCACTCGACCCTGCGCGGGCGACTCAAGCCCGTCGCAGCGGTGTCGCTTGCGGGGATTATCGTCTGGCTCGCTGTCTTCTCCGGCACGTCCGCGCTTCACGCCGAACATCACGAGGACGGTTCGTCCAGCCATCTCTGCGCCGTCTGCCATTTCACCAAGGGCGGAGTGATCGCGGCGGACGCATCTCCAATCCTCGGCACGGTTCTGCTCGTCGTCACGATCGCGCGCACCCCTGTTTTCCGTCTCGTTCCCTCCTCGAGCGATGTCCGGCTTGCGCCGGGCCGCGCCCCGCCTCGTTTCTCCTGCACCCCGAGTCGTTAGTTCGTGTCCGTGTTGCAGTGGGTTTGAATCCGCCAAGACTGGCGGTCAATTGCAGGAAAAACTATGAAACTGAAATCTCTGCTGGGGTGGTCGTCTGCCCTTTGCCTGTGCGCGATGACGCTGCAGGCCCAGACGGCGAATGAAATCGAACCGCTTCGCAAACAACTCAAGGAACTGCAGGATCAGTTCCAGCGACAGCAGGAGGCGCAGCGTCAGCAAATCGACGCGCTCACCCGGAAAATCGAGTCGTTGGAGAAAGCCCCGCCGCGCTTGGACAGCGCGACCGCGGCGCCGCAGCCTGCGCCTGCGGACGTGACGACGCCGCGGCCGTGGCGACCGACGGATCCGCTCCGACTCGGAACAGGCCGGGCGTATTTGGATGTTTCCCTCGACGCGCTCTTTGCCGCGGGCGGCTCCACGGCGCGCGACATCGAGGGCGGCACCCAACTCGGCGCGCACGACCCGAACCAGCGCGGCTTCACCGTGCAGAATGTCGAGTTGACGCTCGCGGGCGCGGTGGATCCTTACTTCCGCGCGCAGTCCTCGATCGTCTACCAGCTCAACTCCGCGGGTGAGTCCATCTTCGAGCTGGAGGAAGCGTTTGCGGAAACGCAATCGCTGCCCGGCGGCCTGCAACTGCGCGCGGGCCAGTTCTTCACCGAGTTCGGGCGCCACAATCCGACGCATCCGCACGCGTGGAGTTTCGTGGACCAGCCGCTCGTCAACGGCCGCTTCTTCGGTGGCGACGGGCTTCGCAACCCCGGCGCGCGTTTCTCGTGGCTCGCGCCCACGCCGTTTTACGCGGAGCTGTTTCTCACGGTGCAATCGAGTCACGGCGAGACCGCGGAGAGCTTTCGCAGCGAGCACGAAGGCGAGGCGTATCTCGGCCGCATCGGCGCGGCGGGACGGGTTCGCTCTCCAGGCGACCTGCTGTTCACGCCCCGGCTGGCAACGAGCTTCGAGCTCACCGACACGCAGACGCTGTTGCTCGGCGCGTCCGCCGCGCTCGGCCCGAATGCGAGCGGCACGGACACCGACACGCGCATCTTCGGCTTCGACGTGACGTGGAAGTGGCGGCCGGCGAACCACCACGCAGGTTTCCCGTTCGTCTCGTGGACCACCGAGGGCATGTGGCGGCGCTACCAAGCGGCCGCGTTCAACTGGGACCTCAACAACAACACCACCGTGGATCCGGACGAGCGCGACGGCGACGCTAACGGCGTGCCCGACCTGTATCCGCGCGAGCAGCTGCAGGACCACGGCCTCTACTCGCAGGTCGCATGGGGCTTCCGCAAGGGTTGGGTCGCGGCGCTTCGCGGCGACTGGCTGGGCGGCAAGCGCGCGCAATACGAAAACCTGTTCCTCGGCCCCGATCCTCAGCGAGACTCGCGCTGGCGTCTCTCGCCAAACCTCACGTGGTTCCCGAGCGAATTCTCGAAGGTCCGGTTCCAATACAATTACGATGACCGGAAGAACATCGGCGTGGATCACAGCCTGTGGCTGCAATTCGAGTTCAGCCTTGGCGCGCACCCGGCGCACAAATTCTGACGCAACGCGAAAGGAAAGACCATGCTCACCCGATTCCTGCTCCCGACCCTTTGCGTCGTGCTGAACCTGCACGCCGCGCCCGCGAAGCTCACGATCGTCGCGACTACACCGGATTTTGCCGCGCTCGCGCGCGAGATCGGCGGCAACCGCGTCGAGGTCACTGCGCTCGCCAAGCCCACTGAGGACCCGCACTTCGTGGACGCCAAGCCCAGCTTCATCGTGAAGCTCAACCGCGCCGACGCGCTCATCGAGAGCGGCGCCGAACTCGAAGCCGGCTGGCTGTCGCCACTCCTCGAAGGCGCGCGCAACGCGAAACTCGCCGCCGGCAAGCCCGGACGCATCCAGTGCAACGCGGGCGTGACCATGCTCGAGGTGCCCGCGGCGCTCGACCGTTCGAAGGGCGACATCCACGCCGCGGGCAATCCGCACTTCATGACCGATCCGCTCAACGGCCGCATTGTCGCCGCGCATCTCGCGGACGCTTTCGCGCAACTCGACCCGGCTTCAGCGGACTACTTCAAGTCGGCCCTGAAGCAGTTCGACGACAAGCTGCAGGCGAAGCTGCCCGAATGGCAGAAACTCCTCGCGCCGTTCAAGGGGCGGCGCGTCGCCACGTATCACAACTCGTGGCCATATTTCGCGAAGCGCTTCGAGTTGAGCATGGACCTGTTTCTCGAGCCCAGGCCCGGCATCCCACCGTCACCCGCGCACTTGGCCGACGTGGTGGCAAAAATGCATGCGGACCGGGTGAAAGTCGTGCTCACCGAACCTCACTTGAACCGTCGCACCGCCGAAAGCGTCGCCAAGCTCACCAGCGCGACGGTGGTCGACGCCGCGCAGTTTCCCGGTGCGCTCAAGAACACTGGCACCAACTACCTTGACTGGATGGACGCGATGGTGACTTCGCTGGCGAAGGCGTTTGCGCAGGCAAAGTGATTCATGGACATCGTCTTTGACCTCCTGAAATGGCCGGTGCTGGCGTGCGTGCTGCTGCCGGGCATCCTCGTCTACTTCGGCCTCCACATCATCCGGCGCGAAGTCATCTTCGTGGACCTCGCGCTCGCACAAGTCGCCGCCATCGGCACGTGCCTCTGCCTCATGCTCGGGCACGACGCGAACGACGCGCACACCTGGATCTGGTCCGCGGGCTTCACGATCATCGGCGCGCTCATCTTCGCGCTGACGCGCACCGAGGGAAAACACCGTGTGCCGCAGGAGGCGCTCATCGGCATCGTGTATGTCGTCGCCGCGGCGGGGAGCATTCTGCTGCTCAGCCGCAGCACGGCGGGCAAGGAGGAATTGCAGGCCATCCTCGTTGGCGACGTGCTCAACGTGACGTGGGCGCACGTCTGGAAGACCGGCCTGTTGTTTCTCGCCATCGCCGCCGTGCAGGTCATCTGGCGGAAACAGTTCCTCATGATTTCCTTCGAGCCCGCCCGCGCGAAGGCCGCGGGGATGAGCCTGCGATGGTGGGACTTCCTGTTCTACTCGTTGTTCGGTCTCGTCGTGACGAGCTTCCTGGAAATCGGCGGCGTGCTGCTGGTGTTCAGCTACCTCATCGTGCCCGCGGTGTGCGCAAACCTCCTCGTCACGCGCCTCGGCGCGATGCTGCTCGTCGGCTGGCTCACCGCCGTCGTCGCGAGCGTCTCGGGCATCTGGATTTCCTACAAGGCCGACCTTCCCGTCGGCGCGGCGATCGTCTGCACCCTTGGCGCGGCGCTGCTGGTCGCGGGATTCGTGTCGAAGTTTTTCCGCGGACCGCACCGGACCACGTCGGATAATCCTCCGTCTCATTGACCCGCTGCGGCCGCGCTGACATGCTGCGCGTGGTGAATCCGGTCGCGCTCATCACAGGCGCCTCTCGCGGCATCGGACGCGGCATCGCGCTCGAACTCGCTCGGGCTGGACACGACGTCGTCATCAACTTCGCCGGAAACGCCGAAGCCGCGAGCCGAACCGCCTCCGACTGCGTCCTCGCCGCGACGCTTGCGGGCAAGGATGTGAAGGCCGAGCCCTGCCGGGCCGACGTGGGCGTCTCGGCGGACCGCGCGAAGCTGATCGAGTTCACTCGCGGGAAGTTCGGCCGCCTCGACGTGCTCGTGAACAATGCGGGCATCACCTCGATCGGCCGCGCCGATTTGCTCGACGCGACGGAGGAAAACTTCGACAGGCTCATGGCGGTGAACTTGAAGGGGCCCTACTTTCTCAGCCAGCTTGCGGCGAAGTGGATGA
>Ga0194131_10000476_pt1 | contig 67653 bp, 57 predicted proteins | sample TA2KigO120mmetaG_FD_148631 | JGI IMG/M metagenome (GOLD analysis project Ga0194131, IMG submission 148631) | Freshwater microbial communities from Lake Tanganyika, Tanzania - TA2015053 Kigoma Offshore 120m | ecosystem: Environmental > Aquatic > Freshwater > Lake | place: Tanzania: Lake... | reverse complement strand
GGCCTCGAGCGCGCGCCGCACGCGCGCCGCGCGCTCGCTGCGCGGCACGCCGCGCAGCGCGAGGGGGTACGCGACGTTGTCCGCCACGCTGCGCCGTAACAACACGGGCCGCTGCAGCACGATCGCGCGCGCCGCGCTCGCGCGGACTGCGCCCGCGCTCGGCACGAGCAACCCCGCCGCGAGCCGCAGCGCGAGGCTCTTGCCCGCGCCGTTCGGGCCGAGCAGCACCGAGATGCCACTCGAGCCCAGTGCGAAGCTGATGCCGCACACGAGCTTGCGTCCGCCCGCGGCGAAGTGCACGTCGTCGAACGTCAGCGGCGACATCCGCGCGCTCATGCGCCCGCTCGCCGCGCCGCGCCGCGAATCGCCTCGGTCGATCCGTTCACCAGCGCGGCGAGCGCGACCAGGATCAGGCCGAGCGCCAGCGCGAGCGCGGTGTCGCCGCGACTCGAGTGCAGCACGATCGCGGTGGTCATCGTGCGCGTGACGTGCGCGATGTTGCCGCCGACGATCATCACCGCGCCGACTTCCGCGACTGCGCGGCCGAGGCCGGCGAGCAGCGCGGTCGGCAGCGAGTAGCGCGCCTCGTAGAGCAGCGTGAGCGCAGCTTGCACCCGCGATGCGCCGTGAGCGCGCAGCTGCTCGCCGTACTCGCGCGCGAGATCCTCGATGCTCTGGCGCGCGAGCGACGCGATGATCGGCAGCACGAGCACGGCCTGCGCGATCACCATCGCCGTGGGCGTGAACAGCAGCTCGAGCGCTCCCAGCGGACCCGAGCGCGAGAGCACGAGGTAGAGCGCGAGGCCGACCACGACGGGCGGCAGCGCCATGCCCGTGCTGAGCAGCGCGACGAGCGCGCGGCGCCCGCGGAAGCGCGCGACGCCGAGCCACGCGCCGAGCGGCAGGCCCGCGAGCGCTGCCAGCACGACGGCGGCTCCGGTGACGCGCAGCGAGAGCGAGACGATCTCGAGCAGCTCGGCGTCGCCGCTCGCGATCAGGCGCCACGCGGTCGCGAAAGCCTCGCTGATCTCGGTCATCGGGAGTGCGGCGAGACGAGCGCGGCGACGGCGGCGGGCTCGGTCACCGGCAGCGAGCACTCGACGCCGCGGCACACGTAGGCCGCGGGCGCGCCGTTAAGGAGCGACTTGCCCGCGAGCCAGGTCGGGTCGAGTCGTGCGCTGGCTTCACTCGGCGCAGCCACGAGCACGGCGTCCTCGGGCCCGAGGGCGCGCCGCGCGGCGACGGCGAGCGCAGTGGTCCGCGGATCCGCCGCGTCGCCGATCACGACCGCGACGTCGAGCCCGCGCTCCGCCCACGCGCCCGCGCGCGCGAGCGTGGGCAGCGCATACGACGCGCGCTCGAGCGAGAACGCGTGCGTGCGCAGTACCCGCTCCGCCGTCGCGCGCAGCTCACTTCGCCCGGAGAGCGTCGCGGCCCGTAACAACCCCACGACCGCGAGGCCGGCCGAGTGCGGTGTCGCGCCGTCGTGGTCCGAGCGCGGGCGGTGGACCAGGCGCTCGCCGTCGACGGGCGTGAAGAAGAGGTCGTTCTCCTCGGGATCGAAGAAGCGCGCGCGGATCTCCTCGGCCACTTCGAGCGCGAGCGCGAGCCAGCGCTCGCCGCAGCCCGCGCGGTAAAGGTCGAGCAGCGCGGCGAGCCAAGGCGCGAGATCGTCGAGGAACGCGTCGACCTTGGCCGTGCCTTCGGCGAAGACGCGCAGCCAGCGGCCGCTCGGCGCGCGCAGGCGCGCGACGCAGAAGTCCGCGAGCGCGACGGCGTCGTCGCGCATCGTCTCGTCGCGCACCAGACTGCCGGCATACGCGAGGCCGGAGATCGTGAGCGCGTTCCAGCCGAGCAGGCGCTTCGTGTCCGTGGCCGGCGGGATGCGCTTCGCGCGCGCGGCGAGCAGCTCCGCGCGCTCCGGCGCGAAGTTCTCGCGCGGGCCGCGCGCGACGTCCCAGAGCACGTTCGCGTGCTCGAAGTTGCCGTGCTCGCTGACCGCGTACGCCGCGCAGAACTCGCGCGCGCGTTCGGCGCCGAGCACCGCGGAGACCTCGGCGGGCGTCCACACGTAGAACTTGCCCTCGACGCCCTCGCTGTCGGCGTCTTGGCTCGCATAACAACCGCCGTCTGGCGCGCGCATCTCACGGCGCAGCCATGCCGCGGTCTCGACGATCGGCCACCACAGGTCCTCGTCGCCGCAGCCCGTCTGCCGCCAGAGGTCGGCGTAGAAGCGCATCAGCTGACCTTGGTCGTAGAGCATCTTCTCGAAGTGCGGGACGCCCCAGTTGCCGTCGACGCAGTAGCGATGGAAGCCGCCGGCGAGCTGGTCGTAGAGGCCGCGCCGAGACATCTCGAGCGCGGTGTGGCGCAGGTGCGCGAGCACCGCGTCGCGCTCGGCCGCGGGCAGCAGTGGCGCGGCGGCCATCAACAAGTCGAGGTTCGACGGCGTCGGGAATTTCGGGCCGCCGCCGAATCCGCCGTGCTCGGCATCGGCGCCCTGCATCGTGCGCCGCGCGGCGGCGACCAGTTGCTCCGCGCCCGGCGGCGCGCTCGCGACGCCACGCGCGCGATCGCGCAGCGAGGCGAGCACCTGGCGCGCGGTCTCGTCCACCTTGTCGCGCTGCTGGTGATACGCGCGATGCAGGCCCTCGAGCACCTGCCGAAAGCTGGGCAGGCCGTGGCGCGGCTCGGGCGGGAAGTACGTGCCCGCGTAGAAGGGCGCGCCGTCGGGCTTGCAGAACACCGTCAGCGGCCAGCCACCGTGGCCCTGCAGGCGCATCACGGTGTCCATGTAAATCTGATCCACATCGGGCCGCTCTTCGCGATCGACCTTCACTGGCACGAACCATTGATTCATGAGGGATGCGATCGCGTCGTCTTCGAACGACTCGCGCTCCATCACGTGGCACCAGTGGCAGGCGCTGTAACCGATCGAGACGAGCAGGGGCTTGTCCTCGGCGCGCGCCTTCGCGAGCGCCTCCTCGCCCCACGGAAACCAGTCGACGGGGTTGTGCATGTGCTGGCGCAAGTACGCGCTGGTCTCGCGCGCGAGGCGATTGGCAGGGCGGCTCGGGTTCGACATCGGTCGCGCAGCATAGGTTGGCTCGCGCGCGAAGCCTCGAAGCGCGCGCGACCTCGCCTAAGTTGCGCGCGCATGTCGACCCCCGCGCGCATCGTGCTGCTGCCTGGACGCGATGCGTCCGCGCGGCGTCGTCATCCGTGGGTGCTGTCGGGCGCGGTGGCGCGCGTCGAAGGGGAGCCGGCGGACGGCGATCTCGTGCGCGTCCTCGCGAGCGACGGCGAGGTGCTGGGCCACGGGCACTTCGCGCCGGCGTCGCAGCTGCGCGTGCGGCTGCTCGAGTTCGGCAAGGAGTCGCGCGGCGAGGCGCTCGTCGCGGAGCGATTGCGCGCGGCGCGCGAGGCGCATCCGCTGCTCGCCGGCACGAACGCGCTGCGGCTCGTGAACGCGGAGGGCGACGGCCTGCCGGGGCTCGTGGTCGACCGCTTCGACGACGTCCTGGTGGTGCGCGCGGGCAGCATGGCGTGGCTGCGGCGCAGCGATGCAGTAGGGCAGGTGCTGCGCGACCTAACCAATGCGCGCGTGGGCCTCGCGCGCCCCGACGTCGCCGCGCTGCGCCGCGAAGGCGCGCAGGCAGAGCCGCGCACGCTCTGGGGCGAGCCGCCTAGCGAGCCGGTGCTCGTGCGCGAGCGCGGGCGCGAGTACTTCGCCGACGTCGCGCACGGGCAGAAGACGGGCTTCTACCTCGATCAGCGCGAAGCGCGCGATCTCGTGCAGGCGCTCGCGGCGGGGAAGCGCGTGCTCGATCTGTTCTCGTACACGGGCGGGATGGCCGTGGCAGCGCTGCAGGGTGGGGCGGTCCACGTAGCGCTGGTCGATTCGTCGGCGGACGCCCTCGCGCTGGCGCAGCGAAATCTGGTTCACGCCGGAGCGCGCGAGCGGGCCGAGATCGTCGAGGCGGACGGCTTCGAGTTCGCGCGCAAGCAGGCGCGCGGCTTCGAGCTCGCGATCGCGGACCCGCCGCCGCTCGCGCGCCGCAAGGCCGACGTGCAGCGCGCGGCGCGCGCCTACAAAGACATGCTGCTGCACTTGCTACGCCACGCGCCGCCCGGCGGGCGCGTGCTCGCCTTCTCGTGCTCGCACCACGTTGGCCCCGACTTGTTCCGCAAGATCGCGTTCGGCGCCGCTCTCGACGCCGGCCGCGATGCGCGCATCACCGCCGAGCTCGGTGCGCCGCCCGATCACCCCGTCTCGCTCTATCACCCCGAGGGCCACTACCTGACGGGGTTGTTGCTCGAGCTCGCGCCGTGAAGGGCGAGCTGCTCGACGCGCCGCTCACGCGCGCCTCGCGCTTCGTCGCGCAGCACGGCGCGGAGCTCGAGCGCAGCTACTGCGAGACGCTGCTGCGCGAGCTGCCCGCGCCCGAGTTGTTACGGGCGCTCGCGGTGCGCCAGCGCGCGGACGGCGCGCTCGAGCCCTGGCGCGGGAGCGATGCGAGCCCCGAAGCGGCCACGCGCCGCGCGCTCGCCTGGCTCGGCGCGCTCGGTCTCGCCGACAACCGCGTCGCGGAAGGCGCGGTGACGTTTCTCGCGCGCGGCCAGCAGTCCGATGGCGGCTTTGGCGATCTCGCGCTCCCGGCGCAGCTGCGAGTCCCGGTGACCGGCGAGACCGCCGGCCTGCTCGCGCGCACGGTCTTCGCGCGCGAGTCGCTGCTGCGGCGCGCCGAGCAGTTCCTCGCGCGCTGCTACTCGCCGGACTTGTTCCAGAGCGGCGAGTACGCGCCGCTGCTCGCGTACGCGCACGCGCTCGCCAGCATCGACAGCGAGCTCGCCGACGAGGCGATGGTCTGGTGCGGCCGCGAGCTCGAGAAGGGTTGGCGCAGCGCGCACTTCAGCACGCTGCAGCTCGCGCGCGTGCTGCTGCGCGCGCGCGCGAGGGCGCTGCCCGGCGCGCAGCTCGAAGCGCGCGAAGTCGTGCTCGCGCTGCTCGCCGCGCAGCAGCGCGACGGCGGCTGGCCCGCCGAGCCCGAGGCGGATCGCGTCGAGGCGACGCTCGAGGCGGTCGAGGCGCTGCTGCGGCTGAGCTGAGGGGGCGGACGTTTCGGCCGGGCCGAAATGTCCGGTGAGACAATTCGGCCCGGCCGAAATGTTCGCTTGCCTCCTCGGTTTGCCGCGGCTACTCCCCGCATCCCCCTAGGCCCTCGGTCCCGCTGGGATGAACCCCATGCCGAGGCGAGCCCCCACGGATGAGCGCGGCGCCATCCACCACGTGACGATTCGCGGCGTCGATCGCCGCGAGATCTTTCGCGGCGAACACGATCGCGGCGTTTTCGTCGACCGCTTCGAGCAGCTCGTGTGCGACCTCGGGTTCGCGTGCGACGCACTCACGCTGATCGCGAATCACGTCCACGCCGTGCTCCAGACCGGCGACGAGCCGCTCGCGAAGCTGATGCATCGGCTCAACTTCGTTTACGCACAGCGCTTGAATCGCGAGTGCGCGCGCAGCGGATACCTGTTCGAGTCGCGCTACTACGCCAAGCGCGTCACCGATGAGGGCGGGCACATCCTGCTCGTCGCGTACGTCGTCGGTAACGCCGCGCGGCACGGGCTCTCTACGGTCGATGCGCTGCCCGAGGACCCGTGGAACCTGCTCGCTGCCCTACACGGCAAGCGCCGGCCGCGTCGCTTCGAGTCGATCGCGCGCATGCGCACGCTGCTCGGCGGCCGCGCGTGGCGGGAGCAGGTGCGCGCGGCGGCGACGGCGCCCGACGCGGCAGGTGCGGCGCTCGAGCCCGACTTGCTCGCGGAGCTCGACTATCTGATTCGCGAGATGTGTGCGCGCAACGGCGTGCCGCGCGAGCACCTGGGTCGACCCGAGCACCGCCTCGTGCGCCGTGCGCTGCTCGAGAGCGCCACGCGCGTGCTCGGCGTGTCGATCACAGACGCCTCGAAGGCGCTCGCCATGTCGCGCGCATCCGCTCATCGGACGCTCGCCCGCCCCACCAAGTGAGCGCGAGCCCGCGGTGCGGAGGCTGCCGCTCAGATGAGGCACTTCGGCCGGGCCGAAATGTCTCACGCCTGCGACACTTCGGCCCGGCCGGAACGTCTCACTCGCTGCGCCCGCCCCCCGTCGCAAGCTGCTTCTCCGCCACCTGCTTCGCCCAGCGGTAGTCCGCCTTGCCGCTCGGCGCGCGCACCACCTCGGGCACGAACACGAACGCGCGCGGCAGCTTGTAACGCGCGACGTGCGCCTCGCAGGCGGCGCGCAGCTCGTCCTCGCTGGCGCGCATGTTCGCGCGCAGCGCGACCACCGCCGTCACCTGCTGCCCGAAGCGCGCGTGCGGGGTGCCGGTCACCACCACGTCCCACACCGCGGGGTGATGTTTCAGCGCGTGCTCGACTTCTTCGGCGAAGATCTTCTCGCCGCCCGAGTTGATCGTGACCGAGTCGCGCCCTAACAAGCGCAGGCCGCCGCCCGCGAGTGCGATCGCGCGGTCGCCGGGCACCGAGTAGCGCACGTCACCGATCACAGGGAACGTGCGCGCCGTCTTCTCGGCGTCCTTGTAGTAACCGAGCGGCACCGGCCCCGAGCGCGCGAGCCAGCCCGCTTCGACGGAGCCTGCCGCGAGGACGCGCGTGAGATCTTCCGACAGCACGACGTTGTTCGGAGTCAGCGCGAAGTCGCCGCTGCTCGCCTTCTGCCCGCTGCGCGAGACCTGCGAGCCCTGCTGGCCGCTCTCGGACGAGCCGAGCACGTCGATCAGGCGTGCGTTCGGGATGCGCGCGAGCAGCTCGTCTTTCACTGTCGCGCTGAGGATCGCGCCGCCCGACGTGATCGTCTGCAGCGAGGTCGTGTCGTAGGCGCGCTCGCGCAGCGCTTCGAGCAGCGGCTTCGCAAACGCGTCGCCCACGATCGTCACCGCGCTGATGCGCTCGCGCTCGATCGTCGCGAGCACGTCGTGCGCGTCGAAGCGGCGCACCTCGTTCTGCACGAAGACCGTGCCGCCCGTGTGCCACATCGTGAACGCGGCCCAGTGCGCGGCGCCGTGCATGAACGGCGGCGTCGGCAGCGCGCGCACCTTGCCGGCGCCGCGCCGCGCGCGCTCCACGATCGCGTCGATCGTGGGCTCGGTGTTGGGCGGCGTCAGCGCGGCGCGCAGGATCTCGTCGTGGCGCCACAGCACGCCCTTCGGCATGCCCGTCGTGCCGCCGGTGTAGAGGATGTAGAGGTCGTCCTCGCTGAGCCGCTCGGGAGCAGCGGGCGTCGCCGCGGCGAGCGCGGCCTCGTACTCGACGTCGCCGGCGAGCTTCTCACCCGAGCCGTCGTCGACGCGAATCCAGAGCCGCACCTGCGGCAGCTGCGCGCGAATGCGCGCGAGCGTCGGCGCGAAGCTGGCGTGGAAGATCACCGCCTTCGCATCCGCGTTGTCGAACAGGTAGAGCAGCTCCTCGTCCACGTAGCGGTAGTTCACGTTGAACGGGGCGCAGCGCGCCTTCATCGCGCCGACCATGCCCTCGAGATACTCCGCGCCGTTGTAGAGGTAGAGCGCGACGTGGTCTTGCCCGGACTCGTGGTTCGCCAGGCCCGCGCGCTCGCGCCGGCAGCCGAGCCCCGCGCCGCGCAGCACCGCGGCGAGCCGGCGCGTGCGCTCCGTGATCTCGCGCCAGCGCAGGCGGTGCGCGCCGTGAACGAGGCACTCCGCGTCGGGAACCGCAGCGGCGATGGCTTCGTGGATCGCGGCGAGATTCGGCATGCGGCCAGTGTTGCAGCGCGCTGCGCGCGCTTCACGTACGCGCGTATCGTGCGGCGATGACGTACGAGGATCTTCGCTTCGAGCTGGACGAGCACGGCGTCGCAACGCTCACGCTCGATCGCCCCGCGCAGCTGAACGCGTTCTCCGGCGCGATGGGCCGCTCGCTCGCGGCCGCCTACCAGCGCTGCGACGAGGACGACGCGGTGCGCGCCGTGGTCGTGACGGGCGCCGGGCGCGCGTTCTGCGCGGGCGCCGACATGAGCGACGCCGCGAGCACGTTTCGCGTCGACGACGCGAGCGCGTTCAGCGCCGCGGCCGTCGCGTTTCCCGCGTTCCGCGTGCGCAAGCTCGTGATCGCTGCCGTGAACGGCCACGCGATCGGCCTCGGCCTCACGCTCGCCCTGCAGTGCGACGTGCGCTTCCTCGCGCGCGAGGGGAAGTACGGCGTGGTGCAAGTCCGCCGCGGCGCGATGCCCGACGCCTATGCGCACTGGACCGCGACGCGCGCGCTCGGCCTCGCGCGCGCGGCCGAGTTGTTACTGACCGGACGCACGTACACGGGCGACGAAATCGCTGCGCTCGGCGTCGCAACGCGCGTGCTCCCCGCGGCAGAGGTGTTGCCGGCCGCGCTCGAGCTGGCGCGCGATGTCGCCGCGAACGCAGCGCCGGTTTCGGTGGCGCTGAGCAAGCGCCTGCTCTGGGAAGCACCGGGCCTCGGCGCCGACGAGGTAGAGCGCCGCGAGACCGAGCTGCACAAGAGGCTGTTCGCGCTGCCGGACTGCGTGGAGGGCCCCGTGGCCTTCGCGCAGAAGCGCCCGCCGCTGTGGAAGGGCAGCGTTCGCGAGAGCTCCTGAGCGCGTTTGAACGCGAGCCATTCCACGCCCGCAACTCCGCGAGAGAGCGATGCAAATCGCTGCTTGATCGGGTTAAAGTGCGGACGCTCTCGAAAGGAGCGCAGCGTGCGGGTCGACTTCCTGGCGCAGCAGATGGCGGAACGTCGCGAGCGCATCCTCGCGGCGGCGCGCGAGATCATCGGCCAGCGTGGCTACGAGGCGCTCACCATGCGCGACCTCGCGCGCGCGAGTCGTGTCACGGTGCCGACGGTCTACAACCTCGTCGGCTCGAAAGAAGAGGTGCTCTTCGCCGCGATCGAGGAGCAGACGCAGCGCTTCGAAGCGGGCCTCCGCGGCGGCAGCGAGCTTCCGCCGGCGCAGCGCGTGATCGCGATCGTCGACGCAGCCGCGACCGAGTACCTGCGCATGCCGCGCTACTACAGCACGCTGCTCACGCTGCTGTTCATCTCGGACTCCGCGCACGCGATGCGCCAGCGCGTCGACCGCGCGATCTCGACGCCGATGGGCGAGGCGCTCGCCGCGATGCGCGACGCCGGCGAGCTCGCGAGCTGGATCGAGCTGCGGCCGCTGCGCGGCAGATTGCGTGCCCATCTGCAGATGACGTCGCTGCAGTGGGCCGTCGGCGGCATCACGGACGACGGTCTGCGCGCCGCCGCGCGCTACGGGGCTGCGTTGCTGATGACCGCTGCGACGACGGGCGCCACGCGTAGTCACTACGAAGGCGTCGCACGGGCGGCGCAGTCCGGCGCGATCGGCCGCGCGCCGGACGAACCTCAGGCTGCGAGGAGCTCTCCGTGAAGATGCGGCACCCCGTGACGGGGGCGATCTACGAACGCGCGGGCGAGGGGCAGTGCAAAATCACCGACCCCGACGGCCGCTCGGGCGTGTTCACGGACAAGGGCGTGCACGTCTCGGGCGAGCGCGTCGACCCCGACCTGCACTTCATCATCTGGATCGGCGGCGCGCAGCTCGACATGCGCAACGCAAACCAAGGCGCGGGCCTGTCGCTCCCGCCCAAAGTCGTTCCTCCTCCAACCCTCGCGCCGCGCGGCGCCTTCGTGGGCGGCCAAGGAAAGGGCAAAGGCATGGATCTCGGACTCTCCGGCAAGAAGGCTCTCGTGACTGCCGCGAGCCGCGGCATCGGCCTCTCGATCGCGCGGCAATTCGCCGACGACGGCGCGGACGTCGCGATCTGCGCACGCAGCGAAGGCGGCCTCGAATCTGCGAAGAAGGAGCTCGAAGCGCGCGGCGTGAAGGTGTGCGCGAGAGCCGTCGACGTGAGCGACGGCGCCGCGCTGAAGGCGTTCGTGGCCGAGGCCGCGGGCGCGCTCGGCGGCCTCGACATCTTCGTCTCGAACGCGAGCGCCGGGGGCGGCATGGGCGAGCAGGCCTGGCAGGCCACCTTCGACATCGACGTGATGAGCGCGGCGCGCGGAGTCGAGGCGGCGCTGCCGTTCCTCGCGAAGTCCGAGGCGGGCAGCGTCGTGTTCATCAGCTCGACCGCCGCGCTCGAGTACCTCGGCGTGCCGCAGCCCTACAACGCGATGAAGGCCGCGCTGATCGCGCACGCTGGCGATCTCTCGCAAGCGCTCGCGAAGCAGGGCATCCGCGTGAACACGGTGTCGCCGGGCCCGATCTACTTCGAGGGCGGCAACTGGGAGATGATCAAGAACGCGATGCCCGCGGTTTATCAGGGCGCGCTCGCGCAGTGCGCGATCGGCCGCATGGGCACGCCGGAAGAAGTCGCGCGCGCAGTCGTGTTCCTCGCGAGCCCCGCCGCGAGCCTCATCACCGGCGCCAACCTCGTGTGCGACGGCGGCTTCACGAAGGGGCATCACTTCTAGAAGCGAGCTCGGTGGACCGAGACCGCCAGACTCTACGACGTGAGGAAACGTCGAGGCGAGACGGAGCAGGTCGGCCGAGGACGCAAGCGAAGCGCGCAGCGAGGCGGAGTCTGCGGAGCCGAGCGAAGTAGACAAGGAAAATCGGACGAGAACGGAACGGGTAGGAAGCGCCCGTTGCGGCAACCCGATCGCATGAAGGAGAAGCCTAATGGCCACCGAATTGTCACTCCCGTTCCGCAAAGCGAACGAGGGACCGCGCTCGGAAGGGCTCTCCTACCAACAGCTCTTGGACAGCGACACGCGAGAAGTGCCCGACGTGCTGCGCTGGCAGTCGGCGCGCGAGCTGCCGGCCGCGAAGGTGCCGATTCGCCGGTACACCTCACCCGAGTACCACAAGCTCGAAGTCGAGAAGCTGTGGAAGAAGGTTTGGCAGTTCGCGTGCCGCGAGGAGCAGATCCCCGAGGTCGGCGATCACACCGTCTACCGCATCGCCGACATGGAAGTGGTGCTCGTGCGCGCGAGCGCGAACGAGATCAAGGCGTACCGCAACGTGTGCCTGCACCGCGGGCGCGCGATCAAGGACTGCGATGGGCGCTCGCAAGAGCTGCGCTGCCCGTTCCACGGCTGGGCGTGGAATCTCGACGGCAGCCTGAAGACGATTCCCGCGCGCTGGGATTTTCCGCACGTGAATCGCGCCGAGTACCACCTGCCAGAAGTGCGCGTCGGCAGCTGGGGCGGGTACGTGTTCATCAACTTCGATCCCGAGGCGGTCTCGTTCGAGACCTGGATCGGCGATCTCCCGAAGCACTTCACGCGCTGGCCGCACGAGAAGAAGTACATCGAGGCGTGGGTCGGCAAGCTCATGAAGTGCAACTGGAAGGTGTGTCAGGAGGCCTTCATGGAGGCCTACCACGTGATCCTCACGCACCCGCAGATGCTGGCCGGCATCGGAGATTGCAACTCGCAGTACGACGCGTGGGACACGTTCTCGCGCGCGATCACGCCGAACATGACGCCGAGCCCGCATCTCACGTGGGAGCCGACCGAGCAGGATCAGCTCGACGCGATGTTCTCCCGCGACATCGACAGCGAGCCGCTGATGCGCGTGCCCGAGGGCATGACGGCGCGCGAGTTCGTCGGCCAGCTCACGCGCATGCAGATGAAGGGCGTGGTGCCCGGCGTCGAGGACCTGACGGACGCCGAGATGAACGACAGCTTCTACTACACGCTGTTCCCGAACTTCCATCCGTGGGGCGCCTACAACCGCATCACGTATCGCTTCCGGCCGAACGGCAACGATCCGAACTCGTGTCTGATGGAGGTGTTCTACCTCGCGCCGTTCCGCGGCAAGCGCCCGCCGCCGGCGAAGTTCCAGCTGCTCGGTGAAGACGACGACTGGACGAAGGCGCCGCAGCTCGGCTTCCTCGCGAAGGTGTTCAACCAGGACACGGGCAACCTGTTCCGCGTGCAGGAGGGGCTGCGCGCCGCGGCGCACAGCCACGTCACGCTCGCGGGCTATCAGGAGACCAAGCCGCGCCACTTCCACGCGCTGCTCGAGAAGTTCGTCGGCGAGTAGCGAAGGGTGGAGCCGCTCGAGATCCGCGCCGAGCGCGCCGCGTGCAAGGGCGCGCGCGCGTGCGTGCGCCGCGCGCCCGCGACCTTCTCGCTCGACGCGGAGCGCCGCGTCGTGATCGCGCCGGCGCCGGGCGACACGCTGGACGCGATCGTCGACGCCGCGCGCGCGTGCCCGAACTTCGCGATCGAAGTCAGGCGCGGAAACGAGAAGCTGGTGTGAGCGATCTCGACTCGCTGCGAAAGCTCGAGTCCGCGCGCGCGCGAGTCGTCACCGCGCTGAGCGCCGCCACGGTGCTCGTCTACTTCGGCTTCATCCTGCTCGTGGCGTTCGCGCCCGCTCGGCTCGGCGCGCTGCTCGCGCCGGGGCTCTCGCTCGGGATCGTGCTCGGCGCGTCGGTGATCGTGCTGTCCTGGCTGTTCACCGCGCTCTACGTGCGCTGGGCCAACAAGCGCTACGACCCGGCGCTGCGCGCGCTGCGCGGGCGACGCGATGGCTGAGGGCGCGCAGACCAGCGGCGTCGCGATGGCGTGGTTCTTCGCGTTCATCGCGACCACGCTCGGCATCACCTACTGGGCCGCGCGCAAGACGCGCAGCACCGAGCAGTTCTACGCCGCGGGCCGCTCGATCACGGCGGGACAGAACGGCTTCGCGCTCGCGGGCGACTACATGAGCGCCGCGAGCTTCCTCGGCATCGCGGGGCTCGTCTCCACCACGGGCTTCGACGGCCTGATCTACTCGACGGGTTGGCTCGTCGGCTGGCCGATCGTGCTGTTCCTGATCGCCGAGCCGCTGCGCAACCTCGGGCGCTTCACCTTCGCCGACGTGGTCGCGCTGCGGCTGCGCCAAGTGCCGGTCCGCATAGCCGCCGCGTGCGGAACGCTCGCGACGGTCACGTTCTACCTGATCGCGCAGATGGTCGGTGCGGGGAACCTGATCAAGCTCTTGTTCGGGCTCTCCTACGAGACGGCCGTCGCGATCACCGGAGCGGCGATGATCGTGTACGTGCTGTTCGGCGGGATGATCGCGACGACCTGGGTGCAGATCGTGAAGGCCGGGCTGTTGTTAGGGGGTGCGACGCTGCTCGGGCTGCTCGTGCTCGCGAGGTTCGAGTTCAGCCCCGCGCAGCTGTTCGCTGCCGCAGCCGCGCAGTACGGCGAGGGGATGCTCGCGCCGGGCAAGCTCGTCTCGAACCCGCTGGAAGCCGTCTCGCTCGGCGCGGCGCTGATGTTCGGAACCGCGGGCCTGCCGCACATCCTGATGCGCTTCTACACCGTGCCCGACGCGCGCGCGGCGCGAACCAGCGTGTTCTACGCGACGGGCCTGATCGGCTTCTTCTACCTGATGACGTTCGTGCTCGGCTTCGGCGCGATGGTGCTCGTCGGTCCCGACGCGATCAGGGCCGCGGACGCCGGCGGCAACCTCGCGGCGCCGCTGCTCGCGCAGCATCTCGGCGGCACGCCCTTCCTCGGCTTCATCGCCGCGGTCGCGTTCGCGACGATCCTCGCCGTTGTCGCCGGCCTGACGCTTTCGGGCGCTGCCGCGCTCTCGCACGACTTGTGGGTGCATGTGGTGAGGCGCGGCCACGGGGATGCAGACGAAGAGCTCGTCGTCGCTCGCATCGCGACGGTCGCGCTCGGTCTCGTCGCGATCGTGCTCGGCATCTCGTTCAAGGGCCAGAACGTGGCGTTCATGGTGGCGCTCGCGTTCGCGATCGCGGCGAGCGCGAACTTCCCCGCGCTCGTGCTCGCGATCTTCTGGCGCGGCTTCACGACGCGCGGCGCCGTTGCGAGCATGGCGGTCGGCACGCTCAGCACGCTCGGCTTGATCGCCCTCTCGCCCACGGTGCAGATCGACATCCTCGGCGGCAGCGCCGCGTGGTTCCCGCTGCGCAACCCCGCGCTGCTCACGATCCCGCTCGCGTTCGCGGTCGGCTTCGTCGTCTCGAAGCTCGCGCCCGAGCCGAGCGCCGCGCAGGGTCACGACGCGCTCGCCGAGCAGCTCCACTTCGGCCACGCGGAGGATGCGAAATGAGCGAAGTCGCGAAGTTCCTCGAGGCGCGCGATTTCCTGCTCGCGCAGCGCACCGATTACGCAGCCGCAATCCGCGGCTTCCGCTGGCCCGCGCTCACGCACTTCAACTGGGCGACGGACTACTTCGACGCGATGGCGGCGAACAACGACCGCACGGGCCTTCACGTCGTGGAGGAATCGGGTGCGGAGGAGAAGCGCTCCTTCGCCGAGCTCTCTGCGCGCAGCAACCAAGTGGCGAACTGGCTGCGCGGGCTCGGCGTCGCGAGGGGCGACCGCGTGCTCTTGATGCTCGGCAACGAGATCGCGCTGTGGGAGGTGATGCTCGCCTGCATCAAGCTCGGCGCGGTGATGATCCCCGCGACGACGCTGCTCGCCGCGAACGATCTGCGCGACCGCCTCGATCGCGGGCAGGTGAAGCACGTCGTCGTCGGCGCGGCGCACGTCGCGAAGTTCGACGCGGTTCCCGGCGCGTACACGAGGATCGTCGTCGGCGGGGACGCCGCGGGCTGGCACTCGTTCGCGAGCGCGGAGAAGTCCCTGACGACTTTCACGCCCGCTGCGCCGACGCGCGCGAGCGATCCGCTGCTGCTCTACTTCACCTCGGGCACGACCTCGAAGCCGAAGCTCGTGCTGCACACGCACGAGAGCTACCCGGTCGGGCACCTCGCGACGATGTACTGGATCGGGCTCCAGCCGGGCGACACCCACCTCAACATCTCCTCGCCGGGCTGGGCGAAGCACGCGTGGAGCTGCTTCTTCGCGCCGTGGAACGCGGGCGCGACGGTGTTCCTCTACAACTACGCGCGTTTCGACGCGAAAGCGATGCTGGCGACGCTCGTGAAGCACCGCGTCACCACGCTGTGCGCGCCGCCGACGGTGTGGCGGATGCTGATCCAGTCGCCCGACCTCGCGAGCACGAAGACCTCGCTGCGCGAGCTATGCGGCGCCGGGGAGCCGCTGAATCCCGAGGTGATCGAGCAGGCGCGGCGCGCTTGGGGCATCACGATTCGCGACGGCTTCGGGCAGACCGAGACGACCGCGCAGATCGGGAACACGCCCGGACAACTCGTGAAGCCCGGCTCGATGGGGCGCGTGCTCCCGGGTTATCAGGTGCGTCTGCTCGACGCCTACGGCACGCAGCAGCGCGAGGGCGAGATCTGCCTCGCGCTCGAGCCGCGCCCGCTCGGTCTCATGGTCGGGTACACGGACGACGCCGCGAAGACCGCCGAGGCGATGCGCTTCGGTCACTACCACACGGGCGACACGGCGAGCATCGACGACGAGGGCTACGTCACGTACGTCGGTCGGGCAGACGACGTGTTCAAGGCGAGCGACTACCGCATCTCGCCGTTCGAGCTCGAGAGCGTGCTGATCGAGCACCCCGCGATCGCCGAGGCCGCCGTGGTGCCGAGCCCCGACGCGCTGCGCCTCGCCGTGCCGAAGGCGTTCGTGGTGACGCGCGCCGGCTTCGCGCCGAGCCGCGAGGTCGCGGCCGACGTGTTCGCGTTTCTCCGCAACAAGCTCGCCCCGTTCAAGCGCATCCGGCGCCTGGAGTTCGCGGAGCTGCCGAAGACGATCAGCGGCAAGATTCGCCGCGTCGAGCTGCGCACCGCGGAGCAGAAGCGCGATCCGAACGTGAAGCGCGCGAACGAGTGGTTCGACAGCGAGTTCTGAGCGCCGGCGCTCAGCGGCCGTTGAAGACGCGCCTTCGCTTCACGCGCGGACCACGGGGCGCATCCCCGCGAAGGCGCCGAATCAACAACTCGCGGGCGCGGTCGCGCGAGAGCCCAGCGTGCCCCGCCATCTCGAGTGAGAGCAGGTGTTCCGCTTGCTCGCGGCTGCCCGCGAGACGAACGAGCTCGTCGTCCCGCCGCGTGGACGCGCGCCGGTCGATCCAGAGCGCCGCCAAGACGCCGAGGGCGAGGAGGCCTGGGACGAGAAAGAACCAGTACTCCAAGAGTCGCGTCGGATGGAACCAGTCGCCGCCCACGATGCGCCTCCTCTGCTTCCTCAGCGATTGCCGCGCCGACGGCTCTCGACTGCGCGGGGCCTCGCTGCGGGAGATTCCGGGCGCCGCACCGCCACCGCCAGAGCGCGACGAAGGTGCCGATCGCGAGAAGCGAGCCAGCGAGCGCGCTCAGTCCGGCAACACCTCGAAGAACCGCCGGATCCGCGCCGCGTTGGCGCCGATGTCGCCCTGGCCGTCGCGCGACTTGCTGCGCACGTCGACGACCGAGCCGCCCGTGCCGTCGCTGCGCACGCGCACGACCACGTCGTCGACGAAGCGGAACAGCTTCGTCGTCTCGCTGCCCGTAACAACTCCGGCGGCGGGGTCGGCCGCGACGCCGCTCCAGTCGAGCGCGCGCGCCGCTTGCTCCGCCTCGCGCAGCACCGCTTCGGGGGCGCGCGCGACGCGAATCGGCTGGAGGTCCTGATAGCTGGGAGTCGCCTTGATCTGGTCGGCGAAGCCGGCGGGGAAGCTCATGTCGCGATTGCGGCCGGACGGGTCGTTCGGGAATGCGGGTGGATCCGCGAGATCGGTGCTGATGTCGTTGATCGGCGGAACGACCGCGCCGGGGCGCTGTGCGATCGAGACGACGGCGATTGCGACCAGCGCCGCCGCGATCCCGACGTATGCGAGATTGCGCCCGCTGCGCTGCGCGGCGGCCCGCGTCGTGTAGAGAGCGCCGAGGCCGAGCAGGCCACCGACCACCGCGGACGCGAGGCCCAGCAGGAACAGCTGGAAGCCGCCCATCGGCTCGAGCGCACCGGTGTTCGCGAGCAGCGCGCCGAGCGCGGGATCGAAGAGGCCGACGGCGCCGAAGATGCCGGCGGCGAGGGCGAGCTTGGAGCGTTGCATCGTGTCTCCTGCGCGGCCGGAAGCGTTCGCGTGCGGCCGCTTTGTCCCGCGAGCGCGCGGGCCGCGCAGGCTATCACGCGAAGCGGTCGCTCCGGCACGCGCCGCGCTTGGGTCAGACCCCGGCTGTACCGCCGAGCCAGCGCTCGCACGGCAGGCTCGATACGTTGCGCCGCCCTTCGCAGGAGGATCTCGTGCCCGATCTCGTGCTCTCGGAACGGCGCGGCGCCGCGCTGCTGCTCACGCTGAACCGCCCCGATGCGCTGAACGCGCTCTCCTCCGCGCTGCTGACGGATCTCGCCGCGCGCCTCGACGAGGTCGCTCGCGACGGGAGCGCTCGCGCGCTCGTGATCACGGGCGCCGGCCGCGCGTTCGCCGCGGGCGCGGACATCGCGCAGATGCGCACGATGACGCCGCAGCAGGGCGAGGCCTTCTCGCGCCTCGGCCACGACACCTTCGCGAAGCTCGAAGCGCTCGCGATTCCCACGATCGCCGCGGTGAACGGCTTCGCGCTCGGCGGCGGCTGCGAGCTCGCGCTCGCGTGCGACTGGATCTACGCGAGCAAGAAGGCGCGCCTCGGTCAGCCCGAGGTGAACCTCGGCCTGATCCCCGGCTTCGGCGGCACGAGCCGGCTCGTTCGGCGCGTCGGGCCCGCGTGGGCGAAGGAGCTGATTCTCACGGGCGAGCCGATCGACGCCGACACCGCTCTCCGCATCGGCCTCGCCAACCGCGTCTACGACGACGCCGAGCCGCTGCTCGCCGCGGCGCTCGCGACGGCGGAGACGATCGCGAAGAAGGGCCCGGTCGCGGTCGCGTCGGCCAAGCGCGTGATGCAGGAAGGGCAGGACGCGGACGTACGGGTGGCGCACGCGCTCGAGCAGGTGGGCTTCGGCTCGATCTTCGCGACCGAGGATCGCCTCGAAGGCATGGACGCGTTCCTCGGCAAACGCACTGCTTCGTTCTCAGGGAAGTAGGGCGTGGGGCGCGTTCTCGTCACCGGCGCGGCGGGCTTCATCGGCGCGCGCGTGTGCGGGCTGTTATTGGACGAGGGCCGCGAAGTCGTCGGCCTCGACGACCTGAACGACGCCTACGACCCGCGCGTGAAGGAGAACCGGCTCGCGACGCTGACGCCTCGCGCCGGCTTCTCGTTCGCGCGCGCCGACATCGCGAATCGCGCAGCGCTTGCGTCCGCGCTGCCCGCGGGCGCCTTCGACGCGTGCATCAACCTCGCGGCGCGCGCCGGCGTGCGCACGAGCGTCGAGAACCCGTGGGTCTACGTCGACACGAACGTGACGGGCACGCTGAACCTGCTCGCGTTCTGCCGCGAGCGCGCCATCGCGAAGTTCGTGCTCGCGTCGACCTCGAGCGTGTACGGAGAATCGAGCGCCGCGCTGTTCCGTGAGACGGACGAGTCGAGCCTCCCGCTCTCGCCGTACGCCGCGACCAAGAAAGCCGCCGAGGCACTCGCGCACACGTATCACGCACTGCACGGCCTCGACGTGAGCGTGCTGCGGTACTTCACCGTGTACGGGCCCGCGGGTCGCCCCGACATGAGTGTGTTCCGCTTCGTGCAGCGCATTCGCGAGGGGCGCCCGATCACCGTGTTCGGCGACGGCACGATGTCGCGCGACTTCACGTTCGTGGACGACGTGGCGCGCGGCACCGTGCTCGCGCTGCGCCCGCTCGGCTACGACGTGATCAACCTCGGCGGCGATCACCCGTACGCGGTGAACGAGCTGATCGCGACGATCGAGCGCGCGCTCGGGCGCCGCGCCGAGATCGAGCACAAGCCCGCGCATCCTGCCGACGTCCCGCGCACCGCCGCAAGCATCGAGCGCGCGCGCGCGCAGCTCGGCTGGGCGCCGCGCGTCTCGCTCGCGGAAGGCGTCGCCGCCGCGGTCGCGTGGTACGAGGCGAACCGCGCGTGGGCGAAGGACGTGCGGACGGACTGAGCTCGCGCCTCAGCGCGCCGCGCCTTGTGCCCAGAAGCGCAGCTCGCCTTCGGCGCTTGCGCATTGACTCCGCTCGGCTGTGCCTCGCTGCGCGCGCCGTTTGGGCTTGCGGCGCCGGCGCGTCAGCTCGGGAAGCCCGCCACGTACGGGATCGTGCGCGCGGTGCGCTCGATCGCGTCGCCGGCCTCGATCAGCACGGCGGTCGCGTTCCAGCTGCCTTCGAGCAGCGCCTTGCGCGTGCCGTCGCGGATCTCGGCCTGCATCACGCCCGCACGCGAAGTCACCGTGCGCGCGGCCAGATCGATCGCGACTCGTTGGGTCGGGTCGAGCTCGACGCTGTCCATTAGCGTCGCGAGATCGCGCTCGCCGAGCGTCACGCAGGGCAGGCCCATGGCGGTGCAGTTGCCGTGGAAGATCTCGGCGAACGAGGCGCCGATGAAGGCGTTGAAGCCGAAGCGCATGAGCGCCTGCGGCGCGTGCTCGCGCGAGGAGCCGCACCCGAAGTTCCGGCCCACGATCAGGATGCCCGCACCGGCGAAGCGCTTGTCGTCGAGCGGGTGATTGCCCTTCGCTTGCTTGCGGTCGTCCTCGAAGGCGTACTGGCCGATGCCGTCGAACGTGACGCAGCGCAGGTAGCGCGCGGGGATGATTCGATCCGTGTCGATGTCGTCGCCGCGCAGCACGCACGCGGTGCCTTGAACTCGCTCGACTACCGCGGCCATTACAGGCGCTCCCGAACATCCACGACCTGACCCACGATCGCCGCTGCCGCCACCATCGCGGGGGACATCAGCAGCGTGCGGCCGGTCGGCGAGCCTTGGCGGCCCTTGAAGTTGCGATTGCTCGATGAGGCGCACATCTCGCGCCCCTTCAGCTGATCGGGGTTCATCGCGAGGCACATCGAGCAGCCCGCGAGGCGCCACTCGAAGCCGGCGCTGCGGAACACCTCGTGCAGCCCCTCGGCCTCGGCCTGCTTCGCGACTTGCTGCGAGCCCGGCACCACGAGCGCGCGCACACCCTTCGCGACTTTGCCCGAGCGCGCGACGCGCGCGGCCTCGCGCAGGTCGCTGATGCGCCCGTTCGTGCACGAGCCGATGAACGCCACGTCGATCTTCGTGCCCGCGATCTTCTGTCCCGGCGCGAAGCCCATGAACTCGCACGCCTCGGCGAAGCCCGCGCGCTCGTCGTCGCGCACCTGCGTGAGCAGCGGCAGCGCCTCGTTCACCCCGAGTGCCTGCCCAGGGTTGATGCCCCAGGTGACGGTCGGCGCGATCTCGCGGCCCGCGAGCTCGACGCGATCGTCGTAGTGAGCGCCCGCGTCGCTGGCCATGCCGCGCCAGAACGCGACCGCCTTGTCCCACGCAGCGCCCTTGGGAGCGAACTCGCGACCGCGCAGGTACGTCGTCGCGATCTCGTCGGGGTTCACGTAGCCGACGCGCGCGCCGCCCTCGATCGACATGTTGCACACGGTGAGGCGCTCTTCCATCGACATCGCTTCGATCACCGCGCCCGCGTACTCGTAGGCGAAGCCGACGCCGCCGTTCACGCCGAGGCGGCGGATGATGTGCAGGATCACGTCCTTCGCGTAGACGCCGCTCGCGAGCTTGCCCGTGACCTCGATGCGGCGCAGCTTCGGCTTCGCCATCGCGAGGCACTGCGTGGCGAGCACGTCGCGCACTTGCGAGGTGCCAATGCCGAACGCGATCGCGCCGAACGCACCGTGGGTCGAGGTGTGCGAGTCGCCGCAGGCGACCGTCATGCCCGGCTGCGTGAGCCCGAGCTCGGGCCCGATCACGTGCACGACGCCCTGCTTGCCGCTGCTCGGCAGATAGATCTGGATGCCGTACTCGCCGCAGTTGCGCTCGAGGTGAACGAGCATCTCCTCCGCGAGCGAATCCGCGAGCGGCCGGCGCTGCGACTCGGTGGGAATGATGTGGTCGACCGTCGCGAACGTGCGCTGCGGGAAGCGCACCGCGAGTCCCATCTCGCGCAGCTGCGCGAACGCCTGCGGGCTCGTGACCTCGTGGATCAGGTGCAGCCCGATGAACAGCTGCGTCTGGCCATCGGCCAGCTCGCGCACGGTGTGCGCTTCCCAAACTTTGTCGAAGAGAGACTTGGCGGGCATAGGCGAAGGGAGTTAGCAGCGACGGAGGGGCGCGGCGATGCATGGAGGCGCGAGTCAACGCGTGGTGGTGTCGCGTGCGGGGTCCGCTCTGGCGCCGGCGCCTCGACCGGTGCGGCTGCGTGCGCGTGCTTCCCCGTTCGCTACTCGGCGAGGAGCGCGCGCTCGATGCGCGTCTTCAGGTCGCCGCTCGCGCGCAGCGCGCGGCCGTGGCGGAGCATGCGGTCGGTCTCGAGGAACGCGACGTAGTCCACGCTGAGCACGGGCATCTCGCGTGCGATGGCGCCGCCTGCGCAGGCGTTCTCGAAGAACGCGATGGCGCGGCCGAGCACTGGCTGGGCATAGGGCGCGTGCTCGTGGAAGGCGCGCAGATTCGCGAGCACGACGCGCAGCGCATCCACGCGTTTCTGTTCGAGCAGTCGGAAGCAGAGCGGGATGAAGCCCGTGCGATAGACGACGCCCCAGAACAGCGTGCGTGCCCGGTCGTGCGGCGACCACGGCTCGAAGATGAAGCTGTCCGCGCCGCCGACATCGTGCACGTACGCCTTCAGGAACTCCATCACGTCGAGCTGCGATTCCAGCGCGACGGCGGGGCGGTAGCTCGCGTGCATCGCCGGCTCCGCTGCGCGGTACCGGCGCTCGAAGAGCGCTCGCGCGAACCGGTACAGCTCGGCGTCGTCCGAGTTCGCGGCGTAGAAGCGCTGCTTGAACTCGCCCGACAGCTGGTCCTCGTGCGCGCGTCGCCGACGGATTCGCGTGCAGCTTCGCGATGAACGGCAGCTCGAACGTGTGCGCGAGCAATGCCGCCGAGCGCTCGTACTCCTCGGTGATGCCGACGAACGGGTACTCGTCCTCGAGTCGCCGCTTCGCCTCCGCGAGGTCGCCGTCGCCGATCGCGAGCGTCGAGTAATTAGGCCAAGCGCCGGCGAAGTAGTTCTCGGGCGTGAACGAGTCGGGCAGCGTGCCGATGTCCATCGCCATGCGGTAGGCCGAGAGGAAGCGCGCGAGCGGCTCACGCAGCATCGTCAGATACATCGGCTCGTGCTCGGGGAACAGCGCGTGCGCGCCCGCAGCGAAGTGGCTCGCGACGTAGATCGACTCCGCCTCGCGGAAATCGCCGCGCTGCCAGCGCGGGAAGAACTCGTCGATGGTCGAGAGCATGTAGAGCTGCGCCGATTCGCGGCACGCGAAGCTGCGAAAGATCGCGGTCGCGAGCGAGGTGCCCGCGCACTTCTGCACGTGATTGAAGATGTAGACGCGCCGTGCGGGCATGCGGGCTCCTCGCGTGCGCAGCACTCGTAGCCCCGCGCGCCCCGAGAAGCCGCGCGTTTCGGCGGACGCGCGGGGCCTCGCAGTCGAAGTGAACGCCACACGCCGTTCATCACGATCGGACGCAGCGTCTGGCGATCTCGATGCGGCGGCCGCACAAGCTGAGTCAGCTTCCGGGAGCACGGAGGCGCGCATGGCGGAGCACGGCGACGCGAGCTCGCTGCAACGAGACTGGGCTGCATTCTGCGATCGCCTGAAGGCGACGGGCGAGCGCATCCTTCGCGACGACTTCCCGAGCGCGCCGCGCGACCGCGCCGAGGGTTTCCGCCATCTCGGCCGCCTCAGCGTGTTCGCGCTGCAGCAGTACCTCGACTTCGCGGACCCGCGCTTCCCCGCATTCCTGCGCTTCGACGACGACGTCACGCGCTGGGGCGGGCCGAACGCGGACAATCACTATCAGCGCGCGCGCGTGGAGGCGGGCGGCACGTATCGAATCACGGGCAACGTGCGCGGCCTGCGCGAGCTGATCCTGTCGACGAACGAGGGCGACATGCAGCTCGGGCAGCTGCGCGTGTTCGAGGAGCGCAATCTCTCGCAGCTCGCAGTCGCAGCGGATGGCTCGCTCGAGGTGATCGTGAGCGCGACGCCGCAACTGGGGAACTGGGTGCCGCTGCACCCCGAGGCCGAGTACGTGCTGCTGCGCCAGTACGTGAGCGACTGGCAGCACGACCCGGTCGCGCACTTCCGCATCGAGCGAGCGGGCAGTGAGGGCCTCGCGCCGCCGTCGCTCGAGGCTGAGCAGGTGGCGCACGCGCTCGATCGCGCGGCCACTTGGGTCGAGCGCAGCGTCGTGTACTGGAACGAGTGGATGCGCCGCGCTCGCTCGTTTCTCCCGGACAACCGCCTCGGCAAGCCGCGCCCGCAAGCCGGCGGCGCGAGGGACATCTATTACGGCGGCGGCTGGTGGAACCTCGCGGACGACGAGGCGCTCGTGATCGAGTGCGACGCGCCGCGCGCTCGCTACTGGTCGATCCAGCTCTACGCGTTCCCGTGGTTCGAATCGCTCGACTTCGCGAACCGCGTGAGCTCCCTGACGGGTCACCAGATTCGAACGGACGACGACGGCCGCTTCCGCGTCGTCATCGCAGAGCTCGATCCCGGCGTGCAGAACTGGCTCGACACCGAGGGCCGGCACGATGGCCTCATCACCTACCGGTGGGTGTTCGCGACGAGCGCGCCCGAGCCGACGTCGCGCGTCGTGAAGCTCGCAGACCTACGCGCCGCGCTGCCCCCTAGCACGCCCGCCTTCGGCGCGCAGGAGCGCCGCGCGCAGATCGCGGAGAGGCAGCGCGCCGTGGCGCGGAGATTCCGCACCTAGGGTGCGTGCAATTGCGCGTCCCGCTGACTCGCGACGCCCTCGCGCCTACCGTGCCCGCATGGAACTCCTCTACACCGCTCACGTCCCGCCGGGCGAAGGCCCGCACCCGACCATCCTCATGCTGCACGGCTGGGGCGCGAACGCGCACGACCTGCTCGGGCTCGCGCCCATCCTCCACGGCGGCGGCGCGCTGGTGCTGTCGCCGCAGGGGCCGGTCGCCTTCGAGATCGCGCGGGGCGTGCTCGGCTTCGGTTGGTGGCCGATCACGAGCACGCGCGAGATCGACCCGCAGGCCTTCGACGCCGCGCGCGGGCTGCTGCGCGAATTCCTCGACGACGCGTGCAAGCGCTACCCGATCGACCGCCGCAAGATCGTGGTGGTGGGCTTCTCGCAGGGCGGCGTGATGGCGTACGACCTGGTGTTAGGGGGCCCGAGTCGCTTCGCCGGCCTCGTCGCGCTTTCGAGCTGGTTGCCCGAGCAGGTGGATGCCGCGATCCCGCGCCAGGACGAGCACCAGAACTTCCCCGCGCTCGTCATCCACGGCACGCAGGATCCGATGATTCCCGTCGACCGCGCGCAGGAGTCGCGCACGCGCCTGCTCGCCCGCGGCGTGAACGTGCAGTACCGCGAGTTCGACATGCAGCACGAAGTGAGCCAAGACGCGCTGCGCGAGCTGGTGATCTGGCTCGAGGAGAAGGTGTTTCAGCTGATCAAGCTCGCGTGACGGCTCGTTGGGCTTCGCTCGGCTTCGCCTCGCTGCGCGCGACGCCGGGAAACGGCGTCGCTTGCGGCCGCCCGTTCGAGGCTGGGCCGCCGGGATGGTTCCCAATTCAGCGCCCCCGCTTCTTCGCCTCCGCTCTCATCCGCTGCATCGCGTTCGTCTCGCTGTCGCGGTAGCGCTCATCGCGCCACGGGTCGCCGCGCATGTGGTAACCGGCGCGCTCCCAGAAGCCGGGCACGTCGATGTCGGTGAATTCGAGGCCGCGCACCCACTTCGCGCTCTTCCAGAAGTAGAGCTTCGGCACGACGAGGCGCACCGGGCCGCCGTGCTCGTCGCTCAGCGGCTTGCCGCCTTCGTGCGTCGCGAGCAGCACGTCGTCAGTCATTAGGTCCGCGAGCGGCAGGTTCGTCGTGTAGCCCGGGTCGGCGTGGATCAGCACGAAGTCGGCGCCTGGCTTGCGCGCGACGCCCGCGAGCAGATCGCGCACGCGCACGCCGCGGAACGTGGTGTCGAGGCGCGACCAAGTCGTGACGCAGTGGATGTCGCTCGTCGTCTCCACCTGCGGCAGCGCCTTCAGCTCGGCGAGCGACCAGCGCTGCTCGGCGTCGACGAGGCCGAACACGCGGAAGTCCCACTTGCCGGGCGCGTACCTCGGAACCTCGCCGTAATGCAGGACGGGCCACTTCTTGGTCTCGGTCTGGCCGGGCGGAATGCGATCGCTGCGATTCGTCACGCAAGCCTCGGAGTTGTCAGAGAGATTTCGACGCGGAGCGCGGTGTTCGGGTAACGGGCGGCGCAATCTACCGGGGCCCTTCGCGAATGCAGCGCGATCACGCTATTTGAGGCCGTCCGCGAGAGGAGTCTGCGATGAGCGAGGCCACGACTGCGAGCGAGGACGATTTCGGCGACGTGCTCTACGAGCAGCCGGCCGAGCGCGTGGTGCGCATCGTGCTGAACCGCCCCGACAAGGCGAACGCGCAGAACCTGCGCGTGCTCTACGGCTTGAACGCCGCGCTCGACCGCGCCTGCGCCGACGACGCGGTGCGCGCGATCATCATCGCCGCCGCGGGCAAGCACTTCTCCTCGGGCCACGGGCCGATGGGCTACGACGGCGACTGGAAGCTGCGCGACGTCGCGATCGGCACCTCGCGCGGCTTCCGCCAGCCCGGACCCGAGGGCCACTGGGCGTTCGAGGAAGAGGTCTACTTCAACCTGTGCTGGCGCTGGCGGAATCTGCCGAAGCCGACCATCGCGCAGGTGCAGGGCAAGGTGATCGCGGGCGGGCTGATGCTCGTGTGGCCGTTCGATCTCGTCGTCGCGAGCGAGGACGCCACGTTCCAGGACCCCGTCGTCGGGTTCGGCGTGAACGGCGTCGAGTACTTCGGCCACCCGTGGGAGTTCGGGATGCGCAAGGCGAAGGAGATGCTCTTCACCGGCCGCGCCATCACAGCACGCGCCGCGAAGGCGATCGGCATGGTGAACCGCGTCGTGCCGCGCGAGAAGCTCGAAGCCGAGACGCTCGCGCTCGCGCAGGAGATCGCGGAGCAGCCGATGATGGGCCTCAAGACCGCGAAGGAATCGCTGAACCAAACGCAGAACGAGCAGGGCTTCTACAACGCGCTGCGCGCCGCGATGGTGGTGCAGCAGCTGGCGCACGCACACTGGGGCGTGGTCGCGAAATCCGGCACCGCGCCTGAGGGGCCGGCGAACGTGAAGGCGCTGATCGGGAAGCCTCCGTTGGAGGATTAGCGGGACGCGGGTGGTGGCGCAGTTTCTCCACGTTTACTCCGCATCGGGCTCGAGGACTCGCCCGCTGCTGCGCGCTTCGCTTGCGGCCTCGGCCGACCTGCTTGGGAGAAGCGTTCGACTTCGAGGTCGTTCTGGCTTCGCCTAGGCGCGGCAATGCGCCGAGCTGTTACTGCAGCGCCTCAGCCACTGCGAGCGCCGAGATTCGCTCGTCGTCGTAGCCGAGTAGGTCGCGCAGCACGAATTCGTTATCGCCACCGAGGCTCGGCGCGACCGTTGCCACGCGCGCCGGCGTCTCCGAGAGGTGGATGCGGCTTGCCTCGACCCAGCTTGCGCCCATGGTCGGGTGCGTGACGGGGACGAAGTGGCCGCGGGCTTCGAGCTGTGGGTCGGCGCTGAGGTCGATGCTCGACTGCACTGCGTGCGCCGCGACGCCGGCGGCCTGCAGCGCGCTCGTTAGGGCGAAGGCGTCGTGCTTCGCGGTCGCGGCGGCCACCGCGGCCTCGCTCGGCGCGCTTGCATCGCAGCCGAGGACTTTCGCGGCGGCTTCCCACTCCGCGTGCGTGCGCGCGGCGATCGCGATCCAGCGGTCGTCACCGGTGCACGGGAAGACGCCGTGCAGCACGAAGCGCTCGTCGGCGTTGCCCGCGCGCGTGCGATTGCGGCCTGTCGCCGATGCCTCCGCGATCACGGGCGCGATGAACTGGATCGCGGACTCGGCCTGCGAGACATCGATGAACTGGCCCTCACCCGTGCGCCGCCGGTGCTCGAGCGCAGCGAGAATCGCGCACAGCGAGAAGCGCGGCGCGACGTAGTCGGTGTACGCGGCATACGGGCCGGCGGGCGCGCGGTCGGGCCAGCCCACCAGCTCCCAGATGCCGGAGAGCGCGGCGCCGAGGTTGCCGAAGCCGGCGAGCCTCGCGTGCGGGCCGCTCTGGCCGGCGAGCGAGGTGGAGACGTAGACGAGGCGCGGGTTCAGCTTCGCGAGCGCGTCGTAGCCGAAGCCCATGCGCGCGATCACGCCGGGCGAGAACGACTCGATCGCGACGTCGGCCCAGCGCGCGAGGTCGAAGATCACTTCGCGCGACTCGGGCTTCGTCAGGTCGAGGCCGAGCTGCAGCTTGTTCGCGTTCATGGTGTGGAAGATCGCGCTGCGCTCGCCGCCGAAGCGGCCGCCGAGGAAGGGGCGCGTGGTGCGGCACGCGTCGGGGTGCGCGGCGCCCTCGATGCGAACCACGGTCGCGCCGTAATCGCCGAGCGTGCGCGTCACGGTGGGGCCCGCGATCGCCCAGGTGAAATCCAGCACCTTCACGCCGGCGAGCGGGAGCGCACGCTGAGTTGTTACGGGTGCAGCGCCCGAGCGCGGCGCGCTCCACTCCTTCAGCACGCGCGCGCTGCCCACGCCCAGCGCAGGCGGTGCGCTCGCGGGTGCGATCGGAGTGCGCGAGAACACCGCGAAGCGGCCTGGCGCGCGCACGCCCTCGACCTCATCGAAGAGCCCGCGCACGGCGAGCTGTTCGCTCGCGAGGAGATCGCTCGGTGTGGCGGCGGGAGCGACGTGGAACTTCTTCTCGATCGCGAGCGCGAGCCACTCCGCTTTCGTGCGCTTCGCGGTGGCCGCCGCGATCTGCGCCTGCGCGCGCAGCAGCGTCTCGGGCTTCTCCTCGCCGCGCAGCGCGCGCGCGCCGAAGCCGATCCAGTCGATGCCCGCGAGGTCGGCGTCGCACTCGCCCATCTCTCCGAGCCACTCCATGAGCCGCTGCGTCGCCGGCCCCATCGCGCTGCCGAACGCGTGCGTGATCGAGACGTTGCCGTCGCGCGCGGGATACGAGAAGCGCACGCGCAGATCGCCCATGCGCAGGCCGCCGCCGACGCGCTTCCCACTCTTGTCGCCGACGCGCGCGGTGAGGATGTCCGCCTGCGTCGCTGCCGCGTACGCCTGCTGCGCCGACACGTCGACGTGCTGTCCGCGCCCGGAGTGCACGCGCTCCGTGTGGGCGAGCAGCGCGCCCACCGCGGCCTCGGCGCCCGCGTGCGCGAGGGCCTGCGGCGCGCTCACGCGCACCGGCGCGCGGTCGTCGTCGCCCTGCAACAACAACGGGCCCGCCGCCGCGGCGATCACGAGATCGCTCCCGCGAAACGAAGACTTCGGCCCGCTCTGCCCGAACGGCGTGATCGAGACGAACACGAGCGCGGGATTCAGCGCGGCGAGGTCGTCGTAGGCGAGCCCGAGCGCCGCGAGCGCACCGGGCGCGCGCGACTCGAGGAAGAAGTCCGCGTGGCGCGCCAGCTCGAGCACGCCGGCGCGGCCCGCGGGCGTCGCGAGATCGGCGACGAGGCTGTGCTTGTTACGGGCCCACGCTGCCCAGGTGAACGTGTCGTCGCGCAGCGGCGCGCCGCCCGGCGGCTCGATCATCACGACGTCGACGCCGAGGTCCGCGAGCATCTTCCCGCACAGGAAGCCGAGCTCGTCGGTGAGATCGAGGGCGCGCAACCCCGAGAGTGGGCCACCCCGCCGCTTCGTTTCATCGGCCACGTTCGCCTCCGCTCTCGCCGCGCGCTCGCGCAGTGCGACGGCGGGCGGCTAGGTTGCCGCGGCGTCGGGGTGTAGCTCAGCTTGGTAGAGCCCGATCTTTGGGAGGTCGGCGTCGTGGGTTCGAATCCCACCACCCCGACCATGAAGCGCGCCTGCGAAGTTGAGCCGCCGTGACCAAGCTCTCCATCCCCGACGAAGTCCTCAGCAAAGCGCGCATCCACGGCGCGCAGGCGTGGGTCGACGGCTTGCCCGCGCTCATCGCGTCGCTCGAACGCGACTGGTCGATGCGCGCGGGCAGCTCCTTCCGCGGCGGCACCGAGGCGTACGTCGCCGAGGCGGAGCTCGCGGGCGGCACGCAGGCGGTGCTGAAGTTGTTAGTGCCGCGCGCGGATAACGACCCCGCGAGCGAGGTCGCCGCGTACGAGCTCGCTCGCGGCGAAGGGCTCGCGCAGCTTTACCGCCACGACGTGCGGCGCGGCGCGCTCTTGCTCGAGCGCCTCGGCCGACCTCTCGCGAGCGCGGGCTTGTCTCTCGATCAGCGCCACGACGTGCTGTGCGATCTGCTGAAGCGCATGTGGCGCCCCGTGCGCGGCGCACGCTTCATGACGGGCGCGGAGAAGGGGCGCTGGCTCGTGAGCTTCATCCAGGAAAAGTGGGAGCTGTTAGGGCGGCCGCTGCCCGAACGCGTCGTCGCGCACGCGCTCGCCTGCGCCGAGCGCCGCATCGCGGCGCACGACGACGCGCGCGCAATGCTCGTGCACGGCGACCTCCACGACCTGAACGTGCTCGAAGCCGCAGACGGCAGCTGGAAGGCAATCGACCCCGATGGCCTCGCCGCCGAGCCGGAGTACGACCTCGGCATTCTCCTGCGCGAGGACGCGGCGGCGCTCGAAGGCGACGGCCGCGCGCGAGCGCGCGCACTCGCCGCGCGCACCGGCCTCGACGCCGAAGCGGCCTGGGAGTGGGGCGTCGTCGAGCGCGTGTCGAGCGGCCTGCTCTGCACGCAGCTCGGCCTCGAGCCCATCGGGCGCGAGATGCTCGAGGCAGCGGTGCGCGTCGCGCGCTGACGGGGCCGCGCCGCTATATCCGGCGAGATGACGCCGAAATCCGACGACCTCCGCATCACCGCCGTCCGTCCCCTCATCGCGCCCGCGGTGCTCGCGGAGGAGATTCCCCTAACACCCGGCGCGTCCGAGTTCGTCGTGCGCTCGCGGCGCGCCGTGGAAGCGGTGCTGGACGGACGCGATGCGCGCGTGCTGCTCGTCGTGGGGCCGTGCTCGATCCACGACGTGCGCGCGGCGCTCGAGTACGCGGACAAGCTGCGCGCGCTGGCAGAGCGCGTGCGCGAGCGCGTGCTCGTGGTGATGCGCGTCTACTTCGAGAAGCCGCGCACGGTGGTCGGCTGGAAGGGACTCATCAACGATCCCGATCTCGACGGCTCGTATCACATCAACAAGGGGCTGCGGATCGCGCGCGGCCTGCTCGCCGAGATCGCGGCGCGCGAGCTGCCGGCGGGCACGGAGTTTCTCGACACGACGTTCGGGCAGTTCTACGCGGACCTCGTGTCGTGGGGTGCGATCGGCGCGCGCACGGCCGAGAGCCAGGTGCATCGCGAGCTCGCGAGTGGGCTCTCGATGCCGGTGGGCATCAAGAACCGCACCGATGGCGACGTGCGCGTCGCGGTCGATGCGATCCGCGCTGCGCGCGCGCGGCACATCTTCCCCTCGCTCACGAAGGAGGGCGCGCCCGCGATTCTCGAGACATCGGGGAACCCCTACGCGCACCTCGTCTTGCGCGGCGGCGCAAAGCCGAACTGGGACGCGGCTTCGGTGAGCGCTGCGGCGGAGTTGTTACGGGAGCACGCGCTGCTGGACGCGATCATGGTCGACTGCTCGCACGCGAACAGCGAGCGCGCGCCCGAGAAGCAGCGCGACGTCGCGCTCGCGGTCGCTGCGCAGCGACGCGCAGGGCAGAACGCGCTGCGGGGGCTGATGGTCGAGAGCCATCTCGTGGGCGGGAAGCAGGAGCCGAGCGCGCAGCCGCTCGCGTACGGGAAGAGCATCACGGACGCGTGTCTCGGCTGGGACGCGACCGAGCGGCTCGTGCTCGCGCTGGCCGAGGTGTTAGGGCGCTGAGGAGAGCGCGTCGAAGATCGCGCGCTGCACCTCCGGCACCCACAGATTCCCGAGATGCCCACCGCTCGGGAAGACCGTGGCGCGTTCACCGAGCGCCGTGCGCAGCCATTCCGCGTCACCGGGGCCTAACAAGAAGTCGTCGGCGTTCGTGAAGATGGACACGCGCGGGTCCGCGGCGAGCGCTGGCGCGATGCCGCGCAGGCCGCTCGCTTCGAGCAGCGAGTCGATGCTCGCGTCGGGGTCGCTCACGAGGAAGTGCGGCACCACGAGGTGGCGCACGTAGGCGTCGAACGAGCTGTGGTTCACCTCTTCGAGCAGCCAGCCGCGCTCGGGATCGAGCTCGGGTTGCAACAGCACGCCGCGGCCCGTCGTCGTCTGGATCGCGACCATCGCGTTGTGCACGGCGTCGCGGCCGTTGAGCCCGATCAGGAACTCGGACTCGATGCGGTCGAAGGGCAGGCGCGGGTCGCTCACGTCGCCGTCGAACAGCGCGAGCGCCTTCTTGCCGATCTCGAGCACGCGCCGGTCGCGCTCGGCCGCGGGCCAGCGCAGCGGCGCGTCGAAGAACTCGTCGAAGCGGCGCGATGCCAACAAGAAGTCGACCGGAGGACTCACGGCGACGATGCGCTCGAACTGGAGTGCGCCTTCGGGCCGCGCTGCGATGTGGAGCGCATGCGCGGCGCCGAGCGAGAGGCCGACGAGGCTCGCGCTCGTGACGCGCCCGGGCTTCCACGCCGCGACGTCGGCATGAATCGCTTCGAGCGCGGCGCGAATGTCGGCCGCGTCGTGAGGCGCGAAGCCGGGGTACGGCGCGCGCAGTGCGGTGAGCTGCACCTCGGGCTGGAACGCGCTGCTGATCGCGGCGACCGAGAAGCCGCGCGCGTACGCGATCTCCGCGAGCGCGACGGTCGTGCCGCCGCGCCGGTGCGAGCCGATGCCCGGCAGCACGAACAAGAGCGGCGCGGGCGCGGGCTGGAGCCAGAGCGAGTAGCGCAGCGTCTTGCCCGTGCTCGGCAGCGCGAGCTCGCGCTCCTTCGCGCGCCGCCCGAACGAGGGGTCCCGCGGCGAGAACTTCAGCACGCCGAGCGAGGGCTCGGGGTCGCTCGCTTCGAAGGCGGTCAGCGGGATGCTGTAGTTCTCGACCTCGGCCTCCCGCCGAATTGCCCAATAAGTCCGGATCGGCGCGTACCAGTCGGCCTCGACGGCGGAGAGATCGCGGTAGTCGTCGACGCGCAGCGAGAAGGAGTTCAGCCCGAACGCGAGCGTCGCACCGGTGAAGTACGTCGCGGGATCGAGCGCCATGTCGAAGATGCGGCCCACGGCGTCGCGGGTGTTGCTCGGGCCGAGCATGGGCAAGAAGAGATAGGGGCCGGGCCTGATTCCCCAGCGGCCGAAGGCTTGGCCCACGTCTTCGGGGAACGAGTCGAGCGAGAGGCGCGTTGCGGGATCGAAGAGGCCGAGCAGGCCCGCGGTGGAGTTGACGAGGAAGCGCCCGGTCTCTTCGCCCGAGTCTCTGAGGCGCCTTTGCATCAACAAGCTGACGAAGCGGCCGGGGTAGTTGAGGTTGCCGTAGAAGCGCGAGAGCGCTTCGCGCGCGAACTCGGGCACGAGCGCGCGGTAGCCGAGCGCGAGCGGCTGCGCGACGTAGTCGAGCGCACCCTTCGTGACGCGCAGGCTGAGGCGGTTCGCGGGCTCGAGCGGATCCTCGGTGTACACGAGCACCGAGAAGCCCTCGCCGTGCGGCGGGGCGTAGAGCGCGTCGTTGCCGAGCACCGCGGAGTTCGTCGCCGCGTCCGTATCCGCCGGAACCGAGGCGCAGCCGGACGCGAGCAGCGCGAAAGCGAACGCGAGCGAGACGCAGGCGGCACGGACTCGCACCCTCGGCGTCTGACGCCAGGCGTTCGGGTCCCCCGCAGGGCCGGCGACCCGAACGCCGAGCGTCAGACGCCGAGCGTTCGGGTCGGCGCAGCGAGGCGGGCTACACGGGTGCGTCACGCTCGCTACTGCCCCGTGAACACGGGCTTGCGCTTTGCGAGGAACGCGCGCACGCCCTCGGCGTAGTCGGCGGTGCTCGATGCCTCGCCCTGCAGGTCGCGCTCGCGCGCGAGTGCGGCCTCCAGCTCGGGGAACACCTCGGCGTGAAACGCGCGCTTCGCGAGCCCGATCGCGCGCGTGGGCAGCGCGGCGAGCTTCCTCGCGAGCGCGAGCGAGTCCGCTTCGAGCGCGTCGGGCTCGGCGACGGCGTGGATCAGCCCGATCGCGAGCGCCTGCTCCGCGCTGATGCGCTCGCCGAGCATCGCCAGCGACTTCGCGCGCGCGAGGCCGACGAGTCGCGGGAGCAGGAACGTGCCGCCGCTGTCGGGGATCAGGCCGATGTTCACGAACGCCTGCAGGAAGTACGCGCTCTTCGCCGCGACGACGATGTCGCAGGCGAGCGCGAGGTTCGCGCCCGCGCCCGCCGCGGCGCCGTTCACAGCGCACACCACCGGCTTCTCGAGCGCGAGGATGCGGCGAACCGTGGGGTTGTAGCTTTGCTCCACGATCTCACTCACCGCGGGCCCCGGCGCGCCACTCGGCGGCACGATCTCGGCGAGATCCTGCCCCGCGCAGAACGCGCGCCCGCAGCCGGTGAGCAGCACCCCCCGCACATCGGCGCGCGCGGCCGCCTCGTCGAGCGCGGCCTGCAGCTCGCGCGCCATCGCGCGATTCAGGCTGTTCAGCACATCGGGCCGCGCGAGCGCGATGCGCATTACGCCGGCGTCGTGCTCCACGCGAATGAACTCGTTCGCCACGCCATCTCCTCCCGCTGCGAGATCGAGGCAGCGTCGCAGACGAGCCCCGCCCGCGTCGACCGGCCATCGGTGCCTGGCACGGATGGCCGCCGCGGATTGCGTGGCCAAGCGTGCCTGGCACCGATGGCCACTGCGCGCCGGGAACGCGGTTACGATGCGCCGCATGTCCACCACGCACGCAGCACCGAGCGACGCCGAGCGCGAGGCCGCGTTCCTCGCGCGCATCGATGCTGGCGAGAAGATCGAGCCCGGCGATTGGATGCCCGATGCGTATCGCCGCCAGCTCGTGCGCATGATCTCGCAGCACGCGCACTCGGAGGTGGTGGGCATGCTGCCCGAGGGCAACTGGATCACGCGCGCGCCCTCGCTGAAGCGCAAGATCGGGATGCTCACCAAGGTCCAAGACGAAGGCGGTCACGGGCTCTACCTCTACGCCGCCGCAGAGACGCTCGGCGTCTCGCGCGAGGAGCTGGTCGCCGCGCTGTTATCAGGCGAGGCGAAGTACTCGAGCATCTTCAACTACCCGACGCTCACCTGGGCCGACGCGGGCACGATCGGCTGGCTCGTCGACCAAGCCGCGATCGTGAATCAGACGCTGCTCGCGCGCGCCTCCTACGGCCCCTACGCGCGCGCCATGCAGCGCATCTGCTCGGAGGAGCGCTTCCACGAGCGGCAGGGCTACGAGATCGTCGCGGCGCTCGCGCAGGGGAGCGCGGCGCAGAAGCAGATGGCGCAGGACTCGCTGGGCCGCTGGTGGTGGCCGACGCTGATGATGTTCGGTCCGCCCGACAGCGAGTCGCGCCACTCGGCGCAGCTGATGCGCTGGAGAGTGAAGCAGGAGTCGAACGACGCGCAGCGCGAGTGGTTCGTGAACCTCGTCGTGCCGCAGGCCGACGCGATCGGCCTAACAATCCCGGACCCGGCGATGAAGAAGGACGCGACGGGGCGCTGGCAGCACGGCCCGATCCACTGGGACGAGTTCAAGCGCGTGCTCGCGGGCGGCGGCCCGTGCGGGCGCGATCGCGTGCGCGTGCGGCGCGAGGTGCACGAGCGCGGCGCCTGGGTGCGCGCCGCGGCGGAGGCGCACGCGGCGAAGCAGGCGGAGCACGAGCGAGGCGGCGCGCGATGAGCGCCGAGACGCAGTTCGCGCTGTGGGAAGTGTTCGTGCAGGAGAAGACCGGCGCGCCGCACACGCACGTCGGCTCCGTGCATGCCGCCGACGCCGAGCTCGCGCTGCAGAACGCGCGCGACACCTTCGCGCGCCGCGACAAGCTCGTGTCGATCTGGGTGGTCGAGTCCGAGCGCATCGTCGCGTCGAAGAGCGAGCACGCCGCGGAGATGTTCGAGCCCGGCCCCGCGAAGATCTACCGCCACCCGCGCTTCTACCGGCCGGCGAACCCGAAGAAGTCCAAGTGAGCGCCGTGTTCGAGTACGCGCTCCGCCTCGGCGACGACGCGCTGGTGTTGGGGCATCGCCTCTCGCAGTGGATCGGCTTCGCGCCCGTGCTCGAGGAAGAGCTCGCGCTCGGCAACATCGCGCTCGACAACCTCGATCTCGCCCAGGCCGCGCTCTCGCTCGCGGGGGAAGTCGAGGGAGCGGGTCGAGACGCGGATGCGCTCGCCTACTTCCGCGACGACGCAGGCTTCCGGAACGCGCTGCTCGTCGAGCAGCCGGATCACGACTTCGCGTGGACCGTCGCGCGGCAGGCGCTCTTCGCCGCGTTCGCGCTCCCGAACTACCGAGCTCTCGCGAAGAGCGCGGAGCCGCGGCTCGCCGCGATCGGCGCGAAGGCTGCGCGCGAGGCCGGGTACCACGCGCGCCACGCGCGCACCTGGGTGATGCGGCTCGGCGACGGCACGAGCGAGAGCCATCGCCGCATGCAGACCGCGTTCGAGGAGCTCTTCCCATACCTAGGAGAGCTGCTCGAAGCCGATGCCGTGACGCGCGAGCTCGCTACGGCCGGCATCGCGCCCGATCCGAGCGCGTTTGCCGCGGAGGCGCACGCCGAGATCGAGGGGCTGCTGCGCGGCGCGACGCTCACGCGCCCCGATCCGGGCGCGTTCCAGCCGCGCGGCGGGCGCAGCGGGCGCCACAGCGAGCACCTCTCGCGCATGCTCGCCGAGATGCAGGTGCTCGCGCGCGCGCATCCCGGCGCGAAGTGGTGACCGCGCTCCTCGCCTGATCGCGATCAGGCGCTTTCGCTGCGAAAACCGCGGTGCAATGATGCGCGCACTATTCCTTCACGGAGTGCCACGCATGCGTCTTCGCTCGCTCGGGTTCGTGTCGGTGTTCGCACTCGCACTGCCTCTCGCGCTGAGCGCGCAGGATGCGGCGCCGCCCGCGGAGGAACAGCCCGCGTCTCTGGGCGAGATCGAGGACATCGTCGTCACCGCGCAGAAGCGCGCCCAGAGCGTTCAGGACGTGCCGATCTCGGTCGCGGCGATCGGCGGCGCCGAGATCGACGATCTCAAGATCTCGGACACGAACGACATCGCGGGGCTCGTGCCGAACCTTCAAGTGAATCAGGTGATCGGCGACGGCGCGCCCGTGTTCTCGCTGCGCGGCGTCACGATGAACGACTACAGCCTGCACCAGTCGAGCCCGGTCGCGGTGTACGTGGACGAGGTGTACGCGGGGCCTTCGGTGCTGCAGCCGATCGCCATGTTCGACCTCGATCGCATCGAGGTGCTGCGCGGCCCGCAGGGCACGCTGTATGGGCGCAACAGCACGGGCGGCGCGGTGAACCTGATCACTCGCGCTCCGAGCTTCTATAACGGCGGCACCTTCACCTTCGGCGCGGGCGACTACCACCGCTTCGAGGCGCGCGGCGCCGCCGAGTACGCGCTCGTGGAAGACGTGCTCGCGGTGCGCTTCGCCGGCATGTGGGCCGAGGCAGATGGCTGGTTCGAGAACCTCTCGCCTGGCATCCCCGACGGCAACAGCACGGACGAGTGGGCGGTGCGCGTGTCAGCGCTGTGGCGCCCGAGCGAGACGATCGAAGTGCTCGCGCGCTACTCCGCGGGCCGCTCGAACCCCGAGAACTACGGAATTCGCGCCGGGAACATCAGCCAAATCGCGATCGAGAACGGCGACCCGACGACGGGCGTCGGCGCAGGCGTGTACACGCTCTTCAACGCACTCGGTGGCGCGAACCCCAGCGATTACTTCCGCACCGGGCTCGGCAGGCGTGAGTGGGAGAGCGACAAGGATCGCAAGCGCCGCCGCGAGGCGGATCAGGCCTCGCTCCACGTGAACTGGGACATCAGCGAGAGCTTCCGCATCACGTCGATCACGTCTTGGCTGAAGGGCGACCTCGTGAATCCCGAGGACTCGGATGGCTCGCCGCTGCGCGTGATCGAGGTCGACTACCTCGGCGACGGCGATCAGGTCAGCCAAGAGCTGCGCGTCACGAGCGATCTCGAGGGCCGCTTCAACTTCGTCGCAGGCGTTTACTACGCGCGCGAGGATCTCGACATCGCATCCGACCTTCTCGTGATGTCCGGCGTCGACTTCAACCTGAACGGCGGCCTCGACTCAGACGACTGCGCCGACCCATGGAACGCCGCGCTCGGAACCCCCTTCTCGGTCGACGGAGCGAACGCGGAGGCGACGCTGAACGGCCTCGGGCTCAGCCTCGCGGACTTCGTCGCCCTCGGCTGCACCTACCGCAACAGCTTCGAGCAGGAGCGCCGCTCGATCGCGGGCTTCTTTGACGGCACGGTCGATCTCGGGCCGAACACCTCGCTGCTGCTCGGCTTCCGCGTCACGAACGACGTGACCAAGGCGAAGGACTTCACGACCTTCGTCGAAGGCGCTGGTGTGAATCTGTTCGACACGATCACGGACCTCAGCGGCAAGCTCGACGACACGGAATACAACTGGAAGGCCGGCGTCGAGCACCACTTCGGCGAGGACGTGCTCGGCTACTTCACCTACAGCCGCGGCTATCGCTCCGGCGCGTTCAATGGGCAGGCGTTCTTCGACCCGAGCGAGTTCAACGCGGTGAAGCCGGAGACGCTCGACGCGTTCGAGGTCGGCGTGAAGAGCACACTCGCGGATGGTCGCGTGCAGCTGAACGGCGCTGCCTTCTTCTACATCTACAAGGAACAGCAGTTGATCGACGTCGACCCGGCCACCGCCGCGCAGACGCTGGTGAACATCAAGCGCTCCGAAGTGATCGGCTTCGAGATCGAGGGCATCGCGCAGGTCACTGATCGCTGGCGCCTCTCGGGCGGCGTCGGATTCCTCAACGGCGAAGCGAAGAAGGGCATCGTCAGCAGCATCGACGTGAAGGGCGACACGTTGCCGAACGCGCCGGACTTCAGCGCGACGTTCGCGAGCGACTTCGACGTCTACACCTCGGACACCGGCACGCTCGCCGTGCATCTCGACGCGAACTACGTGGGCGAGCAGTACTTCACGCTGCCGCACGTGAGGCGCACGCTCGTCGACAACTACATCCTGTTCGATACGCGCATCAGCTTCGCGGCGAGCGACGAGCAGTGGGACTTCGGCTTCTGGATCAAGAACCTCGCGAACGAGTACTACGAGACCGACATCATCTCGCTCTCGGGCTTCGGCCTCGACTACACGCACGTCGGCCCGCCGCGCACGTTCGGCGCGGACATCACGTTCAATTTCTAATCGGGGCGGGGCGCACATGAGGCGAGTGCTGCTCGGTGCATTCCTCGGAGCGGCGCTCGCTGCGCCCGCGCTCGCGGAGACGCCGCAGGAGTTGTTACGGAACACCTGCGGCGGCTGTCATCAGTCGGACGCCTCGGGCGGGCTCTCGCGCATCGCGCACCAGCGCAAGACACCCGAAGGCTGGGCGATGACGATTCAGCGCATGGAGGACCTGCACGGGATCACCGTGTCGTCGCAGAGCCTCCCGCTCGGCTCCGCCGACGCGAAGCGCACGCTGATCAAGCACCTCGCCGACACGCAGGGTCTCGCGCCCTCCGAGACCGAGGGCTTCCGCTACGCGCTCGAGCAGCGCCTCGACGAGTTCGAGCCCGTCGACGCCGACTTCAAGATGATGTGCGGGCGCTGCCACTCCGCCGCGCGCGTACTCCTGCAGCGGCGCCCCGTCGACGAGTGGCGAGAGCTCGTGCACTTCCACCTCGGGCAGTGGCCAAGCACCGAGTACTCCGCGGGGGGGCGCAATCTCGACTGGTTCCCCGTCGCGCTGAACGAGACGGCGCCGATGCTCGCGGAGAAGTACGCGTACGAGAGTGCCGCGTGGGAGAAGTGGAAGAAGGCGAAGAAGCCGGACTTGTCAGGGAGCTGGAGCGTGAGTGGGCACCAGCCGAGCAAGGGCCCGTTCGAGGGCCGCTTGCGCGCGACGCCGAACGGCGCGGATGAGTACGCGGTCGAGCTCAGCGGCGAGTACCTGCGGAGCGGCGAGAAGCTCGCGGGCTCGGGTCGCGCGACCGTTTACACCGGCTACGAGTGGCGCGCGACGCTCACGGTCGGCGACGTGAAGTGGCAGCAGGTGTTCGCCGCCGGCCAGCGCGATGGGCTTCTCACGCTCGCGGGTCGCATGTACGAGCGCGATCACCACGAGCTCGGCATGCAGCTCGAGGCGATCTCGGAGCGCACGCCGTCCATGCACACGCTCGCGCCCGGGGCGAACGCGCGGATGGATCGCATCACCGTGGAGCCTCCGTACCAAGTCGCCCGCGTCGGCGACGGCGGCGGTCCGATCCCGAAGGAGTACGCGGTCTTCGACGCCGTCGCGTGGAGCAACGGCGCGGACGGGAAGCCCGAGACTGCGGACGACGTGCGCATCGGCGCGCTGCCCGCGACGTGGCGAGTCGAGCCCTGGAACGAGCAGGCGCGCGAGGAGCGCGACGTCGAGTTCGCGGGCGTGATGGATCCCGCGACGGGCGTGTTCACGCCGGGCGACGCGGGGCCGAATCCGGCGCGCAAGTACGGCACGAACAACGTCGGGAACCTGAAGGTGATCGCGACGCTGAAGGACGGCGAGCGCGAGCTGACCGCCGACGCGCACCTGATCGTGACCGTGCAGCGCTGGATCCACTCGCCGATTCCCTAATCGCTCGAAGGCACGAGATGACGCACGCGCTCGAGCTGATCCCGCACAACCTCCACCGCGTCGCGGTGGACGGGCGCGAGCTCTTGTTCCACGTGCCCACCACGAGCCTGTTCGAGCTCGACGCGCCCGCGCGCGAGGCGCTCGATCTGCTCGCCGCGTCGCCGCTCTCGCTTGTCGCGCTGCAGGCGAAGCTCGCGGCGCGGCACGACGCGAGCGCCGTCGCCGACGCGGTCGCCGAGCTCGCGGCTTGCGAGGTGGTGCGCGATCCGAGCGCGAAGCCGCTCGCGCCGGCCGCGGCGAAGCGCGTGACCTCGTTCCCGCTCACGACGGTCGTGCTCAACGTCAGCACCGGCTGCAACCTCGCGTGCGGCTACTGCTTCAAGGAAGACCTCACGAGCGTCGCCAAGGCGAACGTGATGGACTTCGCGACGGCGCAGGCGTCGATCGAGATGTTGTTGCGCGAGTCGCCCGGGCGACCGCGATACAACGTGGTGTTCTTCGGCGGCGAGCCGCTCACGCAGATGCCGCTGCTCGAGCGCGTCGTCGACTGGGCCGAGCGGCGCTTCGCGGAAGCGGGCGCGCGCGGCGATTTCTCGCTCACGACGAACGCGACCCTCGCAACGCCGCGCATCGTGGATTGGCTGAACGCGCACAACGTCGGCGTCGCGGTCTCGATCGACGGCCCGCGGGCCGTGCACGATCGCCATCGCGTGACGCGCGGCGGAAACGGCAGCTACGACGCGGTCGCGGCCAAGGTGCGGTTGTTGCGGGAGCGCTACCGCGCGCGGCCGCTCGGCGCGCGCGTCACGCTCGCGCGCGGCACCAGCGAGGTGCGCGAGATCTTCTCGCACCTCACGCGCGAGCTCGGCTTCGACGAGGTGGGCTTCGCGCCCGTCACCGCGGGCGACGACGCGCGCTTCAACCTCACGGAAGCGGAGCTGGAAGCGGTGTTCGCGGAATTCCGCGCGCTCGGCGACGAGCTCGTCGCCGCCGCGCTGCGCGGCGAGAAGCACGGCTTCTCGAACTTGCTGCAGCTGATGACGGACCTGCACTCGGGCACGAGCAAGTCGCTGCCGTGCGGCGCGGGCTACTCGATGGTCGCGGTCGATGCGAGCGGTGGCGTCAACCTCTGCCACCGCTTCACCGGCTCGGAGCTCGGCACTTTCGGCGACGTGACGCACGGCCTCGCGCGCGAAGAGCTCGGCGCGTTCCTGGAGCGTCGCCTCGACAAGTCGGGCGTCGACTGCGCCACCTGCCGCATCCGCAACCTGTGCAGCGGCGGCTGTTATCACGAGAGCTACGCGCACTACGGCGATCCGACCACGCCGACGCTGCATTACTGCGACCGCATGCGCGCCTGGATCGATTACGGCATCGCTGCGTACGCGCGCATCCTCGCTGCGCGGCCCGATTGGTTTGCACGAACGCTCTCTCCGCGGCGCGCGCTCGCCGCCGAGCGAGCGGGAGGAGTCACGGCATGAAGCACCTGAAGCCCCTCAACGCGAAGGCGGCGCAGACGAGCGCGGCAGCCGAAGCCGGCACGCTGCAAGAAGTCGTCGCGATGCAGACCGTCGCCGGCTGCAGCGCCACCACGGATCCCGGCTGGGAGGTGGACGCCTTCGGCGGCCTCGGTGGCCTCTGCCAACCGATGGAGGCCGATCTCTACGGCTGCGCGGATCCGTGCTGGTGGCCGGCGCAGGTGCCGGACATCGCGAACTCCTACCCGGACTGGGCGAAGGGCGCGGACTCCGCGGGCCGCGACTGGCGCAAGCTCGGCCCCACGTTCCCGGACGACAAGTGATGCGCCGCGTCCTGACAGCTCTCGCGCTGTGCTCGCTCGCATGCGCGACGCCGAGCGGGGAGGGCGCCTCGCTCGCCGCGCGCAAGAGCGCCGCGGGCGCCAGCGACATGATGGTCGTCACCAACCGCCCTAACAACCTGCACCTCGTCGACCTCGGCGCGCGCAAAGTGGAGCGCACCTGTGCGCTGCCAGGGCATGCGAGCCCGGCGACGCTCGCGCTCAGCCCCGACAACGGCATCGCGTACGTCCTCGGCGGCCCTCTCGGCGGCAACGTGTGGGGCGTGCGGCTCGCGGACTGCGCGCTGGTGTTCCGCGCGGCGCAGTCGCAGGGCAACGAGCGCGTCGCAACGCCGGGCGGCATCGCGGTCTCGCCCGACGGCAAGCAGCTCTACCTGCATCAAGCCCCGGTGAAGCTCTTCCTCGATCACTACGAAGTGCAGGACACGCGCATCGCCGTCTACGACACGAGCGCGGGCGACGGGGCGCAGCCGCTGCGCACGTTCGCGGCGCCGCGCCAAGTCACGATCATGAAGACGAGCGCCGACGGCACGCTCTTCCTCGCGGGCCCCGACATCTTCGCGATGAACCCCGCGACCGGCGAGACGCGCGTCGCGCTGCAGAGCCGGGCGCCTAAAGACGACGTGTTAGGGCCGCGCGACATCCTCACGGTGTGGAACATCGGCGAGAGCTCGAACGAGCTCGTGCGCATGTTCACCGCGCCGCGCTGGAAGCCGGGCGCCGTCGGCGACATGGCGCAGGCGGAGCTCGTGTGGGGCTACGAGCGCGTCGACCTCGCGACGGGCATCGCCAGCGACGCCGTGCTCGCGCCGGTGCAGGTCGGCCTCTTCACCGGCATGTCGCGCCCCGGTCGCCCCGATCAGTTCTACGCGACGCTCACGCAGGTGCAGCGCTTCGACGTTCCGAACCAGCGCATCGAGAAGAGCATCGACCTCGAGCACAGCTACTACGCGCTCGATTTCGGCAGCGACGGCAGCACGTTCTACCTGACCGGAACCTTCAACGACATCGCCATCTACGACGCCGACACGCTCACGAAGCTCGGCAACATCACGCTGCCCGGCGGAGACATGGCGACGGGGGTGCCGAAGATCTTTCGGCGCGAGGCTCGGTAGCGGGGACGGCCTCGATCGGGATGCGCCGAGCCGGGCGGGTCGTGGCGAAGAATGGGCGGCGGCGGGGCTGCATGGCGGCAGATGAGTTGCGCAATCGCGGCACTACGCTGCGGCGCGATGAGTACGCCGCACACCGCTGAAGGGCGCTGCCCCGCGCTGCGCTGGCTGTATGCGTTCGTGCTGCGCGAGCGCGCGCGAGTCGCGGGGCTGCTCGCGCTCGCGCTCGCGACGACGGGGCTCGCGCTGGCGCAGCCGTGGCTCACGCAGCGCATCATCGACGACGGCCTGCTCGCCCGCGATCGCGCTGCGCTGACCGTGAACGCGGCCTTGTTGCTGGCGGCGGGGCTCGCGGCGGTCGCGCTCTTGGGCGCGAGCCGCGTCTTCCACACCGCGCTCTCCTCGCGCGTGCTGTTCGCGCTGCGCGAGGACGTGTACGCGCACCTGCTCGCGCTGCCGCCGGGCTGGCATCGCCGCCAGCGCACCGGCGACCTGCTCGCGCGCCTGGACGGCGACATCGCGGAGCTGCAGCGCTTCAGCGTGGACACACTGTTCGCGGCGCTGTCTTCCGCGCTCGGGCTCGCCGGCGCGCTCGCGCTGATGCTGCGCATCGACGCGCGCCTCGCGCTCGCGCCGCTCTTGCTCGCGCCGATCGAGGCGCTCTGGCTGTGGCGAATGCGCCCGCGCGTCGAGGCACGCACGCGGGTGCTGCGGGCGCGCGGCGCGGACGTGTCGAGCTTTCTCGCCGAGACGCTGCCCGCGGTGCGCGCGATCCAGAACGCGACCGCGGAGCTGCGCGAGCGCGCGCGGCTCGGCGGGCTGAACGCGGCGTACGCGGCGGACTTGTTACGGCTCCAGCGCAGCGAGTTCGCCGCCGCCGCGCTGCCGCGCGCGCTCCTCGCCGCGGCGCGCGCGGGGGTGCTGCTGGTCGGCGGCGTGTTCGTGATCGAAGGGGAGCTCGCGCTCGGCGCGCTGGTCGCTTTCGGCGCGTACCTCGCGCTCTCGATCGGGCCCGTGCAGGCGCTGCTCGGCATCGCCCTCGCGTGGCAGCGCCTCGTGGTGAGCCTCGAGCGCGTGTGGGAGCTGCGCAGCGCGGTGCTTCCCGCGCGGCCGGACGGAAGCGATGCGCTCGCAGCGGGCGACATCGCGCTCGAGGGCGTGACGTTCGCTTACGACGAGGGCGCGCCGATTCTTCGCGACGCGAGCGCGCTGCTGCCGCTCGGAGAGAAGACCGCGCTGCGCGGCGCGTCGGGGATCGGCAAGACCACGCTGGTCGACCTCTTGTTGGGCCACGAGCGCCCGCAGGCGGGGCGCATCGCGATCGGCGGCGCCGACCTCGCCTCGCTCTCGCTCGCGGCGTGGCGGCGGCGCGTCGCGCTCGTTCCGCAAGACGTCGCGATCTTCCGCGCCTCGCTCGCCGACAACGCCCGCTACGCCGCGCCCGAAGCGAGCGACGCCGAGGTTCGCGAGGCGCTCGAACGCGCGGGCCTCGCGGCGCTGATCGCGCGCCTTCCGAGCGGCATCGCGACGCAGCTCGGCGAGCGCGGGCAGGGGCTCTCGGGCGGTGAGCGCCAGCGCATCGCGATCGCGCGCGCTCTGCTGCAGCGCCCGCTGCTGGTGATCCTCGACGAGCCCACTTCTCAGGTCGACGCGGAGACCGAGGCGCGCGTGCTCGCGGAGCTGGATGCGATCTTCGCCGGCGTGACGCGCCTCGTGATCTCGCACCGCGATGCGCCGCTCGCGGACGCCGACCAGCGCCTGATGTTGCGCGACGGCCGGATCGTGCGCGACGACGAGCGCGCGTGATTCGCCTCGCGCTGATCGACACGGGCTCCGCGGCGCGCCACGAGCCGCGCGTGGTGGCTGCGCGGACGTTCCGGCTGGCGGGAGACGCAGTCGTTCCGGAGGGCGGCGCTGTCGCCGCGCTCGCGCACGGGCCCGCGCTCGCGGACGTGCTGTGCGAGGTGCCCGGCGTCGAGCTGATCGTCGCACGCGTCTTCGACGACACGCACACCACGAGCGCGGCCCAACTCGCGGCGGCGCTCGACTGGGCGGCGGAGCAGGGCGCGCACGTCGCGAACGTCAGCGCCGGGCTGCGTCAGGATCGCGCCGTGTTACGGGATGCAGTGGCGCGAGCACTCGCGCGCGGCGTGTTCGTGGTCGCCGCCGCGCCGGCGCGCGGCGCGGCTTCTTTTCCCGCGGCGTACGCGGGCGTGCTTCGCGCCACCGGCGACGCGCGCTGCGCGCCAGGCGAGATCTCGTGGCTCGGCACTGCGCAGGCGGACTTCGGCGCGCACGCGACTGCGGGAGAGGTGCGCGGCGCGAGCGCCGGCTGCGCGCGTGTCAGCGCGGCGCTCGCGGCGCTGCTCGCGCGCGGCGTCGAGCCAGCGCGCGCGGTCGAGGCTCTGCGGCAGGCAGCGGCGTACGAGGGCCCGGAGCGCCGCGCGTGATCGCCGCTCCGTCTGCTCGACTTCTCGAGGTCTGACCCGCGGCAGCCATTCCTGAGCACGTGCGCGGCCGAGCCGTGCTGAGGGGTTGGGTTCAGGCCCTGAAGTCTCGAAACGCCCCGCCGGCGCCCATTTCCCCGAATCGCCGCATCTCCTCGCGATGCGCCTCCAGCCACGCGCGCACCGGTTCCCGCGCGGGCTCGGGCAGCGCGGCGAGCGCGCGCGCCTCGGCGCCAGGGGCGGCGTCGGAGGCGAGCGCGCGCACGAGTGGCGCGAGCTCGATGCCCGCGAGATGCCAGGTGCCGAGCGGGCGCTCGGGTGTGATGACGGCCTCGCGCTCCTCGACGAAGCCATCGCGCACGACCGGGCGTAGCGCGATCTCGAGCGTGCCACTCGCCGCGCCGTGCGCCGCCTCGGCGTCGGGCCAGCGCGCGCGCGTCTCCCAGAACGCGCCGCCGTGGTGCGCTGCGCCGAGCGCGTAAAAGTCGCGCGACACGCGCGCGAAGCGCGTGAACACGTCGCGCGCGCGTTCGAGCGAGAAGCGCCGCGCGAGTGCGGCGTCGTGCGGGCGGCGCAGCAGCGTGTTCACGACCGCGGGCGCGACGAGCGCCGTCGCGAGCGCCTGGAACACGCCGTTGCCCGAGAGCGGGTCGACCGCGACGGCGGCGTCGCCGATCCGAAGCGTGCGCTCGTTCGCGGCGCCGCAGTCGAGCACGGCGGTCGCGCTGCGGGCGTAGGCCGCGCCGTCGGGCTCGGCGTCCCGTAACAAGTCGCGGCACGTGGGAGACGCAGCGAGCGCTTCCGCGACGCGCGCGCGCAGCTCGCCGCGCGCCGGCGCGTCGCGCGCATCGATCGCGAGCTGCGTCGTGAGCGCCCCGGCGCCGTCGTGCGCGCACCAAGCCCAGCCGCGCGCGAGCGAGGCGACGGCGATCTGCGCGCCGCGCGCGGGCGCGCGCCAGTGCTGCACGAGACACAGCGTCTCGGGGCCCCGCACGCGGTCCGCGCCGCTCGCCGGCGCCGCTCGGCCGCGCGCATCGAGCGCGAAGCCGGCGCTGATCTCACCGCCGGATGCGAGCCCGATGCGGACTCCTTCACCGCGCGCGTCGACGCGCAGCGCTTCATCTCGCACGAGGCGCAGGCCGCGGCATTCGAGCGCGCGCACGAGTCCTGCGTCGAACGCGGCGCGGTCGACCTGCGCTTCCCCGGGCAGCTCGCGCTCTTCGCCCGCCCAGCTCACGCGGCGCGGGCAGGGCGCGCCGATCGCGGGGAGCGCTTCCGCTACGTCCAACCCGCGCAGCGCCGCCACGACGCGCGCCGAGAAGCTCTCGCGCCCCGGTCGCGCGCGCGGCTGCGAGACGACGACGACCTCGTAGCCGAGCGCCGCGAGGCCGAGGGCTGCGGCTGCACCCGCAGGCCCCGCGCCGAGCACGGCGATCTCGCACTCGTCTCGCGCCATCGCGCGAGTGTGCATCGCGCCGTGGGCTGAGGGAAACCTGAACGTGACCGCTGCGTGACCACGTGAGCTTCCGGCCCGGAACCCGCCACTTCTCCGCGAGCGCGATGTTCGCGCGAGGAGAACTCACGTTGCGCCTGCTGCTTGCCCTAGTTCTGCTGCTCTGCCTGTCCTCCGCTTCTGCCAGCGCCACCGTTCTGCAGGTCACCGTGACCGGCACGATCGCCGGCGGCTACGACCAGGACGGCTCCGTGTTCGGGCTGGGCGCGAACGGCGATCCGACGGGCCTGCCGGTGACGATCGTCTTCCGGATCGACACTGCGCTGGCGCCCGCCGACGCCTCCGCGTCACCCACCCTCGGCGACTACCGCGTTCAGCGCGGCTACGGCTATGCAAACCCCACGCCCGACCCGAGCCTCAACTTCATCACGGCCACGTGGACGGTGAACGGCATCTCGCGCACGTCGTTCCTGCCGAACCGAGACCAAGTTGACGTCGCGTTTCTGTCGGACGCAGCGCCAGGCCGCGTCGACTCGATCTCGTTCGGCGACGGCAGCTACGACGGAACGACGACGACGAACACCCGCCTGTTCTACGTCACGCTCACCGCGATCCTCGCGACCGACGCACTCAACGGCGACTCGCTCGCTCAGCTCGGGGGTCCGTTCGCTGCGCAAGCGACCTCGCAGAGCTGCGGTCAGTGCGCCGGATTCTGGGAAGACCACACGAACGGCAAGAGCGAGAACGCCAACTGGTTCCTCGCGCAGTCCGGCATCTCGATTTCCTACGCCGTGGTGCCCGAGCCCGCACTGCTCGCGCTGCTCGGCGCCGCGGGCCTCGCGCTCGCCGTCCGTCGCTCGTTCGCCGCCTAACAGCTGAGGTTCCCGTCGCCATGCTGCGCTCGCTGCTGCTGCTCGCCCTCTCGCTTCCGCTCTCCGCTCACGCTGCGCTGATGCAAGTCACCGCGACGGGCACCGTCACGTCGAGCGGCGACGCGAACGGGGCGGTGTTCGGTCTCGGAACCGGCTCCGACACGGCCGCCGGACTCGCATCACGGTCACGTTCGTGTTCGACACGGACCTCGCGCCGAGCGACTCGAACGCGGCCCCGGCACAGGGTCGCTTCGAGATGCTGAGCGTCTCGGGAACGAGCTTTCTCTCGTCCACTTGGAGCGTGAACGGCCGCAGCTACGCCTCGTTCACGGGCACGGGCCAGAACCAGGAGATCGCCGACCTCGGAGACTTCGCGGGGGGCGACAGCCTCACGCTCACGAAGATCGTCTGGAACTACTCACCCGTGCAGCGCAACTACTACGCGACGATCGGCCTGATCGCGCCGGCGTCGCTGGTGGACTTCGTCCAGGGCCAGGCCCTCGCGCAGCCGGCAAGCGCGCTGAACGCGAGCGGGCCGCTCAGCAGCTGTCAGTGCGCCGTCTTCTGGCGGGACGGCGCGACCGGACAAGACGGCTACGCGCTCTTCACGGTCTCGTCCGTCACGTATCAGGGCTACGCGGCGCCGGAGCCAGCGCTCGCGGTGCTCTTGCTCGCGGCGTGCGCGGGCGCGCTCGCGTTCCGTCGCCGCGCCGTGCGTTGAGGCGCAAGCGAAGCGCCCGCACGCGCGTCATCTTCCCCACGCGATGGGGAGTCCTGATTCCGCGCCGATTCTGACGGCGCGCGGCACCGGCACGACGCGGCGTGTGTGGGCGCTCGCGTGGCCGGCGATTCTCACGAACCTGCTGCAATCCGCGGTGGGCTTCGTGGGCGCGGCAGTGGTGTCGCGCACGCTCGGCGCGGAGGCGATCTCGGCCACGGGCGTCGGCGGCCGCATCTTCTTCATGCAGCAAGTCGTGCTGATGGCGGTCACCACCGGCACGATGGCGCTCGTCGCGCGCGCGTGGGGCGCCGGGGATCGCGCCGAAGCGGAGCGCGTGACGCGCACGTCGCTGTGGCTTTGCGGCGCGCTCGCGCTGCTCGTGATGCTGCCGTGCATCGCGTTCGCGCATCAGCTCGTGGGCGTGTTCGGCCTCGACGCGCCGACGACCGCGCGCGCCGCCGGCTACGTGCAGTGGGTGAGCCTCTCCTCGCTGCCGTTCGCGGTGGGCATGGTCATCGCGACCGCGCTGCGCGCCGCGGGCGACACGCGCACGCCCCTCGTGATCTCGATCGCGGGCGCTGCGCTCACGATCGTCGCGCTCTGGGTGCTCGTGGGAGGCGGCTTCGGCGTGGCCTCGCTCGGCGTGAAGGGCGCTGCGATCGCGAGCTCCGTCGGCGCACTCGTGGGCGCCGCGATCTCGTGGTGGCTGTGGCGCGCGCACAAGCTCGTGATCGGCCCCGCACCGAGCGGCGACGACTTCGACCCGCGCCGCATCGCGCGCCTCTTCCGCATCGGCGTGCCCGCCGGCCTCGAGGGCCTCGGCTTCCAGGTCGGCTTCATGGGCTTCATCTGGATCATCGCCCGCTACGGCAACGAGGCGAACGCGGCGTATCAGCTCGGCGTGAACCTGCTCGCGTTCTCGTTCCTCGTCGGCCAGGCGTTCTCGATCGCAGCGTCGACGCTCGTGGGCCAGCGCCTCGGCGCGAGCGATCCCGAGGGTGCGGAACGCAGCGGCTGGCGCGCGATGTCGCTCGCGATCGCGGCGATGGTCGTGTTCGGCGGGCTGATCATCGCGCTCGCCGAGCCGCTCGCGACCTACCTCAGCCCGAAGGACGCCGAGGTCGTGCGCCTCACGGTGATCTTCATCTGGGTGCTCGGCTCGGTGCAGGCGCTGATGGCGATCGAGTTCACGCTGGGCGGGGCGCTGCGCGGCGCGGGCGACACGATCTTCCCGTTCTTCACCGTGATGGCTGGCCTCACCTTCGGCCGCCTGCTCTTCGCCGCGCTGTTCATGGCCTGGGGCAAGAGCATCGAGTGGATCTACGCCGCGCTGGTCGCCGACTACGTGATCAAGGGCGTGATGTTCGTGAGCCGCTTCCGCGGCGGGCGCTGGAAGGCGATCCAGATGGAGCGCGAGGAATCGCTCGTGCTCGGCGACGCGCCCGAGACGGACGCGGGCTGAGGCTCCAAGCAGAATCTTCCCTTTTGAACGGATCAGCGGCGGCGCGCAGCGCCGTCCGCTGCATCCGCCGCCATCCGAGTGCTCTCCACCGGGATCGTCGCAACGCCGCGGCAACCTCCGTGGCACACTCACGCGCCCGAACGGAGCACGCACGATGCAAGAAATCGAGTTCGACGAATGGATGAGCGACGCCGATGCGGCGCTCTGGCATGCCGAGCGCGACCCGCGGCTGCGCTCGACGATCGCGCTGGTGTGCGAGCTCGATTCGCTGCCGGATCGCGCGCGCTTCGACGAGTCGATCGCGTACACGCTCGCCCAGATCCCGCGCTTGCGGCAGCGCGTGGTCGAGGATGCGCTGCGCATCGCGCCGCCGCCGGACGCCGTCGCGCGCACGATCACGCGCGCGATCGAGAGCGCGCGGCCGCGCCCCCGCTACCTCGTCGGAGTCGACGCGCTCGCCACCGCCGCAACCGTGCCGTGGCTCCCGCGCGAGCTCACCGACCTCGCGATGCGTCTCGGAGGCGGGCTGCTTGGCGGGGGCTCGAAGTCGCGCTGAGCCGCTCGGGGTCAGACGCCTAGCGCGACACCGTTTCGCCGCGCGCTTCCGCTGATACAGTGCGCGCGCCCTCATCACCCGCTCCCCTCCGTCGGAGAAGCGATGCCGATTGCGCTGACGCCTGACCTGCGTTCCCGAATCGAGAACACCATCCGCGGCCTCACGATCGACGCCGTCGAAGCGGCCGGCATCGGCCACCTCGGCGCGCCGATGGGCCTCGCCGGCCCGGCCTTCCAGCTCTGGGACAAGCACCTGCGCTTCGACCCGAGCGACCCTGGCTGGCCGCTGCGCGACCGCTTCGTGCTCAGCGCCGGCCACGCGTCGATGCTGATCTACTCGCTGCTGAACCTGTTCGAGTACGACCTGCCGATGAGCGAGATCCAGCGCTTCCGGCAGCTGCACTCGAAGACGCCCGGCCACCCCGAGTTCGGTGAGACGCCGGGCGTCGAGGTGACCACGGGCCCGCTCGGGCAGGGCTTCGGCCACGCCGTCGGCATGGCGCTCGCGGGCAAGCTCGCGCGCTCGCGCTTCGGCCGCGGCGGCGAAGGCCCCGGCCACCACTTCGTCTACGTGATCGCGTCCGACGGCGACCTGATGGAGGGCATCTCCTACGAGAGCGCGTCGCTCGCGGGCCACCTGAAGCTCGACAACCTCGTCGTGCTCTACGACGACAACAAGGTCACGATCGACGGCCCGACCTCGATCACGTTCTCGGAGAACGTCCGCGGGCGCTTCGAAGCGCAGGGCTGGCACGTGCAGGAGATCGACGGCAACGACACCGCCGCGCTCGACGCCGCCCTCGAAGCCGCGCGCGCCACGACGGGCAAGCCGAAGATCGTGGTGATGAAGACGACGATCGGGCACGGCAGCCCGTGGGCCGGCCAGTCGAAGGCGCACGGCGGCCCGTTCGGCGCCGAGAACGTGAAGGCGACGAAGACGAACCTCGGCATCCCGCTCGAGCCGCTCTACCACGTGGCCGGCGAGGTGCGCGCCTACTGCAAAGAGCGCGCGGCGCTGAAGCGCTTCGAGCGCATGCGCGCCGACGAGAAGCTCGCCGCGTGGCGCAGCGCGAACCCCGAGCTCGCCGCCAGCTGGGAGCGCGTGCGCAATCGCGCGCTGCCCGCCGACCTCACGGAGCAGCTCGTCGCGGGCCTCGACACGAAGAGCGCCGCGACGCGCGCGCAGTCGGGCACCGTGATCGGGCGCATCGCCGCGGCCGCTCCGCAGCTGCTGATCGGCGGCTCCGCCGATCTCGCCGGCAGTAACAACACGAACATTCCGAACGGCGGGATGGTGGGGCAGGGCGAGGATCCGTTCGCCGGCTCGATCGTGAACTTCGGTGTGCGCGAGCACGCGATGGGCGCGATCACCAACGGCATTGCGCTCGACGGCACCTTCGTCCCGTACTGCGGCACGTTCCTCGTGTTCAGCGACTACATGCGCCCGAGTGTGCGGCTCGCCGCGCTGATGAAGGCGCGCTCGGTGTTCGTGTTCACGCACGACTCGATCTTCGTCGGCGAGGACGGCCCCACGCACCAGCCGATCGAGCACGTCGACGCGCTGCGCGCGATCCCCGGCCTCGTCGTGTTCCGCCCGGCGGACGGCGTCGAGACCGCGATGGCGTGGTCGTACGCGCTGAAGAACGCGCAGGGGCCCGTCGCCTTCGCGCTCACGCGCCAGGCCGTGCCGGTGCTGAAGCGCGAGTGCGCATTCGCGAACGAGGACGTGCTGCGCGGCGCCTACAAAGTGCGCGACCCGAGGGGCAAGCCCGACGTGACGCTCGTCGCGACCGGCTCCGAAGTCGCCGTCGCCTGCGACGCCGCCGCGCTGCTCGCCGAGAGCGGCATCGCGGCGCGGGTCGTCTCCGCGCCGAGCCTCGAGCTGTTGCGGGCGCAGGGAGACGCCTACCGCCGCGAGCTGCTCGGCGACGGTCCCCTCGTCGCGGTCGAAGCCGGCCGGGGCGAAGCGCTGCGCGCCCTGATCGGCCCGAGCGGCCTCGTGATCGGCATGGACCGCTTCGGCGCCAGCGCCAGCTACCAGGCCCTCGCGAAGCACTTCGGCTTCGTGGGCGACTCGGTGGCGGCGAGAGTGAAGGCGCATCTGGGTCGGTAGGGGCGCAGCGACGTGACCTCTCGATGTCCGCATTGGCGTCAAACCGCGGCTTGGACATCGCGGCGATCCGGGTGCAACCCGCCGGCACTTCCCGTGCAGTCTCGAGTGCGTCACGTGGCCCGCCGATGCTGGCACTCATGCACATGTCGATGAAGCTCACCGCCTTGGGTGCGATCGCGCTGCTGGTCTTCGCGCTCGCAGTCGCCACCGGGTACGCCAGAGGCACCTCGCGCCGCTCGCTCGCGCGCGCAGGCGCCACAGCGTTCTTCGCGTTCCTCGCGAGCTTCTTCTGGCTCTCGCCCTTCACCGAGCGCGGCAACTTCCTCACCGGCATGGCCGTGTTCTTCTCGGTCGGCCTCACGCTCAGCGCGTGGAAGCTGGTCGCAGGCCTCTGCGCCGGCGCGGTGGCGGAGAAGAGCGCGACGCACTGAACGCGGCGCTCAGTGATAGTCGTGCGACTCGGGCACGAACTCTGATCCATCTAGCGCGATCACTTCCCTGACGCGCACATGAATCACGCCGTCCACGTTCTGGATCGGCCCCGCGATCTCGATCAGCGGCGAGGCGTGCAGCGGGCCGCGCAGCTTCTCGAACTGGTCGGGCGTGAAGACGCCGTTGGTCGTGCCGGTCTCGTCTTCGAGCGTGACGAAGCAGAAGCCCTTCGCGGAGCCGGGACGCTGGCGCACGATCACGTGGCCCGCGGTGCGCACGAGCTTGCCGTTGGGCACGCGGCGCAGCTCCGCGGTCGCGAGCACGCCGCGCGCGCGCAGCTGCTCGCGCAGGTGCGCCATCACGTGCGGACCCGTCGTCAATCCGGTGGTGCGGTAGTCGGCGAGCGTCGTCTCGAGCGGCGAGAGCGCTTCGAGCGGAACCTCGCGCTCGGCGTCGGGAGGCGAGACGCCACCGAACAGCGAGGTGCGCTCGCGCTCGAGCGCGGTCACCTGCCAGAGCGCGGCGCGCCGCTCACTCGCGTGCGAGTCGAGCGCCGCGAGCGCGCCGCTCTCGGCGAGCGCCTCGATCTCGTTGCGCTTCGGCGCGGCGCGCTGCGCGAAGTCCGCGAGCGAGCCGAAGGGCGCGGCCGCGCGCTCCGCCACGATGCGCGCGCCGGTCTCGGCGCTGAGCCCGCGCACGAACTTCAGGCCGAGGCGCGTCGCGAGCGTGTCGCCGCGCTCGAGCGTGCACAGCCACGCCGAGCTCGCGACGTCCACCGGCAGCACGCGCACGCGGTGGCGCTCGGCGTCTTTCACGAGCGTCGCCGGGCTGTAGAAGCCCATCGGCCACGCGTTGAGCAGGCCCGCGAGGAACGCGGCGGGGTGGTGCGCGCGCAGGTAGGCCGACGCGTAGGCGATCAGCGCGAACGAGGCGGAGTGCGACTCGGGGAAGCCGTAGAGCGCGAACGAGGTGATGCCGCGGACGACTTCTTCTTGCGCGTCACCGACGATGCCGCGCTCGCTCATGCCCGCGCGCAGGCGATGCTCGATCTGCGCCATGCGCTCGGCCGAGCGCTTGAAGCCCATCGCGCGCCGCAGCTCCTCGGCCTCGCCGCCGGTGAAGCCCGAGGCGGTCATCGCGAGCCGTAACAACTGCTCCTGAAAGATCGGCACGCCGAGCGTGCGCTTCAGGATCGGCTCGAGCATCGGGTGCGGGTAGACCACCGGCTCGCGGCCGGCGCGGCGATTCAGGTACGGGTGCACCATCTGCCCCACGATCGGGCCGGGGCGGATGATCGCGATCTCCACCACGAGGTCGTAGAAGCTCGCGGGCTTCATGCGCGGCAGCGTCGCCATCTGCGCGCGGCTCTCGATCTGGAACACGCCCACGGTGTCGGCGCGCTGGATCATCGCGTAGGTCTTCGGGTCGTTCTCGGGCAGGTGCGCGAGGTCGATCTCGACTCCCTCGTGCTCGCGAATCATCGGGAGCGTCTGCTCCAGGGCGTCGAGCATGCCGAGCCCTAACAGGTCGATCTTGATCAGCCCGAGGTCCGCGCAGTCCTCCTTGTCCCACTGGATCACGCGCCGCCCCGGCATCGCCGCGGGCTCGATCGGCACGACCTCGTCGAGCCGGCCCGCCGCGATCACGAGGCCGCCGGTGTGCTGCCCGAGATGGCGCGGGAGCCCCTGCACCTGGCCCGCGAGCTCGAGCAAGAGCTGGATGCGCGGCGCGTCGGGGTCGACGCCGGCGCCGCGCAGTAACAATTTCACGTCGTCGAGGTCTTCGCGGAAGTGCAGGTGGTGGAGGTGCTTCGAGATCTTGTCGCAGGCCTCCTCGCTCATGCCGAGCACCTTGCCCATCTCGCGGAAGGCGGAGCGCGTGCGGTACGTGATCACCGTCGCCGTCATGCCCACGCCGTGCGGGCCGTAGCGCTCGTAGACGTACTGGATCACGCGCTCCCGCTGGTCGCCGGACGGAAGGTCGAGGTCGATGTCCGGCCACTCGCCGCGCTCTTCCGAAAGGAAGCGCTCGAACAGCAGCTCCATTCCCACCGCGTCGACCGCGGTGATCTCGAGCGCATAACAAACCGCGCTGTTCGCAGCGGAGCCGCGGCCTTGGCAGAGGATTCTCTGCTCGCGGGCAAAGCGCGCGATGTCCTGGACGATCAGGAAGTAGCCCGCGAGGTCGAGCTTCTCGATCACCGCGAGCTCGTGCTCGAGCTGCGCGCGCACGCGCGACGAGAGCTTCGCGCCGTAACGCTTGCGCGCGCCTTCGTAGGTGAGCCGCCGCAGCAGCGCGGCCTGCGACTCGCCGGGCGCGGTGGGGAAAGTGGGGAAGCGGTAGCCGAGGTCAGCGAGCGTGAACTCGCACTGCTCGGCGATCGCGCGCGTGGCGCGCAGCCAGCGCGGTTGATCCGCGAAGCGCGCCGTCATCTCCGCGGGCGAGCGCAGCACGCGCTCGCTGTTGGGCAGTAACAACTTCCCGGCGCGGTCGAGCGTGGTGTGCCAGCGCAGACACGAGAGCGCGTCGAGCAGCTTTCGCCCCGCAGGCTTCGCCGCGCGCACGTCGCCGCTCGCCGCGACCGGCACGCCGAGCGCCTCCGCGAGCGCCACCGCGCGCCGCGATGCCGCCTCCTGCGCGCGGTCCTTGGTGCGCGCGACGTCGACGGCGAGCCGCGACGCGAAGACGCGCTGCGCCTCCTTCAGCCAGCGTTCACTGCTCAGCGGCTCGCGCGCCTCCGCTCGCAGAACCTGCTGCGCGCGCTCGCGCCGCGCCGCGCTCGAAGGCGGCGGCCGCACGATCTGCGCTGTCCCTAATGACTCGGCGCTCGCCAGCGCGAACAGCCCGCCCGCGTGCGCGGCGATCTCGTCCCACGACGCGCGCGCCTCGCCTTTCGGCGCGTTGCCCTGCGCGACGGTCAGCAGCCGAGCGAGGTGGTGATAGCCCGCGCGCGAGGTCGCGAGCAGCAGCAGCGGCCGGCCCTCGACGTCCGAGATCTCCGCGCCCACCAGCGCGCGCATGCCCGCCGCCTTCGCCGCGGTGTGGAAGCGCGGCATGCCCGAGAGGCCGTCGCGATCGCCGAGCGCGAGCGCTCCGTGCCCGAGCTCGGCTGCGCGCGAGGCCAAGTCCTCGGGATTCGAGGCGGCCTCGAGGAAGGAGAAGGCGCTCTTCGCGCGCAGCTCGACGTAGTCGGACATGGCGGCCCATGTTCGCTCTAGATTCGTGCATTTCGCAAAGCGTTCGGCGTCATCCGGAAGTGCCCGAAACCGAAGGGCTATCCGACCGAGCGGCGAGCCATCCTCAAGCAACGGAAAGAACTTGGGCTGAGTCCGGGCCTGGGGTTCTTGTCCCAGCGGAGTTGCGACCAATCATCGTCACGGTCGCGCGTTCGTTCTGAAGGGAGGCGGCCCTCGATGAAGCGAGTTCATGGCAGATTCGAGTTCGAAACAACCTATGTCGAAGATCGGCGCGATGGGTGGGGTGGTTTCGATCTCTATCGCGTGGAAGGCGGCAAGAAGATGCGCGTGGCGCGTGTCGTGTTTTGGGACGCCGCCGGAGAGTTCGTGTTGGAGACCTTTGGTGGCGATGTCCCCCTAGCAGTGATCGAGGAACTCATCCGTGAGGCGAAGCGAGTCATCAAGGTGTCCTGACCTCTTGCTGCAACGCAGAACGAATGTCTCCTCATGGTCTCGCACAGTGATCAATGCGCGCGCCTCATCGCGCGATCGAGTCGGCGCAGCGGGAGTCCCTAACACCTGAGCGGTGCCCGGCCCGGCATTGGGAGAAGGGCCGGCACGCCTCGCGGATGCTGCGTCTGGTGAGAAATCCGGGCTAGCCCGTCCGTGGCCCCGCAAGCTGAACCTTGATTCCGTCGGGATCGAAGAAGAACACGATGCCGAACTCGGGGCTGCCGCCGATCGGCCACAGCGGCTCGAAGCCCACCTCTCGCATCGTCCGAATCGAATCGGTCAGGTTCTTCACGTAGAAGTTGATGCGGTCGATGCCGAGGTGATTGACGGGCGGCGCGTAGGGCGGCGCGTCGTCGTAGGGTCGCTTCCAGCGCCGTAGCTGGAGCGTCGCTCCGTCCGTGTCCTTGCCGAGGCTGATGTCGACGCCCTCGAACTCGATCGGCCCGTCGAAGCCGTGCGCGGCGGCGAACTCGCCCGAGCCGGCCTGCGAGCTCGGCGCGGACTCGCTGAAACCGAGCAAGCGATAGAACTCTCGCGATCGCTCCAGGTCGGACACGTTCATGTTCGTGTTCATGAGCCGCACCAATCCGCGGCTGGGGCTCGCTCCTCCGTCAGAGGTCTCGACCAGCTTCAGGAACGCGCCGTCCTGGTCCTTCATGAACACGAAGCGCTCGCCGTTCGGCGCCGTCGCGGGCGCGGACACGAACGCGACGCCCTTCGCGCGCAGATCCGCCACGTAGCCGTCGAGGTCGGCCGTCGCGTAGGTCGCGTACGCCATGCCGAGGTGGTTGACCTTCGCGTAGGGCGGCTCGCCGCGATACGAGTCGCCGCGGAACTGCACCGTGTCGACGAAGGGCGGAACGGGCGGATTCTGCAGGCTCGTGAGCGCGACGTAGATCAAGTAGTCGTCCGCAAAGCCGAGCGACCGCGCGAACGTGGTGCTGGTCTCCGGTCCCGCCGGGAAGATCTCGCCCTTGAAGCCGAGCGTTTCGTAGAAGGCTCGCTGGCGCGCCATGTCGCTCGTGTTGAGCCCGAAGTAGCCCTGGCGCTGGAGCCCGAGATCGGCGCGGGCGAGCTGGGTCACGCGAGCTTCGAGCGTCCCACCAACGCCGCTGGGAACCTTCACCTCGAGGGTGTTCTCGCGCTCGAGGGTCAGCGGCAAGGCGACCTCGCCGCCGGTGCTGAGGTGCCGAGGCTCCACGACCTCGCGGCCGTTGATCCGGATCTGCGCGCTCGCGAGGCCACGGCTGTGAAGGACGAGCTTCGCCGGTCCGGGGATCGCACGGAACGTCGCCGGCTCGGCCGCCGCGGCTTCATGGCCCCGTCCGAAGGTCTTCGGGCCGAAGCGGGTCAGGTTGGCCTCGATCATCGCGCTCACTCCGTTCAGGGGCTCCGTGTGTATCCGGGTCCGGTCGATTCTGCGATGGCGTCGTTGCGGGTCGCGCTGGGCGACCGATCTCGTGCGCTTGACCGCAAAGGGAATCGCCGCCCGCGATGCCCCTGCGTCAAGCTCGCGCGATGAACCTCGCCACCGCACTGCTCCTGCTGCTCGCCGCTGCGATCAAGCTCGCGCCCGTCGTGGGCGTGCTCGGGGCCGAGCGCCTGCGCGCGCTCTACGGCGTCGACGTGAGCGATCCCGTGCTGGCGATCTTGCTGCGCCACCGCGCGCTGCTGTTCGGCGTGGTGGGCGGGCTGCTCGCCGCTGCCGCGTTTCGTCCCGAGCTGCGCGCTGCCGCGATCGTGGTCGGCCTCGCGAGCGCGATCGGATTCATCGCGATCGCCGCGCTCGAGGGCGGCGCGAACGGCGCGCTCGCGCGGGTTGTTACTGCGGACTGGGTGGTGACGGGCGCGCTCGTGATCGCAGCGGGGCTCGAGCTCGCCTCGCGGCGCGCGAGCTGAGCGGGCGCACCGTCGCGCTCGGGGCGATGCTGCGCGCGGCTTGGAGGCGCGCATGCTGCCCACGCCGGAAGATCACGCCGCGATCTGCGACCTCTACGCGCGCTACTGCCTCGCGCTCGATCGCTGCGACGCGGACGCGTGGGTCGCGCTCTTCACGGCGGACGCGCGGTTCCTCGTGTACGGCCGCGAGTGGAGCGGCCACGAGGGCCTGCGCCAACTGTCGACCGCTGCGCCGAGCGGCCTGCACCTCGGCGGCGTGCCGCAGATCGAGATGACGAGCGCGAGCTCAGCGCACGTCGCGCGCAATCTGCTGTTCGCCCCGAGCGATGGAAGCGCGACGCGCAGCGCGGTCTACGAGGATGAGGTGCTGCGAACAGAGAGTGGTTGGCGCATCGCAAGCTGTCGCTGCAGGTTCATCACGGCGAGCGGGCTCAGCGAGCGACCTGCACGCTGAAGGCGTCGCGGCCGGCTTGGGCTTGCTGGGTTGGCCCGCGCCGAGCTCCGCGGACTCGCTCGGCGCTGGAGCAGGAGCTCATCCGATCTGAGCGCTGAGCGCCTCCGCCTGCGCGACCATCCCCTCGATCACCGCGATGCCGCCGTCCCAGAACTTCGCGTCCGTTACGTCGAGGCCGACGCGCGCGAGCAGCACGCTCGGCGTCTCGCTGCCGCCGGCGGCGAGCAGCGCGCGGTACTTCGCGATGAAAGGCGCGCCCTCGGCGTCGTAGCGCCCCAACAAGGCGAGCACGAGCAGCTCGCCGAAGGCGTAGGCGTAACAGTAGAAGGGCGAGTGCACGAAGTGGCCGATGTAGAGCCACCACCAGGCGTAGTCGTCGCTCAGCGCGACGGCGTCGCCGTGCATCGGCGCATTGGCTTCGAGCCAGAGCGCGTTGATGCGCGCCGCCGGCAGCTCGCCCTCGCTGCGGCGCGCGGCGTGGAGCTTCTCCTCGAAGCGGGTGAGCACGACCTGGCGGAACACCGTGGCGAACGCGTCCTCGAGCTTTCCGCACAGCAGCGCGAGGCGCGCCTTCGGGTCGCTCTCTTCCTTCATCAGCGCGCGGAACACGAGCATCTCGCCGAACACGCTCGCGGTCTCGGCGGTGGTGAGCGGCGCTTGCTGCTCGAGCAGGCCGCACGGCTCGGCAAGCACAGAGTGCACGCCGTGACCGAGCTCGTGCGCGAGGGTCATCACGTCGCGCGACTCGCCCGTGAAGCTCATCAGCACGTAAGGGTGGAGCTCGGGCAGCGTGGTCGCGCAGAACGCGCCGCCGCTCTTGCCGGGACGCACCTCGGCGTCGATCCAGTCGCCCGCGAAGAAGCGTGAAGCGATGTTCGCGATCTCGGGCGAGAAGGCGCGGTAGCTGCGCAGGACGATGTCTCGCGCCTCCGCCCAGCTGCGCGCGCGCTTCTCTTCGAAGAGCGGGGCGTAGCGGTCGTAGTCGGCGAGCTGCGGAATCCCTAACAGCTTCGCCTTGAGCCGGTAGTAGCGCTGCACGAGCGGGAAGGCGCGCTCGCAGGCGCTCATCAGCGCGTCGACCGAGGTGGCCTCGATCTCGTTCGCGAGATGCCGCTCGTCCATCATACCGGCGTACTTGCGCAGCCGGTCCTCGGTGGCCTTGCTCGCGACGAGCGTGTTCAGCGCGAACGCGATCACGCGCGAGCTGTTCCGGAGGCCCTCGGTGAGCGCGGCGGCGCCCGCTTGCCGGCGTTCGCGGCGTGCGTCGTAGAGCAGCGCGAGCGTCTCTTCGAGCCCGCGCTCCTCGGGCTTGCCCGCGAGCACCGGCGTGAAACGCAGGCTGGCCACCGTTTCGTCGAACAGGCGCGACCACGCGCGCGAGCCCTGGTTCGCGGTCTCGTCGAGGATGCGCTCCTCGGCTTCGCTGAGGACGTGGGGCCGATAGCGGCGCGCGGCGGCCAGATAGTGGCGGCGCTTCGCGAGCGCGGGGTCCGCCAACAACGACTCGGCACGCGCGGCGTCGACCGCGATCCACTCGAGCTCGAAGAAGCGCAGCGCGTTGCGCACCTCGGTGCCCTTCTCCTGCACGTGCGCCACGAGGGCGCCGTGCGCGGGCGTCTGCGTGTCCGCGGCGAACTGCAGTGAGGCGTACGCGCCCGCGCGCGACGCCGGCTTCAGCGCGGCTTCGTACGCGTCGACGGACTCGGCGAGCTCGCGCGCGCCGAGCTGCGCGACGCGGCCGCGGTAGCGCGCGGCGAAGGCGTTCGCGGCAGCGAGCGAAGCCGCGAGGTCGCGGTCGATCGCGGCGCGCGCAGGCTCCTCATAGAGATGGGAGAGGTTCCAGCGCACGCCGTGGGCGGCGCTGCGTTCTTCGGAGATCGCGGCGGCAGTCATCGCGGCACCGTAACCACTCGCATCGAGCGCGCGAGCGCGATTGACAGCGGCTTCGCGCGCGCAGGATTCCCGCATGAAGAACGGCTTCCTCGCGGCGGCGGCGTGCTTGATCCTCGCATCGCACGGGCTCGCGCAAGCGCGCCCCGTTCCGTCGCGCGCGGATCTCGAGCCGTTCGTCGACGGCATCGTGGAGGCGGAGCTCGCGAAGAACGACGTCGCGGGCGCGGTCGTCGGCGTCGTCGCGGGCGGCGAGGTCGCGTTCGTGAAGGGCTACGGCTTCGCCGACATCGCGAAGCGCATCGCCGTGGACGAGAACACGTACTTTCGGATGGCGTCGATCAGCAAGCTGTTCACGGCGCTGGCGGTGCTGCAGCTCGATGAGAAGGGCGAGCTCGATCTCGATGCGGACGCGAACGCGTACCTCGACTTCGAGATTCCACCCGCGTTCGGGAAGCCCGTCACGCTGCGCCAGCTGCTCACGCATCGCGCGGGATTCGAGCAACGCTTGCGCAATCTCGGCTCGCCGGTGCCCGTGCCGCCGCTCGCGCAGTTCGTGCGCACGCATCTTCCGGGGCGCACGTTCGAGCCTGAGAAGTGGCCGTCGTACTCGAACTACGGCGTCGCGCTCGCGGGCGCGATCGCGGAGCGCCAGAGCGGCGCCCCTTTCGAGCAGCTCGTGGCGGAGCGCGTGTTCGCGCCGCTCGCGATGGACGCGACCTTCGAGCAGCCGCTGCCAGCGCGGTTCGCCGCGCGCATGTCGCAGGGCTACGCGGTCGCGTCGCAGCCGCCGGGGCCGTTCGAGTTCATCCACGATGCGCCCGCAGGTGCGCTCACCGCGAGCGGCGCCGCGATGACGCGCTTCATGCGCATGCTGCTCGGCCGCGGAGAGCTCGACGGCGCGCGCGTCCTTTCGCACGATGCGTTTGCGCGCTGGCTGGAGCCGCAGGTGACGGTCGCCGGCAACGCGCTCGGCCTCGCGATCATGGAGTCGCGCCCGCACGGCGTGCGCTTGTTAGGGCACGGCGGCGACCTCTCGTACTTCCACAGCGAGCTGGCCGTCTCGCCCGAGCACGGCTTCGGGGTGTTCGTCGCGCAGAACAGCCTCGGCAACGGCGGGCGTTTGCTGCGCCAGGCGCTCGTGCCCGCGCTCGTGAAGCGCTACTTCGCGGAGCGCCGCCGCGAGCACGCCGTCGCGATCGAGCCCGGCCACGCGCACGAAGTCGCGGGCACGTACATGACGACGCGACGCTCGGATCGCTCGCTGATGCGCGTACTCGGCCTGCTCTCGCAAACGCGCGTGACGGCGCGGGACGCTCATCGCATCGAAGGCGAAGGGCTGACGGACGCGGCGGGCAACACGCGCACGTGGCGGGAAGTCGCGCCGTATCGGTTCCGCTCCGAGGACGGCGAGCTCGAGATCGAGTTCGCGCGCGACGAGCCCGGGCGAGTCACGCACGTCCTGCCGTGGTTCCCAGGCCTGACGTTCGAGCGGGCGCGCTTCGTCGACACGCTGCGCTTCTCGCTCTCGGTGCTGCTGCCCGCGCTCGCGGTGGTTCTCGTCACTCTCGTGGCGCCACTCGCGGGCCTCGTCGCGCGCCGTTCGTTCCGCGCCGCGCCCGCACCGCCGCGCCCGCTCACCCAGCGCGCGCTCTTCACCGCCACCGCGGCGCTCTGGCTCGGTGCGTTCGCCGCGATCCTCGCGTTTTCGGGCTCGGCAGCGAGCGCGTTCTGGCGATTCTCGAGCGGGAACGACACGCCCCTGCTCGTGGCGGTGGGCTTGCTGTGGGTCGCGGCGGCGCTCTCGCTCGCGTGCCTTCCACTCGGCTGGCGCGCGCTTCGCGATCCCTCGCTCTCGCGCTGGCGCCGCCTGGGCCGCGCGCTGCCCGCGCTCGCGTTCCTCGCGCTCGCGTGGTTCGCGTGGAACTGGGGCCTGCTCTCGAACCCGACGCGCTACTAGAACCCATCTCGGAATTCCGGACCGAGCCCGGCGCGCGGATTTGGCCGGCTGGCGAGGCGCGCGAGCGAAGGCGTATCCGTCGATACTTCGAGCGAAGCGCAACGAAGCCAGACGGACAAAGACGCGCGCCCGGCGACGGGAGGAATTTTGAGATGGGTTCTAGGCTCATTCGCCGCGCTTGATCTGATCCGAGAGCGCGGCGCGACTCACGTCGGCCTGTTCGGCGCGGTGGACGGCGTGCTTGCCGAAGCGGTCCGCGAGCGCGTCGAGCGCCTTGTTGAGGCTCGCGCGCTTCGTGCGCGCCTCGCCGTCCGCGCCGAGCGCGAGTTGCTCGGGGTTCGCAGGTGCGAGGTTCGTCACGCCGACGCCGAGCAGGCGCACGGGCTCCGCGAGCCCGGATTCCCGCAACAACTGGCGCGCCGTGGTCGCGATGACGTCGCCGTCGTCGGTCGGCTGGAGGAGCGTGGCGCGGCGCGTGAGCAGCGGGTAGCCGCGTGGGCCCGCGGCGACGCGACGCGCGAGCTTCAACTTCAGCACGACCGTGCGGCCTTGCTCGCCGCTCTTGCGCAAGCGGCGCGCCACCGAGTCCGCATGCGCGAGGATCGCGGCGTCGAGCACCGCGCGGTCGCTCACGTCGCCCGCGAACGTGTTCTCCTCGCTCATCGAGACGGCGTCGCGATAGGGCTCGACGTCGCGCACGTCCTCGCCGCGCGCGAGCCGCGCCATCGCCACTCCCCAGTCGCCGAGCCATGCGTGCGCGCGCTCGCGATCGAGCCGCGCGAGATCGCCGATCGTGCGCAGGCCGAGCTTCGTGAGCCGCGCTTCGGCGACGGCGCCGACGCCCCATAGGCGCCCCACCGGCAGCGGGTCGAGGAACGCGCGCACTTCGCCAGGGGCGACCTCGCGCAGGCCGTCGGGCTTGGCCGAATCGCTCGCGATCTTCGCGACCATCTTCACCGGCGCGATGCCCACCGAAACCGCGAGCCCGGTCTCCGCGCGCACCTCGCGCCGCAGGCGCTCGCCCACGGCGCGCGCCGTCCCTAACAAGCGCTCGGTGCCCGTGAGATCGAGGAATGCCTCGTCGAGCGAAAGCCCCTCCACGGCGGGCGTGAAGCGCTCGAAGATCGCGAAGATGCGCTTCGACTCGCGCGCGTACTTCGTCATGTCGCCGCGCAGGAACACGCCGTCGGGGCACAGCCGGCGCGCTTCGAAGCCCGGCATCGCGCTGCGCACGCCGAACTTGCGCGCCTCGTAGCTGGCGGCCGACACGACGCCGCGCGCGCTCGTGCCGCCCACGATCACCGGGCGCCCGCGCAGCGCGGGGTCGTCGCGCTGCTCGATGGACGCGTAGAAGGCGTCCATGTCGGCGTGCAGGATCGTGCGGGAGTGGGCGGTCACGAGGGGAGAGTAGGATCCGGAGAAGGGGCCGCGGAATGGGGGCGTCGTCGCACCGGCCTCAATCGAACACCCCATCGATCTCCCAGCGCTCGTGCAGCAGGTCGCGGCGCAGGCGGAAGACGGCGCCGTCGGCGGTCGCGACGTCGTAGTGGTCGAATGCGTAGCGCTCCTCGCTCCACCACTGGCCGGTGGTGCGCCACGGGCCGGCGCAGCGCAGCACCTCGCCGTTCGCGAGTGCGCTCTGCACCCACTGCGGTGCGCCGCGCGCACTGCGAACCGCAGCGGCAAGCGGCGGGCGCAGCGCGCGCACGGCAGGGGCGCGTGGGGCGGCGAGATCGGCGCGGGGCTGCGGCGCGCTCGCGAGATCGCTGCAGTGCGGCGCGCCGCTCGCGGCGTTCTCCGCGATGGGGCGCGCACGCGACTCCGCGCGCGCGCGATCACCGCGCCGTCGTGGCGCGGCCTCGCTGCGCGCTGCGCTCGCGGGCAGCACGAACGGCGCGAGCGCGAACGCGTCGGGGCGGTGCGCGTTCGCGAGTGCGGGGGCGCCGACGCGACCCTCTCCGCACAGCGCAGCGAGCTCGGCGAGCGTGCGGCTGAGCGCGGCGGGCGCGGGGCCGGCGGGTGCGAAGAAGTCGAGCTGGTCGCCGCGCAGCTCGGCGCCGCGAGTCGTTACGGAGATCGCGTCGACGGCGGCGCGCGGCGGCGTGGCTTCGAGCGCGAGCGCGGCGATGCGCAAGAGCACGCGCACGTCGCGCGTGGGCGCGGCGAGGCCGAGCGTGCGCTCGTCGCGCCCGCCGCCGTCGAGCGCGAGCGCGAGGCCGATCTCGCCGAACGCGAGGCCGCGGCTCGCGAGCCTGTCGGCGAGCCGCGCGAGCAGGCCGCGCAGCACGAACAGCAGCGGCTCCAGCTGCGCGACGGGCGCCTCGAGGTCGCTGCCTTCCTCGAACAGCGCCGCATCCGGCGCGCGCGGCGGCGCCGCCGAGTCCTCGCCGCGTGCGAGCGCGAGTAGCGGCAGGAGCGAGGGGCCGAGGCGGTTCACCAGCGCGCGCTCGGGAATCCGTAACAAGTCGCCCACGCGCCGCAGGCCGAAGCGCGAGAGCGCGTCGCTGAGCGCATCTTCCGGGCCCAGCAGGTCGAGCGAGAGCGGAGCGAGAAACTCCGCGTCTTCTCCGGCGGCGATGACGCGCGCTCTGCACTCGCTGGCGCCGTGTGCCGGAGTCGCCGCCAACAGGCGCGCGGCGATCAGCGCGGTGCCGCGGGTGCTGGCGATGGCGACGTGCGCGGCCAAGCCGAGCTTATCGGCGTACGCGGCGAGCGCGGCCGCGAAGCCGGCCTCGCTGCGATGGAGCGAGGTGACGCCGCGCGCGTCGACGAACACGGCGGCTTCGGCGGCGTGAAAGCCGGTCGCCGGCGGCGCCAGCTCGGCGCGGGGCGCGCAGGCGAGCGCGGCGTCGAGCAGCGCTTCGCGCGCGGCGCGCTCGCGCGCAGGCGAGAGCACGCGCACCGCGAGCTGCGCGCAAGCCGCGCGCGCGTGCACGACGCCGCTGCCCACGCGCACGCCCGCGCGGAGCGCTTCAGGCGAGCACGCGATCACCTCGCCGCGCGGCCCCGGCGCCGACGCGATCGCGAGCGCGCGACCGCGCAGCTCGGGATCCGCGCGTAACTCCGCGGCGAGGGGGAGAGCGGGGACGAGCAGGCAGGCGATGCGCGCCGCGGCCGGTGGCCTGCAGGGAGCGAGGTGTTTTGTGGAATCACCACCGCCGGGCTGAGTCTCGTCGTGACGTGGCCGCGGTTTTTCTTTGGCTTCGCTCGCCTCCGCGGACTCCGGCTCGCTGCGCGCCGCGTCACGCATCGAGCCCGTACCTGCTTGGGCGCTCGCGGCTTGCGGCTCCCATCGAGCACGCGTTTCGTCGTCAGGTGCGCGTTGCTGGGTTGGGGCGGCGCTTCGCTTCTTGGTTTCGGCGTGAGCGCTCGCCTCGCGTTCCTCGGCACTCGGGAACGCGCGCTCGATTTCGGTGTCGCGCGGGGGGCGCATGGGGTGGGGGTGAGGCGGGGCGACTGCTTGGAAGCGTGGCCGCTTTCTCCTGGCGGTGGGTTGTTAGGGATCGCGCGCCTTCACGCGGCGGCGGTGTGCGCGAAGCGGATGCGCGCGGCGCTCGTCGGGCCGGCGCGGTTGCGGACGAGGTGGACGTGGCCTTCGAGTGTTTCGAGCCAGGCGGGCTGCGCGGCGAAACAGGCGCGCGCGCTGGCGAGCTCGAGCGCGAGATCGGCGGAGGCGCCGGCGAGGCGGTCGCGCGTGAGCAGCACGAGGCCTGCGCTCGCGCTGGCGGCGTGCTTGCGCAGGCGCGGCCACGCGGCATCGGGAATGCGCGGGCTTTCGCGCGCGGCGGCGAAGGCGAGGTCGACGAGCACGAGCTCGAAGCCACCCGCGCTGAGCACGTGCTCGGCGCAGCGCAGCGCTTCGGCCACCGCGAGCGGTCGTGCCCAGAGCACGCGCGCGAGATCGACGCCCGCCGCGTGGGCGGAGCTCGGGTCGAAGGCGTCGGCGATGTCGATCACGCTCGCGAGCGCGCCGCGCCGCGTGGTTTCGGCGAGCAGCGCGAGCGCGAGCGAGGTGCGGCCCGCGGAAAGCGGCCCCGCAATCTCGGCGAGCCGCCCGCGTGGGAAGCCGCCGCCGAGCAGCTGATCGACCGCGGGCAGGCCCGTCGCGAGCCGCGCCGCGCTTAGCTGAGGGGCGCCCCCGGCCTGAACGTCGGCGCGCAGGTCGTGGAGTAGGGCGGTGAGCCGAGCTTCCTGCTCGCGCTCTCCGTGCAGTCGCCGAGCGATGGCCTCGGCGCTGCTTCGCGCCGCTTCGCGCGCGCCGTCCAGCGCACGAAGCGCGTAGGTGCGCACTTCGCCGCGTTGAATGACGAGCTCATCGCCGGTTCGAGGATCCCACGCATCGTTCGCCTCCGGGTCCGCCGCGCTCTCAGGAGCGCATTCGAGGGGTTCGCCGCCGTCGGGCTCCCCGCACGCGGCGGACCGGCTCGCCGAGCCAGCCGCCGCGCGCGAAGAGACGCCGCCCACCGCGCCGAGCGCGATGGCTCTCTTGGGGGGTGAGAGCATGGAGGGATTTTCGCTCTAGATTCGCATCTAGGTCAAGAGCGAAAAGGGTAAAGAGCTAAGGCTGGTCCAACGCGCCGCACGCACACGGTGGTCCGGCTCCGTGCACGGTTTCGCGTGTACCTGTAAAGCTGGCGGCAGTCGTTTCCGGCCCCGCGAGTCTGATCCGGCCCGTTGTGCCGAGCCAATCAAGCGGACAGACTGCCCGCGGAACGGTGAATTCCTTCCTGCGGGTACGCGAAGCCGGATTGCAGATTGGCAGACCGGGAAACTCATCCAATCAGAAATGGTGTGATCGCGACGGTCGTCGGCGGAGTCATCCTCGCGCTGGTTCCACAAGTTCGCCGTGCCGCGACGTTTGTCGCCCAGTGGTCAGCCGCCACAGCGCTAGCCGTGTTCGACCGCCTCGGCTCGGACTACCCCGTTCCAGGTTGGGGCTTGCTCGCGCTCGGTGTTCTCAGCGCGATTCCAATCGTCCAGGCAGTTCAAGCGTTTGCACGTCGCGCTGACCTGCTGGCCGATTCTCGGACCGACTGATTCTTGAGAGAGAATGGCTTCCGACGGAAAGGAAGCCCCCATGAAGAAGAGTCGGTTTACGGAAGAGCAGATGGTGAAGATTCTGCGCGAGGCGGA